>LDZT01005276.1_pt1 | contig 35610 bp, 37 predicted proteins | sample 615521 | NCBI WGS metagenome assembly LDZT01 (sample SAMN03408292, study PRJNA278302) | terrestrial metagenome | isolation source: oil reservoir sample SB1 | place: USA: Alaska, North Slope, Schrader Bluff formation | collected 2011-09 | reverse complement strand
CTTGCTTCGGACCGGACTAGCGGCGCTGCAAAGGCGGCATATGAGTAACTAACAACATCGCCCTGTTAACTTTGGAATTAAGACTGCTTTTTATAACAAATTAAGAGAGCCGCTGGTCTCGCGCCTTAAGTCCGGTTACCCTCGCTTCACCGGCTGCTGTTACCGGTGCTTCGCAAGTCGTTCGTTGCTGACAATACCTTGCCCTTTGGACGGTTTGACTGAATACATACTTTTTCATCCTCCTGCCGGCGCCGCTTTAGCGGTATGGATGTCTACTTAAGATAAATACCACTAAAAATAAACCTTTCCGGTATTGTTGACAGTTAGAAAGCGGAGAGGTTTTTCTATCTGTAACCAGAAAATGCAGTAACTGGGCTAATTTTTTAGTCCAAGTACAGAATTTGTTGAAAATCGTCTTATAAAAAAAGATTTTAATTTATTAAAAAATTTGAAGGACTTTTGATATTGATGAAGAAATCTAAAACAGACATAATTTTTTTTCCAGGAAGGTGGTGAACTTATTTTGATAGTTACAGACGTAAGGGTTCGTAAATTACTGAGGGAAGGAAGAATGAAAGCAATCGTATCAGTAACCCTTGATGACATGTTCGTCATACATGATGTGAAAGTGGTTGAGGGTAACAGGGGTCTGTTTGTAGCAATGCCCAGCCGGAAAACCCCTGATGGTGAGTTTCGTGATATTGCCCATCCAATTTCCACGATGGCCAGGGAATTGATCCAAAGCGCCGTTTTACAGGCATACGAAGATGTGGTCTAATTTTTTAAATTAATTTAGATATTTAAATGAAAGAGAGCCATGCTGCTCTCTTTTTTATGTTAATTGAGTAGATTAAAGGAAAAACAAGATTTTTGTTGAATAAGGAATAGGTGAAAAAAAGGAGTATAATATTTATGGTAAATTAAAATTTTGGGGTGATGTGACTTAATGCAGCGGGCAGCAGTAATTTTGGCGGCTGGCAAAGGTACCCGCATGAAATCCGAGTTGCCGAAGGTTCTTCATAAAGTCTGCGGCCGCCCCATGCTCGACTACGTAATGGAGGCCTTAAAAAAAGCTGGGATCGAAAATATTGTTATAGTTGCCGGACATCACGGGGATATGGTGGCTAAGAACCTGCCGGAAAACGTCGGTATAGTTGATCAGCATCCCCAACTGGGAACGGCTCATGCGCTGCTTCAGACAAAAGAAAAACTGGAAGGGTTTGGCGGCAATTTACTTGTTATTGGCGGGGATACTCCTCTTATAACGCATTTATCACTCAAAAATCTCCTGGAATACCATGAAAATATCGGAGCCAGGGCAACAGTGCTCACAGCAGATCTTGCCGATCCCGGGAACTATGGGCGCATTATCCGTGAGAGCACAGGTAAAGTTTTGAAGATCGTCGAACAAAGGGACGCAGGGCAGGAAGAACTTACCGTACAAGAAATAAATACAGGAATTTATGCTTTTTCAGGGGAAGGGCTCTTTGATGCGCTTTTAGAGATTAAAAACAATAATGCGCAGAAAGAATACTACCTGACAGACCTTATTGAAAAATATGTCAAAGCCGGTCTATCCGTTGCAGCATTTAAAATAAAAGATTCGAGAGAGATTTTGGGAATTAATGACCGATGTCAATTGGCAGAAGTAGAATCAATCATGAGGCAGAGGATATTAACTGACTTGATGCTCTCCGGTGTAACAGTGGTTGATCCAAAGAATACCTTCGTTGACAAGGATGTTGAGGTTGGGCAGGATACTACTATACTTCCTTTTACAATTATTGAAGGGAAAAGTTTTATAGGACCTGATTGTACCATAGGGCCGGGGGCCCATCTGGTTGATGTTCAGGTAGGCGCGGGCGCCTTAATAAAAAATTCGATAATCATGGAGAGTTCAATTGGCAATAACTGCAACATAGGACCCTTTGCTTATATCCGTCCGGGTTGTGTCCTTGAACAGGGAGTAAAAGTAGGAGATTTTGTTGAGCTTAAGAAAGCTAAAATCGGAGTTAAAAGCAAAGTGCCGCATTTGAGCTATATAGGCGATACAACGATGGGTTCAGACGTAAACATAGGGGCGGGTACTATTACGTGCAATTATGACGGCAGTAATAAATGGCCTACAATAATCGGCAACCGGGCTTTCGTGGGAAGCAACACGAATTTTGTGGCGCCTGTAGAAATTGGATCGGGCGCTGTAATTGGCGCGGGTTCTACGATTACAAAAAATGTACCCGACAATGCCCTCAGTGTTGCCCGGGGCAGACAAAAAAATATTGAAGGATACAACGATAAAAAAACAATCAAAGAAAAAGATCTTTAGAAATTATAAAAGCAAGAATTTACAGTTTTTCGAAAGAGGATGTGTATTAAATGACGTTAAACAAAAGGTTAAAGATTTTTACCGGCAACGCCAACCCGGAATTGGCTGAAGAAATTGTACAGTACCTTGGTGTAACATTGGGGGAGGCAAAAGTTATCCGTTTTTCAGATGGCGAGGTTCATGTCAAAATTAACGAAAGTGTCCGCGGAGCAGATGTTTTTGTAATACAACCCACCTCGCAACCTGTAAACGAACACTTGATGGAACTGTTAATTCTTGTGGATGCTCTGCGAAGGGCATCGGCAAGAAGGATTACCGCAGTTCTTTCATACTATGGTTATGCGCGCCAGGACCGAAAGACGAGAGCCCGCGATCCTATCACAGCCAAGTTGGTGGCTAATTTAATTACAGCCAGCGGAGCCCGGCGGGTTGTGACAATGGACCTGCATGCAGGCCAGATCCAGGGGTTTTTTGATATACCGGTGGATCACTTACCGGCTGTGCCTATTTTAGCCCAGTATTTTCTGCAGCAAAAACTGGAGAATGTGATCGTTGTTTCACCTGACCTTGGCGGTGTAACCAGGGCGAGGGAACTTGCGGAACGAATAGGCGCCCGTATTGCAATTATCGACAAGCGCCGCCCCGAACCAAATGTTGCTGAAATAATGAACATTGTAGGAGATGTAAAAGATAAAAACGTTGTCATGATAGATGATATGATCGATACAGCCGGTACAATTACTCAAGGCGCCGAGGCTCTAAAAAGATGGGGGGCGAAGGATATTTACGTATGCTGCACACACCCGGTTCTGAGTGGCCCTGCCATTCGTCTTTTAGAGAAAGCGCCTATTAACGAAGTAATAGTAACAAATACTATTCCTCTGTCACCCGAGAAAAGACTCAGTAAAATTAAGGTTCTTTCAGTAGCTCCCCTTTTAGGGGAGGCGATTATCCGGATTCACGAGGACCTTTCTGTAAGTAAACTGTTTGACTGATTTTTAGTCTTCTTTTTTAAGTTCAGGCTCTTCCGTGATTGTAGTAATTTCTAAATCGGGTTCGGCTTCGGCTTTTTCATCTATGGTGGCGGATGTATTATTTAATCTCTTAAATTTTCCTTTAAATGGACGGCCTATAGCGGAGCTTAACCGGCGGCTTTTTTCCAGGGTAAAAGACCATGTTTGGCCGGCTTTGCTGGCAAATGACCGAACGCTTTCCTGCATGCCGTCATCATTTTTAATCAAATTATTTTTTGAATCATCTGTGCAAACGGTGACATGCTTCCCCAAGGTACGGATAAAATCTGAATTCAGGTATGCTTTACCTTCCATCAGATCATTAATTATGCCGGTAGATATTTCAAGACCGGCAATTTTCCCGTCCTGAATTTCTATAAAGTATTCGTTAACCTGGCCTATAATGGTTCCGTTTTCCATGACAATACGTGAACCGATAACATCAATCTTGTCTTTATAATACTTAACTATTTCGGGAAGTGTGGCTCCTTTCTGTACTATGGCGCCGCGTTCAACAGTTACGGCATTTTCTCCAACGCTGTGAACATTACTGAAAGGAATAAATTTTTGCTCTTTAAACAATCCCTTTTCTTCTAAAATCAAGGCGGCTACGGATTTTCGGGATGGATCCACTACCAACCCTTTAACCTTGCCGATTCGCTGACCTTCTTGAAGGCTTATTACCGGCAGGTTTATTAAATGTTTGCTCTTACGCATTTTGCTTGCTTCCCCCCTTAAATAAAACAGTTGTCCCTGCCTTATTGATATGCGGGTAAAGGTCTGGACATTACTTATATGAGGGTATAAAAATGCTTTTAATAACTGGTTTGGGTAATCCGGGAGTTTCTTACTATAATACACGTCACAGTATTGGTTTTAAGGTAATCGACTGGTTGGCCCGGGGGCTGAACACAACCGGCTGGCGTTTAAAATGTAAAGCTTTGGTGGCAAACACTGAGTTAAAGGGACAAAAAATTATTCTGGCCAAGCCACAGACATACATGAATAAAAGCGGTGAGTCGGTATTCAGCCTGTTACACTGGTTCCGGCTGTCAGATCAGGACTTGATCGTTATTTGCGACGATATAGACCTGCCTCTTGGAAGGTTGCGCATCCGCGGAAAAGGCGGGGATGGAGGACACCTTGGGCTGAAATCAATAATTGACCTGGTTGGTAGCAAGGATTTTATTCGCCTTCGTGTTGGTGTAGGACGGCCTTTAGAACCGGATTTTGAGATAGCAGATTGGGTATTGGGCCGTTTTTCTTCCGAAGAAGCGCTGATTGTCGATCAGATGGTTGAAAAAGCTGTGCAAGCGATAAAAACTATTGCCAACGAAGGCCTTGAAAAAGCCATGAACATGTATAACTAATATTCATAAAAGATGGGGCTGTGGCGCAGCGGGAGCGCGCTTCCTTGGCATGGAAGAGGCCGCGGGTTCGATTCCCGCCAGCTCCACCATGAGTTTTAAAAACCGGACTAATAAAAGCTGGGCTAAAGTATGCCCGGCTTTTAAAATTTCTAATTTAACCACAGCTACTACTTGTTTTTTAGGGGGCTAAAAAAGTTTGAAAGACAGGTACAATCACCACGAACTTGAGGAAAAATGGCTTAAAAATTGGGAGGCTGGTGAATTATACAGAGTCGGGGATTTTGGCGAGCGTCCCGGATTTTATTGCCTGGAGATGTTTCCCTACCCGTCAGGAAAGCTGCACATGGGCCATGTACGGAATTATTCCATCGGTGATGTTATAGCAAGATTTAAAACCATGCAGGGGTATGATGTATTACATCCCATGGGTTGGGACTCCTTCGGACTGCCTGCTGAAAACGCGGCTATCAAACACGGCGATATTCATCCTGCCGATTGGACTGCTGAAAATATAAATACTATGCGGGGACAGCTGAAACAGCTTGGTTTTAGTTATGATTGGCGCCGAGAGGTGGCTACATCCCACCCGGGATATTACAAATGGACACAGTGGCTTTTTCTGCAGCTTTATCACCGCGGGCTTGCTTACAGGAAAAGGGCTGCGGTAAACTGGTGCCCTTCCTGCGCAACAGTTCTGGCAAATGAACAGGTTGTCGGTGAAGGTGTTTGTGAACGTTGCAAAACGGAAGTAGAAAAAAGGGAGCTTGAACAGTGGTTTTTTAGAATTACTGATTACGCCCGCCGCCTTTTGGATGATTTAAACCTTCTCGAAGGTTGGCCGGAAAAAGTGAAGATAATGCAGGATCATTGGATCGGCCGAAGCGAAGGAACTTTTATCAAATTTCATGTGGCTGATTCTAATGAGGAGATAGCTGTTTTTACTACCCGTCCTGATACTATTTTCGGTGTGACCTATATGGTGCTTGCTCCCGAACACCCTCTTGTGGAAAAACTGATCGAAGGCAAGGAACAGGCTGACGCCGTCCGTTCATTTGCCAGCCGGGTAAGCAGGCTGGGCGAAATAGTACGAACATCTGTTGATACGGAAAAAGAAGGGCTTTTTACAGGCGCATATTGCTTGAATCCTTTAACCAGTGAGTCTGTGCCGGTTTTGGTAGCCAATTATGTGCTTTATGAATATGGTACAGGCGCTGTAATGGGTGTTCCTGCGCATGATCAGAGAGATTTCGAATTTGCCCGCAAATATGGGTTGCCCGTACGTATTGTTATAAAACCGCCGGAAAGGGAACTCGAACCCGAAACAATGGCTGGGGCATATGAGGAAGAAGGGGTCATGGTCAATTCCGGAATTTTTGACGGGTTGCCCAGCAATAAAGGAATAGAGGCCGTTACAGATTACCTTCAGGAAAAGGGTCTTGGCGGCCGGAGAGTGAGCTACCGGCTGCGCGATTGGCTGATTTCCAGGCAACGTTACTGGGGTGCCCCGATTCCGATAGTCTACTGTAATAACTGCGGTGTTGTGCCGGTTCCGGAAAACCAATTACCGGTCTTGCTGCCCAGGGAAGTGGCTTTTAAGCCAACGGGGCAGTCTCCGTTAGCCGATTATCCGGATTTCTTGCAGACCAACTGCCCAAACTGCGGGGGTGCGGCAAAGAGGGAAACAGATACAATGGATACTTTCATGTGTTCATCATGGTATTACTACCGTTATACCAGCCCCAGGGAAGAGAATAACGTTTGGGATAAGGCCAGGGTGAACAGGTGGCTTCCGGTTAACCAGTATATTGGCGGGGTGGAGCACGCTGTCCTGCACCTTCTCTATTCTCGTTTCTTTACAAAAGTTCTTTATGATTTAGGCTTGGTTGATGTAATGGAGCCTTTTACCAACCTGCTCACCCAGGGGATGGTCCTCAAAGATGGGGCAAAAATGTCCAAATCCAAAGGAAATGTAGTCAGTCCGGAGGATATTATCAAAAAATATGGCGCCGATACCGCCCGTTTGTTTATTTTATTTGCCGCTCCTCCGGAAAGGGACCTTGAATGGAGTGACCAGGGTGTTGAGGGATGCTACCGTTTTCTAAACCGTCTTTGGCGGTTGGTCGTGCCTTTGGCTGATCATTTATCAGGCGTATCCGGACAGCTTCAGGAGAACCCCCGGGAACTAACTGTTGAAGAAAGGCAAATGCACCGTTTGACGCACCAGACCATAAAAAAAGTTACAGATGATATATCGGACAGGTTTAACTTCAATACGGCGGTAAGCGCGATTATGGAACTAGTCAATGGAATCTATAAATTTAAAGAAGAAAACGGGAATCATAAGCCTGAAGTTTTAAAAGAGGCTGTTAAAAATGTGCTTTTACTGTTAGCGCCTTTTGCGCCATTTATTACTGAAGAATTATGGGAGGCGATCGGCGGGAGGGGAAGCATTCACAAGCAGAGTTGGCCTGTTTATGATTTGCAGGCAATGGCTGAAGAAGAGGTAGAGATTGTAATCCAGGTAAACGGAAGAATTAAAGAAAGGATGAAGATCAAACCAGGAGCTTCGGCTCAAGAGATGTCCGAATATGTGCTCGCGCAGCCCCGGATCCAACAACTTATTGAGGGAAAACAAATTATCAAGGTAATTCCTGTGCCGGGCAAGCTTGTTAATTTGGTCGTTAAATAAAAAAACAGGGTAAGGGTTTAAATGGAAGTAAGAAATTTGTTTTTTAAAAACGAAGGTGAAGCTTTAGCACGAATTTCTGAAATTGGCGCGGACAAACTTGGGGGTCGCTTAATGGCCCCCAAGGGTGTTTTTCGCGTGCTTAAAATAAGCGGTTTAACTCCCGTGCAGGCCAACATTCTTAAGCAGGAAATGCTGGCTAGGGGCGCTGAAGCGGCGGTGAGCAGGGGGGTAATTAACGGCAGCGCCTCCAAGACCGATGTTGTTCTGATGGGTACTTTGAATCAGTACAAAGATGTTTTGCTTAAATTAAAAATGCAGGCTTTCGGTTTGCCAAGACTTGCGGATCAGATTGAAAAGGTACTGAATAATTTAGAGAAAAGGCCGGCCAAACTATCTTGCAGGGATAGGGAGCTTTATCTCGGGAAACGTACTCTGATAATGGGTATTTTAAATATTACTCCTGATTCGTTTTCTGACGGAGGGATTTATTCAGACCCAGGAAAAGCGGAAGAACGGGCTTTTCAAATGGTTGAAGAAGGCGCTGATATAATTGACGTGGGCGGTGAATCAACCAGGCCTGGTTATACTCCCGTATCCCTTGAGGAAGAAATAGAAAGAGTAATGCCGGTATTAAAGAGGCTCTCGGGGAAGATACGCGTGCCTGTTTCAATTGATACCAGCAAGGCTGAAATGGCACGTCAGAGTCTTGAAATGGGAGTCCAGATAGTAAATGATCAGCAGGCTTTCAGGGGAGATCCGCAAATGCCGGGTATTGTAGCCCGTTACGGAGCGGCAGTTATAATCATGCATAATCAGCAGGGGACGGAATACAAAGACATGCTGGGGGAGATGGTTCACTATTTTAGGGAAAGCATTGATATCGCTGAAGCAGCAGGTATTAAACGTGACGCGATTGTCATAGATCCTGGAGTTGGTTTTGGAAAAACCGTAGAGGGCAACCTGGAGGCAATATTAAGATTGCCGGAGTTGGCCTGTATAGGAAGGCCTGTTTTGGTAGGCACATCCCGTAAATCAGTAATCGGCAAAGTGCTTGACTTAAGCGTTGATCAGCGGTTGGAGGGTACGGCAGTGACTGTTGCTTTGTCGATTGCAGGGGGCGCTGATATAGTGCGTGTACACGATGTAAAAGAAATGGCGCGGGTGGTAAAAATGGCGGACGCTATTGTAAGGCGTAATTTTGAAGAGGATTGATCATGGATCGGATTATCCTTAAAGGAATGAGATTTTATGGCTATCACGGGGTATTGCCCAGGGAAAGGGAACTGGGAGGACATTTTGTTGTAGATATTGAATTATACCTTGATCTTCAAAAGGCCGGCCGTGAAGACGACATTTCCCTTACTGTTGATTACAGCCGTGTCTTCGGGATTGTTAAAGAAAAGATAACCTGCCGGTCTTATAACCTCCTTGAGGCGGCGGCCGAGGATATTTCAAACACCGTCCTGGATAGCTTTCCTATTCTGGAGGTGGTCGTCAGGATTAAAAAAATCAACACAGGACTGGAAGGTTCTTACGAATATATGGGGGTGGAAATTAGAAGGCAATCCTCATTAAAACGGAACGAGGGTAAGGGTAATTAATTTAATGTATACAATATTTAATAGTTGAACAACTTCTCAGCTGACTATTTTCATGGTATATTTTTAAGCGAAAAAGATCTCGATCTATAAAAAGAGGAGAATTAGAATGAGCGAAAGGAAAATTGTTATTATTGACACAACTTTACGTGATGGTGAACAAACTGCCGGGGTTGTTTTTGCTAACCGGGAGAAGATAAGAATTGCCCGTTTTTTAGACGAGATGGGTGTGCACCAGATTGAAGCAGGCGTGCCTGTCATGGGTGGCGATGAGAAGGAAGCAATAACAAGTATTTGCAGGGCCGGGTTAAAGGCAAGCATTATGGGTTGGAACAGGCCGGTAATAAGCGATATCGAGGCTTCTTTGGAATGCGGCGTAGATGCTGTGGCTATATCAATCTCTACGTCAGACATTCATATCAACTATAAACTGCAGGCAAGCCGCGAGTGGGTTCTGGAAAAAATGGTTAAAGCCGTAGAGTTTGCGAAAAAGCATGGGATGTACGTTTCCGCAAACGCAGAGGACGCTTCCCGCACGGATATGGATTTTCTTATCCAATATGCAAAGACAGTCAAGGAAGCCGGCGCGGATCGTTTGCGATACTGCGATACGGTTGGAATACTTGATCCGTTTACGACATATGAACGCATTTCAACAATAATTGAAAAAGCAAAAATAGAAGTTGAAATGCATACACATAACGACTTTGGTATGGCAACGGCAAACACAGTAGCCGGTGTAAAGGCAGGCGCAAACTACGTTGGTGTAACCGTAAACGGCCTTGGCGAACGGGCCGGCAACGCCGCGCTGGAGGAAGTAGTGATGGCTCTAAAGCACATCCTGAAGATGGATTTATGTTTCAAAACAGAGATGCTGCACGAGGTGTCTGATTATGTCTCCCGCGCATCGGGAAGGGAACTTCCTTCCTGGAAAGCAATTGTAGGTAGAAATATGTTTACCCATGAGTCTGGTATTCATGCGGACGGAATGATGAAAAATCCCAAGACTTATGAGGCCTTTCACCCGGAAGAGGTTGGTCTGCAGCGGCAGATCGTGATTGGGAAACATTCTGGCACAGCGGCTCTGAAGTCTAAATTCGCGGAATACGGTATCCACCTCAGTGAATTTAAGGCACAGGAACTGCTTGCCAAAGTCAGGTCATATTGTGTTTCTTTAAAACGTCCCCTGTTTGACAAAGAATTGATGTATATTTACGAAGACTATTTTGGAGAGTAGGTATCAAGTTGGGTCAAACGATTATTGAAAAAATTCTTTCTTCACACAGTAATTCCCAGGTATATGCTAATGATCTTGTTGTAGCGGAAGTAGATTTTATTATGGGCCAGGATGGCACCTCTCCTTTGACAATAAAGGCGTTTCAGGAAATGGGGGGGGGGAAGATTTTTGATCCCGGGAAAGTTATTTTTGTGATTGATCATAATGCTCCCAGTCCGAACGAGGGAGTATCGGCGCTCCATAAGTTGATGAGGGACTTTGCCCGGCAAAAGGAAATTTACACCTGCGACGTAGGGGAGGGAGTGTGCCACCAGCTTGTACCGGAAACCGGCGCTGTGGGACCCGGTTCGCTGGTGATCGGCGCGGATTCGCATACCTGTACGTATGGCGCTTTAAATGCTTTTTCAACAGGGGTTGGTTCAACGGATTTGGCAGCCGCGCTTATTTCAGGACGGATGTGGTTTAAGGCGCCCGATACTTTGAAAATTGTCTGTCATGGAGAACTTCCTCCAGGTGTGTTTTCAAAAGATTTAGTATTATATCTTACAGGCCAGATAACTGCCGATGGCGCCACTTATTTATCGGTAGAGTATACAGGGCAGGCAATTTCGGCCCTTTCCCAGGAGGCCCGCTTCACTATCTCCAACATGGCGGTTGAAATGGGCGCCAAAGCAGGCCTGATAGCTGCGGATGAAAAAACATTATCATGGTTGAGTGATTATACAGATAAGAAATATCAGCCTGTGGAACCGGATCCTGACGCCAGGTACTTCAGAATTGAAGAATATGACATGAGTAAACTTGAGCCTTATGTGGCCAAGCCGCACACAGTTGACAACGTCTGCCCGGTCGGGGAAGTGTCAGATACAGTAATCCACCAGGTTGTTATAGGAACCTGTACAAATGGCCGTCTGGAGGATTTACGGATCGCCGCAGGAATTTTAAAAGGCAGGAAATGCAATAAGGACGTCCGGCTCATTGTCGTCCCGGCTTCAAGGAAAATAATGCTGGACGCGATAAAAGAAGGAATTGCTAAAACGTTGATAGAAAGCGGAGCTGCTTTTGTAACGCCTGGCTGCGGCCCGTGCGTCGGAACCCATAATGGCGTGCCCTCCGACGGTGAGGTTGTTATTTCAACCGCCAACAGGAACTTCAAAGGGCGGATGGGGAATTCAAAAGCTTTCATTTATTTGGCCTCCCCGGCAACCGCTGCAGCTTCCGCAATTACTGGACGGATTACCGATCCAAGAGAATTTCTATAGTAGACATCCATGCCGCTTAAAGCGATGCCAGCTAAAAGGATGAAAATTCATCAACAAGGGAGGTCAATGCCTTAAGCGCAATTTTGCAAGAGGCGAACATGAGCACGTAGGTAGTTGAACTCCCTAATGCAAGTTAATTTTTAGGAAAGTAGGTGACTTAAGTGTTCTTTGAGGGCAATGCGCACAAGTTCGGCAACGATATTAATACTGACTATATAATTTCTGGGAAATACAAATTTAAAACTCTGGATATGGTTGAACTGGCCAGTCATGTTATGGAGGATCTGGATTCCGATTTCAGCAGTAAAGTATCACCGGGTGATTTTATAGTAGCCGGGACAAACTTTGGCTGCGGTTCTTCACGGGAGCAGGCGCCCCTGGTCGTAAAATACGCTAAGATCAGCGCTGTTTTGGCCAAATCCTTCGCCAGAATCTTTTACCGCAACGCAATAAACACAGGTTTGCCGGTTGTTGAATGCGATACTGATCTGATTAGCGAAGGTGATGTTTTGGAAGTCGATCTTTCCCAGGGGTTTGTCAAAAATAAAAGCAGTGGCGTTTCTATTCCCATCAAACCACTTCCTGGTGTGATGATTAAAATCTTAAACGACGGCGGTTTAAGTGCCCATTTTAAAAAATATGGCGGTTTTAACTTTGAATGAGGAAAGATGAATAATAAGTTGGAGGCATCAAAGTGGCTCAACACAAAATTACATTGATTCCGGGTGACGGTATTGGTCCTGAAATAGCCGAGGCGGCCCGCAGGGTAATTGAAGCTACCGGCGTAAGTGTGCAATGGGAAATTGTTCAGGCGGGAGCAGGAGTTATCGGCGAATACGGGACACCATTGCCGGAACATGTGCTGGAATCTATCAAGCGAAACCGGGTGGCGTTAAAAGGTCCCCTTACCACACCGATAGGAACGGGTTTCCGCAGTATTAACGTAGCCTTGCGTCAGGAGCTTAACCTTTATGCAAATATCAGACCTGCCAGGAGCCTGCCGGGTATTTCGAGCCGCTACAACCGGGTTGATCTGATTGTTGTAAGGGAAAATACTGAGGATTTATATGCGGGTATTGAGCACAGGGTAGGTAAAAATGCCGCTGAAAGCATTAAAATTATTACAAGGGAAGCTTCGGAACGAATAGCCCGCCATGCCTTCGAAATGGCCAAAAAAGAGAGCCGAAAGAAGGTTACTGTTGTGCATAAGGCCAATATCATGAAATATACTGACGGCCTTTTTTTGGAATGCGCCAGGGAAGTGCGTAAGGATTATCCGGATATTGAGTTTGAAGAAATGATTGTTGACGCAATGTGTATGAAACTCGTGCAGGCGCCCGAAAATTATGATGTTCTGCTTACTCCCAATCTTTACGGTGATATTGTCAGCGATCTTTGCGCGGGACTGGTCGGTGGCCTGGGTGTTGCTCCGGGCGCTAACGTTGGTTATGATGCTGCAGTGTTTGAACCGGTCCACGGCAGTGCGCCAAAGCACGCGGGCTTTAATCGGGTGAACCCGCTGGCGATTATACTCTCCGGTATTATGATGCTCAAGCACATTGAGGAAAATGACGCCGCGGAACGAATAACGAGAGCGGTTGAAGAGGTGCTGGTTGAAGCTGCGCATTTGACATATGATCTTCACGGGAGCGCATCGACAAGTGAAATGGCTGACGCCATAATAAGTAAGATAAAATAATCTGACCGCAAACTAAAAAACCATTAGCTGCCAATTGGGGGAGCTGTCCAAAAAGTTTGGGCAGTTCTTTTTTTTGTATAAAAAATCCAGAAATCAAAAATAATAACTTAAAAAACTTAAATTATTAACAGGACAATTTAAAGATAAAAAATTTCCGGAGGATCTTAAATTATGAAAATTATTATGCTTTCCTGGGAATTTCCCCCAAAGGCAGTGGGAGGAATAGCGCCCCATGTTTATGACTTAACCACATCTTTAGTTTCTCTTGGAGAGGAAGTCCATTTAGTTACCTGCGGGGACCAGGGGATGAAAGAATTTGAAAATGTAAACGGCGTTCATGTGCATCGTGTATTTCCTTATCATTTGCCTTCCAATGATTTTGTTGCCTGGGTAATGCAGTTAAACATGGCTATGCTTGAGAAAGCTATTCCTTTGTTGAATGAACTGGAATGGGTAAATATAATTCACGCTCACGACTGGCTTGTTGCATATGCCGCTCGAGTATTAAAACATGCTTATCACCTGCCGCTAATAGCCACCATCCATGCGACCGAATACGGACGAAATCATGGTCTGCATAACAATATCCAGCGGTATATCAGCAGTGTCGAATGGTGGCAGGCATATGAGGCCTGGCGTGTGATCTGCTGCAGTAAGTTTATGAAAAACGAGGTCCGCTTCGTCTTCCAGACGCCGGACGATAAGATAAGAGTAATTGTAAACGGTGTTATGCCGGAAAGATTTAATGTAAAAAAAATAAGGTCAGAAAGGAATATGTACGCGGCTGCAGATGAACAGATTGTTTTTTATGTTGGACGGCTGGTACGCGAAAAAGGAGTACAGGTATTACTGGATGCCATACCTCGAATTATCGAACAACGCCCAAAAACCAAATTTGTCATTGCCGGCAAAGGCCCTTATGAAATGGAACTGCGCAATCAGGCCAACCTTTTGGGTATTTCCCACAGGGTCTATTTTACCGGCTACGTTAACGATGAAGTGCGCAATTGTCTATATAACTGGGCGGATGTTGCCGTGTTTCCAAGCCTATATGAGCCGTTTGGCATAGTCGCCCTGGAGGGGATGGCCGCTAAAACGCCGGTAGTTGTTTCTAACACCGGCGGCCTGTCTGAAATTATTGAACATGGTTTTGATGGCCTTCTGGCTAACCCGGGTGATAAAGGTTCCCTGGCTGAAGCAATTGTTCGTCTGCTGCAGGATGCTCAGCTAAGGGAGAAACTGCGTTTTAATGCCTTCAGAAAGGTACAGAAAGAGTTTAACTGGCAGCAGATAGCTTTACAAACACGTCAGGTATATGAGGAAGTTTTTAACGAATACAGAAATACACCCTGGCATGAAGCGACAGGTCAGCCAAGACATTTTCTTGGGCGTGTGAGCAGGCTCTTAGCGCGGGCTTGATCAAAATTTCTGTTTTAGACATCCTTGCTGCTAACGCAGCGCCCATCAGATGACGAAAAGGTACTTATTCATAAAACCGTGCCTACCGGGCTCATTTAATAGTAGCGTGAAAAGATTATTTTCAGAGTAGAGGTGCTTAAATGAAAACTATAATAATGGCTGGCGGCGAAGGCTCACGCCTGCGTCCTATAACCTGTGGACGGCCAAAACCGATGGCGCCGGTAGCAAACCGGCCGATAATGCTTCATATTGTGGAACTTTTAAAAAAACATGGACTTTACAACATAGGCGTTACACTCCAGTATAAGCCTGAATTCATCCGCAGTTATTTTGGAAACGGTTCCGAGCAAGGCGTTAATTTGCAGTACTTTATCGAGGAAATACCACTGGGCACGGCAGGAAGTGTAAAAAATGCCCGGGCTTTTCTTGACGAGACTTTTCTTGTAATCAGCGGCGATGCGCTTACTGACCTGGATCTATCAGAGGCTGTTGCTTTTCACCGCAAGAGGGGGGCCATAGCAACGCTGGTTCTTACACGGGTAGGTTGCCCTTTGGAGTACGGAGTCGTAATCACAAAACAAGATGGAATAATCATCAGGTTTTTAGAAAAGCCCGCCTGGGGAGAAGTGTTCAGTGATACTGTAAACACCGGAATTTATATACTGGAACCGGAAGTACTGGATTATATACCGGATGATCGATCGTTTGACTTTAGCCAGGATCTTTTCCCATTGCTGCTCCGGGACAAGAAACCCCTTTTTGGAGTTGTGTTACCTGGATACTGGTGCGATATAGGTAACATACAACAGTATGTACAAGCCCATCATGACGTTTTAGCCGGAAAAGTGAATACGAGTATTTCAGCCAGAGAGGTTAGTCCCGGAATTTGGTTGGGGGAAGGTGTTGACCTTCACGCGGAATGCGATCTTGAAGGGCCTATCCTGATTGGAAATGGTTGCTGTATCGGAGCGAAAGCTAAGATTTCACCATATACAACAATTGGCGCCGGGTGTCTTATTCAGGAAAAAGCTTCTGTTAAGCAAAGTGTTCTATGGAATAATGTGTACCTTGGTCCGGGAACAGCGATAAGGGGCGCAGTTTTATGCAGCAGGGTACAAGCGCGATCGAACTCGGAGGTGTATGAAGGGGCTGTAATAGGCAGCGATTCTATTCTTCAGGAACGCAGTATAGTAAGACCAGAAGTTAAAATCTGGCCGAACAAGCAGGCTGAAGCCGGCAGTATTGTAAATAACAGCCTTATTTGGGGCGCCTGTTGGTCAAGAAAGCTTTTTGGCTTAGAGGGAGTTACAGGAATGTTTAACATTGAGGTTACTGCAGAACTGGCCTGCCGTCTTGGCGCCGCATTTTGTACTGTACTGGGGGGTGAATCCCGGGTTGCAATAAGCGCTGATAATTATCCGCCGGCGCAAATGTTGAAAGAAGCCTTGGCCAGCGGAATGCAATCAACAGGCGCGAATGTTTACGATTTGGGAACTGTAATTACTCCATTACACCGGTTCGCAGTCACAAACCTCACTCTTGCCGGAGGTGTGCATGTCAAAGTATCTCAAAGAAATCCAGAACATGTGTCAATTCTCTTCTTCAATGCCAAAGGCGGAAATATCTCACGGGGAATCGAGAGGAAAATAGAAAATATACTTTTCCGTGATGATTTTCCTAGAGTGGATATGACTCATGTCCGGTTTAGAAAACACGTCCGTGAAATATCAGATCTGTATGTACAGGAATTAACCAAAGGAATAGATGTTGATTTAATCAAAAAATCATGCCTTAATTTAATTTTAGCTTATGATCAGAATAACCTACAAAAATATATTACTCCATTGGGTAAATCCTTAAATATTACATTTAAAAATGTAAACCTTTCCGGACCTGCCGGCGGACTTTTAAGTTGGGAAAAATGTATTGAAAAGCTGCCTGTTATTTCAAGCATGGTTTGTGACGAAGGAGCATGGGGCGGCGTCATGATCGATCCGGATGCGGATCATCTTGTTTTGGTTGATGAACGCGGCAGGTTGATTCAGGATAATATGCTTGTTGTCCTGGTTGCATTGATCATCTTAAAATCGCAAAGAGGACCTGTGTTTGTACCTGTTACTGCGCCGCGGGTTGTTGAGAATTTAGCAATGCAGTATAACAGCAAGGTTATCAGAACCAAGACGGCGGTTCAGGATTTAACAGAAAAAGTTCTCGGCCAGGACCAGGTTGGTATAAATTACAGCAGCGGGTTATCGCAGTTCTTGTTGAATTTCGATGCCTTAGGCGCTTTTCTTGGAATCATTAATTTTACTGTGCAACAGGGACTTTCCCTTGGAGAACTTGTCGATGAGATACCATCGTTTTTTGTAAGCAAAAAAGAAATTTCTGTGCCTTGGGAAGCGAAGGGGCGTGTATTACGCGTATTAACTAATACAGATCAAGAGACCCAGCTTTTAGATGGTGTTAAAGTGTTTCATGACGACGGGTGGGCCCTGGTGCTTCCCGACCCGGAAGAGCCGGTTTGCAGAGTCTTCAGCGAAGGCGCGTCTATGGAAATAGCTGAGTCCCTGGCTGATATGTATGTTAAAAAGATCAACGAAATAGTGAATAGACATCCATGCTGCTGAAGCGGCAGCATCATAAGAAAGACGAAAATTGATCAATAAAGGGAGGTCAATGCCTCAAGTGTGACTTTTAGCCTTTATTCGGGGTAGAAGCCAGACATTTTTGTCTGGACCTGTAAATGCTGTAATCAATATCTGAAAAGATGTTATTTCTATCTTCCAATGTCTTTAACCAGTCTTCACTGATATTATTATTTTTAATTTCATCATAAAGCCTTAAAAAATTTTGGAGATGGGTTTTTGTACGTTTAACAGCGTAATCCACCATTGTCCCGGTAGACATAATAAAAGCCCAATCGCTGCTTTGAGCCAGCATCAATTCTCTTGCCGACTGATTTAATGCCCGGTGGCTCAGCCCGCTTGCATTTGGGTAAGAGTTGGCCAAATCAACCATCCTCACCGCGGCGAGATGGAGGTGCCGGTAAATCCAATCGTTTGCCCTGCAGAGCCAGACTTCGTTATAGCCTTTATTGCCCCAGCTTGACGCGCACGGAGTGACAACCTGGTTGCAGGGGTATTCATCAAGATATTTGCTGGGTGTGGTTAACTCTATGGTATCCTGATCATAACGGATCTTCCGGATCAGGTATTCGAGCCACTGGGGGCCTTCAAACCACCAATGCCCGAACAACTCGGCGTCGTATGGCGTGACAATAATGGGCAGCCTGTCCATCAGGGAACTAAGGTGCTTTATCTGGAGCTCCCTGTTGAACATAAAGTTTCCTGCGTGTAAAGATGCTTTTTCCCGGGCCTGTTCCGGGTTATAGGGTTCTTTGTGATGAGAGTTTCCTGTAATCCGGTAATATTTAAATCCCGTATTGATTCTGATCCCGTCAGGGTGTATATAGGGTTTTACATAATCGTAGTCGAGATCAAAACCGATATCGCGGTAGAATTCACGGTAGTTATAATCTCCCGGATAGCCTTCTTTTGCGCTCCAAACCTGTTTTGATGATTCGGGATCACGGCCAAATGCAGCTACTCCCGACGGGCAGTAAACTGGCGCAAAAATACCGTACCGGGGGCGGCACGAAGCAAACAAAACACCATGGGTATCAAGAAAAAAGAAACGCAGGTTAAATTCTTTCAAAATATCATCAAGCCCTTCTGTATAAGCGCATTCGGGCAGCCAGATACCTGCAGGGTCCCGTCCGAAACATCTTTTGTGCAAATTTACAGCCGTATCAACCTGTGCACGTACTGCTTCAGGCTCAGTCATCAATAATGGTAAAAACCCATGAGTTGCCGCACAGGTAATAATTTCAAGCTTTCCGGAATCCTGATATTTTTTGAAAGCATTAACCAGGTTGCAGTTATACTCTAAAAATATGCGGCGTGATTGATTGAATCTTTCCCGGTAAACCAGCGCTGTTTCATAAAAGGGTGTATATGAGGTCCGCTGCGCTTCCTTGTCCGCCAGCTCGATTTGTTTATTCAGATGATTGAGATAGCGCTGCTGCAGCAGAGAATCAGCAAACATTGAAACCAGCGGAGGTGAGAGAGAAATTGTTAATGCAAAATCAACGCCTTCGCTCTCAAGACGATCGAAAATATCAATCAGTGGGATATAAGTTTCGGTAATAGCTTCATATAGCCATCTTTCCTCAAGAAAGAATTCATTTTCCGGATGGCGGATATATGGCAGGTGAGCATGTAAAACCATTGCAAGGTAACCCTTTTTCCCCATTTAAAAGTTTTCTCCCAACGTCATTTTTATTAATATTCTGGCCAATGGCCGGGGGAACTAACCCCAAGGGGTATGGTCCTGGCTCTTTCGGTAATTTCTTCAGCAAAAAGCGGAGAACTTATACCGTACTGGTGGCGGATTGAACGGTAAATTCCTTCTATCCACATCCATTCCTCATCTTCGCGGTCAGAAAGAGAAGCCCGGGGAGTCGTAACTGTATTTGAACGAAGAAGTGTTATAAAGCGGCCATCCGGGAACTGTCTTCCCAGATCCACGCAGAAGGCTCGATCAGGTTCCCCTGTATTTATATGCCAGTTATCTGCCTGATCATTTATTCCTATATCAATATATTGATTTGCATTTTGCCCGTTAAAAGCGATGCCTGTAACGTCGTATACCCTGAGCACCGGCCAGGAAGTATCCCAGGTACCATACGTTGAAGTAAATTCTGCCATTTTTGTTGCTGTTACTTCCCAGTAAGCATAAAGCCAGTATGGATCCCTGGCCAAAAGCACCAACCGGTCGATTCCATAGGAATGCGGCAGTTCCTCTTTGGGAAGTTGATTCTCCGGAAAAGGACCTGATGGTGTCAGTTCAGAAGAGAACTCTTCTTTTAAGTCAGGTATAAGCTGGTTTATTTCTTCTACTCGTGATGATCCCATTGCCTTGAGTCGATTTTTTTTGGCCCATAAAAAGACAATGAAAACAACTGCTATAATCCCGATAGCCCAGGACAAAAAAAACATCGTCACCTAATAACCTCCCTTTATTTATAAATAAACCTTGCTTTTGAAAGCATAATGGAATAAAATGCGAAGAAATCTTTTTTATTATTGCCACTGTACAAGAAGTTTATGAACATAAAAAATTAGCTTTTTTAGAAGGTGGAAGAAGCTTCGATAAATTGTACAATTAAAATAATCAACAGGCGATCAGAAGTTAATAGATATTTTTACCAATACCCGTATCATTTTTAAAATTCTTTTAGTAAAAACATCTGCAGATAGCCCTTTCACAAAAAAAAATTGGCGAAAAAAATCGCCAATTTTTTAAAGGTTGTCATAAATAATTTTATCCAGAAGTAGAAAGGCTTACATGTGCCCATGGCTTTATAAAAGCAAGCTTGAGGTAAGCATGCTGGGATATGGCTTGAATATATTTTTGCTTTAAATCAGACAGCGTTGCCTGTGCAGCAGCTACATCCGCACTGGTAACCATGCCAAGTTCAAATTTTAATTTGCAGACACGAAGGTTTTCCTCAGACGCCTTAATGCTTTCCTGTAATGCTGCCTGTGTTTCCTCAAGTGTTTTTACATTATAATACAAAGAGTAAATAATCTCTTTCATTATCTTTTTTGCGCTTGAGGCGTCCAGTTCAGCCTGCTCAACTTCAATTTTTCTAATCTCATAAGGTGTGTATTCGCCTTTATACATAACCATATCCTTATAATAACTCTGAAGCTTGACTGACTCCTGAGCGAGCCAGACGCTTGGGCTTGCATCCACTATCCTGCTTACCTCATTATCCAGGTTATCCACGGAAAGGGGAATATAGTTCAGCGTATCAGTCAAATTCGGCCGTTCCGTTGTGGGAGCGCCAATAAGTTGATCAAAAGATATATATGCGTTCTCAAGTTCATTTTTGGCTGCCGTCAGGGAAGCATCAGCCTGTGAAGCCTGAGCCTGGATAGCTAAAAGGGTAGGTTGTGAAATCATTCCTACAACAAAAGTAGCCTTCCCTATACGAAGATCCCACTGTGCTTTTGTGACCGCGTCCTGAGCGGCGTTTACTTTATCAAGGCCAGAAATAATTGCCCAATACTTTTGACAGGTTCCCAAAGCTACTTTGTCCTGTTCAATAGTTAGTTTCTTGGATGACATACGCCAGGTAAGATCATCAGCGAGAAGCCGGCTCCAGGCTATTTCGAGCTCAGTGTCTCCTTCTGTTTGTGTAGGCACATAATCAATTTTTTTATTACTTTCTTCTCGTATATCATATGTTCGGTCAATTTCTTTGGTGGCTTTTTGCACCGATTCACTGTGGACCAGAGCAAGATCTACAGCCTGTTTTAAGGAAAGACCGGTTGCTTCAGGCTGCGCCGCCCCGGCAGCGGCGGGTTCTTGCTGGGCGAAGGCGGATAAGGTTCCGGGCATAGTTAATAACAGGCTTAATATTACAAGTAAGACAAGATATTTCCGCAATTACGACACCCCTTTTGCAAGATCATTGTAAAAACTTTTTTATCCTCCCATTTTAATCAATTTATTAGATATATGCAATGAGGTATATTATGTTATTTATGGAATATAATACATGAATGACAGGGTTTTTTCCGTAAAGACTATCTATCTTAGAAAGGAGAAAAAGGTGATTAAAATAAGATTATTAAAATCGGCCATGATGTTATTCTTCGTCGTTTTCATCGCTATGTGCGTATGTTATCAATGTTTGGCTGAAGAAAAAAACTTGACTGAATGCCGGTACCTGATCAGCTATAAGATAAAAACCGGAGATACATTATCAGACATTGCCGGGGACTTCGATGTTTCTCTTGCAGATTTAATAAAGATTAACAAACTGCACAGTACTTTAATCAAACCCGGTGAAATTGTCATTATACCCGGCAGGGAAAACGGTTTTTCTCCAACATTTCTTTCCCGCGGAAGCGTTTTCAGAGATGATGTAATGCTGCTTGCCAAAGCAATTTACGCGGAGGCACGCGGCGAGAGTTTTACGGGACAGGTGGCTGTTGGGGCAGTTATCCTAAACCGGGTCGATAACCATTCTTTTCCTAAAAGCGTCAAAGATGTAATTATGCAGAGCAATGATTATGTTTATCAATTTACTCCAGTAGCCAATGGCTCGATAAACCTTACCCCTGATGAGACAGCCGTTAACGCAGCGATTCAGGCCATGCTGGGCGAAGATCCGACCGGCGGGGCCTTGTTCTTTTACAATCCTGAGATAGCTTCGGATCGGTGGATACGAAATCTTCCGGTAATCGGCTGCATTGGTAACCATGTTTTTGCCACAAAAGCCTAAGCACTCTTTTATTTCCTGAAAAGACAGTTTACTAAAATGGTTAAGAGAATACTCAGCAACAGGCACGTAATAATGGGAAAATAGAATGAATAGTTTCCTTTTTGAATAAAAATATCCCCCGGAAGCCGGCCAAGGTTGATAAATTTTATTTTACTTAAAGCAATTAGCAGCCCGCCAAGCAGGATTAACAAGAAACCGGCTGTCAGCAATAACCTTCCGATCTGTTCCCCCAGGCCTGGCATCAGGTTTTTTCACCACCGCTGCTGTTAAGATTTTTTGGATAAAATCTTTCCTTTTCACTGTATATGCAGCCGCAATATTGCTGGCGGTACATCTTTAATTGTTTTGAGATTAAAGTGGCCTCTTTAAAACCGGGCCGAAAATCAAAATAATAAAATGGAAAGTTTAAATCCCGGCTTATGGTTTCTCCTGTTTCCCTGATCAAGTCATGTTTCTGAAAAGGGCTTACCAAAAGAGTGGTTGTAAAACCGTCCAAGCCTTCCTTGACCGCTATTTGGGCGCTCTGTTTTAAACGGAGATAGTAGCAGAAGCGGCAGCGGTCATTTTCTCTGTATACTGTCTCCCTTAGAAAATCTTCCATTTGGTATCCTTCATCAAAAATTACTCTGGTACCGCTTATACGGGAGTAGCTTTCCAAAGTCTCTTTTCGCCTGAGCCATTCCTGATAAGGGTGAATATTCGGGTTGTAAAAATAACCTTGTACACCAATACCGTTTTCTGCAAGGTGTTTAAGGGGATATATGGAGCAGGGAGCGCAGCATATGTGAAGAAGCAACTGCAAGATTGAAAAACCTCCTACCAGATAGTTAACTGCTGTTGACTTTTATCTCCGGGAGTTACGCCCAAATGCATGTATGTTTTTGAAGTGGCGACTCTTCCACGGGGTGTCCGGTTAAGCAAACCTGCCTGCATCAGGTACGGTTCATAAACTTCCTCCAGGGTTGCTGATTCTTCACCCAATGCCGCTGCAATAGTATCCAAACCTACCGGACCCCCGCCGAATTTTTCAACGATTATTTGCAGCAGCTTTCGGTCTACAGGATCAAGGCCCAGTTGATCCACGCCGAGGAAATCAAGGGCTTTAACAGCCGTCTCTTGATCAATAACTCCTTTGGCTTTGACCTGGACATAATCGCGGACCCGCTTTAATAAACGGTTGGCCACCCGGGGAGTGCCTCTTGATCTCAAGGCAATTTGAGCCGCTCCGTCATCTTCAATAGATATTTTTAGTATGCCCGCTGAACGCAGGACAATCTTTTTTATATCTGTTAATTCATAGAAATCCAGGCGGCTGATTACACCAAAACGATCGCGCAATGGAGAGGTCAGAAGGCTTGTCCTGGTTGTCGCCCCAACAAGCGTGAAACGCGGCAAGTCAAGACGGATGGAACGGGCGCCCGGTCCTTTACCTATAACTATATCCAGGGCGAAGTCTTCCATTGCGGGGTATAAGACTTCTTCCACAGCCCTGCTCAGTCTGTGAATTTCATCGATAAACAGTACATCACCCGGTGAAAGGTTGGTTAGAATTGCAGCTAAATCTCCGGGTCTTTCAATTGCCGGGCCGGATGTAATCCTTAGATTTACACCCAGTTCGCTGCTAATAATCCAGGCCAGAGTAGTTTTACCAAGTCCCGGGGGCCCCAGAAGCAAGACGTGGTCAAGAGCCTCACGGCGATCCCTGGCTGCCTGAATAAAAACACCTATGCTTTCCCTTAGGCTGTCCTGTCCGATAAAATCTTTTAAACTGCGTGGCCGAAGGTTTACTTCTTCCTGGTCCTCCGTAGAAAAACCGGCGCTTCGCAATTCGTTCGCTGTTGACAACACCGTGCCCTTTGGACGGTTTTACTGAATGCTTACTTTTTCATCACCTGATGGCGCTGCATTGGCGGCATGGGTGTCTATCCTGAAAATCAACTTGCATTAGGGAGGTCAACTGCCTGCGTGCTCATGTTCGCCTCTTTCAAAATTGCGCTTAAGGCATTGCCCTCCCTTTGCTGATGAATTTTCATCCTCCTGCTGGTGTCACTTTAGCGGCATGGATGTCTATCCTTTTTAAACGCTCATTTTTTTTAAAGCAGCCCGTACCAGTTCAGTTGCCGTCAGATTAGTTGCCGTACCTTTTTCAAGTACCTGACGGATTGCCTTTTGCGCTTCAGCTTCACTGTATCCCAGGGCTACCAGGGCGGCTAAAGCGTCATTCCCTTCTGTATTAAAACTGGTCAGGCCGGCTTTTTCTGACGGTAAAATTTTTAAAATCTTTTCCTTTAATTCGAGTATAATTCTTTCAGCAGTTTTTTTACCAATACCGGGAGCTTGTTTTAACGTCCCGACATCACCCCGGGCTACTGCGATTTTTAGCTGCTCAGGATCTAAAAATGAAAGTAAAGCGGTAGCTGCCTTTGGTCCTATTCCGGCAACTCCAATAAGCAGGCGAAAAACCTCAAGTTCGTTTTGTTCGTAAAAACCATACAACGATAGGCCTTCCTCCCTGGAATAAAGATAGGTGTACAACTTTACCTCGTGCCCAGTAGGGGGCATGCGCCTGATTGTGGAGGCGCCAGCCTGCACTGCAAAGCCTATTCCATTAACATCCATGATAATTATCTCATCCTGTACCGAGTCCAGGATGCCTTTAAGAAAAGAAATCATTTAACAGACCTCAATTTAGGATCAAATGTTGATTAAATTTTTGCTTATTGTGCTCTGTGCATGGCATATTGCGACTGCGAGGGCATCGGTTGTATCGTCGAGATTTGGGTAGGCGTTTAAACGCAAAATAGCTTTGACCATGTAGGAAACCTGCTTCTTGGTTGCTTTTCCGTACCCAGCTACACTCATCTTAACCTGCAGTGGTGTATATTCGAAGACACAAAGGCCGGCAACAGATGCCGCTAAGAGCGCTATACCGCGTGCCTCTCCCACGGATAAAGCAGTTCTTGTATTCTTATTAAAAAATAATTTCTCAATTGCAAAATGGGAGGGGCGGTGAACTTGCAGTATCTCCTGCAGATTCTCGTAGATTTGTTTGAGGCGCGAAGATGCAGACAGGTTTATATCTGTCTGTATGCATCCATATTCGACCGGTATAAGCTGTTTGGGCGTCATCTGGACTATCCCAAAACCCATCCGCGCCAAACCCGGATCAATACCGATAATACGCAATTTTCCAGGCCTCTTTTTTAAAAATACTTTACTAAAGTTCCACAGCCTGGACTATTTTTCCTTCTTGGAATGAAAATGTCCGGTCATCTAACCGGACAATCCCTGTTTGTTAAAAATCTATAATACTTTCGTCAAGGTTTTCTAATCCTGCTTGAAGGGAAGACTCACTCGAAAATTCAAGTTCTTTTCTTAGTTGATCCTGTACGTCAGTTTCCTGTTTTTCAAAAGCCATTGCCTGTTCCAATTTTATCTGAAATTTTACGGGTAAGTTTTCAACCGTGAGGTTTTCAGTTTTTAATAGTTCTTTGTTGCATCCTAAAGGACCCTGATAAATAGCAAGGCGACCTTCAGCGATTCCCAAATGCCGGTAAGTTTTATGCTCCGGGCAGAACTCATTGCATTTTTTTCTCAGGACCACTGTTTTTTCAATTTTTTCCACTGACCACCCGTCCTCAGCCGGGTATCTGTTTCTCAGTTTGTTATAAGTTATACCTGTCAGATCATCGGCAGGCTTTCCGAGGTAAACTATATAGATATCTCCACAAAGATATTCATATTCTTCACGGATAAAATTATCGTCCCGAATAAATATTTGATTTGATACCCCTTCGAAAGATGACAAAGATAGAAGCGGCCTAGCGGCAGGCTCTCGAAAAAGAATCATACCATAGTAGACAGCTGCTGCTATGAAAAGGCTTCCTGCTATACCAAGGGATAGGTAAAAAAGTTTTTTTAACATATAAACACTCCACTTAAAAAAGAGTCGTTTATATATTATTGCCAATATCTGGCTGGCGGATACCGTTATGCAAAACCTTATTTATTCATCCTGTTCGAAATTTGTAAAAACTTCCTGAACGTCGTCATGCTCCTCGAGGGCGGTAATTAAGATCGACATTTGTTCGGCTTCAGCTTCTCCGAGCTTGACCGTATTTAAAGGTATCATAGTTGCTTCAGCCATAGCCAGCGGTATTCCCTGCCGGGTGAGTGTGTCTTTTACTTCTTTAAGGTTCCTGGGTGAAGTTGTAATTATATAGCTGTCTTTTTCTTCTTTCATGTCCTCGGCGTCTGTATCAAGGATAATTGCCATTAAGGCTTCCTCGTCGTTAAAGTTTTCCTTTTCGATTACAATTAATCCCTTTCTCTCAAACATCCAGGAGACGCAGCCCGTTTCACCAAGGTTCCCGTTGCTTCTGGAAAAAAGGCGCCTGATTTCACCAGCCGTGCGGTTGCGGTTGGAAGTTACAATGTTAAGCATGATTGCCGTTCCGCCGGGTCCATATCCCTCATACACAATTTCTTCGTAATCTCCTTCACCGGAGGCGCCGGAGCCCCGCATGATTGCTCTTTCAATGTTTTCATTCGGTATATTGGCTTCCTTTGCCCGTAAAATAGCGGCCTTTAATCGTGTATTTTGATTTGGATCGGCGCCGCCCTGACGTACAGCCATGATTATCTCCCGGGCAATCGTCGTAAATATCTTACCCCGCTGGGCGTCAGTTTTAGCTTTTTTCCGCTTTATGGTTGACCATTTGGAATGACCGGACATAATTATAACCTCCTTTAAAAAGGCGGCAGAACCGGAAGTGATCTCTTATGGGCGCTCCGGTTGACCAGGTTGTTAATAACATCTTTCACCCTATCGTCGGCATTTCCGGTAAGGATAAACTCGTCAAGTTCCTGGTAAGTTATCCCCATTTCACTTTCGTCAGTCTGTCCTTTCCATAAGCCTGCGGACGGCGGTTTTTTTATAATACTTTTGGGGACGCCCAGATATTCGGCGAGTTCACAAACCTGTGACTTAACCAACTTTCCTATAGGGAGCAAATCAGCGCCACCGTCCCCATGTTTTGTGAAGTAACCAACCGTCAGTTCGCTGCGGTTGCCGGTCCCAGCAACGAGGTACTGGTTCCGTGCCGCGAAAAAGTACAAAGTTATCATGCGAAGACGCGGTTTGATATTGCTGATTGCTGTATCTTTATTGCCGGGATGGTATTCTTCCCCCGTAAGATTTGTTACCATAAGATCAAAAATATTATCCAGGATTATTGTTTTTGTTTTGACGCTAAAAGAATCCGCTATAAGTTCAGCGTCTTTTTCGTCCTGGTGGTCGCTGTGACAGGGCATAATTAACCCCAGAACATTTTGCCCGCAGGCGCTTTTACAAAGGGCAGCAACAACAGCGGAATCAATACCTCCGCTTAGACCAAAGACATAACCACGGCTGTTTCGCATGACTAATTCGTCCTGCAGCCAGCTGCATAGCCTTGCCGACATCTCACGTGCATCCAAGTTCTCTACCCCCCAGCTGTTTATAAAGTATATTTTATCATAATTAATTCCCAGGACGGGAAAAATCAAACTAAAATAATTTCCGCTATTATAAAAAAAATTATTATTAAAAGGAGATCGTAAAGCAAACGGAGAAAACCATGTAGAAAAGGCTGGTTTGGAAGGGGTGAGGTTACTCCGAAGAACTTTTTATTGTTTTTTATTTAATTAAACATAAGAGAGGGGGAAAACCCGGTTATTATTTCATGACCGGGTGAGAAATGGCAGAATACAAATATCTTCTGGAAGAGAACACGGAAGGAATTTTAACAATTACCATAAACCGTCCAAAGAGCATGAATGCCCTAAATTATGATGTTATTTCAGAACTTTATGACGCAATAGCCGCAGCGGGTAAAGACGATGCCGTAAAAGTAATCATTTTAACAGGAGCGGGTGAGAAATCTTTTGTTGCCGGGGCGGACGTTAGTGAGTTTTTGAATGTTGAACCAACTGTATTTTATGACTTTTCCCTGCGCGGGCAAGGTATCATGAATGAAATAGAAAGCCTGGAAAAACCCGTTATTGCAGCTGTGAACGGTTTTGCCCTTGGCGGGGGTTTGGAACTGGCCATGGCATGCACAATCAGAATAGCTTCTGAAAATGCCAAGGTAGGTCTGCCCGAGGTAACGCTTGGCGTTATGCCCGGTTACGGCGGCACACAGCGTTTGACCCGCCTTGTCGGCAAGGGCAGGGCAATGGAGATGATTCTTACCGGTGAGATGATCGACGCCAACGAAGCTTACCGTATCGGTTTGGTGAACAAGGTTGTTCCCCAGGATCAGTTAAAGGATGCTGCTGTTACAATGGCTAAGAAGATAATGAAAAACGGTCCCTATGGTGTCAAATTAGCCATGCGTTCCGTTAACTACGATCCGGTTTTAAAAACCGGGTTACAGTTTGAAGCGGCAAATTTCGCAATGATCCTGAACAGTGAAGATATGCGCGAAGGCGTTAACGCATTTCTTGAAAAAAGAAAACCCGCTTATAAAGGAAAATAAAATAAAAGTCACGTGAACCATCGGCCAAGCCGATGGTTCACAATTATTTTTGCAGGCTTGGTCCTGTGCTGTTATTTTTTTGCCTGCCTTGATTATTCTGGCCAGTTCAAGGGCGTGGGCGGCTGTTTTTTTGCGTCAAAAATCCCTGTGCCGTTTTTGCTCTCAAAGCCCCGTCCCCGTACGCCGGAAATCTTCCTGCGGGTGTCAACCCAAGTGCGATCATCCCCGCGGTTATGGACAAAAGAGTGGTTTCCAGGCCGGCATATCTAAACCGGCTAAAGCCACGCCTATTTTATCTCTTAAGGCATGGGTGTATACTTTTTGCGTTCAGCAGCGTACGCAGCCGGTCCTTCCATAAAACTCAGTGAGATAACCCGGCAACCTGTGAAATGCCCCCTTAAATAAAATCTTGACTCTATTTAATTATAGTAATATTTTTTTAAAAAGACAGATTAATAGAAGAAGTGAGGGCTGAAAAATAAATGGGTGAGTTTTCAGGTAAGGTAGCCGTTGTTACAGCTGCGGCAGGAGCGGGAATAGGGCAGGCAACAGCCAGGAGTTTGGCAAAAGAAGGGGCTAATGTGGTTGTCAGCGACGCTCATGCTAAAAGGACGGCGCAAGTGGCCAGTGAGATAATGAATGAGTACGGGGTAAAGACATTGGGAATTCAATGCGATGTCCGGATACCCGGACAGGTTGGCGGCATGGTTGACCAGACCCTAAAGGAGTGGGGCAGGATTGATATTTTGGTCAACAATGCCGGGATTGATAAACCTTCACCCGTGTGGGAGATGGATGATGAGAGCTGGAATTTAATAATCGACACCAATTTAAAGGGAGTATTTAATTGCTGCCGGGCAGTCATTCCAACTATGATGAAACAGAGATACGGGAAAATAGTTAATATGTCCTCTGTACTCGCCTGGTTGGGAGGCGAGGAAGAAGGAGTAGCGTACGTTACGGCCAAGGCGGGTATCCAGGGCTTGACCAGGGCTATTGCCCGCCAGGTTGGTCAATTTAATATAAATGTCAATGCTGTGGCGCCTGGCCTCGCCTATAATCCCTTTATGGATAAACTGCAGCCGCCCGAATACTTCCAAAAGATTAGAAGCCAGGAAATCTTGGGCAGGGATGGTACTCCTCAGGATATGGCTAATGCCATTTTATTTTTATGCTCCGAAAAAGCGGGGTTCATTACCGGTTCATGTCTTTGTATCAGCGGAGGTTGGTTTATGTATTAATTATGGTAAAATGAGAGGGTGAAAGCACGGGTGGATTTAGGCCTGAATAATAAAGTTGCTGTTGTGACAGGCGGGGGCTCAAATATCGGGCGGAGCATTGCGCATACCCTGGCTAGCATACCCTGGCTAGGGAAAAAGCCGCCGTAATTATTGCGGATATAGATGAGAAACAGGGCGACAAAGTTAAAAGTGAAATCGAATCATTTGGCGGCAAGGTTATATCAATTAAAACTGATGTAACTGATAATGATTCAGTAGAGGCGATGGTAAAAAAGGTTCTGAACTTTTTTCCGACAATCGATATTTTGGTAAACAACGCGGGTTGGACAAGGGACCTTTTGTTTATAGAAAAACCCCGCTCGGACTGGGAAAAAGAAATTGCCATAAATTTATGGGGTGTGATTAACTGTTCCAGGGCTGTTCTTGACGTGATGATTGGGCAAAAATCCGGAAAGATAGTTAATCTTGCTTCGGACGTCGGCAGGGTGGGGGAATATAAAGAAGCGGTATACGGTGCCTGTAAAGCCGGTGTCATAGCTTTAGGCAAAGCTCTGGCCAGAGAGGTTGGGCGTTATCAAATTAATGTCAACTCAGTTTGCCCTGCATCTACGCCTCCGGTAGAGGAAGGCAGTTACGGAGAATTTAGCCTGTGGAAAGAGATGGCTGGTCTGTTTACTCCTGAAATCAGGGAGAAAGCCAGGAAAGCATATTCCCTGCGAAGGCTCGGTACTGCTCAGGATATTGCTGATATGGTTGTGTTCCTTTGTTCTGATCGGGCGAGTTTTATTACGGGACAGGCGATCAGCGTTAGTGGCGGGTATACGATGGTTTAGCTTTTCTTTTTGCCGCAAAAGGGAATTATTGCTTGCAGGGTTATAATACCCTGTGTTATAATAATTCGTTGTTATTTAGAGTCACAAAAAAGAAACAGACCCGGGAAAGGTGGGCTAAAGGTTGAATCTTCTGCAATCTTTTGAACAGGAGCAGATAAAAAAAGATCTACCCGGTTTTAAACCGGGAAACACAGTACGAGTTCATGTCAGAGTAATTGAGGGCAGCAGGGAACGAATCCAGGTTTTTGAAGGAGTTGTAATCAGGCGCCGGGGTATAGGGTTAGGGGAAACCTTTACGGTACGCCGGGTTTCATATGGAGTAGGGGTTGAAAGAACGTTTCCTCTTCATTCTCCAAAAATAGAAAAGATTGAAGTTATTCGAAAGGGTTTCGTGAGGCGGGCGAGATTGTATTACTTGCGTGGTCTTACAGGCAAAAATGCCCGCATTCGGGAGAAAGCTTAATTAGTCTAAAAAGGGACTGCCGGACAGTCCCTTTTTTATCTTCAAATGGAAGGGGTATGCAATGGAAAAGGAAAAAAACGAACCTGTCAGCCAGGGTTCTGCAGGAGACAGTAAAAGGCTTGTGATCCCTGAGATACTTGAATCTGTAATAATTGCCGTTATTCTGGCTACAATAATCAGGTTATTTTTGCTGGCTCCTTTCTTTATACCTTCACAATCAATGGAACCTGCTCTTTTAGTAGGGGACAGAATAATCGTCAGTAAAATTGCATACCGTCTTGGCGAACCTCAGCGAGGGGATATTATAGTTTTTAAGTACCCCCGCGACCCTCGTAAAGACTATGTTAAAAGATTGATTGGCTTTGAAGGTGAGGAGGTAACCCTGAAAAACAACCGTCTTTATATAAATGGAAAGGAAACCCCTGAAAAATACCTGCCCAAGGGTTTGAGTTTTTATGATTTTGGACCTGTTGTAGTTCCTAATGGATGTTACCTCATGCTTGGGGATAACCGCCCGAACAGCGAAGATAGCAGGGTTTGGGGGCCGCTGCCCAAAGAAAACGCAATCGGCAAAGCTATATTAATATACTGGCCTTTTAACAGGGCCAGGCTTTTATAATATTAAATATGTCTGACTCAAATATTAATTGGTTTCCCGGTCATATGGCCAGGGCTAAGAAAGATCTGCAAAAGAACCTCAAACTTGTGGATGCAGTATTTGTGATGCTGGACGCACGGATACCCGCCAGCAGCAATAATCCTTCCATAACATCCCGTCTTGGTGATAAGATTGTTATTGTATTGCTGAGCAAAGCCGATTTGGCTGATGCTCAGCATACAAAAAAATGGGTAAAGTGGTTTAAGATTAATGGCATAGAAGCGATGCCGGTCGATCTGATCAGCGGGCGCGGTATAAAAGTTGTCATAAACTCTCTCAGTTCAATATTAGAAAAAAAAGTGTTGTTAAAAAGAAAGTCCCTCAGGCGCACATTGCCAAGATGTATGGTGGTAGGCATTCCGAATGTCGGAAAATCTATGTTTATCAATAAATTGGCGGGATACAAGCCCGCGCGTACCGGCCAGTATCCCGGTGTTACACGGGGCCCGCAATGGATTTCCATCGGTGATGAGCTGGAAATGCTCGATATGCCGGGAATCTTGTGGCCAAAACTTAACGACAGAGACCATGCTATGAAACTGGCTGCCACAGGCGCAATAAAAAAAGAGGTTTTTGATCCTGGGGAAGTATCCCAATGGCTGCTTGAATGGATTATTTTAAACAAACCCGGTTTGATAAAAGAACGCTTCGGGATAGATGAAGTTTATCCAGGGGCTGATCATCTTATCGAACTGATCGGAAAGAAAAGGGGCTTTTTAACTGCCGGCGGTAATGTTGACAGGTTAAGGACCGCAGATCATATTTTAAGGGAGTTCAAAGAAGGGAAGTTGGGCCGGATTACTCTGGAGGTCCCCAATGAGAGAGAAAGACCTTGCCGCACTTCAGGCAAAACTGAACAGCCTGCTCAGTTATGAAAAGGAGCTCAGATTAAAAGGCTATTCTTTTATAGCCGGTGTTGATGAAGCCGGCCGCGGCCCTTTGGCAGGCCCTGTAGTCGCCTCGGCGGTTATCTTGCCGGAGCATATCAGACTATACGGGCTGGATGATTCAAAGAAGCTTTCCGCAGCAAAAAGGGAAACGCTTGCTTTACAGATTAAAAAGGCTGCTGTTGCCTGGTCCGTGAGTTTGGCAACAGTTTGTGAAATAAAATGTATAAATATCCACCGGGCATCTGTTCTGGCTATGAAAAGGGCGGTTAAAAACCTCAATGTTGCTCCCGATTACGTGCTTATAGACGGCAGGGCATATATCGGCGAGTTGCAGTTTCCCCAGCAGGTTCTTGTCGGCGGAGACGGGTTAAGCGCCTCTATAGCGGCGGCGTCAATACTGGCAAAGGTTACCCGTGATCACCTTATGCAGGTTTACCACCAAATTTATCCTGGATATGGTTTCAGTACAAATAAAGGTTACCCAACCGCCTCACATCTGAAGGTATTATCTTCCTACGGTCCTTCGCCAATCCACAGGTCGGAATTTTTTCCTGTTAAAGAATCATTAAAACGTTTGCCGAAATAATTTAAAGGATGCAGGAGTTTCGATCTTCTGCAACGAATTATAATTATGTTAGGTATGATCTGTTTATTGTTTTGAAAATGACATAAGGGGTGGTTTTATGTTTCCCAGTCTGGGCATGCCTGAACTTATCTTAATTTTGGTGTTAGCTTTGATTATTTTCGGGCCGCGAAAACTTCCCGAAGTTGGGAAGTCTCTAGGCAAGACACTAAACGAGTTTCGCAGGGCTACTGTTTCAAGTATGAGCGAAGTTACAGAAGTTACCGATGAGATAAAAGAAGAGATAAAAAAGGATATAACTGCAGTTCAGGAAGTTAATCAAAAGAGTTAAATAGTAGAAATTAATAAGTATTAATAAAAATTAATAAAAAAAGCAGGACGCCTTTTTTCAGGCGTCCTGCTTTTTTGTGTTCTTTTACGAAAACTAACCGGCTATACTCTTTTTTGCTCCCGCATGTTCTTCCTTAGGAAGAATGGCAAGGTTCTCAGCTATGAAGCAGTAGGCCAGGACCAGGAGGCTCCAGAATCCTAGGGTAATCAGCCATTCCAAGATGCTTGGGAAATAGCTTCCTCCAACAGCTTTGGCCATCCCGGTAAAGTTAACATTGATTCGGTTAAAGACCACACCGGCAACCACCAAAAACGAAGCTGCGGCAACTCCTGCCTGAGTTTTTCTGATGGAGGGAATCGCATACATTATAATCGGGATAATAATCCCGCCGATCATTTCGAGAAGGAACATATTGCTTTCGAAAGAACCGTTGAAAGCGAGGGAGAAAACGCCGCGGTAGTTCAGATCAATTATCTTTACAATCAGGTAAGCGATCATCATCCACATTGTAACCTTCACAAGGCTCTGGTAAACCTCTGTTTCAGGCTGCCTCCCATAAGCCCTTGCAGCCAGCGAACCTTCAAAGGTAACCATTGCCGGTCCAAGGAAGAAAGCTGACCAGACAAAGAAGAACGGGATAATCATCGACCACCATAAGGGATTAAGCTTGTCTACCGCCACCACGAAGAGCGAACCCAGCGACGACTGGTGCAGGGTAGGCAGGATAATTCCGAAAATCAGCAAAAAGGGCATTGCTTTTTCCAGGATGCCTTTCAACGGGCGGGACTTTACCCTCTCAAAGAAAATATCTCCGAACTCAAGGACTTGAACGCCGTGCTGAAACCACCGCCGGCCAATGCGATTCCGCAGAGCAGATCAAAGCCGATCCACAGTCCCCATGGCCATTCGTCACTTAAATTGGTGACTGCCCCAAGACCGAGGACAAAACGGAAGACTGCGGCGACAACCATAATTGCTACTAAAGCCATTAAAACATATCTTGTGGACGTGAGCCGGAACTGCCACTTTCCAAAACGCCAGATTTTATAGTTCACCTAAACGAGCACCTCCTTATTCCTCATCTTGGACAGGCGCATACATTTCTTCCTCATGATGAACTTCGGCCCGTCTTTTGTTATAAGTATATAATGCAGTCAGGATTGCCCCCCAGCCAACAAAGATCCAGGGAGTCCACTTGAGGATGTTCCAGGTATATGAAGGAATTGATTTCTCGGAAACATTTGTCTTGAAACCAAGGTCCTCAAAGGGAACGTCGGAGATATACATCCAGGAAGTGCCCCCGTATTCTTTTTCGCCATAAACCTGTTTGATGTAGTTGGGGTTACTGTCAAGTCTTTTATGAGCCTCAGCAAGTATTTCTTCTCTATCTCCAAATTGCAGGGCGTTGGTCGGGCATGTCGTCACACAGGCGGGCTTGTCTCCTTCTTTCATGCGGTCGTAACAGAACTTACACTTGCGGACGAAGGGAAAAGCTTTGTCCCACTCAAACTTCGGGATTGAAAATGGGCAGGCAATCATGCAATAGCGGCAGCCAACGCAATAATCCTGGTCTAGTACTGTTGGCTTGTAAATTACCGCGCCTTCTTCTGTCTTCACGAAAGAATGGGTAAAGCAGGCCGATTCACAGGCCGGCTCGTTGCAGTGCATGCACTGTGTCTTGACGAAACGCCATTTTAACTGGCCCTCTTTTTCAATAAGGTGGTAGCCTACCCGCGTCCAATTGGTGGCAGTTAAATTCGGGGGATTATCCCAACTGTTATTAAAACCAGTTGGCGTGGCAGGCAAATCATTCCATGATTTGCAGGCGACCTGACAACTTCTGCAGCCAATGCAGCGGGACACATCCACTAGGACACCTTTGGGCATTTTTGCACCTCCATTATGCCTTTCTTATATTGCAAAGGAAGGCTTTATATTCTGGGATATTTGTATTTGGATCACCAATATAGGGTGTTAAATCGTTGGCAGTGCTTCCGGGACCTAAACCCTGATAGCCCCAGTGCCAGGGCATGCCAACAATTTCAACCATGCTGCCGTTTACTTTCAACGGTTTCACAATGGGCAGGACATTGGCCTTGCATTTGATTTCACCGCGGGCGCTGCTT
>LDZT01007416.1_pt1 | contig 35861 bp, 33 predicted proteins | sample 615521 | NCBI WGS metagenome assembly LDZT01 (sample SAMN03408292, study PRJNA278302) | terrestrial metagenome | isolation source: oil reservoir sample SB1 | place: USA: Alaska, North Slope, Schrader Bluff formation | collected 2011-09 | reverse complement strand
TTTTTTTCACTTTACAACATGCGCTTCACTCAATATACTATACTAAGGTAACGAAGTAGTAGAAAATATCCAAATAGATAGATTGAGAGAAAGGAGAATAATCCAATCAGTTCTAAAAGAGGATAATTGGATTATGAGTGATTTAAATGATAGATATATCTTGCAACATGCTCAATAAATCTTTTGGCACGAATAAAATATTAGATGAGATTGATTTTACCATAAATGAACATGAGAAGGTAGCTTTAATTGGTCTAAACGGTTCAGGAAAAACGACATTGCTGAATATTCTGACTTCTGAGATGGAATTTGACAGTGGTGGTTTTTATTTGAACAATAACAAGAAAATCGGATATCTGAAGCAGTCTGACAGCAATAAAAACAACACGACCATTTATAATACGGTTCAGGAAGTTTTTTCAGACATCTTATCACTTGAACAAGAAATTAGAGCGCTAGAATCAAAAATGGCATTATATGCAACACAACCCGATAAGCTTGAAGTTTTGTTGGAAGCGTATTCTATAAAGAATGAGCATTTTGAGAAACTGGAAGGATATGGTTTTAAAAGCAAAATAAGAGGTGTACTGTTTGGACTAGGGTTCAATGAAGATGAGTTTTCTTTAGAGATGAATCAATTGAGTGGTGGTCAAAAAAGCAGAGTGATGTTGGCTAAGCTTCTTTTGTCATCCCCCGATATTCTGATGCTTGATGAGCCAACCAACCATTTGGACATTAGTTCTATAGAGTGGATAGAAAAATATATCAAAGATTTCAAGGGAACAGTCTTGTTGATTTCCCATGATAGATACTTTTTAGATAAGGTAACCAATAAAACACTTTTTTTAAGTGACAAAAAGATAAAAGTGTACAATGGCAATTACTCCTACTTCATCCGCAGATGGACAGAAGAAATTGAACTGAACAAGAAAAAATTCATACTGCAGGAAAAAGAAATTCAGAAACAAAAAGAAATCATTGCAAAATTTTTGGCAAATGGACGGGATAAAAAGGTTCGACAGGCAAAAAGCAGAGAAAAAATGCTCCAAAACATAACGCTATTGGATAACCCCGATGCAGATACCTTGAAAATAGCACTGAAATTCAATCCTACCATTCAAAGCGGCAATGATGTTTTAAGGATCTCCGATTTATCCAAATCTTATGAAAACAAAAAAATATTCAACAATGTTAATCTAAGCATGTTTAAAAATGACAAGGTCGGACTTGTTGGACCGAATGGCATTGGAAAAACAACACTTCTAAAAATCATAGCGGGAAACATCGAGGCCGACAGTGGTGAACTGATTTTTGGACACAATGTCAATATAGGTTATTTTGACCAGGAACTGTCTGATTTGAACATGGAGAATTCTGTACTCGATGAAATCTGGGATGAATATCCTCGGCTCAAAGTTCATGAGGTAAGAGGATATCTTGCCAAATTCATGTTTTATAGTGAGGATTTGTTCAAAAACATAAGCGACTTAAGTGGTGGCGAGAAAAATCGGGTATCTCTATTGAAGCTCATGTTGTCGAAAACAAATTTTCTACTGATGGATGAGCCGACGAATCATCTGGATATTGACTCTAAAAGCATCCTTGAAAATGCTATTAATGACTATTCGGGCACTGTTTTGATCATATCACATGACCGCTATTTTCTTAACCGTACGGTCAATAAAATATTGGAAATGACAAATGATGGTGTTGCCGAATATCTTGGTGACTATGATTATTACATCGAGAAAAAAAACAGCCTGTTGATAGATGATGATCATGATGATTCCATAACAAAAACAGAATTGAGAAACCTAACAAAAAAAGAGAGATTGAACACCAGGCGGAGACAAACGACCAGAAAAAATATCGAGGAACTGGAAATAGCCATATACAATACTGAAACCAACATTGAAGAGCTTGAGACCGAATTATGCACACCTAAAGTATACAATGACCATGTTCTATCATCAGAAATAAGCCTTCATCTGGAGAAACTAAAAAAAGAACTCGAAAATCTTTATCAAAATTGGGAAATACTGCATGAAAAAACAACCACATAAAGCGGTTGTTTTTTCATGAGCAAGTCTATAAGCCGAGTTCTGTTATTGATAGCTATCTATCTAGGCCTTCTGTTACCAAAAGGCTCATGCAACCTACCACGGGATACAGCGAGCAGCTGCTTTCACATCCCTACTTGGTCTTGCTTCGAATGGGGTTTACACAGCCGGCCAGTCACCTGGTCGCTGGTGAGCTCTTACCTCACCTTTTCATCCTTACCTTTTCAGGCGGTAATTTTCTGTTGCACTTTCCTTAAGGTCACCCTCACTGGCCATTAACCAGCATTCTGCTCTGTGAAGCTCGGACTTTCCTCATGTCTCCATGCAGCTATCCGACTTGCTCATAGAATTATAATATAAATCATTCTATATTACAATCGTTTTATCCAATGCATCTCTTATCTGATTTTTGCCTTGAATTCATTTACTTGGTATGGTATGAGTTCTATACCGCTGTATTCATCTGCTATAAGGCTGCTGAGATGGTCTATAAAGACTTTCTCCAACCCGTAGTGGGTTGGGTCCATCAATATAATACCGCCTTCGTATGCCGCTTGTGCGTCGTGATGCGTTATATCACCGGTAATATAAATATCAGCCTTCATATTGATAGCGTCCAATATAAAATCAGCGCCCGCCCCCCCACAAAAAGCAACTTTTTTAATTGTTTGCTTTGCATTTTCATTATAAAGGGTCACATATTCCAATTGGAACTTGTTTTTGAAGGTATCTATAAATGTATTCAATTCAACTTCTTTTTCCAAATCCCCGACTGAACCAAAACCGGATTCTTTAAAACTTTCGGCTTTTACTAAATGTCCCAAATTAACCAATCCTATTTTAGATCCTATGACCTGACCCATCCCAATGATTGATAAATCATAATTGGTGTGCAATGCAATTGAACTGATGTCATTAACAATCATCCTTTTGATAATATCTCCTTTGTAGGAAGTAATATTGACACGCTTCAATGGTGAAAAAATGAACGGATGGTGTGTGATAATCAGATCAGCATTGGTCTCAATCGCCTTATCCAATAATTTATCTGTAAGATCAATGCCTATGACTATTCTATTGATTGTTTTTTGATCATCTGCAATCTGTCTGCCTGAATTATCCCAATCCTTAGATATCTCGAAGGGAAATACCTGATTAAGATAGGTCATCAAATCATATAATTTCATACTCATGTATCAACTCCTGCAATAGATTTTTCTTGTGTCTAAGCATTTTCATTGTATCCATTTCAGCATGAGATGACTGTAAATTCCTGATAATATCATCGTTTATCCTTATTTTATTCTCAATGAAAGATCTAAGCAAGGGGTGTTTTTTTATAAATAGTGCTTTGCCAACCTCAAAAAAAATCTCGCCGTCAATATTTTCAATGTCCTTTCTTTTTTTAGCCTTAATAATCTCATAAAAGTGAAAGTCCTCTTTAGCCAGTCCTTCGTCTACCAATTCAAATCCATTATCAAACAGATAATGTCTAAGCTTATCTGAGGCGTTCATGGGTTGAAGGACCAATGTGTGGCGATTGTTAAATTCATTTTTCCTAAAATCAATAATCTCTCGAATTAGATATCCACCCATTCCTGCTATAATAATTGTGTCCACTTCCTTCAGATCAATTGGATGAAGTCCATCACCCAATCTGACATCAATTATGTCAGACAAAGATTTGGACTCAATGTAGCTTTTAGCTATTTTAAATGGTCCTTCATTCAAATCAGTTGCAATGACCTTTCTACAGATTCCCTCATTTATCAATATCTCCGGTACATAGGCGTGATCTGTTCCGATATCAGCAGCGACATGACAGCAATCGATCAGTTTTATAATTTCATCTATTCTATTACCCATAATTTCTCCATAATAAGAAGCAAAGATCCTTTAAAGGATCTCTATTCCAAGTAATCTTTCAGTTTTTTGCTTCTGCTGGGATGTCTTAATTTTCTCAATGCCTTGGCTTCAATTTGCCTTATTCTTTCTCTCGTAACGTCAAATTCTTTTCCAACCTCTTCAAGGGTTCTGGCTCTTCCATCATCCAATCCAAATCTCAATCTAAGCACCTTCTGTTCCCTATCTGTAAGAGTCTGCAATACCTCAACCAATTGTTCCTTGAGAAGAGTCGATGTTGCGGCATCCGCTGGTGCTTGAGCATCATCATCCGGTATGAAATCACCCAAATGGCTGTCTTCCTCCTCACCTATTGGTGTTTCAAGTGATACCGGTTCTTGCGCTATCTTCAGGATTTCTCTAACCTTTTCAGGCTCCATATCCATCTCCATTCCTATCTCTTCCGGCGTAGCATCCCTACCCAATTCTTGAAGCAGCTGTCTTTTCACCCTGATCAATTTATTGATCGTCTCTACCATATGGACTGGAATTCTGATGGTTCTGGCCTGGTCAGCGATAGCTCTGGTGATAGCTTGTCTTATCCACCAGGTCGCGTAGGTGCTGAATTTATATCCCTTTTTATAATCAAATTTTTCGACTGCTTTAATAAGACCCAGATTGCCTTCTTGGATAAGGTCTAGGAAAAGCATACCTCTTCCAACATATCTCTTGGCGATACTGACGACAAGTCTCAGATTGGCTTCCGCAAGTCTGTTCTTAGCCTCACCGTCCAGGTTTTCCATTCTTTTGGCCAGTTCCACTTCTTCATCTCCGGTCAATAACGGAACCTTTCCTATTTCTTTCAAATACATTCGAACCGGATCATCAACATTGACACCCTTGAGCAGAATTGAGTCAGATTCGCTTTTGATTCTGGTGAGCAAATCACTTTCGAGGTCCTTGTCTACAACATCATCCTCTTCATCATCTTCATTATCTGATTCAGTGATAATCAAATCATCCTGTAATCCCAATATTTCAATTTTGTTGTCTTCCAGAAACTTGTATATATCATCAATCTCCTCAGGGCTTATATCTATCTTCTCAAATGTATCTGCAATCATCTTATATTCTATAAATCCTTCTTTTCTACCTTTTTTTCTTAATGAATTTTTTAAATCTTCTAAGACATGCTTATCCTCATTCGTTTCTGGTAAGTCTTTGCTTTTAGCCATTGTGGTGCCCCCTTAATCTAAGTATTTCTTTGTCTATCTCAGATATTTGTTCTTTGAATTGAGTGTTTTCAGGTTCTGTGAGAAGCTTTGTCTTAATCTCGCTTTTAATCTTTATCAGCTGATCAGTCTTTATCTTTTTGATATAATCATCAACAACCTTTTTCAGCTCATCTTGAGTCAAATCCATTCGCTTGTATGTTCCCTGTTCATCGGTATGTTCTTTTGACAAATCATTCAGTATAGCATAAAACCTAGATCTGTTTTTTGTGCTATAGAAAACACTGGTATCGTATTTGTTTTTTATGTATTTTGTCATTTCATGATTATTTGTCAATATTTCAATTAAGTCCAATTCATAATCTGATGCATTCTGTCCTGCCATATCAAGCTTTTTGATACTATCGGGGGTTCTATTGAATGCCTTCCTCTGATTGTTCTTGAACTCCAATAGTATCGATTCTTTAGATATACCAAGCTTTTGTGATATCTTCTCAATGTACAGTTCTTTTTCAACAGCATTTTTCACGTGCTGCAAATATAGGTTGATTTCCTTGATGTATCCTAATTTGCCTTTGTCCTGCCTGGTATCATGTGTCAGGTTTAGATAATAATCCAAATAATCAAAGTATTCAAGCGCTTTGTTCAATCTGTCATTGAATCTCGCTCCACCATATTTTGTCACAAAATCATCGGGATCCATTTTTTCAGGGAATATGATTACTTTGCTGTTCAAATCATGTGATTTTAGAACATTGACAGCCTTGATGGCCGCTTTCAACCCGGCATTGTCAGAATCATAGGATATATAGAATTCTCTGCTGTATTTTTTCATTAGCTTGACCTGGTTATCTGTTAATGCAGTCCCTAAAGATGCCACCACATTGTTATACCCGTTAATGGTGAGTTTTATAACGTCCATATATCCTTCTGTCAGGATTATTCCCTTGTCGGTGTAATTTCTGGCGTTGTTCAAATTATAAAGATTTCTGCCTTTGTTGAAGATAATAGAATCCGGTGAATTGATATATTTGGGTAGTGTATCATCCAGAACTCTTCCTCCAAAACCAATTACCCGTTTTTTCAAATCAAAGATTGGGAAAATTATTCGGTTTCTGAATCTGTCATAATAATTTCCCTTGTTTTCGCTTTTGATGGCCAATCCGGTTTCTTCGATTTCTTTCTCTTCAAAACCCAATTTCTTTAGGTGATTTAATAAATCATGCCACTGATTCGGGATATAACCCAACCCAAAATACTTTTGGGCCTTCTTTTGGATACCCCTATTTTCAAAATACTTGATGGCATTTGGACTGTTCATGAGATTCTTATGAAAAAAAATAGCTGCTTCTCTGTTTATCTTGTAGTTAACCTTCAGAAAATCATTGTCAGGCTTTACCTTCTCTTTAGACATATCCAGCAAAACGCCGGCTCTATCCGCCAAATGCTCAACGGCTTCCAAAAAGTCCAGATTGTCATACTTCATCAGAAAAGAAATAGCATCACCACTCTCTCCGCAACCAAAGCAGTGGTAAATCTGCTTGTCTGGTGAAACGGAAAATGAAGGTGTTTTTTCCTTATGAAATGGGCATAAAGCAATATAATTAGCGCCTGTCTTTTTCAGGCTCAAGTGTTCTCCGATTATGTCTACGATATCTGTTAAACCTGTGATTTCTTCAATTTTTTCTTCACTTATAGAGTATGACATAATCCCACCATTCTATCAAATTACGGAATAAAATTATACATCTTTTCATGGGGAATGTCAAACTATCACTTGTCCCATGGAAGCGGTAAAAAGATATCTTTAAATTGTTTTAAAGCGAATCTATCTGTCATACCTGCTATATAATCCTTGACTATCTCTTCTCCACTATAGGTCTCTATGTCTTCCTTCGAAGCTATATCGCGCAGGTTATTCATATAATAATGGAAAAGATCCGTCATGATTTTTTCAGCTTTTCTATCTTCGCTTTTTGCAATATCATTCAAATAGACATTTTTGAACATGAATTCCCGGAGCTGGTCCGTCGCCTTCTGAATTTCAGAGCTCATTGTAATTGCCGGTTTATCTAATGACTGATAAATCACGTCCTTAATCATGGTATTGATTCTCTCTCCATGGGTCAGCCCTAATACTTCCAATATTTCTTCTGGAATATTGGATATATTCACGATGCCTGCTCTCTTGGCATCATCAATGTCGTGGTTGAGATATGCGATTCTATCTGATACTTTAATAATCTGGGCCTCCAGTGTATATGGCTTATTGTTGCCGGTATGATTATAGATGCCATCCCTTACCTCATCAGTGAGATTTAGGCCGTTCATGTCATTATGTTTCTCTAGCAAATCAACAACACGCAGACTTTGTTCATAATGTCTGAATCCATTACTCAACAGTTTATCCAAGATATCTTCTCCATTATGCCCAAATGGTGTATGCCCCAGGTCATGCCCAAGTGAAATAGCCTCTGTCAGATCCTCGTTCAAACGCAACGCTCTTGCAATGGTTCTCGAAATCTGAGAAACTTCAAGGGTATGGGTCAGTCTGGTTCTATAGTGATCTCCCTCAGGTGCTAAAAAAACCTGGGTTTTATGTTTTAATCGCCTGAAGGCTTTAGAATGCAGTATCCTATCCCTATCCCTTTGAAAAACAGTCCTTATTTCGCAATCCGATTCTGGAACTTTTCTTCCTTTAGACTCTTTTGATTTCACCGCATATTTTGACAGTATTTTATATTCAAGATCTTCCTGATATTGTCTGAACAAAATAAACACATCCTCATTTATTGGTTATATAAAAAGAAAGAGTTATTCTCTTTCTTTTTTTGCACTATCACTCTGCCAGCCGATAATAATGCTGGCTATCTCTTCTATAGCTTTATTGGTAATATCCAGCTTCCTACAGCCTAATTTCCTTATATATAGATCTGCATATTCCAATTCCCTTATAATACGTTTTAAATCTGCATAAGAAGATCCGTCATTCAATCCCAATGCTTTAAGCCTTTCCTTTCTGATTCGGTTCAAATAATCAGGCTCAGCGAAAAGTGCCACTATTTTACCCGGGCTTATCTTAAAAAGCTCTTCAGGTGGCTCCACTTCCGGTACAAGGGGTATATTGGCTGTTTTATAGCTCTTATTTGCCAGATACATGCTCAGTGGGGTCTTGGATGTCCTTGATATCCCTATCAGCACCACATCCGCTTTCAAAACACCCTTGGTCTCTTTCCCATCGTCATATTTGACGGCAAAATCAATGGCATCCATTCTCTTGAAATAATTCTCATCAAATTTGTGTAGCAGTCCCGGTTTCCGCTTAGGTATTAGACCGATATGCTCAATCATAGGGGATAATAAAGGAGTAATCAGATCCACCGCCGTCACACCTTCAATTGCAGATTTTTTAATCAGATAATCTCTCAGTTCTACTATCACCAATGTAAATACAATAACAGCATTTTCTCTTTTCGCAGAATAGACTGCCTCGTCTATTGTTTCTTTAGATTGAGCATATCCCCATACGTCAATCTGATAATCAATCATATCGAATTGTTTCATTACAGCATTTGCTACTTGTTCTGATGTTTCCCCGATTGAATCCGATAGCGCATAAATTTTAACCTTTTTCATAATATCCCCTTTCCCGATTGCTGATGCCTAATATATATGTGCTAATGTTTGTTTTAGAGATTCTCCCTATGATTTTTAATTTATCCGGGCCTTCCTCCATTACAATCGGTATGCAATCAATATGGTAGTCCACAATTTTTCTCACAGCATCAATGAATATATCTTCCTTGCTGCAATAAACCATCTTAGACAGCCTTGTCATAATAACAGATACAGGCATAGTCGTTGCCGAGTTGCCTCCCAAGGTAACCTTCAGCAGATCCTTTCTCGAGATTACCCCTTTTAGATACTGATCCTTCACAATAAAGATAGTTCCAACATCCTCTAAAAACATTGTTACGGCAGCATCATAAACCGTGGTTTCCTCATCAACAACAACAGGTCTGGATTTAATTTCATCAACTGATATCGAAAAAATTTCTTTCATGGCTAAATCAATACCCGGTCCATTATAAAAATACCCCACTTTTGGTTTTGCAACCAGAATGCCCAGCATGTTCAATATGGCCAAATCAGGTCTTAAGGTAGCTCTTGAAACATTCAGATACTCCCCCAGTTGCTCTCCGGTTACAGGTTCATGTTTTTTTACCAATTCTACTATATCGTTTTGCCTTTCTGTTAACTTGATAAGATCACACCCCTAAAATTTGAGCTGCTTCAAAATAAAGTGTGTCAATTCCTCAATTTTAATTCTTTTTTGTTCCATTGTATCTCTGAATCTTACGGTTACACAGTGATCCTCCAGAGAATCGAAATCATATGTTATGCAGTATGGTGTTCCTATCTCATCGTGTCTTCTGTACCGTTTTCCGATACTACCGGCCTCATCATAATCCACATTGATATAATGAGACAAATCCTTAAACAATTCCATAGCAGGATCTCTAAGTTTTTTAGTCAGTGGAAATATAGCGGCTTTGAAGGCAGAAAGCGCTGGATGCAGTTTTAGTACAATCCTTTCTGACCCATCCTCTAATACCTCTTCATTATAGGCATCTATCAGAAAAGCTAACAGTACCCTATCTACTCCAACTGATGGCTCAATGCAATATGGAATATACTCCTCATTAGTAACTGGGTCCTTGTACTTGAAGCTTTCTCCCGAGAATTCCTGATGCTGCTTCAGATCGAAATCTGTTCTATCGGCAATACCCCACAATTCACCCCATCCAAATGGAAACAGGTACTCAATATCAGTGGTTGCATTGCTGTAATGTGAAAGCTCTTCTTCACCGTGATCTCTGAATCTGACGTTCTCCTTTGTCATGCCAAGAGCCAGCAACCAGTTCATACAGAATTCTTTCCAATAATTGTACCAGTCAAGATCCTCACCGGGCTTGCAGAAGAACTCCAGCTCCATCTGCTCGAATTCCCTGGTTCTGAAAATGAAGTTGCCGGGTGTTATTTCATTTCTGAATGACTTTCCGATTTGCCCTATCCCAAAAGGTACCTTTTTTCTGGATGCTCTTACTACATTCTTGAAATTGACAAAAATGCCCTGGGCAGTTTCAGGTCTCAGAAATATTTCAGACTGTGACCCTTCTGTCACGCCTTGATAGGTCTTGAACATGAGATTGAATTGCCTGATTTTCGTAAATTCTTTGCTATTGCACTCTGGACATTGTATGCTGTTTTCAAGTATGTAGTTTTCCATCTGAGTGTTCGACCAGCCATCAACGACAGTTTCCAGATCTTCCTTTTTTCTTAGAAATTCCTCAATCAATTTATCCGCTCTGAATCTTGACTGGCAATTCTTACAATCCATCAGAGGGTCATTGAAACCGCCAACATGCCCTGAAGCCTCCCATGTTCTCGGATTCATAAGAATTGCAGAATCAAGACCTACATTGAATTCGCTTCCTTGCACAAATTTTTGCCACCATGTTTTTTTTACGTTGTTTTTTATTTCAACACCAATCGGACCATAATCCCATGTGTTAGCTAGGCCGCCATAAATCTCTGAGCCTGGGAAAATGATTCCTCTGCTTTTAGATAATGATATCACTTTTTCCAAATTATTCTTTTGAATATTTGCCATATGATTCTCCTTTCAAAAAATAAAAACTTCCATCCCGAACATAGGGACGAAAGTAAAATTCCGCGGTTCCACCCTACTTGACATCAATGAAGTCCTCTTTAGTAGTATATGCTCATGAGCTCCCTTCTTACAGTTCAACAAATTAGGTTTCCACCGTCCCTAAATCTCTATATTATAAAACCAAATACTCTTCTCAATCACAGCATTGTATAATTAACATTAATCTACCATCATAATTAGGTGATGTCAATAATTATTTGTTATTAATCAACTTCAATGATTTAAAATTATCCTTCCCGACATAATGATTAAAATAGGCATTTATAATGTACAGAGCCCTATTGCTGATATGGCTCAAACTTTTGATATCATCGAATCTAGTGCCTATCAGGCTCTTGATGGCTGCTATATCTTCAAGCGAAACACTCAATCCTAATTGCTGTGATGTACATTTTTTACAGACAATCCCACCCTCTTCGATAGAGAATAGAAATGCCTTCTCGTTTCCACCACAATGGCTGCAGCTATCCAGTTCCGGCTTATATCCCAAGATACTGATGAGTTTGATCTCGTAAGCGGCAATGAAATAGTTCATTTTGTCAGGGTGATGCACAAGCATCAGAAGTATTTTGACAGACATGTCGAAAATTTTGCTGTAATTTTCATTCTCCTGTAAAACATGATTCAGGATTTCCAGAATATAGTTGCCATACACATAGCTTTCGAAATTATTGCGTAGCTCATAAAAATGATTGATAACAGACCCATTCGTCAGAATATACATATCCTTGTTCAGATAGATATTGACTATGGAATGATTCATAATCTGCGCAACAGACATGTTTTCATTGTTCGCTCTCCTGGCGTTTCTGGCCATCACTTGTATTTTCCCGTTTTTTTTACTGAAACACTGAAGAATTTTGTCATAGTCCTTATACTGGACCTCTTTTAATACGATGATTTCATCCTCAAAGCTCATAAATCACCAGCTCTTATATCCCAATTCTCGAAGTATCCTCTCATCGTCCCGCCAGTTCTTGCTTATTTTGACCCAAAGCTTCAGATAAACCTTGGTCCCTAGCAATCTTTCAATATCCATTCTGGCACTCTCACCTATTTCCCTCAGCTTTGAGCCTTCTTTGCCGATTATCATACCTTTATGGGATTTTTTCTCGCACATGATGACTGCGAATACATCCATCATGTCTTTGTTCTCTCGCTGTTCAATCTTCTCAATGAGAACACCAACACCATGTGGAATCTCGTCTTGTAGAAATTGAAGCGCTTTCTCTCTGATCAGTTCAGATATGACAAACCATTCCGGTCGATCCGTTATATAGTCTTCAGGAAAATACTGTGGACCTTCCTCTATATTATTCTTAATGAATGCAACAACCTCCTGAACATTCATACCGCCAGTGGCAGAAATGCGCAGAACCTTATCAAAGATATCCATTTCAGTTATTTCCGCTTCTACTGACAGGTTATCCTTGTATATGTCAGATTTGTTGACCAGGGCTATTTTAGGCATCTTAAAGTCTTGTATCTGCTCGATGATATATTTGTCTCCAGGTCCCAATTTATTCTTCTCATCGGTCATGAAAATAAGAACGTCCATCTCTCCCATAGCCTCGTTGATTTCTGAAGCCATGAAATTCCCCAATTTGTTTTTAGCCTTGTGTATCCCAGGCGTATCTATAAACACAATCTGTGATTCCTCGTCAGTAACAACCGCTTTAATCTTGTTTCTTGTTGTTTGCGGCTTATCTGACATAATAAGTATTTTTTCTCCAACCATATAGTTGATCAGCGTTGATTTACCGACATTTGGTCGGCCTACAACAGTTGCAAATCCCGATTTAAATGTTGCCATGTTCTAAATCCTCCGGGCCGAAACTTTTCGGCAATAAATCTTCTATCGTATAAACCTCATAATTTTCCGTACTTGTGGCTGATATTATTCTTATATTCTTACCAAACTCTCGGATGAACTGACGGCACACACCACACGGAAAAGATATCTTTTCCAGGCTTCCCACCACAACTATTGTGTCGATATTCCGATAGCCTTCAGATATAGCCTTTGACAATGCTGTTCTTTCAGCACAAATGGTAGGTGTGAATGAGGCTGATTCTATGTTGCATCCTGTAAAAATCCGTCCATCCTTCGTTAACACAACTGCCCCGACTTTAAACTTGGAATACGGTACATAAGCATTTTCTCTAGCCTCCAAAGCCAATTCAATCATTTTTTTATCATCCATCCAAACTCTCCTCAAATCCTAAAATGCTATTTTGTGATATTACCTGAATCCAAGTCTGACCCGGATTCAGCAATATTTCGTTTCCATTTTTATCTGTGTAAACGGTCCGGCTTCTGATACCGGTCTTTTCCCAGCTTATTTCGATCATTTCGCCATTACTGATGTAATAACCTTCACCTTTCGAAATATTATACAAAGCTAGTCTGCCTTCATTATCCAGCACCGCTTTTTTTAGCTTCTGAATAATGATATTGGTTGCCATTATTTCATCCTCATAATACTCATCGACCTGCTGCTTATCATTGACATAACGATTGTATTTGCCCATATCCTCATTAAAATCATATCGGACATTGTAGTTTTCATTATAAGTGATTGAAAAAGAATTCACACTTTTGCTATCATAGACGTCAGACAGCGGATATTGATCTTCAGAAAAATTCCAGGACTCATAATTGCCTGCCTGCCTGTAATTCATATAGCTTTGTGCACTCCTGATGTTTTTCATCGCTGTATACATATTGTTGGGAGCTTCTTTACCTGTCTTATAGTAGCGCCAGAATTCACCGCTTGTCATACCGCTAATGTTGGCCATCTGGTAATCTCTGATATTGCGTAATGCCTCATTGCTTCCGCCCACGTGCACAAAGACAGCATCAAATTCTAGGGCAAATGTCAGAAAATAAGGTCTGGCGCTTCTGACCGGTCCTATGTGCTCCGGCGCTTCTGATAGAAAAACAGCCAGATATCTGGTAAAAGGTCCTTCAACCTCACACTCATAAACAATTTCAGCTTTAGAGATTCCTGCCTGCCATCTGGAAGATGGATGATTGTCAAATACAACAGCCACAGGTCTCAATTCCGTTAACTCCTGGGGATAGTAAAGACCGCTGATTGGAGATGGAACACCTTCTTTGACAATTATCTCTGGTTCTGTCTCTGTGGGTAGTGTTGTTGTTTCCTCTATTTGAGTCGCTGTAGGTTGCTCAGACACAGTTGTATCTTCGGTCGAGGTATTTTGGCCATTGTTGCATGAAGACAACACAGCGACAATAATTAAAGCCAAAATCATTCTTCTTAGCATAGATTCTCCAGTAATATTTATTTGTATATCTTTAATTTGTCCATAATAGATTTTTCCTCATTTCGCATGATGTCCTTGTCTTGTTCATTTATGTGATCATAACCAAATAAATGTAAAAGAGAATGAACAAACAGATAGGCAAGTTCTCTCTCGAAGGAATGATTGAATTCCTCCGCCTGTTCCCTAATTTTATCGATTGAGATAACAACATCTCCCAGAACAGTATTGTCATAATCAGACCCGAATTCGTCCTCCATTGGAAAAGAAAGAACATCCGTAACGTAATCGTTGCCTAAATAAGTTTTATTCAACTCTCTGATTTCCTCATTTGTAACAAAGGATATGCTGATCTCGAAATTTTTTCCCTTGTTAAGATGCTCCAATGTCTGTTCAGCTACACGGTCTATCAGTTCCGTCAACGATTCCTTTAAACCAAATCCTTCTTTTCTTACATCAATCAGTATCTCCATTTCTATTGATCCATCCCTTTATTCTCATAAATCTCATAGGCCCTAATAATATCCTGAACCAGCTTATGCCGCACCACATCTTTTTTGTCAAAGTATACAAATCCGATACCCTCAACGTTTTTAAGAATTATCTCCACTTCCTTCAGTCCTGATTTCTTTCCCATAGGCAGGTCAATCTGCGTTACATCTCCTGTCACAACAGCTCTTGAGCCATAGCCAAGTCTAGTCAAAAACATCTTCATCTGCTCCTTGGTTGTGTTTTGTGCTTCGTCAAGTATGATAAATGCCGAATCAATGGTTCTCCCTCTCATGTAAGCTAGTGGTGCTACTTCAATCAATCCCTTTTCCAGGTATTTCAAATAGTTCTCAGCACCCATGATTTCAAACATAGCATCATATAGAGGTCTCAAGTAAGGATCAACCTTCTCCTGGAGATCCCCTGGTAAAAACCCAAGCTTCTCACCAGCCTCTACTGCCGGTCTTGTCAAAATAATCCTATCCACTTCTTTTTTTCTGAAAGCATCCACCGCCATTGCAACTGCCAGGTATGTTTTTCCCGTTCCGGCAGGACCGATGCCAAAGACAATATCGTCTTTTCTGATATTATTGATATAAATCTTCTGACCTATGGTTTTGGGTTTGATCATCTTACCCAATGACGTCACAGTAATTACATCGTTTAAATAATCCCCCACTCTCTCTACATTGCCCTCTGCATAGTATTTTAGAAGATAATTGAACTTTGATTCCGGCAAGAAGCCCTCATCCTTAAACCCGTTTATGATATCCTCAAGCAGTTTGGTGACCGTCTCCACATCATCCTTTTTCCCAATTATCTTCAATATATCTTCTCTGACCAGCAAATCTATTTTAAAAAGCTCTTTGATTTGTTTCAGGTTCTTATCCATCTGCCCAAAAATAAGCGGGACTAAATTGCTGTTTTCCAATTGAATCTGTTTTTCAAATTGTTCCATTTATCCTCCGTTAGGTATGTCTGTTTAATCAATAATATCATATGCCCAAACATATTTCTATACAAACAAAATTATAAAAAATTGTATATCTCCGAAAGTTTTGTTAAAATGAATTTGGAGGTGTTATTATGACAATACATATTGGTGCTAAAAAAGGAGAAATTGCAGAAACTATACTTTTGCCCGGTGATCCTTTAAGGGCTAGATTTTTAGCAGAAAAATATCTCGATGATTACTTTTGCTACAGTGAAGTTCGGGGTATGTATGGTTATACAGGTAATTATAAAGGTAAAAAAGTCTCAGTTCAAGGGACAGGAATGGGCATGCCCTCAATTGGGATATATTCACATGAACTTATAATGGACTATGGTGTCAAAAATCTAATCAGAATCGGATCTTGTGGTTCGTTCCAGAAAAATGTAAAGGTAAGGGATGTTATTTTGGCCATGAGCGCGTCCACCAACTCAAATTTCGCTTCTCAATATGGTCTGCCCGGAACCTATGCGCCAACCGCTTCTTATAAACTACTAGAAAAAGCAAAGCGCACAGCAGATCAAAAGAAAATCCCCGTAGTGATTGGCAATATACTGTCCAATGACATTTTCTATGACGCTAACCCGGATGTTTGGAAAAAGTGGGCAGCTTTGGGCGTCCTAGGGGTTGAAATGGAAGCAGCAGCCCTCTACATGAATGCTGCCAAACTCGGAGCAAATGCATTGGCTATTCTCACTGTTAGCGACAGCCTGACGAATCATACAATGACAACTTCGGAAGAAAGAGAAAAAACGCTGACAGATATGATGGAAATAGCATTGGAATTGGCATAAAAAAAGACCCTAGGGTCTTTTTTTAACTTAAGTATTTCGAAACTATTTCATTAACCTGCTTGCCATCGGCTTTGCCTTTAATCAGGGGCATTATTTTCCCCATGATTTTGCCCATGTCTTTCTTGGATTGTGCATTGGTTTCTTTGATAGCATTAACCACTATTTCTTCCAATGCCTCCAGGCTAAGCTGTTCAGGCAAATATTCAGTTAAAATAGCAATCTCCTCTTCAGTAAGTGTAACCAAGTCTTCCCTATTCCCAGCTTTGAAGTCGTCTATACTGTCTTTTTTCTGTTTCACCTGTTTTGCGATTATGCCGATGATATCATCATCGGTCGGATCCACTCTGTTGTCAACTTCCATTTGTTTAGCTGCAGCTCTAATCATGGTTACAGTGTTTTTTCTTACCTTGTCTTTATTTTTCATTGAAGCCTTTAAGTCTTCCATAAGCTTCTCTTTTAAAGACATACCTTCACCTCAATTATTTACCAATCTTTTTGTTTTTCTTTCTCTTGGCAGCTTCAGCCTTTTTCTTTCTCTTCACGCTTGGCTTTTCGTAGTGCTCTCTTTTCCTTACTTCAGAAAGAACGCCAGTGATAGCGCATTGTCGTTTAAATCTCTTCAATGCATTATCCAAAGATTCATTTTCTCTTACTTTAACCTCTGTCATCTGCGACCCTCCCCTCATAATACAATATTGTCTTATCTCAAATTGCACTTGTACATTATACATTAACTAAAAATTATTTTCAACTGTTATTTTTCAGGTCTAACCCGGTGGCCAGTTCATCAGTCTCTTGCCCAAAACATGAAAATGCACATGGTCCACAGACTGCATTCCGTCAACTCCACAATTGGATACCACCCGATATCCAGATTCAAATATACCCATTTTTTTTGCAATTAAAGGTATGGCTTCAAACACGCTGAGAACGACCTCACTATTAGAATGATCAATCTGATTTAGAGATGAAATATGGGTTTTTGGTATGATCAGAACATGAACAGGTGATTGTGGATTAATATCGTTAAAAGCCAGTATATCATCATTCTCGTACACAATCTCTGATGGTATTTCTTGATTGGCGATTTTGCAAAACAAACAGTTTTTCACAATGTCACCTCCTCCGTTATAAGTGTATGGTTTCCAATAGAACTGACAAGGACATTTTTTCTGATATTGTGCAAATCATCAGCAGAAACGCTATGGGTTGTTAGATAGTTGGTGGCATGTCCGATATAGTAACTTTTTTTATATTGTTGCTCATAAAGAACATCCACAGTCCGGCCTTTAAATGTTTCATAAAAATTCTGTGCGACCCTATCACATAATCCAATCAATCTATTGGTTCTTTCTTTTTTTATCTTACCTGGAATCTGGTCAGGCATATGGAACGCTTTAGTACCTTCTCGTGGCGAAAAAGGGAAAACATGCACCTTGGAAAACTTGACCTTCTCGACAAACGAACATGTCTCCTCAAATTCTTTTTCCGTTTCACCTGGAAATCCAACGATAATATCTGTCGTAATGCCTACGTCAGGCATATGGTCTCTAATTAGTTTCACTTTATTATAATAATCCCTAACCGTATATCTTCTATTCATTCTTTCAAGAACAGAATCTGATCCACTTTGCAGAGATAGATGAAAATGATCGCAAAAGTCGCCTTTTTTCATTGCTTGAATCAAAGCCTCGCTTATCACTCTCGGTTCTAGTGATCCCAACCTGAACCTGACTCCTTTAAGATTCAAGTCATTTATGGCTTTGATCAATTTAATCAAATTGGTATCATATAAGTCAAGTCCATATGAAGTAATGTGAATCCCATTTAATACTATCTCTAGATATCCATTCCGATGCAGTTGGATTATTTCATCTAAAACATCATTTATCTCCCTGCTTCTGACCGGTCCTCTAACGTAAGGTATGATACAGTAGGTACAGAATTGCCTGCAGCCATCCTGTATTTTGATATTGGCTCTTGTGCGTTCCTCAGTATGGGTGATGGTCAGATTCTCATAATTCTCACCCGCCTTGAAATCATCTACCTTAAAAACCACACTTTGGGTTTCAAGATGTTCATTCACATATTCAACAACCCTGTCCTTATATTTTGTACCTATTATTATATTGATATTTGAGTCATATTTCAAATCCTCCTGTTTTGATTGAGCATAACAGCCTGCCAATACAATAATGGAATCCTTGTTCAATCGTTTAAATCTGCTAACCATGTTTCTAGTCTTCTTATCACTGGCAGCTGTCACAGTACAGGAATTGATGACAAACACATCTGACTCCTCACCCGGTTGAATGATATCAAAACCCGCATCCCGGAATAGTTGTGTCATCGCCTCTGTTTCAAATTGATTTACTTTGCATCCTAAAGTGTAAAACGATACATTCAAAAAATCACCTATATGTTATTAGTTTTATACATGCAGATCGCACACGCCACAATACCTGCAGTCTCTGTCCTCAAAATTCTCGGACCCAGTGTTACAATATGAGCTCCTGCGTTTTTCAGTTCCTCTATCTCGAATTCCTCGAACCCCCCTTCAGGGCCTATGACGATGCGAACGTCAGAACAGTCTATACGAATATTGCCCATATTGTTGTCGGATTCGTTCTCATAAGGAACGATAATCAATCCTTTTGATTGCCTTAAGTTTTCTATCATCTGCTTAAATGTTATAACACGGTCGACCTTAGGAATAATATTTCTCATAGATTGCTTGGCGGCTTCTTCAGAGACTTTATTCCATCTTATCAGCTTTTTCTCTTCTATAGCTTGTTCTGAGATTTTGACGATTGTTCTGTAACTGATGACGGGTACAATTCTATTGACCCCTATCTCTACGTTCTTTTGTATGATAGTCTCCATTTTACTGGACTTAGGAATACACTGATACAGGCTGACATCAATGCCAGCCTCTCTAGTCTTCTCCGATTCTTTTACAATGGTGCAAAGAGCTGTACTGGTTTCATAAGACAATATTTTCCCAATGTATTCCCTGCTATTATAAACCAAGAATATCTCCGAGCCTTCCTTCAATCGGAGAACATTTTTGCAGTGTTTGAAATCCGCATCTTTAATCCTAGCCTGTCCATCATTTATTTCATCTACAAAAAATCTATTCATTTAATCAATCGTGCTGACAAGCCAGCCCATTCGCCCTTATAAATTTTTTCCAGTATTTCAAATCCGTTAAGAATTAAAGCGTCTTCAACGGCATCCAATTTCTTGGACAAAACACCGGACCCAATGAATACACTCCCTGATTGCATGACAGTATGGAGCTCTGAAATCATTTTGACGATAATACCTGCTGTGATATTGGCAACAACTACATCCGCTGTATAATCTACATTTTCAAGCAGATTGCCTTTTTGAATATCAACATTCCCGCAACCGTTTATCTTAACATTTTCTTTCGCCACTCTTATACTATCATCATCAATATCAATGCCCAACACCTGTGAAGCACCTAATTTTGAAGCCAATATGCTAAGTATACCGGATCCTGTTCCTATATCCAACACGCTTTTGGTAGGATTGATGTACTTCTCAAGCTGTTCAATGCAGATTGAGGTTGTCTCATGGCTACCGGTTCCAAAAGCCGCTCCTGAATCTATTTCTATGATTATGTCCCCTGCACAGGAGACATATTCTTCCCAGGAAGGCTTGATTACAACATGATCACCCAATCTGAAGGGCTTGAAATTCTTTTTCCATTCACTGTTCCAATCCCGTTCTTCAATATTTTGTATCTCAATTTCAGTCATACCAATATCCAAATCATATCTAGGAAGCATATTGATTTGTGCTTTGACGTGATCGATTTTTTCTGTTGAATCTTCGTCATTCTCAAAATATCCCTTGATTATCACACCATCATAATAATCCTGTATCAAATCCTCATCAAGATAATCCCATCTGTCTTGATCCTCTTTTAGAAGATTGATGACATCATTGGAATCTTCAATGACGACGCCGCTGACCATAGCCTCATGCAATATGTTAGTAACAGCCTCTTTGGCTTCATAAGTTGTTTTGATAACAATTTCAATCCAGTTCAAATGCCAACTCACTCCTTAGCTAAAAGCGTCTTTCATTTTATCGATAAAACCTTTTTTTTGAGGCTCTATTTTTTCTCCAAATTCATTTGCCAGCTGCATCAACAGTGCCTTTTGTTTATCGGTCAATTTTTTAGGGATTTCAATATTTATTCTAACATATTGATCACCCTTCCCGCCACCTCTAAGATGTGGAATCCCCTTGTTTTTCAATCTAAAAACTGTCCCTGTCTGTGAGCCTTCAGGAATTGTATATTTTACCTTACCTTCAAGTGTAGGCACCTCTACTGTGTTACCAAGTGCAGCCGCTGAAAACGACACCGGCATTTCATACCAGACATCATAACCCTCTCTTCTGAAATACTTGTGGGGTTTGATGTTCAGATAAACATACAAATCTCCAGGCGGGGCATCCTTATCACCGTGATTGCCCTCTCCTCGCAATGGTATGATGGAATCGGAATCCACACCTGCTGGAATATGTATCTTGATATTTCTGGTTTTCTTTTCCTTGCCTGATCCGCCACATACCTTGCAAGGTGTTTTGATAATCTGCCCTGTGCCACCACAAGTCGGACATGTTCTTACATTCGAAAACTGTCCAAATGGTGTGGATTGAACTGATCTCACCTGACCAGAACCATTGCAGGTACCACAGGTCTCTTTACCGGTCCCCGGTTCTGCTCCCTCACCATGACAATGAGTACAGGTTTCCATTCGTGAAACCTTGACTTCCTTTGTTGTGCCAAATGCGGCATCTTCAAATGAAATATTTAATCTGATTTTCAGATCAGAGCCCTTTTTAGGCCCGGCTCGCCTTTGTCTGGTCGCACCACCACCGAAGAAATCACCGAATATATCACCAAAAATATCATCAAAACCTGCTGCACCTGAAAATCCACCACCAAACCCAGTGCCGTTGTTTTCAAATGCAGAATGACCAAATCTGTCGTATTTTTCCCTTTTGGCTGGATCACTCAATATTTCATAGGCTTCATTGACTTCCTTGAACTTCTTTTCTGATTCTTCATCGCCTGGATTAAGATCCGGATGATAATTCTTGGCCTGCTTTCTGAAGGCTTTTTTGATTTCGCTATCGTCAGCATCCCGGTTAATGCCCAATATCTCGTAATAATCTCTTTTCTCACTCATCTATTATACCACCACCATTTAAATAACACTGCATTAAAAAAGGTAAAGCTAAATCAAATGATTTAGCTTTGACTTTCATCATCGTCCACTTCTTCGTATTCTGCATCAACCACATCATCGTTTTCAGCATCCTGTGATTCAGGCTGCCCCTCGGCAGTGTTTTCGCTACCTTCCGGTGAAGCTTGTTGATATATTTTTTGTGCCAGTTTATTGAACTCTTCTGTCAAGGTTGCCAATTTGGTTTTTATTTCATCTATGTTGTTGTTCTCCAAAGCTTTTTTCAGGTCATCTTTTTTTGTATTGACAGCAGTCTTTTCTTCCTCGCTTAGCTTGTCGCCAAGCTCTGTCATGCTTTTTTCAATCTGATAGACCATATTGTCAGCATTATTCTTCAACTCAATCTCTTCTTTTTTCTTTTTATCTTCATCGGCAAATTTCTCCGCTTCCTTGACTTTTGCATCGATTTCATCGTCAGAGAGATTCGTCGAGGCGGTGATCGTTATCTTCTGTTCCTTTCCAGTTCCCTTATCTTTGGCGGAAACATTCACTATACCATTAGCATCCACGTCAAAAGTGACCTCTATCTGTGGGATCCCCCTTTGAGCCGGTGGAATGCCAGACAATTGGAATCTTCCCAGTGTTATGTTGCCTTCAGCCATCTGTCTTTCTCCTTGCAGAACATGAATATCCACTGCAGTCTGATTGTCAGCTGCGGTTGAAAAGATCTGGCTTTTCTTTGAAGGTATTCTTGTGTTTCTTTCTATCAGTTTTGTAAACACTCCACCCAATGTCTCTATTCCAAGTGACAAAGGTGTCACATCTACCAACAATATGTCCTTACCAAATTCTCCAGTTAAGACACCACCTTGAATTGCTGCGCCTAGAGCAACACACTCATCGGGGTTTATTCCCTTATGTGGATCCTTATTGGTTATTCTTTTGACCGCTTCCTGTACTGCTGGTGTTCTAGTCGACCCACCAACCAGTATTACCTTGTCAATATCACTGGCACTCAATTTAGCGTCAGCCAGTGCTTTTTTTGTCGGTTCAATGGTTTTGTCGACAAGGAATGATGTGATTTCATTGAATTTTGCTCTGGTTAAATCAACATTCATATGCCTTGGCCCGTCTTGAGTTGCTGTGATAAACGGTAGATTGATACTGGTTGACATAGTCGATGAGAGTTCTTTTTTTGCATTCTCTGCAGCCTCTCGCAATCGTTGCAATGCCATCTTGTCTTTTCTTAGGTCTATCCCATTATCTTTTTTGAACTGATCAGCAAGATAGTTCACGATTACCTCATCAAAATCATCACCGCCTAGGTGATTGTTTCCGTTTGTAGCTTTAACTTCAAAAACACCCTCGCCAATCTCCAATATGGATACATCAAATGTACCGCCTCCCAAGTCAAATACCATAACGGTATGTAGATCTTCTTCTTTGTCAATACCGTATGCTAAAGAGGCTGCAGTTGGTTCGTTGATAATTCTTAAAACATTCAGTCCGGCAATTTTCCCAGCATCTTTTGTTGCTTGCCTTTGACTATCAGTAAAATATGCCGGTACAGTAATAACAGCATCAGTTACCTTTTCACCTAAGTAGCTCTCAGCATCTGTTTTTAATTTTTGTAGAATAAATGCCGATATGTCCTGTGGTGTATACGTCTTTCCGCTAATTGTAACCTTGTGATCGCTTCCCATATGCCTTTTAATTGATAAAACAGTATTGTCAGGGTTTGTGATAGCTTGTCTTTTTGCTGTTTCTCCGACGAGTCTCTCTCCATCTTTTGTAAAAGCAACAATCGATGGCGTGGTTCTCTTTCCTTCAGAATTTGGTATAACGACAGCTTCTCCACCTTCCATAACTGCAACACATGAATTCGTTGTTCCTAAATCAATACCTATCACTTTACTCATTTCTTTATCCTCCTTGTAATTATCTTGACACTTTGACCAAGCTTGGCCTTATGACTTTTTCCTTTAATTTGTATCCCTTCTGGAATACCTCTATTACTACGTTCGGCTCAACACCCTCAACCTCATCGGATGACACGCCATGATGCAGGTATGGGTCAAACGGCTTGCCCAGCGCTTCAATCTCTTTCAAACCCTTTTTCTCCAAGGTTTGCTTGAGTTGTACATAAATCATATGAACACCATCTCTAAAACTGCCAGTTTCATCTGTAGATTCAATCGCTCGATCCAAGTTGTCTAATATTGGCAGGAATTCACAGACTGTATCTTCAACTGCCGTAATGTAAACTCTGTCCTTTTCCCTTTCAGCTCTGCTTTTATAATTCAAAAAGTCAGCCTGAAGTCTAAGCAATTTTTTACTCATATCATCTTGAACTTCCTCTTCTATTACTTCTTCTTGTGTGACTTCTTCTTCTTCAACAATTTCTTTGTCTTCTTCCATTTCTTCTAACAATTCTTCAATAATTTCTATTTTATCGTTATCAGAAGTTGTTTTTTCTATCGATTCATCTTTTTCTTCTTCAGAATAATCATACTTCACATTCCTGTAATCATTAGCTTTATCCATCCGTTTCACTCCTTTTGATATCTGTGTAATTTTCGTTGATCAGTTTATTGATATTGAATGACAAAGATTTAATCATAGAAATGACATTCTTATAATCCATCCTGGTAGGCCCGATCAGCCCGACTTTACCGATAATGATGCCATTCAATTTATAGGTCGCTGTCACGATGCTACATTCCTTGATCTGTTCGAATTCATTCTCTTTACCAATCAATATGCTCAGGTCCTTTCCCTCAACATTCAGCAATGCTTTTGTGAAGGATTCCTTGTCCTCGACGAATGACAACAGTTCTTTCGCTTTGTTGGTGTCGCTGTATTCAGGATAGTTTAAAATATTTGTCAACCCATTATAGTACAACTCAACTTTTTCATACTGATTGGCTGTATTCATCAGCAGCACCATCAATTCATCCAGTTTTTCATCAAATGATTCCCTAATGCTATAAATCTCATGCATAATCTCATTCTTAAGTTCTCTGTTTAGCATTGACAGCTTCACACCACTCAGTTTAGCTGTCAGGAGATTTGATATCCGATTCAATTGGTCTTGTGGAATTGAGCTTGACATATTGAAAACCACATTTTTAATGATGTTGTTCTCCGTAACGATAACCAATAAAATCTTTTTGTCCGAGACAGGCACCAATTGTATATGCTTAAGCTTCGATTCCTTAAGTTGCGGTGTCATTGCAAAGGATGTGTAATGCGTAAAATTTGACAGTATCCTAGCTGAATTTTTGATAAAACTATTCATTTCATTTATTTCTTCCTGCAAAATTCTATTGATTTGTTCACTATATTTACCAACTGAGGTGCTTTTCATCAAGCCATTGACATATAGGCGATATGCTTTGTCAGTTGGGACTCTTCCAGCAGACGTATGAGGTTGTATCAGATAACCCAATTCCTCTAGGTCTGACATTTCATTACGTACCGTTGCTGAACTGATTCCCATATTATGTTTTTTTGAAATAGTTCTGGAACCTACAGCTTCACCTTCCTGTATATAACTGCTGATGATAGCTCTTAAAATCTTAAGCTTTCTTTCACTCAGTTCCATTATTATCACTCCCTTGTTAGCACTCTCCCTTAATGAGTGCTAAGCTCATGACAATAAGATACTACTATATAGTACTTTTGTCAATACTTAATAAGTTGATTTTTCTATATTAGCAGCTCAACAAAAACAGTGTTCGACAAATCCATACCCAGTCTGGTAAGTCTGAAACCGGTTGTGTCAAATTCAATTAATCCTTTCGTTTCAAGCGTATTGAGAATCTTTCTGTATTCATGGAAATGGCTGCCTGAGATTGCTTTGAACGCTTCAATATCAATGCCTTTTGTTTTTCTCAATCCCAGTATTAGATACTCCCAGATAACATCTTTTCCCTGTATGGTTTCAGCTTCAGACCGACTCAGTCTCTTATCCGACAACAGGCTATGGATATATCCATCCAAATTGATTGTGTTGGAAAATCGCTGGTGATCAATGAAAGAATGAGACGAAAGCCCCAGTCCCAGATAAGCATCTCTGGACCAATATTTCATATTATGTCGGCTTTCATATCCCGGTAAGGAAAAATTTGAGATTTCATATTGATTGAACCCTTTATTTTCAAGCATTGCTATAATCTTGTGATATATTTCCCTTTCCAGCTCATCGCTTGCGAGTTGTATTTGATTATTCCTCAGCATATTGTGAAACGGTGTATTCTCTTCTACTTTCAAAGAATAGTATGATATATGATTTATGTCGTATTTCATTATTTTTTTGATATCAGCAGTCACATTGTCAAGGTGCTGACCTGGTAGATTGAACATCAGATCCACACTGACATTTAAAAATCCTGCCTGATGAATACCCGACAGGGTTTCCTCCGCCTCAGCAGCACTGTGGATTCTTCCGATTTTTTTGAGAAGATGATCATTGAGAGTCTGCACACCTACACTGATTCGATTCAGACCTGAGGAGATATAATCTCTGGCTTTTGGAATATCAATCGTGCCGGGATTGACTTCTATTGTGCTCTCACAATTGCTGTCGATTTCAAACCACTTATATATGTCATTCAATAATTTATCTATGTATCCAGACTCGACTGCAGAGGGTGTTCCCCCACCGATGAAAATGCTGTCAACCACGTAATATCCTGCTATATGCCTGTTTAGAGCAATCTCTTCCTTCAGAGCGCGAAAATACTTAGCCACCAGCTCAGTATCCAGGTCTATGCCAGAGCAAAAGTCACAATACAAGCATCGCTTGACACAGAAAGGCACATGAATGTATATACCGAGTTTGCTTTTCATATCATATTCTCCAATAGGCTTGTTTATTTTTTCTCATCAAACTTGAGAACTGTCAGGAAAGCCTCCTGAGGCACTTCCACGCTGCCTACCAACCGCATTCTTTTTTTACCTTCCTTTTGCTTCTCCAGTAGTTTTTTCTTTCTAGTGATATCACCACCGTAGCACTTGGACAAAACATCTTTTCGCAATGCCCTGACAGTTTCTCTAGCAATGATTTTAGAACCGATAATGGCTTGAATTGGAACTGCAAACATATGTCTTGGTATAACTTCCTTCAATTTTTCAACCATATTTCTTCCTCTTTCATAAGCCTTATCTTCATGAACGACTATTGAAAAAGCGTCAACCAGCTCGTTATTAATCAGTATGTCAAGCTTCACCAGCTTGGATTCCTGATAACCGGCAAGCTCATAATCCAATGAAGCATAGCCTCTGGTCTTTGATTTCAATGCATCAAAAAAATCATAGATTACCTCATTTAAAGGAAGTTTGTAATGCAAAACAACCCTTGTTTTCTCAATGTATTCCATGTTGATGAAAATGCCTCTCCTATTTTGACACAATTCCATAATCGGTCCCACATAATCAACAGGTGTCATGATATTGGCATTGACAACAGGCTCTTCCATATATTTAATCTCAGTCGGGGACGGCAGATTGGTCGGGTTCTGAATTTGAAGCACTGTCCCGTCATGCTTATAGATATTGTATATGACACTGGGAGATGTCGCTATGATATTAAGATCAAATTCCCTTTCCAGTCTCTCCTGAATGATCTCCAGATGCAGCAATCCGAGAAATCCGCATCGGAATCCAAATCCCAACGCTACCGAAGTCTCAGGTTCAAAAATCAGTGCGGCGTCATTTACCTGTAGTTTCTCCAGTGCATCTCTGATATTGTTGAAGTCTTCACCATCTGCTGGATAAACCCCACAATAGACCATGGATATTACCTTTTTATAACCGGGGAGCGCCTCCTTTGCAGGATTGTTTACCTTGGTAATTGTATCCCCTACCCTGCAATACTTGACATCCTTGATGCTTGCAGCAAGATAACCAACATCACCGGCTGTCAACTCTTCAACGGGCAGCTGTCCAAGTCCCAAAACCCCAACTTCCGCTACTTCAAAGGTTTTGCTGGCCGCCATCATTTTGATGACATCGCCCTTTTTCACCCTGCCTTCTTTTACTCTGATATAGGCCACAACACCTTTATAGCTGTCATAATACGAATCGAACACCAAAGCCTTCAAGGGTGCTTCTGGATTGCCTGTCGGAGCAGGGATTTTCTTGACGATAGCCTCCAGCACCTCTTCAATGTTGATCCCTTCTTTGGCTGATATCATAGGCGCATCCTGTGCTTCAAGACCAATGACATCCTCTATCTCGTTCTTGATCTCTTCCGGTCTGGCACTGGGCAAATCGATTTTGTTGATCACAGGAACAATCTCCAGATTCTGATCCAGTGCAAGATAGACATTAGCTAGTGTCTGGGCCTCAATACCCTGGGCGGCATCCACTACCAGGACAGCTCCCTCGCACGCAGCAAGACTCCTAGAGACCTCATAATGAAAGTCTACATGCCCTGGTGTATCTATCAGATTCAATATATATTCATGGCCATCCTTGGCTTTATATACCAATCGTATTGTCTGTAGTTTAATGGTTATTCCCCGTTCTCTCTCCAAATCCATGTTATCAAGAAGCTGCTCATGCATTTCTCTTTGGGTGAGAAATCCGGTCTTCTCTATCAATCTATCTGCTAAAGTGGATTTGCCATGATCTATGTGTGCAATTATAGAAAAATTTCTAACATATTTTTGTCTATCTATCACTTGTCCCTCCTATGTATATAATCCGAATGTAATTATAACAGATAATCTCTATCTTTTAAAGACGATTTTGTATTGAAATTTCGACTAATATGTAATATAATTCTTTTGATAATGAAATTAGAAGGATTTTTCTGAAAATTTATGTTGATTTTTTAGAATTAAGACTGTATAATTTAAAAGTCGCGAAATTTTAATATAACTTTATGAAAATAGATATAATGCACTGAAGGAGGTGAATTCCATGGCAAATATTAAATCAGCTAAAAAAAGAATTCTAGTTAACGCAAAAAGAAACGATATCAATAGAAGCAGAAAATCAGAAATCAAAACTTATATAAAGAAATTTGAAGTAGCGGTTAACGCAAACAACTATGATTCAGCTAAGGAATTGTTATCCCTTATACAGAAAAAAATAAACAGAGCTTCAACAAAAAGTACAATACACTCAAATACAGCTGCTAGAAAAGTAGGCAGATTGACAAAGAGGCTAAATACGATCGCATAAGCATAAAAACCAGGTGACCCTGGTTTTATTTTTTAGCAAACGAGATAATCATTTTGATACCTGTTTCTATATCCAGCAATCCAATTTTGCTTCTTTTATCATAAGTATAACACATATCATATATCTCTCGGATTTTAAGATCCCCTGCCATTCTGATCTGCTTTCTCATTTTATGGAAAGCATAACTTCTCAGATTAGTCGATTTCATCATCTCAGCCTGTCCCAGCCCGTCTTGTTCCATAGTCACAATCATTAGCAAAAGTCTATAATGCCTGGCAATCATATGAAAAATATATGGGGCAGCTACACTGTTTTCAATCATATCTTCAACCATCTCATAAGCTTTATTGGTATTCCCTTCACATATATTGTCAACCAATTTGAATATATTGTTTTCGATTGATGGCTTGACCACTCGATTGATGTCATCCATAGAAATCGTTTGGTCTTTCTCCGTATATCCTATCAATTTATTCAACTCGTTTTTAACATCGTACAAATTCAGCAGGCTTTCGTAATCCAAATAGCCGATAATCTCCGTCAGATAGAAAGCATCGGAGTCCTTGATATTTCTTGCGTTGTTGCTGAGATATGTTGTTATCCAGCTCTTCAGCTCATTGATGCCGAATTTAGGAAAATTGACTATTGATCCCACCTTAATCAGCTCTTTATAGAGCTTTTTTCTACTATCCAACTTTGTGTTATAGCAATTGAATATCATGATATTATTGTCAATTCTGTGATTGATATAGGCTATAAGTTTTTTCTCATCATCAGATGCAAGGCTTTTTTTTGACGTTAAAAATTCGCAGTTTTCTATAACCAACACTTTTTTCTCCACTAAAAAAGGGACAGTGTTCATGAAATTCACCAATTCTTCCACATTGCCTTTGATAGTCTCCGCCTTGTGCAGATTCATGTCTTCCATTCCATCAATGTATTGCTTCTTTATACTGGATATAAAATAATCAATCAAGAATAGCTCATCACCAGTCAATACCATGATATTCTTGTATTTCATAATAGGCTGTACTCCTTTTCAATACTGTGACTTGGCAAGTAAAAAACACAAAAAACCCGCTTAGAATAAAAAATAAGAAAAAATTGTAATCCGGCTTTTCATGAAAGACTAAGATATTGTAACTGCTGTTTCGATATACATTGATAATGATTTCTCCTTGCTCGTAGGTAGAAAGAAGATTGACGTCAGATTCTTCGTATCTTTTGATGACTTCTTCACTGGGTAACCCGTAATTATTGTCACCATAGCTTATAATACCATACTTTGGACTAGTCCCATCAATAAATTCCTTCCCCGAAGAGGTGTTACTACCATGATGTGGGACAACAACTATATCAGCATGTCTTAAATCATCCTTAATGATACCCTCAACATCTTGGTTGATATCCCCTGTAAATAGGATCCTGAAGTCTCTGTAGCGAAGCATCATCACCAGGGAATTTTGATTCTCATCTTCAGCAATATAACCTTTACGAGGCCACAGTACATCCAATTTCAGATCTTCATCTATAATCAATTCATCACCTGCATTAATCTGATATCGTTTTGTTTGACCCAAATCCGAGAGAAGCTCGTCATTGTGATATCCGGATGTGAAACTTTTGAGGTCAATATATTCACTGATTTTATTGATACCACTATAATGATCACGATGGTAATGAGATAAGAAAATAGTGTCTAATTTTCTAATGCCCCTTTTTATCAGATATTCAGGAAAGATATAATCCGTCTTTTGATATTCCCCAGATATCTCTCCACCTGCATCCACCATGAAGTTGATGTTCTTATACTGAATTAGCGATGATAAGCCTTGTCCTGTATCTATAAATGATATTCTAAGATGATTGTTGAAAATAGTTGGAATCAATAGGAATATTCCTATGTATATAATAACAGTAGAAGCCATAACAAGATAGAGTTTTTTGAATCGATATTTTTCGTTCCGATTCAAGGCCAGGAAAATAACAAAACACAAGAGCATATAATACAACGTGATTTCCGAAATAGTTGGAGATGGTACATCAAATCCGTTGATTGGAAACATCATAAGACTTTCAGAAAGCCATACGATCAACATCAGGCCAAAATTTACAGGCAGCAGAAGGACAGACGCAATCCAAGGAATAATCAGATTGATGCCCAATGCAAGGATGGTAATTGAAAGAATATAAGACACAATCGGAATGAAAATCATGTTGGCCATCAGGCTCAACAATGGAAAATAATTGAAATAATAAATACTAATAGGTAGCGTAAAGAGCTGGATAATAATCAAAAGGACCAATCCCGTTGAAAATCTGTGCAATGAATAAATATCCACAAACTTTAAATAAGTGATTATTGATGCTACCGCTGCAAAAGACAATTGAAAGCCTATGTCAAATAGCCAGAGCGGTTTGAAAATCAACATAGCCATCATAGTAACTATCATAGAATTCAAGGGATTATATCGTCGATGAGACAAATAGCCGATTGATATGACACTCGTCATAATCAAAGCCCTTGATACAGAAGCTGGAAATCCAATTAGATATCCATATACCCATGAGATAAGAAGGCTGATAGCAATTCTGACAGATCTTTTCAATCTCAATGCCCGCAGTATGCTATTCAATGAAAGAATTATAATCCCGATATGTAGGCCTGAGATAGCTAGAATATGGGCAACTCCCAATTTTCTTATATTTGAAAGTATTTCTTCATCAATATAAGTCCTGTCACCTAACAATATGCCCTTCAAGAGGTTTGATTCCTCTATGTTGAGATTATTATCCAAGACTGATGTGATATATTGCTGAAAACTGTTTTGAATTTTGTAGTTGAATCTGATTTTTTGATCAACCTCGAAGCCTTCATCCATAAAGAAGATAGCTCTTATACCTTGACTATTAAGATAGTTCCGGTAGTCAAACTCTAAAAAGTTAGTGGCTCTATTGGGTTTGGATAGTTGTCCGATTCCTGTGATTGACATACCAGGTGAAATGTCTTTATTTCTTTTTATGTAAACCAGCAAATTCTCATTAAACCCAATGTCTTCTATCCTTATCTCACTCTCAATCACGACCGACATATACTCTCTTGAATCATCATAACGATTGATGGTTTTGATGATTCCTGAAACTGAGGCCTCTTTCCCATAGTGATTTTCAAGAGGATTGGCCGCATCATTTAATGTGGCAAAATAACCAAACACAAAAAAAGACAATAAAAAAAGTGCGAAGACGCATCTATTCTTATTTTTAATCAAATGACATCCCGTAGCCAGCAAAATCGGCAGAAGGGCGATCACCATAAAAACATTCAAATATTGTGAGTATCCTGACAATATACCCATGATTAGAGACAAAGCTGCAAATAATGTAAGATTTCCCATACCAATAGTTTAACAAATATATTATACTAATAAAAGCACTAATAATCCAACAAGACAAAATCAAGGACGAATCCGTGATATTTAAAGAAATTATAACAAAAGAATTCCATCAAGATTTACATATTGATCCACACATACTTCAGAATTCCATATTTTTTGATATTGAAACAACTGGTCTTTCAAGGGTTTATTCCAACATTTTTCTTTGTAGTGTTTTATATAATGAAAACTCACATTATGTTATCGAGCAATTCTTTGGTGACACATCAGACTCTGAAAAAAATCTGGTGTTATTTATTTCAAACCATTTTATGCAAAAAAAATATATTGTTACCTACAATGGCAATGCATTTGATATCCCTTTCTATGAAAACAAATGTAAAAAACATGATGTGATTTCTAATTTGGATCAAAAGACCCTTATAGACCTATACTTACAGGTTAAAAAATCGGGTCTTCCAAAAGGTTTGGATAATTTCAAACTAAAAACCATTGAAAAATCCATGGATATCAATAGAACAGACCAATTGGATGGGGAGGATTTAATCAGACTATACAAATCCTATAAAATCACACCGAAGGAAGAATACCTCGATTTGATGCTGGTGCATAATCGTGAAGATGTTCTAAGCCTTCCATGTGTATTCAGCTATGTCAACAAACATGTTTCCAGAGGCTCGATTATCATGGAAAAGCCATCCTATAACACGCTAAATCTTAGCAAAAAAAAAATTCAAGTTAAAAGAAACAGCATCAAATTCAGCCTCTCATGCTTTCCGGTTATTGAATATGACCTGATTGTCAACTCCCTATTGTACAAATTCTTATGGTCCAAACAATCAGCAAAAATTGAATTTGAATTGCTGGTCAGAGAGGGTTTTAACAACGATGAAGAATATATCAAGTATATAAGTCTTAAGGAATATGGCCTATCGAGATACGAAAAATATCTAATATTGGAAAATAACCATTCCATCAATGACAAAAATCTCCTTTTGCTTTCCAGACTTCTTCTGGAAACACATTCAAAATAGACTGATCAGGCTCGTTCCTTGTGGTAGTTTCTGATAGCCCAATCAGCAATTCCATAGACAGAATTGAGTATATATCTAAACTGAGCCCTTTTCACATCCTCCCTATAATGAACATAATCCTTCAAATGCAAATCTGATTTCATCAATTGGAATGCAATCTCTTTCAGAAATTCCATATCAAGCGGATTTTCCTCATTTTCAATACGTTTTTTAACTTCTTTTTCTATCATATCTTTCCAGAAAACCAATTGTGCATGATTTGCTTCAAGCATCTTTTTGCCATCTTCCGCTGCACCATAATGACTGTAAAACAAATAACAATTTTCATCATGAGCTAATGATATGAGCTTCTTTAAAGAGTTGTCGCTTACGTCATACTCAAATCTATATATGGTCGCAGGATATAAATAGATAAAATCAGGCTCATTATCAATGCCATCCCCCAGCACCAGTTTTCTCTCTGCTCTTCCATAAATCATCCCTGCTGCCTCACCGCAAAAAATCAATTGGACACCCTCCCTTTCAAATATAAAGGTTTCATGGTGCGGTGCATGCCCTGGAGTTTTAATAATTGACAGTCCTTCAATAGATGGCTTATCCTTTAATACGTTTTTTTCAGGAATTCCGATTGTTTTTTGGTACGCATCAGTCAGTCTCTTCCCCAGCACTTTGACACTGCTATCCCACAATTTATCCGGTTCAATAATATGCTTCCTTCCTTTTTCTGACGCATAAACCATCGCTTCCGGATAGTACTTCAGAATATGACCCAATCCACCTGCATGATCCAAATGAATGTGTGTTAATAGGATAAAATCTATTTTTTTGACACCAAGCGTTTCAATCGTATCCTGTACGATATCGATAGCTGCCGCCGGGCCAATTTCCACAAGGATATTAATGCCATTTTTATTATCAACCAACAGCCATGCTGCAAACCCATAATTCATTCCATAAAAATCGACCGGATTGTTGATCAGATAAATATCCATTGAATCTATAATATCATATTGGAAGTAATGTTGGTGATTCTGATTTAAAGCCTTCGAAAACACTTTCATACATGCCTCCACTAATAGTAGTATTTTAAATATTCTATCAATAATGAAAAAACTTATCAACACTAAAAAACAATCCTTTCGTTACGAAAGGATTGTTTCTTCACCATTCAGGTTGGTTGGTGCCCAGAGGCGGAATCGAACCACCGACACGAGGATTTTCAGTCCTCTGCTCTACCGACTGAGCTATCTGGGCGTGGTGGGCCTTCAGGGACTCGAACCCCAGACCTACCGGTTATGAGCCGGGCGCTCTAACCAACTGAGCTAAAGGCCCTAAATGATGGTGGGCTTAGGTGGACTCGAACCACCGACCTCACGCTTATCAGGCGTGCACTCTAACCTGCTGAGCTATAAGCCCTTAAATGGTCGGGGCGGCAGGATTTGAACCCGCGGCCCTCTGGTCCCAAACCAGATGCGCTACCAAGCTGCGCTACACCCCGACAATACAATAATACATTGATGCATTGATACGACTTGAATCCAGTCTCTACCCATTCTCTTCTGCGTAATTGGCAGGGGTGGCAGGACTTGAACCCACGACATTCGGTTTTGGAGACCGACGTTCTACCAACTGAACTACACCCCTCTGATCTGTAGATCTATAAGACACTCCATCAGAACAACTAAGTCTGGCGGAGAAGGAGGGATTTGAACCCTCGCGCCCTGTTAAGACCTACTCCCTTAGCAGGGGAGCCTCTTCAGCCACTTGAGTACTTCTCCTGAAGATTGGCGGAGAGGGTGGGATTCGAACCCACGTGGGCTTACACCCTAACGGTTTTCAAGACCGCCCCGTTATGACCGCTTCGGTACCTCTCCATTTTTGGTGACCCATCCGCGACTCGAACGCGGGACACCCTGATTAAAAGTCAGATGCTCTACCAACTGAGCTAATGGGTCATGATATAAAATTGGCTGGGGCGGCAGGACTCGAACCTACGGATGCTAGAGTCAAAGTCTAGTGCCTTACCGACTTGGCTACGCCCCATCTATCTTCCTAGTAAATGGTGCACCCGGAGGGATTCGAACCCCCGGCACACGGATTAGAAGTCCGTTGCTCTATCCAACTGAGCTACGAGTGCATTATTGGAGCGGGTGAAGGGAATCGGACCCTCGCGACTAGCTTGGAAGGCTAGGGCTCTACCACTGAGCTACACCCGCAAATTGGATTAATTTTTGATTATTTTAAAAAGTGGAGCGGAAGACGAGATTCGAACTCGCGACCCTCGCCTTGGCAAGGCGATGCTCTACCACTGAGCCACTTCCGCTTGGTGAAAATATGGTGGAAGGGACTGGATTCGAACCAGTGAAAGCGGTGCTAACGGATTTACAGTCCGTCCCCTTTGGCCAACTCGGGAACCCTTCCTAAATATGGAAATATGGAGCTGGTGAGAGGACTTGAACCCCCAACCTACTGATTACAAGTCAGTTGCTCTACCAATTGAGCTACACCAGCAAGATATCATTACATTGTGAAACATTCAACTTCTTATATATTTATAAAATTTGCCTGACTAAGCGATATACACAAAAT
>LDZT01005253.1_pt1 | contig 35864 bp, 35 predicted proteins | sample 615521 | NCBI WGS metagenome assembly LDZT01 (sample SAMN03408292, study PRJNA278302) | terrestrial metagenome | isolation source: oil reservoir sample SB1 | place: USA: Alaska, North Slope, Schrader Bluff formation | collected 2011-09 | reverse complement strand
GCGCAGGAAACTTGAGAGGATCTGTCCCTAGTACGAGAGGACCGGGATGGACAGACCTCTGGCGTACCAGTTGTTCCGCCAGGAGCAGCGCTGGGTACCCATGTCTGGAGCGGATAAGCGCTGAAAGCATCTAAGTGCGAAACCCACCTCAAGATAAGGTTTCCCACCCATTTGAAGGGTGAGATGTGAGAGGTAAGTTCTAAGTTCTCACACCTTTTACATCTCACCTTTCGGTGGGGTAAGACCCCTGGTAGACTACCAGGTAGATAGGCCAGGAGTGTAAGCCGGGCAACCGGTTGAGCGGACTGGTACTAATAGGTCGAGGACTTGACCTTAAAATGGTTATCTTCAGTAAAGGTAAAAAGTAACTTGTGCTGTGAAATTTTGAGAGAATCCAAATAGAATAAATTTTCCGGTGACAATAGCGGAGGGGAAACACCCGTTCCCATCCCGAACACGGCAGTTAAGCCCTCCAGCGCCGATGATACTTGGGTCGAGGACCCTGGGAAAGTAGGACGTTGCCGGATCTAATTTTGGTCCTGCGAGTTCGCGGGACTTTTTAATTACTATCGGAGATGTTTAGGATGTCCAATCAAAAACAGGCCTTGGGGCGCCGGGGAGAAGATGAAGCGGCTTCTTACCTGAAAAAACAGGGATACATTTTGCTGCAGCGTAATTATAGATGCCTTCTTGGTGAGATAGATATAATCGCCAAAGAAGGTAGGACTCTGGTTTTTATAGAAGTCCGCGCCCGCAGTTCCGACAGGTTTGGAATGCCTCAGGAAAGCGTCAACCGTAGTAAAATTTTAAAAATATATAAAGTTGCCCAGTATTACCTTAAAGCTGTGCAGAAAGAAGAGGAGCCGGTGCGGTTTGACATGCTGGCTTTGCTGTTTGATATAGAAGATCAGCTTGTGCAGTTAGAACATATAAAAGGCGCCTTTTAGCTTTTTAATGGTTGATCAGTTGTCAAATGAATTATTTTTCAAGAGGTATAAAAACCAGGTTTACCGGCAGGTAAGACCCTGACGGCGGAATGAAGGACAGGGTTTTCCGCTCCCCCGGAAGAAGAACGTCGATCAGAGCGCCATTCTCTGATGGTTTAAGCATGCCGGCGTCAGGCAGGTAAAATAACTGATTGTCCCAAATACCGGCGCCTTCAAAGACGCCTCCCCGGGCAGAAAAGATAACTCCGGTTTTATATTTTGATTCAATGGTAATTTCGTAAAGCACCCCATAGTCATTTTCAGTATTGCCAAAATCATCTTTTCCGTCAGCAATGATTAGGCGTGACATTTCGGGGCTGTCCAGTTTGACAGATATTAAACGGGAGCCCACCGGAAATATGCCGCGGAAATGTTCTTCATCTTCCGGAAGTATATTCAGCAGTTCATAATTTGATAAAAAATCCGGGCTGCTTGCAGCCACAACCGAAAACAGAATATTGCGGTTTGTTTTTACGTCAAACAAACCGTCTATGCACTGGCCGGCAGGTATGGACCCCGTGGTGTACAAAATTCTTCTTTCGCCGGGCTGAATGGTTACTTTGGTTAAGTGGTCTGAAGCAAGGTAACGGTAAACAGCCACCCTTCCTGTATACATGGCTTCGCCGGGACCGCTGGTTCCCTGTTTGGCGATTGTTATCTGATCGGCCTCGGAACCGTTATTCGTAGCCACCAGGTAAACATATTTATTTACAGTTGTTCCGTTTAGGTGATGGTAACAAATACGGGCCGGACCTAAAATATCACTCATAAACAACACCCCGTCTTCGGTAATTATTTCCGGGCTGTCGCTTAAAAAAACTTTTTCACTGCCCTCCCTTGTATCAACCGGATTAACTGTCTGCAGACCGGCAACCTGAATATGCGACATATCCAATGATTCCCCGGGGACGGGATAAGTAAAATTATAAGTTAATTCGTCCATCAGCACTTGATCAGTGATGGTAATAATTGCGTAAAAAGGTTCGCTCCAGGCTTTATGGCTGTCCTGGACCCGCAGAGAGACTCTATTTATCCCCGGCTTGAAAAAGGCGCGTTTTTTTCCTGTCCACTCCCAGTTTATTATTTTATCGCCATCAGGATCATAGCTTGAATCGATATATTCTACTGTCTCTCCCTGGTCGAATACGGTTTTAGCGAGGTTAAAACGCGCTAACGGCGGCTGGTTGGGCGGTGGCGGAAGTGTTATGTGAATTTCCTTGGTCTGGGAGAGATAGGCCACACGGGCCCCTAATGCCTCACTTATAAAACGTAAGGGGATTAAAGAGGAATTCTCAATTATTACAGGCGGAGAAACGATGGTTTGGGGGTCGCCATTGATATATACCTGATTGTTTCCAACTTCCAGACAGATCTTTTTGCCGGAAGCAATGATAAATATTTTTTTGGTATCCTGTTCCCATTTAACTTCTGTTTTTAAACCTTCAGCTATAAACCGCAGGGGTACCAGGGTAATTTCTTTTTGAATTACCGGCGCTGCCGGCAGTTGAACAGCCTTCCCAGCTATGAAAGCCTGTTTTTCTCCAGGCTTTAAGACGATTTCCAGGGAAGATTCAGCCCCGGCTAGGGCGCTGTGCTCCCAAATTGATGTAAAGAGCAGGAGAATAAGAAAAAATAATAAGTGTTTCTGAATCATTGCCCTTGCTTCACTCCATGAGTTTTCTGCACTGTCCCGGCATTTACTGGTATGATTGCACTATTATAACAAATACTATCTAATTATGGTAGAAGAGGATAAAAATATTACTAAGAGATCAAATAAGTAAAGATAGGCTAAAAATGAGGCAGATGGCCTATTGCCCGGGAACAGGCGGCCGACGTTAATAATAATAATAAAAATAAGTTTTTCCGGGTAAATTCAAAACATTAACAAGAACTCATCCGGCAGCGGTTAAGACATATCAAACTGTTTGTTGATGATAGTTTTTTGCTTGCTAAAATATATGTAAAGTGGTTATAATAGATATAGTTAAAGTTAGTCAAGGTTTAACTTAAAGCAGTTCGAGTTTTGCGAGGTGGTGAACGTAGTGCCAAGCATTTCAGAAACTATTGAAGAACATTTAAAGAACTTATTAGCCCAGAGCAAGCGCGGCGCTATTGAAATCCAGCGCAATGAAATGGCAGTTTTTTTCAACTGTGTCCCTGCTCAGATTAATTATGTATTAACCACCCGTTTTACTGTTGACCATGGTTTTATTGTAGAAAGTAAAAGGGGTGGCGGAGGCTATGTCCGCATATTAAAACTGCCTCTGGGAAAAGAAATTGAAACCATTTCCTATCTGTACGGTTTAATCGGAGAGAGATTGTCCAGCAGGAGGGCGGTGGGTATAATTCAGTACCTTCTGGGAGAGGGACTGATTACTGAAAGAGAAGCCGGACTGATGATTGCGGCTGTGAGCCGGAATGCTCTCAAGGCAAATTTGCCGGGCCGCGATCAGCTCACGGCGTCTGTTTTAAAAGCTATGATTCTTGCTGTTCTGCGGGACAATAAATAAAAATATTTAAAAAGGGGTATGCAAAAGTAATGGAATGCGAGCGTTGTCACCAGCGTCCCGCTACAGTTCATTTAACGGAGATTATTAACAATACGAAAAAAACAATCCGTCTATGTGAAAACTGTGCGCGTAAAATTCAGGCGGAAAGCTTTGGCCAGATGCCGCAGATGAATCTGCACAGCTTTCTTTCCAGCCTTTTGAACAACGAGTTTTTCGGAGCTGCGGCTTCTCCGGCGCAAGAGGATGTATCCGAGAAAACAAGGTGCTCATCCTGCGGGATTACGGAATCAATGTTTATCAAACAGGGTCTGCTTGGTTGCGGCGCCTGCTACCGCAGTTTTAGCGGGCGTCTTGAACCCGTGCTGAGAAGAATACATGGTGCAGCCCGTCATACCGGCAAGGTTCCCGAGCGCTCCGGGGGGAAAGCAAGGATTATAAATAAAATTGACAATTTGAAGACCAGGCTCCGGGAAGCGATCAGCCGTGAGGAATTTGAGCAGGCGGCCCTGCTGCGGGATGAAATCAGGGGACTGGAAAACGACTTGAAAAAGGAGTAGGATATATGTCCTTAAAACAGATATTAAAGGATGCCCACAGTTCCTGGATGGATGGGCAGGGGCGGGAATCAGATATAATAATCAGCAGCCGGATTCGAATTGCAAGGAATCTGGCCAATCTGCCCTTTCCTCATTTATTATCTTTTGAACAGGCTGATCAGGTCATCTCTTCGGTTGAAGATGTGATCAGGAAAAATTCACTTCTTAATAAAACGGATAATTTTGAATTAACCAGGATGACGGATTTGCCGCCTGTGGAAAGGCAGATATTGGTTGAAAAGCATCTCATCAGCCCTGATCTGCTTGACGATTTTCAAAAAAAAGCCGTTGCTATAAGGGAAGATGAAATTTTAAGTGTGATGATCAACGAAGAAGATCATTTAAGGCTCCAGTGCCTTATGGCCGGACTTAACCTGGACGAAGCGTGGAGTATGATCAACCTGCTTGATAATGAGTTGGAAGCAGGCCTGGATTACAGCTTCGACGAACACCTGGGTTATCTGACCGCCTGTCCGACAAATGTGGGTACGGGTATACGGGCTTCAGTCATGCTGCACCTTCCCGGGCTGGTGAAGATCAACCAGATTAAAAGCGTTTTATTTACCATTAATAAACTCGGTCTGGCAGTCCGCGGTTTGTATGGGGAAGGTACAGAAGCTTCAGGCAACCTTTTCCAGTTTTCAAATCAAATAACACTTGGTCAGACGGAAGAAGATATCATAACAAACCTGATTTCTGTTGCCAGGCAGCTGCTCAATCAGGAAAGGGCGGCCAGGGAGGCTTTGTTCAAACAGCGCCGCGAGCAGATGGAGGACCGTGCCGGAAGAGCTTACGGGTTGCTGAAACATGCCCATCTGATGTCTGCTGACGAGGTAATGCAATTGTTATCCGATTTCAGGCTTGGTATTGATCTTGGTTTTATTAAGAATATCCCGGCCAATCTGGTCAGTGAGCTTATTGTATTGACTAAACCGGCATTTTTAATTAAACAAGCCGGTAGAGATCTGACTCCCTTTGAGTGTGATCTGTACCGGATGAAAATGATCAGGGAAAAGCTTGCTCAGGTTGAGCAGGCATAAGAATATTGGGGGGAATTAAAATGTTTGCCCGTTTTACACAACGTGCTCAAAAAGTATTGTATTTAGCTCAGGAAGAAGCTAAAAGGCTAAATTATCCGTTTGTCGGCACTGAACATTTATTATTGGGATTAATCGGGGAAGGTGAAGGTGTCGCCGCCCGTGCCCTGGCCTCTTTGGGAATTGAGGCTGACAGAGTAAGAACAATGGTTGAGGAAATGGTTGAAAAGGTCGTTCAGGGTCCTGCTTCGAGCGAGATGACGCTGACGCCGCGGGCCAAACGGGTATTGGAACTGGCAGTAGATGAAGCCCGCAGGATGGGGCATAATTATGTGGGAACCGAACACCTTCTCCTGGGGCTGATCCGTGAAGGTGAAGGCGTTGCCGCGCAGGTTCTTAACTCTTTTGGGGCCGACCAGGAAAAAGTCAGGCAAATCATCTTTCAAATGCTGGGGAGCAGCCCCGCGCAGGGGCAGCCGCAAACAAGAAATGGCCCGGCGTCCAACACTCCCAGCCTTGACCGTTACAGCAGGGATTTGACCGCTCTCGCTCAGGAAGACAAGCTTGACCCTGTAGTGGGCCGCGAGAAAGAGATTGAAAGGGTAGTCCAAATTTTAAGCAGGCGCACAAAAAACAACCCGGTGCTGATCGGTGAGCCCGGGGTGGGCAAAACTGCCATAGCCGAGGGTTTGGCGCAGCGCATAGTAAGCGGCAATGTCCAGGAGATATTGCTGAACAAACGGGTGGTAACTTTGGACCTGCCCTCTATGGTAGCCGGCACAAAATACCGCGGTGAATTTGAGGAGCGCATTAAAAAAGCTGTTGAAGAAATTATTAAGGCCGGCAACATTATCGTCTTTATCGACGAACTGCATACGCTTATCGGCGCCGGGGCGGCGGAAGGAGCGATAGACGCCGCCAACATTTTAAAACCCGCGCTGGCCAGAGGTGAGCTGCAGTGTATCGGCGCAACCACTCTTGACGAATACCGGAAGCATATCGAAAGAGATCCTGCTTTGGAGCGCAGGTTCCAGCAGATAAAAGTAAGCGAGCCGACTGTTGACGAGACAATAGAAATTTTGAAGGGGTTAAGAGATAAATACGAGGCTCATCACCGGGTGCGCATTACTGATGAGGCCCTTAACGCAGCGGCGCGTCTGTCTGACCGGTACATTACCGATCGTTTTCTGCCTGACAAAGCTATTGATCTTATTGACGAGGCCAGTTCGAGGGTGAGGCTTCAGGCTTTTACCGCTCCTCCGGGGATCAAGGAAATGGAAAAGCATCTTGAAGAAACAAACAAAGAAAAAGAAGCGGCCATAAATAACCAGGAATATGAAAAAGCTGCCCAGCTTCGGGATCAGGAACAGCAGATTAAAAAGGATTTAGAGGCAATGAAAGAGGCCTGGAAGACGCAAAAGCGCGGCGAGGAACTGGTAGTCGGAGAAGAAGATATTTCTCAAATTGTGAGCAGCTGGACAGGCGTTCCGGTAAAAAAACTTGCCGAGGAAGAATCAGAAAGGCTGCTTCATCTGGAGGAACTGCTTCATAAAAGGGTCATTGGCCAGGAGGAAGCGGTCCAGGCAGTTTCCAGAGCTATCCGCCGGGCCAGGGCGGGTTTGAAAGATCCAAAACGACCCATTGGTTCATTCATCTTTCTTGGACCTACAGGTGTTGGCAAGACTGAACTGGCCCGGGCTTTGGCCGAAGTCCTGTTTGGCGCCGAAGATCTCCTGATCCGCCTGGATATGAGTGAGTATATGGAAAGGTTTGCAGTATCCAGGCTGATCGGAGCGCCTCCCGGTTACGTGGGATATGACGAAGGCGGGCAGCTTACCGAATCTGTGCGGCGAAAACCATATTCGGTTTTGCTGCTTGATGAAATTGAAAAAGCCCATCCGGATGTTTTCAATATTCTCCTTCAGGTGCTTGAGGACGGCCGCTTGACCGATTCCAAGGGGCGTGTTGTCGACTTCAGAAATACAGTAATCATTATGACTTCAAATGTCGGGGTACAGACGCTCCGCCGCGAGGGGACGCTTGGTTTTCACACTGCGGATGATCAGCAGGCCGGTTATGAAAGAATGAAAGGGAAAATTACAGATGAGTTGAAACGGACCTTCCGGCCTGAATTTTTAAACAGGATTGATGAGCTTATCGTATTTCACGTCCTCAGCTCTGAACACATTAAAGAGATTGTCGGCCTGATGATTGAAGATGTTGCCAAACGCATGAAAGAAAACGAGGTTGAAATTAGTGTCACCGAAGCCGCTAAAGAATGGCTCGCCAGGGAAGGCTTTGATGAGGCATACGGCGCAAGGCCGCTGCGGAGGGCCATCCAGCGTCAGGTTGAGGACAGTCTGTCTGAAGAACTGCTTCGCGGTACTTTTTCACGCGGCGACAAAGTGATCATTGATATAAAGGATGGAAAGATAGTGGTTTTGCCGTTAAGGTCATAAGTAGTTAGAAAAATTCTTAATTTGTATTAACTGCTGCGATAAATTCTGGATGAATCAGTAGAATTAAGTTACAATAAAAATACAATAAAAATACAATAAAAATGTTTTTAACTGGAGAGCCCGTGAATGGCCGTTAAAACGACTTTTTATTGCCAGGAATGCGGATACCAGTCACACAGGTGGCTGGGCCGCTGTCCTGGCTGCAGTTCCTGGAATACCTTATTAGAGGAACCGGGACCGGCTGCAGCTAATTCGGCTGTTTTGCCGGGCGCTTTGCCTGTGATCATATCTGAAATTCAGACGGAAGCGGAGGAAAGGTTTTCATCCGGCATAGAAGAGCTTGACAGGGTCTTGGGAGGTGGAATCGTTAATGCCTCGGTCGTTTTGCTGGGCGGAGATCCGGGCATCGGCAAATCCACGCTGCTGCTTCAGGCTGCCGAACGGGTAAGCAACAGCGGACGGCGGGTTCTCTATGCCTCAGGTGAAGAATCGGTTCAGCAGATACAATTGCGTGCGCAGCGTTTAAAGGCGACCGGCCGTGAACTGTACCTGGTTTTTGAAACGGATATAAACAGGCTTGAACAGCATATCATCGACCTGGCGCCCGCCCTTGTGGTAGTTGATTCGATTCAAACTGTTTTTAAAAGTGAAATCAGTTCGGCGCCGGGGAGCGTCGGCCAGGTGCGCGAGTGTACGATGCAGCTGATGAGGCTTGCCAAAGACAAGGGCGTAAGTATTTTTATAGTTGGTCATGTCACAAAAGAGGGTGTTCTTGCAGGCCCGAGGCTCCTGGAGCATATAGTTGACACTGTGCTTTACTTTGAAGGGGAAAGGCACCAGTTCTACCGTATCCTAAGGGCATGTAAAAACAGGTTTGGTTCGACAAATGAAATTGGTGTTTTTGAAATGTGCGGGGACGGTTTAACTGAGGTCAATAACCCGTCGGCTTTCTTTATGATGAACTACCACAAAGCCCCCTTGCCGGGAACAGTCGTTGTCCCGGTGCTGGAAGGGACAAGACCGCTGCTTGTTGAGATCCAGGCTCTTGTAGCGCCGGCTGCTTTTGGCGCGCCGCGCAGGATGACGGCAGGAGTTGATTACAACCGGGTAGTTTTACTGGCGGCAGTTCTCGAAAAAAGGGCGGGGCTGCCTTTAGCCGGTTATGATATTTATGTAAAAGCAGTCGGCGGGGTTCATCTTGATGAACCTGCCGTTGATTTGGGTATAGCTCTGGCTATAGCTTCAAGTTATCGTGATCGCGCAGTTGACCCTTCTCTTGTAACCATTGGAGAGGTGGCATTGACAGGTGAGATAAGGCCTGTCAGCGGGATTTCCAAAAGAATTAATGAAGCTGTAAAATTGGGTTTCACAAAGTGCCTGGCGCCGTTAAACAACGCATCTTTAATAAACGAGCCAGGTATGATTATAACAGGTGTTGAAACCATGTCTGAAGCTATGGAAACAGCCTTGGGGGTGTAACTTAAAATGAAGGAAGACAAGTCCGAAGAAAAACTATTAAAGATGCTGAGAACTGTAGCGCCGGGAACACTTTTAAGGGAAGGTCTGGATAATATCTTAAAAGCCAATACCGGCGGCCTGATCATTCTGGGTGACGGCCAGGAGATTATGGATATTTCAGAGGGTGGTTTTGCGGTCAATGCTGACTTTAGCCCCGCGAGTCTATATGAACTGGCAAAAATGGACGGAGCTATAATCTTAAGTTCAGACGCCAAGCGAATTCTGGCGGCAAATACACAGCTTATTCCAAACTTAAGTATCCCATCCACCGAAACCGGAATCAGGCACCGGACAGCCGAACGCGTTGCCAGGCAAACAAGCGCTATGGTTATCTCCATATCACAGCGGCGTAACGTAGTTACCATCTACAAAGGAAATCTGAAATACGTTTTACGCGATCTGGGAGTTATTCTTACCAAGGCGAACCAGGCTGTTCAAACACTCGAAAAATACCGTATTGTGCTTGATAAGGTGGTCAATGAGCTGGGTATCCTAGAGTTTGAAGATTCCGTGACGCTTATTGATGTGGCAAGGTATATTCAGCGTGCTGACATGGTACTGCGCGTTGTCGGCGAAATTGAAAAATATGTCAGCGAACTTGGTACAGAAGGCCGCCTGATTACCTTGCAAATGGAAGAACTGGTCAGCAATGTCGAGCCGGAAGGCTTACTGATCATACAGGACTACGCTGCTGCCGTAGGAGATAAAACACCTGTTCAGATTATGGATATAATTAATAGCTGGCCGGCAGAGGACCTGCTTGATTTTTCACTGATCATACGCACACTTGGATACCCTGGAAACGTGGGTGCTCTGGATCAAATAGTTTCCCCTCGCGGATACCGCATTTTAAGCAAAATTCCACGGCTGCCCTTGCCGGTCATAGAAAACCTGGTCAGAGAATTCGGGGTTTTGAAAAATATCCTCAATGCTACTATTCAGGAATTGGATGAAGTCGAAGGCATAGGCGAAGCGCGAGCCCGTTCAATAAAGGAAGGACTGTCCCGTTACCGCAAACAGCTTTTCCAGGAAAGGCATTTTTAATTTAAGCAAGGTTAAAAATGCCGAGGATTTTAAGCTGCTTCTGCTCCTTAACTAAAACATCGTTCAGGTCCAGTTCAAGCAGTTCGCATAATGCAGCCAGATAAAAAAGGGACCGTCCAACAGCTGTTTCCAGTGTTTCCCGACAGTCCTCACATATTTCTCCTATAAGGTGGGATTCCAGAATATTTTTTAAATCAGCAAGCAAAACTTCCGAGGGTATTTCCTTTTTACCGGCCTGAATCTTAAGGCAACCGCAGCCGGTTACCGCTTTCGTAACGGCTCTGGTAAGCCTTGCATTTGCTTCCTGGATCTGGGAAAGAACGTCAAGGACACTTCTATTGCAGATCAGCACCTCTGAAACCGTATTTTGAAATTCGCTGTAAATTAAGTTTTTTACCATAACGGTTTCGCTCCTTGCTGTTTTTTTATAAGTATAGCTTGAATCGAAAGTCCTGTCAAATGTTTAAAAATTATAAATTTAACAATCAGGAGCAATCCTTAAGAAGAATGCGCTAACCTTCGTTTTATTTGACAAAGGTTACAATGTATGTTATTATTTAATGAAAAAGAAAGTTAAAATTTCCCCCAAATAACGAGTTGTTCTCCTAAAAAAGGAGGTTGGCTGTTGTTTAAGATTGGTGATAAGGTTGTATATCCAATGCACGGCGCGGGGGTTATTGAGGCTATTGAGGAAAAAGAAGTCCTGGGAGAGAGAAATCAGTATTATATTCTTCGGCTCCCCGTAGGAGACATGAAAGTAATGGTACCGATTACGACTTCACGGGAAGCAGGTCTGCGGGAGGTTGTCGGTAAGGATGAAATAAAGAAGGTCTTCAGGGTTCTAAAGGGAACCTCTACGGTAATGTCAGCAAACTGGAACAGGCGTTACCGCGCTAACCTTGAAAAAATCAAAAGCGGTGATATTTTTGAGGTAGCTGAAGTTGTACGTAATTTAATACGGCGGGAAAAAGAAAAAGCCCTTTCTTCCGGCGAAAAAAAGATGCTGGAAAATGCACGCCAGATTTTGATAAGCGAACTGGCCCTGGCAATTGAGCTTGAGGAAGAAAAGACCAAATTTTTAATTGACAGCGCACTGGCCTAAAATAGTGGATAAAGATACGTCGGGGCAACCGGCGTATCTTTTGTTTTTTAGACAAAGTCCGACATTTTTTATATTGGACGTTGAACCGTAAAAAGGCTTATAATTAAAGGATAAACTATATGAAGGGCAAAGGAGGTGAAAAAGATGATCATAAGAAGGATAGTCTTTTTTCTAATTGCTGTTTTATTTGCTTTGGCTGGTCTGTATGCTTCATCCAGAATACTGGGGTTAGGTTTAATTCATGTTCGCGCTGACTGGTTACAGCTTCGCATCTGGATTCTTGCACTGGGAGCATTAATCGGGCTGATAGCGGGTTTGATTCTGGCGCCTTGGATTATGCGCGGTTCTAAGGGGATGGCAATTTTTATAGAGCAAAATTTGCAGAAAACACCGCTTCAAGATCTTATTGCGGGCGCAGTCGGTTTGATTATCGGACTAATAATTTGTAATTTAATCCGTAATATTTTAATGGTTATGGGAACCATTGGTATAGTTGCCTGGGTTTTAATCACTCTTTTCGTCTGTTATCTTGGAATCAGCATCGCGGTAAAAAGAAGAGAGGAATTAATAGGCATATTTAACAACCTGTCGCGTTTGGGAAAAGAAAAAGGCGTTAGGGGCGAGAGAAAGGCTGGGAGTCACAAACTCCTTGATACAAGCGTAATTATTGATGGACGCATTGCGGACCTTTGCGAAAGCGGTTTTCTGGAGGGGACATTGCTGGTTCCTGCTTTCGTACTTGAGGAGTTAAGGCACATTGCCGATTCTGAGGATGTGCTCAAGCGCAACCGCGGCAGACGCGGCCTGGACGTTTTAAATTCGGTCAGAAAGAATTCCAGGGTCAGAGTACAGATCTATGATAATAAAAGGAATTTGGAAAGTACGGGTGATGTGGATACAAGACTGGTTAAACTGGCCCAGCATATCGGAGCCAAAATCTTTACCAATGATTATAATCTGAATAAAGTAGCCGAGCTTCATGGTGTTGAGGTTCTAAATATAAATGAACTGGCCAATGCCATTAAGTCAGTTGTTTTGCCGGGGGAAGAAATGCAGGTTCAGGTAATTAAGGATGGCAAAGAAATAGGTCAGGGCGTTGCCTATCTGGATGACGGCACTATGATTGTAATCGACGGGGGCAAAAGGTACGTCGGGCAAACTGCCCATGTACTGGTAACCAGTGTTCTGCAAACCGCCGCGGGGCGGATGATTTTTGCAAAGCTTCGTCAGGATGAAAGCAATACCATGGCCAGGTACGATGAGGTGAATGTTCTTGGATAATGTTCTGGCTGTGGTGGTGGCTGCAGGCCAAAGCAGGAGAATGGGCGAAAATGTTAACAAAATGCTTTTACACGTAGCCGGACGTCCTGTTCTGTCTTATTCCCTGGCGGCGCTGCAGGAAGCGCCCTTTGTAAAAGGGTTTGTCCTGGTTGCGGGCGAAAGGGAATTAGAAACATACGTGACGCTTGCGGAGCAATGGGGCTGCACAAAAATGATCAGCCTGGTAAAGGGAGGTAAAACCCGGCAGGATTCAGTCTGGGAAGGGTTAAACGCCCTGCCTGCGGATACCCGGGTGATAATTGTTCATGACGGCGCCCGCCCCCTTGTTACGGTTAATCAGCTCGATCAGGTTGTCTCAGAGGCTCTGCGTTGGAATGCTGCAGCGCTGGCGGTTCCTGTAAAAGACACTGTCAAAGAGACCGGTATGGGAAATTTTGTTTCCCGAACCTTAAACAGAGAATCTTTATGGCTTGCTCAAACACCGCAAGCCTTTTCTTATTCACTTTTGATGGATGCCCACCGTAAAGCCCGCCGGGACCAAAGGACTGCCACCGATGACGCCGGCCTGGTGGAAGCGATGGGCGTCCCGGTAAAGATTATCGAGGGCTCGTATAGAAATATTAAAGTTACCACTCCCGAGGATTTGTCCATGATCGAATATTTCCTGCAGCATCGGGATAGACATTCATGCTGCTAACGAAGCGCCATCAGATGATGAAAATGCAGGTATTAAGCAAAACATCCAAAGAGCACGGTGTTGTCAATAGCGAACGACTTCGAAGCGCCGGTAACAGCAGCCGGCGAAGCGAGAGTAGCCGGACAGCGGTCCGAAACCAGCGGCACACTGGTAGTTTCTTGAAGAGGCTGAATGAAATCAGAAGTATAATGGTGGCTATATTTTTTAAATTTACCTTGCCGCCTTTGCAGCGCCGCTAGTCCGGTCCGAAGCGAGCCGTGCTGCTGTTGGAGCGGAGCACCGGAGTAAGCGGTGACAATGCCGTGCCTATCGGACACTTATTTTCAGGACTGTTTGGGAGGATACGAATGTCACTAAGGGTGGGTTTTGGCTATGATGTACACAGATTGGTAACAGGCCGTCTCCTGATCCTGGGAGGGTTAACAATACCTTTTGAAAAGGGCCTGGATGGTCATTCGGACGCTGATGTGCTTATACATGCGGTAATGGATGCTCTTCTGGGAGCCGCGGGCGAAGGAGACATAGGAAGACACTTCCCCAATACCGATCCCGGTTACAAGGGTGTTTCGAGTCTTTTTTTGCTGGACGAGGTTGGGCGGATACTGACCAGGGAAGGGCTTTCAGTGGGTAATATAGATGCGGTTATAGCAGCGGAAAAACCAACCCTGGCCGGTTACCTTCCCTCAATGGAAAAGAAAATTGCCGGTATCCTGGCAATCAGCAACAAACAAGTAAACGTAAAGGCGACTACGACTGAAGGGCTTGGTTTTACAGGGACTGGAGAAGGGATAGCTGCCTGGGCTATAACGCATCTTGTTGAATTGAAAGACGGTTGATTTTCTCGAGCAAAATTGGCAATACTTCTTCAGCGAATCCGCTCAAGTGAATATCTGAAGGCATTTCTTCCTCGGGGTTTATTTCTATTATTTTTGCCCCTGCCCTGCTTGCAATGCGGGGTATGCTTGCCGCAGGCTCAACAGCGGCGGAGGTTCCAATAACAATAACCACACTGCAGTTATTCGCTTCCAGATAAGAGCTATAAAGAGCTTCACGCGGTATTATCTCACCGAAAAGCACAACGTCGGGCTTCAACACCCCTCCGCAGACGCACAGCGGAGGAAGCAGATCAATCACAACTTCCGTATTCGGGTATCGTTTCCCGCATTTTTGGCAGACAAGCCACCTGTTATTGCCGTGAAACTCAATAACGTTGTTGCTTCCCGCTTCCTGGTGCAGCCCGTCTATGTTTTGAGTGATGATAGTCCGCAGATATCCAAGTTTTTCAAGACTGGCCAGGGCAAAATGAGCGGGGTTGGGCCTGGCCTTATCCATAATATCACAAAAAATCTTTAAAGCGATCCAGACTTTAGCGGGATTCCGCTGAAAAGCCTGAATCGTCCCATACTCTTCCGGATCATAGTTTTCCCATATCCCGCCGCACCCTCTGAAATGGGGTATTCCGCTGGCAACCGAAATACCAGCCCCTGTAAGAGCGATTGTATTGTTTGCCGCTGCGAAAATTTCGGCTGCTGCAGAGTCAATCGGAATCATAGTATTACACCTCCTATCTCCTGGCTGGAAAAAGCGCTTAGAATCTGCTGAGCTTCTTCTTTTTTATCCTCCGGCACTAAAATTTCCGTTTCGACTGCCAACCCCATAATTACTTTTAGGTTAATCCCCTTGTGCCTTCTTTCTGTAGGAATAGATTCATTCTCCAGGAGGCTGCAAATAATATCTGCTTCAAGTTCATTTGCGGCAACAACTAATTTTACCCATTTCATTGTCAGAGCTGCTCCTGTTCTAATTCTAATAGAATATTCAGTATATTGCCTAATTATTATAAATTATTATATATTATATAGTATGAAAAGCAATAGAGAATGTTTTATTTATTGTATTTTCCCATACCCGCTAGTATAATTTTAGAGGTAGCATTTTAGCATATTGTTGATCAGGGGGTAGAAAATCAATATGTATAAGCACATCAAAACCATAACGGGACCATACCTGACCAAAGCGATTGAAGGCCGCGGATGCGGTGAATGCCAGACGTCCTGTCAGTCTGCGTGCAAGACATCTATTACGGTCAGCAATCAGACATGTCTTAAAAAAAAGAATAAATAGACCTGGTATTTAGATAAATCAATGATCCATAAATTTATTTTTGATGGGACAAGGCTTGTGCTCGATGTCAACAGCGGAGCCCTGCATTCGGTAAGTGAAGTGGCCTGGGATGTTTTAGACGGGTACATTCCGGGCAAGTGTGAAGAACTCGTCAATAAATACTCTGCCCTGCATCCAAAGCATGAAATCGAGCAAGCTGTGGGGGAGATTGAACTCCTGGTTGAACAAGGTTTTTTATTTACCGGGGATCCTTTTAACGGTTCCTGGGAACAACCTGACCACCGGGTTATAAAAGCCTTATGTTTATTCCTTTCTGATAAGTGCAACCTGCAATGCAGGTATTGCTTTGCAAGACCCAATGTTTCTTTAACGGGATCCGCCGGATTGATGACAGAGGAAGTAGGCGCTCAGGCAATAGATTTTCTTTTGACCGCTTCCGGACACCGCCGCAGAATAGAAGTAGATTTTTTCGGCGGCGAGCCTTTGTTGAATTTTCCTGTGCTTAAGAGTCTTGTTTCTTATGGCAGGAAAAGATCTTTGGCGCTTGGCAAAGAAATTAATTTTACAGTGACTACAAATGCATTGGGGCTTACCAGAGAAATAGGGGATTACCTGTACGAAAACCAGATCAGCGTAATCCTTAGCCTCGACGGGCGTCCTCAAGTCCATGACCAGATGAGGGTTTTCCCGAACGGAAAAGGGTCTTATCAATCAGTTTTTAAAAACATTTTGGAATTTATTCAAGCTCACCCCGGGGTAAATTATTACCTGAGAGGGACTTATACAGCTTACAATCTTGATTTCGCCGGTGATGTAACCTATATGTTCGGGCAGGGGTTCAGCAAAGTGTCTGTGGAACCTGTGATAGCCCATGCCCAGGAGGATTATGCTCTGACGGAAGAAGACCTTCCTGTTCTAGAGCAGGAATACGAAAAACTGACCAGAGAGATAATTTCACGGCTGGATGAAGGACAAGAAGTAGATTTTTACCACTTCAATATTGATTTTGATGAAGGAGTTTGCCTGCCCAAGCGTTTGGGGGGTTGCGGCGCGGGCTTTGAATATCTGTCCGTAACCAGAGGGGGAGATCTTTATCCCTGCCACCAGTTTGCCGGCCGTGAGGGTTTTTTAATGGGTGATGTGAATTCCGGGGTGGTCCGGGAGGATTTACGGCAATTGTTCCGCGATGCCCATGTTTATAAGAAGGAAGGCTGCGGGTCTTGCTGGGCCAGGAACTACTGCAGTGGAGGCTGCCATGCGAACGCGCATTTGTTTAACGGCTCAATTTACAAACCCGATCAACTTGCCTGCCGGATAATCAAAAAACGCCTGGAATGCGCCCTTTATTTAAAGGCTTATCAGGCAATGAAAGAAAATAATGGGATAAATTGCGTAGAGGTTTAAATAGACATCCATACCGCTAAAAGAGACGCCACAGAAGGAAGAAAATTCATCAATAAAGGAAGGTCAATGCCTTAAGCGCAATTTTGTAAGAGGCGAACATGAGCACGTGGGCAGTTGACCTTCCTAATGCAAATTAATTTTCAGGTAGGTTAAGGAGGACGTATGCCTAAAAAAAAGACTAACTACCATGAAAAGCGCAGGAATAAGCAAAAGATTGTTTTCATTATTCTGGCCGTGGTTTTATCTGTCGGTTTGATCGGTTCGTCAGTTGTCTGGATAACCGGGGGCTCAAGTCTGACCCAGCCTGTGGAAGAAGAGAAACAAAATGTAACGCTGCAAGATATTAAAAGCCTGGAAGCCAGTGTAAAGAGCAATCCGGACAATGCAGTGGCGTTGATCGAATTGGCCAGGGCTTATGCAGACGAGGGGCGGTTTAAAGACGCCTTTGGTATGTATGAACGGGCTGTTCAAAAAAACCCGGATGACGGTGATTTAGTTCTGGAACTGGCTGCGATGGGTTTTCTGCAGGGTGAGTTTGATAAAACAATACGGTACCTGGAAAATGAAATAAAACGCCACCCGGGAAATGAAAATGCTTATTACTATCGCGGAATAGTTTTGGCCGAAGGCAAGAAGGATTATAAAAAGGGTATCCAGGATATTGAAAACTATATTTCGATGACTAAAGACAGTGACGAGAAAGCCAAGGCAATGCAGATGATCGATGAGTGGAAGGGAAATTTACCGGCCACCGGTTAGTTCAACTAGATATTTGATTAATTACTTAGTTGATTAGAAAGGTAAAAAATGAGCATAACTTCTTTTGCAAATCATCAAATGCTTTCCGGCAAGTGTTTATCCCCATCCGTATTTGTAAAATTTTTTACTGTTGTTCTAACAGTTATTATAGCCTTATTAATCAGAGTCCCTTCCGAAATAAGGGGATACGCCCGCAGTTTATTCTGGGAGGCCAGTCGTATTCAGGTTCTGCTCAATACCTGCGACATGCCGGCTTTAGCAGGTGAACATTTTTTTGTCAAGTATAATAAAGACGATCTCGAAGGGGCCCGGATTGTGCTTAAAACTGCAGAGCGCTATTATAATTCCGTAGCCAATGATTACGATTTTAAAAGCACGAAACCACTGGTTGTAGTCGTCTATTCTTCCCGTCAGGAGCTTAACGGCTTTTTTGGCTGGCCTGCGAGTATAAGCGCGATGGGGGCATATCATGCCGGGGTAATACGCGTGCTGGCCCCCCAGGTATGGATTTTACCGGGGGACCCGGCACAAATGGAAAGTGTCTTCATGAATTCAGGGCCTATGGCGCATGAGTTAACTCACCTTGTTTTGGACAAAGTAACAGAAGGTAATATACCCCGCTGGTTTACTGAAGGAGTTGCTCAGAATGAAGAGTATAAGCTGACCGGTTTTCAGTTTGGCGGAGGGGACTATTCTCTTGATAAAAAATCGCCGTATGATTTTAGAAAAATGGACAGGGACTTTGACAATCTGCCTGACCAGGTTCTTGCTTACCGGCAATGTTTTTCTGCGATCCAGTATTTGGAACAGGAATATGGGCCGGATAGTATACATCAAATCTTGAATGTGCTGGCAGGTGGTGGTAGTATAAGTAAAGCAATGGATAAAGTATTGGGAGTGAACCTTGAAGAATTTCAATCTGATTGGGAGAGTTGGGTTTTTAAAAGGGGTTTTAGCAAACAGTCAGAACCTCTTCAAACCTTTTGAGGGATAAAGAGTAATTCGGTAATCTGCGGGAGGCCCTTTAGTGAGTAAGCTTGTAGTCAGGGGTGGTAGAGTACTTTCAGGGAGAGTCCGGGTTAGCGGCGCCAAGAATGCTGCGCTGGCTATATTATGCGCTTCAGTTATGGCACAAAGCGACGTATCGCTTGAAAACATACCCAAGATCGAAGATCTTCGGGTTATGACGGAACTTATTAAAAGTATCGGCGCTGTTTTAAAATGGACGGAAGACGACTCTTTGACAATATCCATGCCGGACGCCTACACAGGAATGCCAACATACGCGCTGGCGAAAAAATTAAGGGCATCCAACCTGCTCATTGGACCTATGCTTGCCCGTTTCGGCCGTGCTGAAATATGCCTGCCGGGTGGATGTGATATAGGTTTAAGGCCCATGGATCTTCACTTTAAAGGTTTTGCCGCTTTAGGAGCAAGAATGGTTCTTGAAAAAGGAATCATGAAGGCGGAAGCAGGCCATCTTAAGGGGGCCAGGGTTTATTTGGATTTTCCAAGTGTGGGGGCGACCGAAAATATCATGATGGCGGCATGCCTCGCCAGGGGACAAACCGTTATTGAAAATTGCGCCAAAGAACCGGAAATAGTTGACCTGGCCAGTTTTTTGAACTGCCTTGGCGGGAAGGTCAGAGGCGCAGGCACTGATATTATCAAGATAGAGGGAGTAGAATACTTAAACGGGTGTACGCATTACAATGTTATACCCGATCGCATAGAAGCAGGTACTTTTATGATTGCCGCCGCAGCTACGGGCGGTGATATTAAACTGGAAAATGTTATTCCGCTTCATGTAGAACCCTTAAGCGCAAAGCTGCGCGAGGCCGGATTAGAGGTTATCGAAGAGGAGGATTCTCTCAGGATAAGGGTAGTTGATGACCTGCGTTCCCTGGACATAAAAACAATGCCTTACCCCGGTTTCCCGACCGATCTCCAGTCACAGATGATGACTTTGCTATCGACTGCGCCCGGTACAAGTGAAATTATTGAAAATATTTTTGAAAACCGTTTTCGCGTTGCTGACGAACTCAGGCGCATGGGCGCCGCCATTAAAGTAAAGGGCAGGATGGCATTAATCAGGGGCGTACCTAAATTATACGGTGCACAGGTCAGAGCTACTGATTTAAGAGCCGGGGCAGCTTTAGTTGTCGCCGGATTGATGGCTGAAGGGGAAACGGAAATAAGCGGTTCGGATTACATTGACAGGGGCTATTATAAGTTGGAAGATAAATTATCTTCTCTCGGGGGCTCGGTCTTCAGGTCTTAATCTATGTTGAACTTAACCAAAATGGCTTTTCTTTTTAGGAGGTTTTTTAATGTCAGCAATTAAGATCGGCAACAGGGAAATAGAAGTGGATGATGATGGCTTTATTAAAGACCCGAATTCCTGGGACAGGGACATTGCCGCTGCCCTCGCGGCCACGGAAGGCATTACTGAACTCAGTGATGATCACTGGAAAGTTGTTAGTTATATAAGAGAATACTATTTAAACTTCCAGGTTGCGCCAATGATTAGAAAGCTTTGTAAAGAAACCGGCTTTAACCTGAAATATATTTATGAATTGTTTCCATCCGGGCCGGCCAAAGGTGCCTGCAAAACGGCGGGTTTGCCCAAACCAATCGGATGCGTATAGAATAGAATAAAAAAGAGGCCCTCTTACGGTAGAGGTCCTCTTTTTTACTGACTTAAAAACTCAGGATTCCTTCTTTGTTTCTTACCAGCCGCAATACCTGCTCTTCTTTTCCGTTTGCCGCATTTATGTAAATTAGGAAGGTATCTTGATCAAGTTCACCCCGGAATTCATAGGCCAGCACTTCGTTGGCCGTTCCCCTGGGGATTAAGGTCAGGCGGCCGCCGCTGATTTTTGTAAGATGGGGGCTCAGTTTCCCCCTGGCCTGGGCTAGCGTCAGGGCGGGCTTGGGAATGACCCGTTGATGGTGAGACATCAGGTAATCCGTTGCCTCGATTCCGAGGATTTGGCCGTTATCCAGGGCGACTGTTACTTTGATTTGATCAGGATAAAGGATTACCCCGTTCTGTATTGCGGCAAAGTTGAATACAACCATTCTTGCCCCCTGTTCATAATAAATGGGGGTTATATTCCTGTACCCTTTCTCCGAAAGGAACTTCACCGCTTTTTCCCTGGCCTCGGCGAGGGTTATCTTATTGGGGGCGACTTTACGGGACAAAGTGTACCAGAGCAGTTTGCCGCCCTGCCTGCTGACAGCTACACTCAGCCTTTCTTTTTCTCCGGAACTCCCGGACGTTGAAATAAGATCGGCCTGAAAAGCGGGTATTTTACCTTCAATTTTACGGATTCCTTCCACCATATGTTTAGTTCCCGGCCGGTGTTCGACAAGCTCTAAAATACGGGTTTTTGCCTGAAAGACATTGATTTTTGCGCCTGTGATTCCTCTTGCTGTTCTTTCTTCCAGTTTATCTGAAAAGGGGCCGTCGTAGATTAATGTTGGAAAGCTTTTCAGGTTGTCCTCGATTTTCTGGAAATTCCCGTTAGCCAGCTTTGGCCCTTCTTTTTGAACAACCCTGCCCGTTTGCTGAGCCAGTTCGCCCAAGTATAGTTTGCCTTCGGCAATTTTTCTTTCAGTATCCTGAAGCTCGGTATTCAGTGTTGAGGTCTGTTTATACAGTGTTTGCAGGGTATTCCAGTCTTTTTGACACTTGGATTGCCCGGCGGCTACTTTTTGAAGCAATGTGAAAGAATAATCTCCAACCTGGGTTAAGAACTTGGAAGTACGGCCTGTTGTGATGTCAGTCAGCGGCAGCTGGTTCAGGTTTGCCTGGGCGGCATTGGCCCGCTGCCATATTTCTGTAAAGATTTTGCTGTCCTGTTCGGGCGCCTGTGCTACAAGCACTTTGGAAAGAAGCACTTCGACGTTTTGAACGTTTTCCAGCAGGTCATAAAATGAGCGGTAATATTTATTGTTTAAAGAAACTTCAAGTTTTTTACGGACAGTATACTGCTGGTAGCCCCACAGGAATATGCCGCCCACCAATACAACTGCGATTGCTAAAGGCAGAAGCCGGCGCCAGCGTATTGTAGACATTTAATAACTCCCCCCGCAAGATATTAAATTATTTTAGGAACCTTAAATCCTTATCTGGCGAAAATATGGCGCCCGATTTGAGTAATTACATTACGGGTCCATACCCAGGGACTGACCGGTTTGGCCGGGTTCCAGAAATACAGGGCGCCTCCGGTGGGATCCCAACCGCTCATGGCCATCATAGCCGCTCTGAGCGAATCGTCTGTCAGCGGGCGGTTGTATTGACCGTTGCTGACCGATTCAAAAGCCCCCGGCTGGTAAATAATGCCTGCAAGTGAATAAGGGAAAGCTGCGCTCTGCATCCTGTTCAGGATTACAGCGCCTACGGCCACCTTGCCGGTGAAGGATTCGTTGGCAGCCTCTCCCTCGATAACCCTGGCCAGAAGGTATGTGTCGTCACGGTTGCTTACACCACGGGAAATGCTGACCGGCGCCGGCTGGCTGATAGGATCACTGCCTGATGAAAAACCCAGCGCAGCCCATGTCGCCGGTCCCGCAACACCGTCTGAAGCCAATCCGTTATTGGCCTGGAAACTGATCAGCGACTGGTATGTGCTGTTCCCGAACACGCCGTCAACCGGGCCGGGGTTGTAACCCCAGTCGTACAATGTCTGCTGGAGCCGGGATACATCGTTTCCCGAAAGGCCCCAGTAAACCAGCCGGTATTGCGCCGGGGCTTTTCTGGCGTTTGAGAGTATTACAAAACTACACAGGACAAGAAAGGCGATGAATAAAACGACAGCTGATTTGTATTTATTCATTTTCTTGTTCCCTCCCACAACTGTTTGGTAATAGTCTTTCTTAACAACCGTTTTTCTATGTAAAGGAGTTTGTAAGATTTGTATGTCCGATGTATAATAAACCTTGTTTTTAAGAGGGAGTGAATCGTTTTATGAAAAATGGCCAGGAGCTAATCAGAAATTTTTGTATAATAGCTCATATCGATCACGGAAAATCAACCCTGGCTGATAGGCTGCTTGAATATACCGGCGCGCTGAGCAAAAGGGAAATGACCGATCAGGTTTTAGACCAGATGGACCTGGAGCGCGAACGTGGAATTACAATTAAAGCGCAGGCGGTAAGGCTAAACTACAGGGCGCGCAACGGCCATGTTTATCAGCTTAATCTCATTGATACCCCCGGTCACGTGGACTTTAATTATGAGGTATCCCGGAGCCTGGCCGCCTGTGAGGGCGCTTTGCTGGTTGTCGACGCCGTTCAGGGTATTGAAGCGCAGACACTGGCAAATGCATACCTGGCCATAGAAAACAACCTGGTTTTAATTCCTGTGATTAATAAAATTGACCTGCCGAATGCGGACCCGGCAGGGGTTAAAAAAGAGCTTGAGGATATCCTGTGCCTTGACGTATCCGGCGCCGTGCTTGTTTCCGCCAAGTTGGGAACCGGTATTGAAGAAGTGCTGGAGCAAATAATTTTACATATTCCCCCGCCGTGCGGCAGCGAGTCTTCCCCCGCCCGGGCTCTTATCTTTGATTCGCATTATGATAGTTATAAAGGCGTAATAGCTTATGTGCGTGTCGTTGACGGGTGTTTCCGCAACGGGATGGGGATTAGCGTAATGTCGTCGGGCAGAGATTTTGAAATAAACGAGGTTGGTTTTTTCCGGCCTGCCATGACCCCTGTAGACGAGTTAAAAACCGGTGAAGTCGGTTTCATTGCGGCAAGTATAAAAAATCTCAAAGATACACGGGTTGGCGATACGATTACCGCAAAGGGAGATACTACATCAGAACCATTGCCTGGTTACCGCAAGGCGACGCCCATGGTTTATTGCGGTTTATACCCGGTTGAAGCAGGGGATTACGGAAATTTGCAGAATGCTCTGCAGAAGCTGCAGTTAAACGACGCTTCCCTGATTTTTGAACCGGAAACTTCCATTGCGCTGGGTTTCGGTTTCAGGTGCGGGTTTCTGGGGCTGCTGCATATGGAAATTGTTCAGGAAAGAATAGAGCGTGAATACGGCTTAAACCTGATTATAACCGCGCCCAGTGTAGTTTACAGGGTAACCAACGCTCACAGGGAAGAATTCTATATCGAAAACCCCGCAAAGCTTCCCTCCGCCGGAAGCCTGGAGAAAACGGAAGAACCTTTTGTTTCGGCTGTGATCATGATGCCCAAGGAATACATCGGATCCGTCATGGAGCTTTGCCAGGAGCGCCGGGGCGTGTTTTTGAATATGGAGTACCTTGGGGAAAACCGGGTGATGATCACTTATGAAATTCCCTTAAGCGAAATTATTTATGACTTTTTTGACCATTTAAAGTCCCGCACCCGGGGGTATGCTTCCCTGGATTATGAACTTGCCGGATACAGGGAAGGCAGGCTGGTCAGGCTTGATATTATGGTTAATGGCGAGCCTGTTGACGCTCTTACCTGCATCGTTCACGCTGATAAGGCTTACCAGCGCGGGCGTCAGCTGGTAGAAAAACTGCGGTCCCTGATGCCGAGACAGCTTTTTGACGTGCCCATTCAGGCTGCGGTCGGCAGTAAGGTAATTGCGCGAGAAACCGTCAAGGCGAGGCGAAAGGATGTACTTTCCAAATGCTACGGTGGGGATATTACCCGCAAGCGCAAACTTCTGGAAAAGCAAAAAGAAGGCAAAAGGCGCATGAAGCAGGTCGGCAATGTGGAAATTCCCCAGGAAGCCTTTATGGCTGTGCTGAGCACTACAAAAAAAGAATAGACATCCATGCCCGCTTCAAGCGGCGCCTATTTTTTAACCAGGTCGTCCAGCGTTTTGAACGTATATCCCTGTGCCTTGATATCACTGATAGTTCTGTCAAGGGAATCCAGATTATCCTTGGATACGGCGTGTAAGAGTATTAAAGCTCCATTATGCAGGTTGTCCATTACAGTCTGATAGGCTTCCTGCGGGCCGCCTGGCAGAGGTATCCAGTCAGCCATGGCAAAGCTCCAAAAAATAGTATAGTAGCCAAGGTTCTTTGCTTCAGCCAGCGTCCTTTCACTGTACTCACCCTTTGGAGGGCGGAAGTAAACCATCTGGCTTCCTGTTAAGGCGGTGAAATCAGACGATAGTTTTTCAATTTCTTCTTTAATCTGCTCGTTTGTCAAACCCGGCATCGAGGGATGGTTTACCGTATGATTTCCGACGATGTGCCCTTCCTGAATCATCCTCTTAACCAGTTCGGGCTGCGATTCAAGGTAATGCCCGGTAATAAAAAAAGCCGCTTGAACATTCTGTTTTTTAAGGATATCTAAAATACCCGGCGTATAGCCGTTTTCATAGCCCTCGTCAAAAGTCAGGTAGACTGTTTTTTCATTCGGACTGCCTATCCAATAGGCATTGTTTCGGGCTAAGGTTTGCCGGATGCCGGACGGCATCTCAGGCTGAAGGTGGCTGCTGTTTCTTTTCAGTCCCCAACCGTGCAAATTATCAGAAAGGCTGCCATCCTGTGAAGACGCGGGTACCTCTTCAGATTTTCCCCCGGTTGCCGGTGTTTCAGGCTTTTGAGTTGAAGATTTATTTTGACTTAACCCGTTTTGGGGTTGAGTTTTCGGAAGAACTTTTTCCTGGATGGCCTGTTGGCTGGTTTGTTCAGTTTTTAGATTGCCTTTCCAGGAAAAATACAGATTCTTGCCCGCATAGCCGGTAACCACCGCAACAATTAATATACCTGCCAGGATTAAAAGAGTTTTTTTCAAATTGATACCTCCGGTTGCTGTTATGGCGTGATTCTTTTCTATTAAAAGTTTTAGCAAAAACTCAAATTATTATCCGATATGTTTTTATTTGATAGTATTCGACTAAATCCTTCTTGAGTAAATATATTATCTGGCGCATAAACAGCCTCGGGTCCGGCCTGTTATTAATTTAAAAGGAGCGATCTTATTGACACGGGCAGTATTTTTTGCTATCATAAACTGTACACACATTAATAAAGCCGCCAGGCGGCTTTAAAATTGTGATGCCGGCGTAGCTCAATTGGTAGAGCGGCTGATTTGTAATCAGCAGGTTTAAGGGTTCGAGTCCCCTCGCCGGCTCCAGATATGAAGAAATCCTGGAGGGGTTCCCGAGTGGTTAAAGGGAGCAGACTGTAAATCTGCCGGCTGTCGCCTTCGTAGGTTCGAATCCTACCCCCTCCACCAATACAGTTAATTTAATACATTTTATCGCGGGGTGGAGCAGCTGGTAGCTCGTCGGGCTCATAACCCGAAGGTCGTAGGTTCAAATCCTACCCCCGCAACCAAGAAAAAGTAAGCGCCTCAAAAGGGATTGGGGCGCTTTTAATTTTGCGTTAAAAATGAGTAAAAAAATAGACGGGATTCCCCAGCGCTGGGGAATCTGCCGCCGACAAAACTAAAAACAAAAAGCAGCCGGGTTAGGGCTGCTTTTTGTTTTCGAAGCGGGCTTTTAATGCCTCCTGGAGAACTTTAGATAAACTGATGCCAGCATCGGCAGCCTTTGTATCTAACCATCCCGGAATACTGACTGTGCGACGTACCGCACGGTTATTGCGTATTCCAGTCCTAATAAGATTCGCAAATTGATTTGACGATGTTTTAATTGTTTTTATATCGCTAGGATGGGGGATATTGATTTTTTCTTCTAGCAAGTATTCAATCCATTGCGTTAATGAGTTTTGCGCCATATCGATAGCGTTGCTTAGAGATTTGCCTTCGCTGATACAGCCGGGCAAATCAGGGAAAGTAATCGTATAACTGCCGTCGCTGTTTTGCTCGAAGACAGCTGGATAAATGTATTCCATGTTGCAGGCTCCTTTCATTTTTTATATTAAAACCCTTAGGTAGCGGGGTTTTATTTCAACCCTGCATCTTTTAGGATTTGTTTCACTGTGTTTTCGTTTATTTCTCGGTGTCTTGGGACTTGAACGGCTCTTTTGTTTCCGGCTTTGTAGATGGAGTGTTTTCCATCGTCTCTTATTTTGATGAAGCCAGCGGCTTCAAGCTGTTTTATCAAGTCCCGTCTTTTCATCGTTCTTGCAACCCCCTTTCCTTACACATATTATATTGCGTAAATTACGTAATATCAACATGTTATTTCAGTCTCATAACCCGAAGGTCGCAGGTTCATATCCTACCCCCGCAACCAAGAAAAAGTAAGCCCTGCAAGGAATTGCAGGGTTAAGTGTTTTAACTATAAAAATCAACGCCTAATCGAAATAAAAGAAACGCTGAAAAGACTGGCTGGCTCCAATTAATACCTTTCAACTTAGGCCACCTTTGTGATATAGTTTAGCCTTATACGGGGATTTTGTTCAAATCGTGCATTTATAAATTTGAAGCTGCTTTTAATTCGGGTAAGTGGCAAACTTTTTGTTGGGCTATGCTTTATGGGTAGGATCCATGCATTCTCTCCGTTTTAGTATAGCTGAAGGACATTTTTTAAAAAATAGTGAAATAGCTTTTGAAAAAATATGAATTGGAGTTCGTTGACATGCTTTCAAAAATAATTTTTAAAACTGATTATATGAAAAGTATATTTTTAGATCCTCGAAAGGGATTTGAACCTACTGAAGAAAATATTCAAGTGCGTTATGATCCCCTAACCGGAAAGACAGGTCACTTTTCACATGTGGGTGCGATTTATGCACAGAAACTTGACCTGGAAAAGTACCAGGACCCATTGGTTAAAGGTTATTGCCCTTTTTGCGGTGAGCGGGAAAATCAAGCCACACCGAAATTTACGGAAGAAATAATATCAGAAGGACGGATGATGCAAGGGGAATCTTTGCTTGTTCCCAACCTTTTCCCCTATGATATTTATAGCGCTGTAAATATAATGACCGATGATCATGTTGTTCCACTGGACGAATTCAATAGTAAAAGATTAATTGATTCATTTTCAGTTGGAATTGAGTTCTTAAAAAGGGTCAAATCAAAGGACCCGTCTATACCCTTTCATCTGATGGCCTGGAACTATATGCCTCCCTCAGGCGGCGGCTTAGTTCACCCGCACCAGCAATACTTTGCCACGAAGTACCCCGGCAATCAGTTTTTAGATGAACTGGAAGCATCGAAAGCATTTTTTGAACAACACCGGATTGATTACTGGTCGGAACTTATTCAAGAGGAGCAGGAAAGGGAAGAAAGATATATAGGAAAGCTTGGAGACTCATACTGGCTCACCTCTTTTATTTCGCTTGGTATTCTGGGAGAAATATTATGTATTTTCCCCGGTGTTTTTTGCATTGAACGATTTACTGATCAAAACGTTAGCGAGCTTGTGTCCGGACTCCGCATAATTTTTGATTATTATCTAAAAAAGAATATATATAGCTTTAATGCATCGTTATTTTTCGGCCCAGGAGAACAGGAATATTTCCCCGCTCATTTTCGGATTGTACCCAGGACCTTCCTGAATACAAGGGACTATGCGCCTGATCTGAACTTTTTTCAGGCAATCATGCAAGAACCGGTAAGTGTTGTCATGCCCGAAGATTTATGCAAGGAAATAAAAGATTATTTCAGGGTATAAATAGTAAATATAGTAATGGGCTGTTCCTTAAGCTTGTTTTTTAAGGATTGCCTTGACATCAGGACTTGGGAATTTGTCCTTATTTAAAAACCCAAAATAATTTTAAATCCGGAGTTTTATATTGCGCTTTGGTATTTTTTAAAGTAGAATTAAATGAGCATATGTTCATAATCTACGCAGAGGGGGTTAGGAGAAATGAAAATAGCAATGCCTTATCATCAGGGCAGGATTAACGAACATTTTGGTATCAGTCAGGAATTTATTGTTTTTAACGTTAAAGAAGGCAAAATTGAAGCGAAGAAAGTAATTTCCAGCAGGGGACGCGAGCACAACCATGGTGGATTGGCAGAATTATTTATTAGGGAAGGTGTGAATGTAATTATTGCCGGTGGAATGGGACCGCCGATGGAATTCGCTCTTAAGTCAGCAGGTCTTAAAGTAATCACTGGCGCTTCGGGCGAAGCTGAAAAAGCGGCGTCTGATTTTTTAAGCGGCCAACTGGTTACCAGTTTGGTAGGGTGCAATCACGGTTGTGGTGAACATGAACATCCTGGCCATTGGTCTAAATAAGATTGTAAGCCAGTTTTACATCCAAGATTTTTTTGCACTAAGTTGAAGCGGACCGTTTCAGGAAGCCCGGCTGTTTGTTTCTTTGCAGCGTCTTAAAAGAAAAAACAAAAGTAATCGAATATTAAATGGCAAAAAAGTTAATCAAGCAAAAAGACAATTAGTTATCGGGCTAAGGGATGCTTTTACCGGACAAGGAGGCTGTTTGTTATAACCTGGTCGGATTTTAAGAAGGTAAAGGAATACTGCTTCACAGATATTTTATATGAAAAAAAATATCACCGCGAATTGGAAGGCGGCGTTGCTCGAATTACAATCAACCGGCCGTAAAAAACTAAACGCCTTGACGGATCAAGCAATAAACGAAATGTTCAAGGCTTTTTATGATGCGAGCCACGATTTGACAATAGGAATTATAGTGTTTACTTCTGTTGGAAACAAGGCGTTCTGCGCCGGGGGAGATTTAGAGTGGGAGAAAAAGGGCTTGAAGGATATGATCTGCCAGGGCAAGTCCCCCATACATATCTTAAGGATGTCGCGCAAACCGGTTTTATCAGCGGTCAAAGGATACTGCCTGGGAATGGGCAGCCTGCTCTCCTGCTTCAGCGATTTTACCATTGCTGCGGATAATGTAGTTTTTGCCCAGGCCGGGCCGACTGTGGGCAGCCCGGTTGACGGTTTTTTAGTGTCCTATCTTGTAAAGGTAGTGGGAGCAAAAAAAGCGCGTGAACTTTTTATGCTCTGCCGCCGGTATACCACTCAAGAAGCGCTGGAAATGAAATTAGTCAACATGGTTATTCCCCTGAAAAAAATAGATCAGGAAGTGGATAGATGGTGTGAGGAAATTTTGGCCTTGAGCCCGGGATGTATAGAAGTCCTGAAGGCCAGCTTTGACATGGAAATTGATTATATGGCCGTATCCCTGGGTAAACTGTGTCCGGTTTGATGTATTCGGACTGGTTTGCCGGGTTGGAAATAAAAGAAGGCCAGCAGGCTTTTTTTGAAAAAAGAAAACCCCGTTTCTGGAAATCACGCATTAAAAAAGAATCAACAAGTAATAGTAAAAATTCTTTGGTACCCGAGGATTAGTTTGTTTATGAAATAATATTTATTATTAAAGAAATTATTATAGAAAATTCAGGCCCCAATCGCTCTGGGAACCTGCAGTCAAGTATTTAAACTTCACTGTACATAAATGATACGAGCATAAAAATCATTAACATTTTAAGTCTTGCAGGAGGGGTAATGAAAAAATCACTTGTGCTTGCTGAAAAACCCAGTGTAGCAAAGGAAATTGCCAGGGTTTTAAACTGCAGTGTAAAAAATAAGGGATTTATGGAAGGACCTCAATTTGTAGTGACCTGGGCTCTGGGCCATTTGGTTACCCTTGCCGAACCTGAAGATTATGATCAGAAATATAAGAATTGGGTTTTGGAAGACCTGCCCATGCTGCCGGCTAGCATGAAACTGAAAGTAATCAGGCAGACTTCCCACCAGTTTCAGGTAGTCAGAAATCTTATGAATAGGGAAGATTTAAAGGAACTGGTCATTGCCACGGACGCCGGCCGTGAAGGGGAATTGGTTGCCCGCTGGATTATGGCTGTCGCACACTGGAAAAAACCTTTTAAACGCCTGTGGATCTCGTCCCAGACTGACGCCGCCATCCGGGAGGGGTTTGCCTGTTTAAAGCCCGGATCTTCCTATAACAACCTGTTTGACGCGGCTGTTTGCAGAGCCGAGGCTGATTGGCTGATCGGGTTAAACGTAACCAGGGCGTTAACCTGCAAATTCAACGCCCAGCTGACCGCCGGACGGGTTCAGACTCCCACACTGGCCATGATTGTTAACCGGGAGGAAGAAATAAAACAATTCATTCCGGTTGATTACTGGACTATCCGGGCTGATTTCGGGGATTTTTTCGGCGATTGGCGTGATAAAAACGGGAACAGCCGAATTTTTGACTATACAATGGCAGAAGCGCTGGCTGCAAAGCTGCAGGGTCATCAGGGAATAATTGGGGATATCCAGACGGAAAGCAAAAGCGAACCGCCTCCCCTTGCTTACGATCTGACCGAACTGCAGAGGGACGCCAATAAGCGTTACGGATTTTCAGCGCAGAAGACGCTTTCTGTCTTGCAGGATTTATACGAACAGCATAAACTTGTTACCTATCCAAGGACCGACTCGCGCTATATTACTTCGGACATGGTTCCCACTTTGCCTGCCAGGCTAAAAAGCATCGCTGTTTCCCCGTATGCCGACTTTGTGAAGCCGCTCCTGCTCAAACCAATAGCACCTTCAAAACGCTTTGTCGATGACAGTAAGGTTTCCGACCATCATGCGATAATCCCCACCGGAGAGCCTTTGCGTTTGACGTCTTTGAACGCGGAAGAAAGAAACCTGTATGATTTAATTGCCAGAAGATTTATTGCTCTTTTATACCCTCCCTGCCGGTATGATCAAACCACCCTGATTACTGTAGTCAACGGAGAGAAATTTTACTCCAGAGGCAGGGTTGTTAAAGAAAAGGGCTGGAGATCGGTAACTTCCAAAGCGGATGAAAAAGATACTTTGAGTGATGAAGCACTTCCCGAGCAGGTTTTGGCGAAATTTAAAAAAGGTGAGCCGAAGCAGGTGAAAGGTATTAAAATCAACAAGGCAAAGACCAAACCGCCCGCCCGTTACACCGAGGCCACCCTGCTTACCGCTATGGAAAGCCCGGGCAAGTTTATTGAAGATGAAGAACTGCGTGAAACAATGAAGGGATGTGGATTGGGAACACCGGCCACCCGTGCCGAGATCATCGAAAAATTGCTCTACAACAACTATATCGAGCGCCAGGGCAAAGAACTCATCCCCACATCCAAAGGTATACAGTTGATCAAACTGGTTTCTCCAGCGTTAAAATCACCTCAATTAACGGCGCAGTGGGAGCAGCGGCTGTCCAATATTGCCAGGGGCGAGGGCAGTAAAACTGAATTTATGGCCGACATACGCTCAAACGCCCTTGAGTTGGTCAAAGGCATCGCTGCAGATACGGCTTCGTACAAAGCGGACAATATTTCCAAAACAAAGTGTCCTGTCTGCGGTAAATTTATGCTGCTGGTCAAGGGCAAAAGAGGCAGGATGCTGGTCTGCCAGGACAGGGCTTGCGGACACCGGCAGCCGGAAAGCGATGGTTTTGGTCATCAGGCTTCCAAAAACGAGAGCAGAATAAACCAGAGGCTTATCGCCAGGTACAGCGATCAGGGCTCCATCGGAAATAATCTTGGGGAGCTTCTTAAGGCAGCTTTGGAGAAAGAAAGCGGCGACTGTGAAGAATGAACTTTGATCTGGAGCCGGCCTTAAAAACTTATAACCTGAACAGGCTTCCCACACTGTTTAAAATAAGTGAATCGCCAAATTCCCCGGCAAGACAGAACGGGAGAGGAACTGGAGCTTGCGTCGGCGTAAACGTAATGTGTGTCCAATACCTCCGTCCCTCTGGCGGAAATGTTTTTGTTGCAATTTTAGACATTCTACAATAAAATTTATGAGCATATGTTCAATAGAGAGAAAAATGCGTTTGTGCCGTCTGACTTTTCAGCGGATTTTACGGGCTGCTAGAAATAAGGTTGCGGAGGCTCTTGTACAGGGACGGACAATCTTGATAGAGGGGGGAATTACCTGGAAAGAGAATGCGTTTTTGAATGTGCTGATTGCAAACATACATGGGAAGAGGAACCCTGTTCTGTAAACGGGAAGCATGATTATGAAATACAATGCCCTTGCCGCCATTCATAAGGTCTAAACCATAGTAAAAAGCTTTGGTCACGTTTGACAGAACAAAACCCTTGGCGCATAATTAACTTTCAAAGACTATAAAGGAAAGGAAATATTGAATGTCCGAAAACACATGTCCAGCAGCATCAGCAGCAGAAAGCAATAAACCCAAGATTATCGAACAGAGCGAATACAACAATATCAAAAAAGTAATTGCCATTGTCAGCGGTAAGGGGGGAGTAGGCAAATCTTCCGTCAGCGCTTTGATGGCCATTGGCTTGAGGAGGCAGGGCTACAAGGTAGGGATACTTGACGCCGATATTACCGGCCCGAGCATTCCCAAGATGTTTGGATTGAATACCCATCCGGAAAGTTTAGACGATCACATTTTGCCGGTTAAAACTTCTTCAGGAATCCTGGTTATCTCCTTAAATCTGTTTCTGGTCGAGGAGGACGAACCCGTGATCTGGAGAGGGCCTGTGCTTGCCAATGTAGTCAAGCAGTTCTGGACGGATGTTGTCTGGGGGGATCTCGATTATTTAATAGTCGATCTGCCGCCGGGAACAGGGGATATACCTTTAACCGCCATGCAGTCTTTGCCTTTAGACGGACTGGTCGTGGTGACATCCCCGCAGGACTTGGCCATGATGGTGGTTAAAAAAGCGGTTAAAATGGCGGAGCACATGAATATACCCATTTTAGGCATGGTAGAGAACATGAGTTATTTAAAGTGCCCCGACTGCGGCAAAGAAATATATCTTTTCGGCCCCAGCAAAGTCTTTGAGACTACTCTGGAAACCGGCATGAGGCTTATTGATAAGTTGCCCGTTGATCCCGAACTTGCAGCGCTGGCTGACCAAGGCAAGATAGAACGCTATCAAACGGATGCCTTTAAGGGGATATCCTTTAATTAATAATTGAATTTAGGCTATGCGCTAACATCGCCCCGCTTGCGAAAGCGGGGCTTATTTTTCTCTTTTTTCTTCCGGCTTGCGGGCGGGGGCCATATTTCTCAGGTCCGCCGGCCGCAGCCCTTCCGGCTGTGCGCTCCTTAGCTTGCTGTGCCTGTACCCGTATGCAAAATAAATTGCCAGGCCGATTAACACCCAGAGGGCCAGGCGGACCCAGGTAAGGGCAGGCAGGTTAAAGGCCAGGTAAAAGGAAAATCCAAAAGCCGCCAGGGGCAGCCAGGGCACAAAAGGAACTTTAAACGGCCGCGGGAGATCGGGCCTGGTTTTTCGAAGTACTATAAGGCCTATCGAAACGGCCATGAAAGCCGAGAGAGTGCCTATATTGGCTAATTCGGCCACGATTTGTATGGGCAGCAAAGATCCCATCAAAGCGACAATGGTTCCTATAATCAGACTGTCCGGGACAGGAGTGGCCAGTTTCGGATGGACCCAGGAAAATACCGGCGGCAGGAGGCCGTCACGGGACATGGCAAAGAAAATCCTGCTTTGCCCGTACATTGTGACAAGCATTACCGAGGTCAGGCCGGCCAGGGCGCCGACGGAAACGAGGGCTGAACCCCAGTTTAAACCGATAGCCAGCAGGGCGCTGGCCATGGGTGAGGCCGTATCAAGAGAAGGGTATTTGACGATACCGGTTAATACGGCCGAAACCGCAATATAAAGAACGGTGGCCAGGGCAAGCGAGGAGATAATCCCAAAGGGAAGGTCCCGGCGTGGATTTTTAACCTCTTCGGCTGCTGTTGAGACCGCATCGAAACCAATAAAGGCAAAGAAAATAATTGCCGCGCCTTTAAAGATACCGGACATTCCAAACGGAAGAAAAGGGTTCCAGTTGGCGGTATCGACGTGCCTGAACCCAAGAAAGATAAAAAGGATCAGTATACTTACCTTTAAGCCCACGATAAACTTGTTAGCAACGACGCTGTGCTGGGTTCCGGAAATGATCAATGCGGTAATCATAGCGGCTATAAATAATGAAGGAAGGTTGATTATCCCGCCGCCCAGGGGAGAGGTAGTCAGGGCGGCGGGAAGGGTAATCCCGGCTGATTTCAAAAGGCTGACGAAATAAGATCCCCAACCTATGGAGACTGCGCCCGAGGCGACCGCGTACTCCAGCACCAGGTTCCAGCCAACCAGCCAGGCCAGCAGTTCACCCAAAGAAGTGTAGGCAAATGTATAGGCGCTGCCGGCGACCGGAATTGAAGAGGCCAGTTCCGCATAGATAAGCGCGGTAAGGCCGCTTACCACCGCCGCGATGATAAAAGAAAGGATTATGCCCGGACCGGCAAAGCGTGCGGCCGCCAATCCTGTTAAAACAAAAATACCTGTGCCGATCACAGCTCCGAGGCCAAGCGCCGTTAAATCAAACGGCCCGAGTGTTCTGGCCAGGCGGTGTGTTCCGCCCTCCTTTTTGGCCAACAGGTTTTCTATAGGTTTAATCCGCCATCTATTATACATCCTACCGTCCCTTTAAAGAATTTCACTGAAGGTACAAAAAGGGTTGCTTTTATTTTAATGTTTACCAGGAGCAAATTTTTATGAGTTTTGTTATTATCTTTCGGATATATTTTTGCGCATTCATCAATTCTTTAAGGCTGCTGTGCAATTCTCCATAGCTCGTTCCTTTTACCGGGTTCACTGAATAGAAAAAGCTAAAAAGCCAAGCTCAAATAGAAATTCGCAAAGTAAAGCCTGGTCCTGTCCGAAGCGAACCGTTGGTGTTGCCTGCACGGAGCACCTGAGCGAACCGTGGTAACGGCAGCCAAAGAATATTTATTTTTCAGGGTAGACATCCATGCCGCTAAAGTGACACCAGCAGAAGGATGAAAATTCATCAATAAAGGGAGGGCAATGCTTTAAGTGCGATTTTGAGCCTTCATTTAAAGAACGAGAGAACCCGAGGATAAGCGAGGTAACTGTTTGAGGCGCATGGCGCCGAGTTTTACCGAGCCCGAGGGTGAACGAGTTCGTTCAAGTATAAGAGGCGAACATGAGCACGCAGGCAGTTGACCTCCCTAAGGCATGTTAATTTTCAGGGTAGCTACACGGGTTGATATATTTATCGTTTACATAAGAAGCTGCGGCATCCTGTCTTGACAAGGCTTTGCTCTTATGTTAAACTCACTTCACGGCATAAAAGAAGCCCTTTGATAATTTATTTGCCATCATAGCTCAGTAGGTAGAGCACGTCCTTGGTAAGGACGAGGTCACCGGTTCGAGCCCGGTTGATGGCTCCAGTTAAGGCGGCGTAGCTCAGCTGGTCAGAGCACGCGGTTCATACCCGCGGTGTCCGGGGTTCGAGTCCCTGCGCCGCTACCATAATTTGTCCAAAAACCCTTGTGTATCAAGGGTTTTTGAGGTCTTCAAAGAAATTTTATCATTGATTTTAAAATATACCCTAGGAAATGGACAGCAGGGGTTTTTAAAACCCTTTATATTGGACAGGTGGAGTTTTGAAACCCCTTCATTTTGGACAGGTGGATTAT
>LDZT01010950.1_pt1 | contig 35953 bp, 28 predicted proteins | sample 615521 | NCBI WGS metagenome assembly LDZT01 (sample SAMN03408292, study PRJNA278302) | terrestrial metagenome | isolation source: oil reservoir sample SB1 | place: USA: Alaska, North Slope, Schrader Bluff formation | collected 2011-09 | reverse complement strand
ATTTCGATGCAACACTCGGTATGGGCGGTTGGCTAGACCTTACCCAACAGGGACTTTCACCCTGCAAGAAATATAGAGCTTTCTTGGCGCTCTTCGGTTCTCAGTTTATAGATAAAATTGAATAACTCATACTGTGATCTCAAACATCTGGGTATTTCTTTTTTTTGCCTTATCATTCATAACCTCTAACCAGCCTTCAATAGCTTCTGCAATATTCACTTTTAATTCTTCAACGCTTTTACCCTGACTTAAACATCCTGGCAAAGCCGGCACTTCTCCTACATAATAACCAGATTCATCTTTCTCTACAACTACTCTAAATATCATTTTCATCACCTTTTTCTAATTGAAAAAATTATCTTTATCTTATTATATACCATAACATTTTTTATTTCTCTTCATTCAGAAAGATATTTAAGACTAAAAACTGCTTTTTAAATTATAACATAATATTATATAGTAGATTAAAAAACAACATCCATATTTATAGCCCTAATTTGTGGGATTAAGTTTTTGGTTTATCGTTTTTGGTATTAAGTATGATGTCGTTAGTATTTAGTCGTTGGTATCTAGTTTAAGAAAATTAAAGCAATAATAATAGTAGAAAAAACTAATACAATGATTTATAGACCAAGAATATTAAAAAAAAATTTCATATTGTTTATATTTACTGAATAATTAAGACAGGCAAGAACCTTAAATTCAACTTTCATCTATTCCTATAGTATCTTAATTGAAAATTGAAAAAAATTTTCTTTAAACACAATTTAAGATAAGATTGTCATTTTTAAGTTTCTTTTACTACATACTCGATACTCATGACGCGATACTATTTAATTATGCTATCTATCTTCTCAAAAATTACTGATTTTAATTTTTTGAGCTTTTCTTCTGCCTCTTGCTTGTTTTTCCCTACAAGAGACATATATATCTTTATCTTTGGTTCAGTGCCGGATGGACGAATGGCATACCAGGAGCCATCAGAAAATACACATTTTAAGACATCTGATTGGGGGATATCAATTATTTCTTCCTTTTGTAACTCAAAATCATATTGAAATGATGTTTTATAATCTATCTTACGTGATATATTCATTTTTAAAATATCCGGGAATTTTTCCCGAAAAGCAGCCATAATTTTTTCCATCTGCTGCTCGCCTTCCATACCTTCTAAATAAATTGATTCTAAATACTCCAGAAAATACCCGTGTTTCGTATAAAGCTGATTTAAAACATCAACCAAGGTTAGCCCCCGATTCTTATAGTAGGCAGCCATTTCCGCAATCAGCATAGCACTTATGACTGCATCTTTATCCCGGACAAAATCCCCTGTGAGATAGCCAATACTCTCTTCATAACCGAATAAAAAGGTGTCTCCTTCTTTTTCCAATTCCATTGCTTTGTTACAGATAAATTTAAAACCGGTTAGGGTATCATATGTTTTAATACCATAATTAGAGGCAACTTTTCTACCTAATTCTGAGGTAACAATCGTTTTGATAATAAATCCTTTTTCAGAGAGTTGATTATTCCCTTTTCTTCTACTTAAGATATAGTCTAACAATAGAGCACCGGTTTGGTTACCATTGAGGAAAAAATAGCTGTTTTTAGCTTCAATGGACGAGATTGCTTCGTCGCTACGCTCCTCGCAATGACTGTTAGAAACGGCTACGGCAATTCGGTCACAATCCGGGTCGGTTGCTATTAAGATATCAGCATTAACTTCTTTTCCCAGCTTTACCGCACGTTCAAAAGCCTCTTGATTTTCCGGATTTGGAGAATCAACCGTAGGGAATTCAGGGTCTGGCTTTGCCTGTTCTTCATCAACAAAGACATTATTATAACCCATTTCCTTTAAAATAGTGCGAATAGGAATATTGCCCGTACCATGTAATGGTGTATAAACAATGTTAATATCTTTGTCTACATCCTGGCTTAGAGATAATTCTTTTACCTTTTTATAGTACATGCGGTCAATCTCTTTGCCAATTAATTCAAATAAATCTTTCTCTTTGGCTTCTTCAAGGGAGATTGTTTTAATGTTTGAATAATCTTTAACCATGTCAATTTGTTCAATAATCTTATCAGCAACTTCAGGTAATATCTGGGCTGCATTCTCACTGTATACCTTATAACCATTATAATCAGGAGGATTATGACTGGCTGTGATAACAATCCCTCCAGCTGCACTGAGCTCAGTTACTGCAAAAGATAACTCAGGAGTAGGCCGAATATCTTCAAAAAGATATACCTTAATCCCATTAGCGGTTAATACCATGGCAGCTCTTTCCGAAAATTCCCTGGACTTGTATCTACAGTCATGTGCTATGACCACTCCTCTTTCTCTGGCATTTTCTACATTCTCAAGTAGATAATTTGCTAACCCCTGGGTTGTTTTACCAACAGTATAAATATTCATCCTATTGGTGCCCATACCAATCTTTCCACGCAGTCCAGCAGTACCAAACTCCAGGTCTTTATAAAAACGGTCCTGGATTTCCTCTTCATTATCCGCAATTGACTGCAGCTCTTTTTTATCTTCCTCAGCAAGGGCAGAGTTATTCAGCCATTGTCTGTATGTCTCTTTATAATTCAATTAAATACCTCCATCAATCGGGGTCAGGCTTCATAATTTCACATTCTATCTCTTTCTTCTTTTCAATTATGAAATCATTTTCCTGATACCTATTATTTAAAACATTACTTACTGTTGAATTTGTTATTTCTAGTAACCTGGCAATCTCTAAATTATTGAGATTTGTAAAGTTATAGAAGAAATGTATAGATAACTTTCTTATATCCGACAATTTTTTTGCTTTTCTATTACCTTTGATACTATCAAAAGATGTGTTGGTTACTTTTTGGATAATTTCAATTAATTTTTCTTTATCAAGAGATGTATCATTTTTTTGTGACTTCAAAGAATTAGATTTTTCCGAGTCCTCTAAAAGCATTTCTGTTATTTTTGTGCTTTCATTTTCTTCCATGAAAGAAAGATATTGTAAAATAGCATCTGATCTATTTTTAGAAAATATATTTAAAGGAAAATCAACATCAACAACTCTGGGATTTCCACAATATTCCGCATGACTACTAAATGGATAGTCTAAGCCATCTTGCAATTGTGCCTGTACTGGGTTTTTATGAATATATCGAATTAAGGAGAGTAAATAAGAATCTTTGTTACAAAGAAAAGCCTTGTATCTTTGTTCAAAAACATGGCCAGTGGTCCCATTTTTATTATGATAATGCCAAGTAAAAACCTGTTGAATACCTTGCATAATTTTTGATAGAGGTATTTCACCTACCTCAACTAATAAGTAGGCATGATTGTCTAAAATACAGTAAGCATATATTTTAAAATTATATTTTCTTTTGTATCTTTTTACTATATTTAAATATTCCCGCTTATTTTCACTATTTTTAAAGATGTGAGTCCGATTATTACCTCTAACAATTATATGATATAGGGCACCTTCGTAATGTATCCTTGTTTTTCTTGACAAACTACTTCCTTCTTTGTTTGCTAAACTATAGATCATACAACTAAAATTTACCTTATAATATAGTTTAGCATAATTATAGTAGTAATACCATATTTTGTGAATATATGAAGCCTGACCCCGAATATTAGACTATTTTATTGGATGAGGTAGGACTGCAACACTTCCTTAGTTAGCCTATCCTGAATAAATACTACTCCATAATACCTGTCTAATTCACTTTCTTCCAGTCCACTTAAATCTAGCTCAGATACAAAACTGAATTTCTTTTCTTCCATCGGGGCAAGCTGGCAAATATCCTGATTTTCAAAAATATCTTTCACCAGGTAAAACAGTTCGCTTTCATCGCCTTCATAATATACCATCCCACTGAGAAGCTGATTATGTAGCATAGAATGACTCACATTAGTAATACTCCCCTGGACAATGATTTTTCCACCACAGATACTATAGCCAGCATCTATTTGAACAGGCGAGTTCTTCTCTAATTGTTCATCAATAATTTTTTGATAGGAAGAAACATTTTCATCAATGTCCCCACAATCACAGCACAGCCCCTGTATTCTTTCAGAAATGCCATTAAAAAAGGCATCGGGAGTTCCTTTGATGCCATTACCAACATACCAGTCATAACGGGCATTGGTTTCAGGAATATCATGACCATCACCCCAGATATGTTCTTCAACTAATATTACCTTCCCCGGTTCATAATTCCAGGCAAGTTCTTCCAGGCAAAAAGCCGCCTTCGGACAGGCAGTACAATCGGCATTAATAAAAAGCTCAATCAATACATTTTTAGGTACTTCAGACGAATTGAATTCCGTTTGGACTTCCTGGCTTTCCTGAGTATAAGATAAGAAAGAAGTAGCAATAATAACTACAAATAACAAAACAATTAAATTTATTTTTGACCAAAATCTTTTTTGTTTCATAACTATATTATACCTAATCAAAATTAAAACTGCAAAACTCTTTCCATTCTTCGTCTTTCCGTCTTTCTTTCGGGGTCAGGCTTCACAATTACACAAAATATCTATCATTATTTGTTAAGTTAAATCATTTTGTGTAATTGTGAAGCCTGACCCCGGTGTACTTCCATGTATATAAAGTACTAAAGTTGCTATGTATTAAGGAAATCGACGATGGTATATATACTTTTCTGCATTGGTATTAGCCATAGCCAATCCATTTACAACTCAATTTTACTTTATTATCGTAAAATAATTAAAATATAATAATTTTACTCCAATGAAAGTAAAACAACAATTATTCTATAAATAGTGATTGACGGATAATTTTTTTGCCAGTTGTTTCCTGTACAAAAATAACTCCATTTAATTTCTGAACACTCCAGTTTATATCTTCTAAAATTATTTCAAAACTTTTTGTTTCTCCTGCAACTAAAGAGGTAACAGTGATTTTTTTATCATCAAAAATATCTGTTACCGCATAGGGGAAATCACCCCGACTTCTAAATATCATCCCATTAATATCTAAATTCGATAAATCGGTACTACTGATATTTTTGATTGTGCCACTTATGGTTGAAGTTCCATTGGCTTCCGTTCTAGTTGCCTGAATTGATATTTTGGGAGTAGCATTTAATTGAGTTGAAATTCTACTTTTAATGGCTGAATAACTCGCATTCCCAGTAAGTGGGCTATAAATCAAACCATTAAACAATATTTGAGGAGTACCACCTGATAGAGAATACCAATCATATCTATCTTTACCATTTTGAGTTTCGTAACTAAGCCAGGGAATTATTTCTACTAAAATCATTTCATCTCTTCCATATTCATTGGCTAGCTTTTCTAGATGCGGTTCAACAAGTTTACAATAACTACAACCTTCAGCAACATAGGCTTCCACCAATACCACTTGCTTAACTTCTTCTTCACCCTCACCTTCTCCTTCGCCTTCTCCCTCAGTCGGGATAGTTGTACCATCACATCCGGTAATTGCAAAAAATGCTAGAGACATTACAAGCAATAATACAATAATTTTTTTCATTTCCTTTTCTCCTTTTTCTTATTCATTAAATTAAAATAGATTTAAAAATATATTTTTACTACCTCTATATTGTTTCTCTAATCATTCCTGAATTATATAAATTTTTGCCCCGGTTCCTAAAGAACCATATTGGGCAGATATATTTCTGGGACCCGTGATATCTGGTGCGGTATAAGTTGTCTGCAAACCAATAATAGGATTTAACTTACCTACCCCACATGATTTGCTCCATTCAATTTTATTACCATCTAGAGGGACTTCATTTTTAGAAAAAAGGTCATAACCTTTTACAATAAATGTTTCACTTTCTCCTGTTTTTATTTCTACCTCATTAGGTTCAATTTCAATCGAAAAAAGTTCCTGCATTTCATACTCGAAGCTGCAAAACACAGGCTCCTGTAAATCTTGGGGATAAATCATTCTATTTGCATCCATAAAACGGACATAGACTGTTTTATTGCCAGACTCCATAACTGTGCCAAATAAGCCACTGGCAATATTGAATTGGTCATAAATTTCACTATAAGCTACCCATTCTGACCAATCTTTACCATTACCACTAAAAGACATTGAGGCAATGTTTGTTTTTTCTGTAAAAATACTAAATTCTGGCGTACAATCTTTGATGACATCAGTATTTCCTTTTATCATTATATAATCATTAGTAGTAATGCTATTTTCATAATTCTCATCAATACCGGGGATAGTAAAATAGCTCTGACAGGCACTAAAAAACAACAGCATCATAACAAATAAAAAAATCAAAAACAGTTTTCCAAAATATTGTATTCTTATCATAAAAAATATTATATATAACAAAAGCTATCTTGACAAGGAGTTTTGAAAGATATATGAGAATATAATGACTGAATTTAAAAATAAAACAATACTATTTTCAACTGCATTTCCAAAACATTATAGTTCTATAAAATAACAAGAGAAGGGTAAATGCAATTTATCCTTCTCTTGTACTTACTTCTTCATTCAATATTGTCTAATTAAACCTGTTGTTTAAATTTTTTATAAACCAGCAGATTCTTGAATGATAACAAATTTTGATCCAAGCGGATAGACCTGAGTATCCTGATCAACATCTAAATTATAGATAAACCAGTCAGTATAAAGAAAAGCCTCATTCAAAGTGACTTCACCATTCTCATTCGAATCCGCATTATAGGGATGACTGTAGTAATCATAACCAAAACCATCACACAAGACTCGACTAAACAATCCAAATGGATCTTCGCCTTGTAGATATATTTCTAGACATGTTTGCCATGAATAACATGATGTCATAACCTGATATTGTAGTTTTGCCAAATCCCTTTCAGTAAAATCTTTTGCCATAAAGGTATTTATTATGCTGTCATTAAAACTTTTTGCAAAATCAGTTGTATCTTTCAAGTTTATTTCCTTACCAATAAAGCCCCCTGAATGACAGGAATCGATAAAAATTACTTTTGTTCCGGGGATAATGCTCAAGGCATTTTCTAATTCATCTACACTGATTGCGGTGCTGGTAGACAAATCATAATCTGTAGGACATAAATATGATACATAATTCTCATCTAAAGTACCATGTCCACTGAAATAGAAATAGAAAATATCATCTGAATCTGCTCCGTAAAAAGTACTGGCTATTTCACTTAAAATAGCATTTTTGGTAGCGTCCCTGTCTTTTAACTCATTTATTAAAGCAAACTCATCACCTGAATGACTAAGCGTATCACGCATCATGTCAACATCATAGGGCGGAGCCAGCAGGTCATTATCTATATTAATATAATCTCCTACCCCTACTAATAAGGCGCGGCGAACTGTAGAAGTAGAACCCTCAATGTCTACAGCAAAATCCCAATCCTCACTCCAGGACATGGCTATCAAATTATCATTTTCATCATACCCATAGCCCCAAGAGTCCCAATAATAGTCATGATCGGAAACCAGGGAAGCAGCACTGCCATCATCATTATAGGTAACATTTGCAGTAGTCATATCTTCAAAGTAACGCGACCAGGCTCCGCTTCCAGAAGTATAATCATATACCCATAAATCACTATACCCTCCTACAATGGAACCAGATGAAAAATCACTTAAACCTACTGGATTCCAGGTAAACACAGGGGCTGGTTCAGTAATGGTAGATCCATTTTCTGGGCTTACCAGCCAACAAGGAGGCAAGAAGGTATCAACCGTTATAATATCGCTTTGTGCAGTACTCCAGCAATCACCATATGCTGTTACATAATATTTGTATGTACTATCAGCAGTTGACACTATATCTATAAATCCTAGTAATCCTTCACCGTTATAGGGATATTCCCAATTCAGTATCTGAATATAATCTGAATCATCAGTGCTTCTATACAGGATATAGCCTTTCGCATCTTGATAAGCCGGCCATGTTACTTGAACTGCATATTCAATATTATCGATTACTTTAGATGATAAAACATCAGATGCATTATTATAATTAACATTTGCTTTCAAGATGCCCTTTTCTACTAACATTGCTAATCTATCTTCAAATCTTTGCAAATTCATATCATTTGAATTTACTGAGGAAGAATCATCTAATTTTCTGGTGATTGCTATTCCTTCAACTTCAGTAATCTTTGGTTTTACATCAAGCGCTGTTGAGAAAGCAATGGTGATAGATGCTTCACTCCCTGCAACTACAGTTACCTGGTTATCAACGGCAAGAGAAGGTTCAAAACAGGTCATTGATGCACTGATGCCATATTCTCCCGAGGGAATATACTCAAATATTGCATGTCCATCATTATTGCTGTCAGTAGTAGAAATGGTTTCTTCTTCATGCCAGAGAATAACAGAAACTCCGGAAAGGGGAACCGCTTCACTATCAGTTACCAGCACATCAATCGAACCATAATCACTATTATCAGAATTATTTATGGCTGCTTCTACGTCTACCCGACCATATCCGTAAGTCGAATCAAAACCGCTTATTCCTAAATCTACTGCACTGTTTTCTAATCTCGTTTTTATATCATATTGTGACAATGTAGAGTCAGCTGAAAGCATAAGCGCTGCAACTCCTGCAGCAAAGGGGCAGGCCATGGATGTACCACTCATATAAGCATAACCGTTATCGGGAACTGTGGAATATATTTCAACACCCGGTGCACAAATAGACATATGACTGCCAGTCGTTGAAAAATTTGCAATTTCATCATGGGCATTGGTTGCTCCAACTGCTATTACGCTCTGGTACCCTGCAGGGTATTGAACTTCATTCACAGAAGTATTACCCATAGAAGCAAACATGGTACAACCAAAACCTACTGCATAATCTACCGCGTCCTTCATCGCCTGGGAATAAAACTTTCCACCAAAACTGCAGCTGATAATATCTGCACCATTATTTGCCGCCCACATAAATGCCTCTGCCATATCTGCCCAGGAGGCATAATCTGGATCCTCATCCATGCTCATTCTTATTGGCATAATATCAGATTCCCAGGCGACCCCGGCAATTCCAGTAGTGTTGTCACCCGTTGCAGCAGCAATGCCTGCACAATGCGTACCATGAGGATGGATTGCACTATTGTCGCCTGCGTCTATATCGACATTATTGTAAGTATCACGCCCTGCTATGACCCGGTTTGCTAAATCTTCATGGGTACCATCAACACCGGTATCAGTGATTGCAATTGTTACACCACTTCCAGTGACAGTTTCCCACACCGCTTCGGCATGCGTTAACTGGGGAGCCCACTGACTACCATAATAAATGTCATTTGGGGTAATATGCATAGAGCAAATTCCATTTGGTTCAACATATTCCACTGATTTATTCTGGTTTAATATACCTATTGCTTCCTTTATATCCAAACCTGTCGGTAACAGTATCCTTACCACAGATATATCTGGTAATAATTCTATTATTTCACCATTTATCACCTCCGCTATATCCTCGGGTTTAGAGGAGGGTTTAACTTTTACCAGAATTTCCTGTTTCATATAATCACCACTGGCAATTATCTCATCAACATTACCAGTTGTTGTTGAACTATTATTTGTGTTATTAGGTACACTGTTGCTGCTATTTCCCTCATTGTCACTACTATTATTTTCGCTATCGCTACCATCACTTTCAGAAATACTGCCGTTATCATTTGCATTTGGTATGATACTATCAGCCAAATCAGTCAGAAAACAACCCGATAGAGAAAGCGAAACAGCTATAAAAATCATTAAAAGAATTTTTATATTCTTCATAATATCTTATTATCCTCCTAATCTCAGAGACGTATAATAAATTATCTATTCTGAACAGGTAGTAAATTCAAAGGCACCATTTACTGAACCATTCCCGCTACCTGCAATGGAAACTGCACGGTATTCTGGATCAGTATCATAATGATCATCGATAGCAATGGCATAATCTATATTCCATTCATAGACCTTCAGAGGCTGTAGTGGTTCACCATCATAAGTCCAGGATGTTACCATTTCTCCTCCGCCATTCCAGGTATAATCGATATCATTCTTACCCAGAATATACCAGTCATATTCTCGATATTTTCCCACTGAATCTACTGGTTGCCATTGCAATGTCGGGTTTAAACTCACTCCAGTAGCACTATTTTGGGGACTGACTAACTCAACATTAAACTTTTTTAGAGGAATAGTCCATTCAGCTGCCGATTTCTCACTCTCTCCATAAGAATTAAATGCAGAAACCTGATAATAAGTTTTTCTTCCTGCTGCCAGCTGTGGACTAACATCAAGGTAATAGGGAACCTCGCTGGCTCCAATATAACTGTAATTTTCTTCTCCCTCAAATTTTCTGTATACTTTATATCCTGTTGCATCCGCAACAGACAACCACTCTATCGCTACTACAAGATTGGCATCAGGCTCAGCAGTTTTAATTATTGCATCTATATTTAAGGTTTTACCATCTGAGAAAGTGACAATATTTGGGTCTTCTTGAATATCCATTCTATTGTACAATTCAATTCTTTCCTTACTAAATATGCCTATGTTTTCGCCAAAAGTAACCGATAGTGGCCATAAATCAGTGGGAATTCCCGGTAAATCGCCGGAATTTTGATTGTCTATAGTAACATTGATAGTCAGTTGGGAACGGTTATAATTCATATCATAGGCTACAAAGGTAACCATATGTTCTCCATCAGGAAATATATTAGTATCGAAATTAGGTAATATAATAGGTAGTGTAATATTAGCATTGTTATAATACATATCATTTTTGAGTTCATTAGGAATATAATCTGCTGCTATAAATAGATATTTAATGTCAGATTCATCATCAAGATTTACTTGGACATTCTCAATAATTCCTGATAGAGTACTTCCATCTTCTATTCCAGTAACAGAAATAGTGGGGGGATTACATTCCCATGTTGGAACATTTGTCTGCAATTGTGGTATATCGACAATAGTTGTTCCACTATCACCTATACTTACATTTTGTATTTTACTGCTAACTCGACCTTCCTTAGAAGCAATAATATCATAAGTGCCAGGTTCTATATCTTCTATCCCGTATTTCCCCTGGGCATCAGTGACAGTATTCTCAATAGTAGTACTGCCATCTTTAATCTCCACTGTTGCCCCTTCCAATGGAGACCCTCCAACATCAGTAGTCACTATTCCGCTCAAACTACCAGGTATCACAATAATATAGGATTGAACATCACTTAATTCAGAATCAGATACTACTACTTCAACCGGGTTTTCACCTACGTGGGTCTCAGTTGGGGTCCAGGAAATTAAACCGGTATTTTCATCAATATTCATTCCTGTTGGTAAAATGTTTAGACTATATTGCAGGGTGTCATTATCAGGATCAATTGCTTCCACCTGATAAGTGTACTCTTCACCTATTGTTGCAGTTGTAATGGCCTCAGAGTTAATGCTCGGTGGCCGATTCGCCGGAGCTCCTCCGCCACCTCCACCGCCGGATACGCCTTCACTGAAGGTGTCAGACAGACCGTTAAAGGCGATAAAGGGGGTGTGTTTGTCTTCAGGGACATACCAGTCAAAACGTTCTTCAGTCTCAGGGGTAGACCCATTTAGCCAGCCTTTTAATTCTACTAATATAACCTCATCAGTTGAATATTCTTCTGCCACCTCTTCTACGAGGGGGTTTAATACACGGCTGGCAGCACATCCCTCCACATTAAACAGTTCAACCAAAACTACTCTTCCAGTAGATTCTCCAGTAGATTCTTCTTCCCCTTCTGAGGGTGGAGTGGGTGTAGGGGAAGGGGCAATGCCCTGACAGCTGATAAATAATAAAGCAAAAATAAATAAAGGAATAAGTAAAATTGAATATCTTTTCATCTATAACCTCCTACTGGATAAAAATAGCCTGGTAGATTTCCTTGTTCTCGGAGTGGGTTTCCTGAACAAAGATAATGCCGTTGAGCTTGCCGGAATTCCAGGAGATGCCGGTTAGCTGGAAGGAAAATTCACGGGTCTCCTGGGGGGAGAGAGAGGAAATAGTTACTTTCTGTTCTTCGAAGATGTCGATTACCTGGTAGTGGGAGCCGGTTTCACCTTCATCGGTAATGAGCATGCCGTTTATGACTAAATCGGTGAGGGTCTCATCTGAGGTGTTGGTGGCTGTACCGGTAAGGGTGGTCTCCTGGGAGGTGCTCTGCCGGTTGACGGTGAGGGAAATCTTGGGAGCACGGGCTAGCTGGGTTTCGATCTTTTCTCTGAGCAGGTTCCGGTAATAGTCATCCTTATCAGTTGAAGAAAAAGCCAGGGAGTAAAAAACTAAGATAAGCAAGAGAGAAAAGATGAGAAAGATGGGGTAGTGTTTTTTAAACATAAGGGTCCTCCTTTAAATAATTAATAATAATGAGAATATGATGTATATTTCTTAATTCGGAATCGAAATGAATTACTAATTATTAAAAGCAGATAGTCTGGCAATCCAAAAGTAGGATCCAGGACTTTGCGTCTCACCCTATCAGGTGATTTGCCCTTATCTACTTATAAATGCTTACAGCTTAAAGGACATTATTTAGTAGATTTCTGAAATACCCTATGGTATCTCTTAGTTTGTTTACTGGTGTATTGATTGCTAAATATAATATTGATTTTAATATACCTGGTCAAAATGGGGAAGTCAAATAATTTTTTTAAATTTTTAAATTTTTATATATTTTAACTCAGTATAGTAATTAACAATAATTTAAACACACAGCGTTTTCTAAATCAGAATTACATAAAAATATAATCTTATTATTCTTTATCAACTTTATCTTCTAAAAGTTTTTGAATAACTTGTCGTGAATAATCAGATTCCAAGCTATTAGGAGAAAGTTCTATTACTTTTTGAAATTCAATTAGGGCTTTATCAAATAAATTTTGAAATAAATAAGCCCTTGCCAAGCCATACCGAGCATCAACAAAATCAGTATCTATTCTTAAAGCATTCTGATAAACCGACTCCGCCTCTTTAAATTTTTCTAATTTTAAATAAATATTTCCTAATTCAGCATATAAAGGAAGAATTGTACTTAGATTACTCTGATAAGAAATTGCCTGTTCTAATTTTTCTGCTCCTTTTTCCAGCATATCCTTATAAATATAAGTCCTGGCCATTACATAAGGCAAAGAAGGAAGGTCAATATATTTCTCTGCCTTCTCAAGATAACTCAGAGCAGGAGTAGGATATCCATTTTCCGTTAATAATTTCCCTATTCCATAATATAACTCCCCTAAATAGGGATCCCATTTCAGTGCCTCACGGTATATATCGATAGTTTCATTCATATCTCCTCTATCAGACTTTTTCTCAGCCTGGTACCAATAGGTGCGGGCTATAAAAGGACGTATAGCTGTTATAACAAGAAAGCCCGCCAAAATAATAACACAAACAGATAAAAAAATCTTAAATAATGTTTTAGTTACTCTACTTTGTTTATTGCCGACATCAATTTTGTTGGTTGTGTCTGTTTTTTTAATTTTTACTATTTTATCATCTCTTTCAGATGTATTATCATTTTTAGCCTTGCTATCATTATCATCTGTTAATCCTAAAACTACAGTCAGCCCGAAGACTAACCAGAATAAGACGATAGTAGCAGGCAGATGCAAGGGAAAACTAAATATACTATCAAGCAAAACCGCTACTACAGCTCCCATTAATCCAATCATTATAGCCTGTTTAAATTTATCATTAGACCCCTTTAATGCCTTCAGGCTATATGTAAAATAGGCAATAATAAGCCAGAGAAATATTCCCAAACCAATTATTCCCAATTCTGCCCAAAGCTGCAGATATTCATTATGGGCTTCCTGGGCAAAACCGTGAGGATATAATGAACGATTATCCCCCTGAGAAAAAAACTCAGCCTGATATCGTAGAGTATTGTATTTATAGGTCCCAATTCCAGAACCAAGCAAGGGACGGTCTTTAATCATAAGAATGGTAAATTTCCAGGTAGCTATTCTTCTTTTAATGGAAGAACCCTCGGTAATCTGGGTAAGAGATACCCTGCTCTTGATTTTATCTATAGCTGTGCCCGGTTTATTTAAATGATTAGGCAAAAAGAATAGAATAGATACGAAAGTTACTGCCAGTAAGATGACAATAACTATTTTCTTTTTATTTTTTATGAAACTTTGCCGCCAATGAATTGTATACAGGGCAAACATAAAAATCAGCGATATTCCAAAACCCAGGTATGAACTCCTGGTAAAAGTAAATACAAGGCTAGTCCCCATTGGCAGTATAGCGATAAGTAATAATATTTTTTGTATTTTATTCTTACTAACAAAAAAAAGAGGAATGGCAATAGGAAGAATAACTATTAAAAATTCAGCAAAATAATTTACATTACCGAAAAGACCAAAGACATGTTGCCTACCTATAGCGCTATCAAAAATTGAAAAGTCAATACCAATATATTGAAATATCCCGTATATGCCGAACAAAGCACCGGTAATTAATAGGGTGGCAATAATACGGTTTATCTGGTATCTATTACTAATATTATTTATGACAGTAAAATACAATAATGGACCGACTAAAAAAAGTGGTAGTTCTCTCAAACTGCTAAAAATATTGTCAGACCAGATTAGTGAGAGAGCACATATTAGGACAAAACTTATTACGGGAAAATTTACTGGAGTGGATACAAATTTCATTTTTTCAGTTGTTATGATTTTCAATCCCCAGAATAACAAGCCAATGATTACCAGAACCTCTGCAATCATTTTTTTTGCGGGGATAAAGACAGTAATACATTCAGGATAAAAGGCTACTGAAATAAGAATAATTAAACTAATAATTGTTGCTTCAATGGCTTTGGTCAAGATTATTTCACTATTTTCCGATACATTATCTAAAGTATTTCTTTTTTGCTCCACAAGAATTAACCTCAAATATTTTCAACCTGTATTCTAATCAGCTTTTATGTTGAACTATTTTAATATTATTCTATTATTTATTTAGTTTACTTTTATTTCTACATAGTCTGCAATATAATCATCTGCAATATTTTCCTGGTAATAGGCGGCTATAAAAAAAGTCCCGGCAACTTTTGATGCAAAGGTTGCTGTTAAAGAATTGCTTTTTGGGTTCAAACTTACATCGCCCAAGATACAATTATAACACTGCCCCTGGACAGTCCATTTCCACAATTTTATGTTGGATTTATCCAAAACAACCCATTCATCTTCTGAATTATAACCCTTCACTACCAGCTGCAATTCCTGATTTACTTTTATAGTGGAGGGAGAAGCAGTAACCTCTACATAGCTCACTGTACTGTTTTCCGGATTGACTGGTGGATTAGGGTTTACTGCTGGAATTACAGGATTACTTCCGTTGCAACCTGTACATATAGTTAAGACCATTAAAAATATTAATAAAGACAATATTGATTTAAAATTATGTTTCACTCTTTATATTCTCCTTAAACTTAAATTAAGAAATTGTATTTTTATTTATAAATGTCAGTAATAATTTTTATTTTATATTAAAGGATTTTGGGCAAAAAGTTATTAATAATTGATGTTGTATATTGCTTTTAATCAATTATTCTTTGTACTTTTTATTTAATTATAACAAGATAAATATTTATATACTATAATTTATTACAATTTTTTCTATTTAATATCCTGATGTTGTAAGTGAATCCTTATAAAAAAAGGGCACCTCAAGGGTGCCCTTTTCATTTCATTAATTAATCTCAGTCAATGTCAATCGTCAATCAATCCACATATAAATCTGTACACACATAAAAGTCAGAACTGTCTACACAATCATCCAAATCAGGCCAATCAACAAGTAAGTCTGCAAGTTCTCTTGTTTCTAAGTAATCAACTTCGCCATCAACATTATAATTTATAGTTATTTCAACTAGCCATTTTAGTTCATTTCCAACATTATCCAGAGCAGATACTAATGCAAATACAGTTCTGGGGGCAGTACCTGTTAAAGGTGCTAAGCATATAGACTCAAAGTCAACCTGGCAGTCTCCGCTTCCGCTGTCAATTGGTTCTGCACAAGGCGTATCACAGCAATCATCAAATGGCATTTTGTCATAGATTGCAACAAAGGTGCCGGCAAATCCGGAACAACAATCCTCACAGTAATCCTTGGTACCACATACGCCACATATTTCTGTCAATGTTTTTTTACCAGTAAAGGTTAGAGATACTCCTTCACATGTACAATCTTCTGCGCATATTTCCACTTCTCCAATAGCTGGTTTTACAGAGTCAACAGTGATGGGGTATTTACAAGGTGCACAGGTTTCACAGGTTAAGACATAGATATAATCTGTATCGCAATCATCCCCGCTAAATTCATATTTTCCTGTGTAAACTGTTTTATCCTCATTAGGATAAACAACTAATTCTGCTGCCCCTTCGGGGATGCCTGAAGGTAAAGATCTAACATTTTCTCCCACATAAACTGCTACCGGTTCGGTTGGAACATCAAATGTTACAGTGATATCAAGAGTTTTACCACCTTTAACGTATACTTTTCCATCAGCATCTACAAATTGTCCAGAAATATCAACTGTGGGACAAATTTCCACTTCGCCTTCGCCTTCACCTTCGCCTTCACCTTCTGCAGGTGTAAATCCGTCACAACCGGCAAATACAAAGATAGCTAAGGCTGAGATCAGTAATAGTACTAATAATTTCTTCATTAAGAATTCTCCTTTCGTATTTCGTGTTTCTTAATTTTTCTCTTAATTTATTTTATTTTCCATGGATTTTACGAGAAATTAATTAATTTCTCCTCGTTTACCTGGACTCTTATCTTTTTATCTGCAAATCAGTTCACGTTAAAAAAGTATTTTACAGATAAATACACCGCATGTCGACCTCATACGGGCTAAGAAACCAGCCTTTATAGTCAATCATTATAGTTTATAAAGCATTTTGCTTAAAATGTCAAGCATCTTGCAATTGTGGGAATAACTGTGAGTAGTTTTCAGTTTATGGTTTTTAGTTTTCTGCTTGAAACCCCGATCCCATTCTTGCAACCTTCCAGTCTTCCATTCTTCCAAACATTTATTCCCCTCAGTCACTCGATACTCGATACTCACGACTTGATACTATTTTAGTCGTTAGTATCTAGTGTAAATGCATTTGCAGGACTATGCTTTTTTTGATTTTTAGATTAAAGACTCAAACCCAATCTTGCAAATTTCCAGTATTCCAGTCTTCCAAGCATTTATTCCCCTCAGTGTTCACTCGATTCTCGATACTATTTTGTCTCTATTTGATTTTAAAAGACCTATTATCTATATTAAAAGTTTTTTCTTAATTCTCCGGTGGAGAAGAGTCACTGTCATCCGGTTTATCATTACTATCCGGCTTATCATCAGAAGCGGTAGGAGTAGATATGCTCCCACTGGACGGTGAAGGGAGAACACTTCCACTTGAAGTTGTTTCATCACCGGTTGTCGTACCATCAGGGGTATTTGCTCCTCCCGAGCTTTTCCCGGAAGCCATATTAGTTTTAGTCACCACTGCGGCTACCAGCATATCCTGAATATCTTCACAGATACCATCAACACCACTCCTGTTGAGAACTGCTTTTTGAAAAACCTCATCTACTTCTTCTTCCGAAAAGCCTAACTCATAGGCTCGCAAGCTTAAATTTCCCAGCTCGGTGCTCACCTCAGCAACTTCTCTCAAATCTTTTCCTTCTCTAACACTCCGGGAAAATACCTCGGAAAGAGAATCCCGGGGCACACCGTTATTCAAGCCCTCAGCCAGAGATTCGACAATAATCTCTTCTTCATAAGAAGAATCCTGTATTGGATGTTCCAGGAATATATTCTTGGCCACTTTTAGATTCCCTGCTTCCTTCGTTAACACTTCTACAATCAGTCTCTCATCCACTTTCTTGGCAAGACCTTCCTTGAACTTATTCATTAATGACTTTTCGGATATATTGTTATTTTTTGCATCAATTAAAATTTCTATTATCTTTTTTATGTTATAGGCATCAAAATTATTTTCTATGCTTATAGCCAAAAGCTTTTCTATTTCCCTGGTATTAATGTCAAAACTTAGAAGCTTTGCTGCTGCCTCAGAAATCATTCTCTTTTGAAAGCCACTATATCTGGATTTTTCCATTTTTGCTTCTAGATTGACAAGAGAATTCTCGGCTGCACAGGCAGTTTGCTGGGTATATACAGGTAAAGCAAAAGCAAGAATTAACGCTATTGCGATTATGCTTGTATGTAAGATCTTTATTTGATTTTTTCTGCCTTTTATTTTACTTCTCATTAATTTTGCCTTTACTTTTGCCCTTATTTTAGTCGTTAGTCGTTGGTATTTAGTATATAGTGACAAAAATATTTTGTTCTTACATTATTACTTTAACTTCTTGTCATTGCGAGCCTGCCCTTAACGAATGTTAAGAGGTAGGCGTGGCAATCCCATACTTTGTTGCCGTTTTCTTTATCTGAAAACTGAGAAGTGTATTTTATTCTTTCCAATCTTCCATTCTTCCAATCTTGCATCCTTGCAAACATTTATTCTCTCAGTATTTACTCGATACTATTTTTTCAGCTGCAATTATTAATTTCAATAACCGCGTTCTTATTGCCAAAGCCATCCCGAACATAACGATAAGCTTCCGGATCGGGAACCCATTTTTGTCCGTCTAATATAAACATGTACTCATATCTTCCCGGTTCCAAGCGCAAGCTAGCCGTCCAGATTCCATCATTATTCTCATCCTGTAGCAAATGCTTGTTAGGATTCCAATCATTAAAATCTCCTACTACAGCCACGCTGCTTATCTGTTCTGCCCCTGCCCTTAAGCTAAACTGGACTTCTGTTAATCCATTGGGATTCATTTCCGGGGAGAACAAATTGAAATTTATAAATACTGTAAAAGCAACTAATGCTACTGCGGCTGCCCCAATCCATCTTATTGAAAATCTGGGTATTGTGAGGACATGTTTCAGACGCTCCCACCAGGAAGGTTGGATGCTAACCTCTTTGTTCTTGATTTCTGCCATAATTGATTGGGTAATACTCTCGGGAACCGGCTTTTCTTCGGCCAGCTCATCGATATTAGCAAAAAAAGCCTGCCATTGCTTCATTTCTTCTCGGCAAGACGGACAACTTTGAATGTGTTGTTCTAACTGCTGCTTTTCTGTCTCCGAGATGTGCTGATCTATATATTCCTGTATTAGTTGTTTAGCTTTAAAACATTTCATTTTATATTTTCACTCTTTGTTTACTTTGTATTTTTTTAAGCAAATAAAATTTGTTAATTCTTGTTTCTACTTAGTTATACGAATGGGAGAGAAAAATGTTACACTTAAATTAATTATTTTCTAAATTTTTTTTCAGCTGTACTCGAGCACGATACAATCTCACCTTAACTATGTCCGGGGTAATCTTTAATATGGAGGATAATTCTCGATAACTTAAATCCTGAAGATGCCTTAAGACAATAATTTCTCGATACTGAACAGGCAAACTTATTATCGCCTGCATTAATTTCTCTTTTCTATATTGATTATCAAGAAAATTTTCCGGGTCACCTTCTTGACCGGATACTAATCCGTCTTGAATTGCCCTTCCGTTTGCTGATGGTTTATCTAATGAAATGCTTTCTACATTCCTCATCTTCAGCCTATCTTTAATTATATTTAAGGTAATCTGGTATAACCAGGTAGAAAATCGAAAAGCAGAATTGTAATGGGACAATGATTGATAAGTTTTAACAAAGGCCTCCTGGGTTATGTCTTCTGAATCATGGTAGTTTCCACACATGCGATAAGCCAGATTATAAACCATGCTTTTGTACTTATCAATGAGCTGAGAGAAAGCCTGGGTATTTCCCAGCAAGCAGGCTTCAATTATTTTTAAATCATCTTGAGGCATATGGATCTTTCCGTCAAAGGGGTCAGGTCTCAACATTTGACATTTAATTGAAATGTCAAATGTTGAGACCTGACCCCGTAGTCTTATTTTCATTAATCCAATCTATTCTTTCCTGGCAATAAGCCGGTATGGAATCACCATTACTAAAAGTACTGCCAGGATAATAATCTATCACTACCTGATAAGCTGCAATTGCTTCTTCCCATAATTCCAGTTTTTCATAACACCAGCCTATATAAAATTGTGCGCTTGGCGCTACTTGTCTGTCCTCATCCGGCCAGGTTGAATTAAAATAATTATCAATTACTTTTTGGAATTCATCTATGGATATCTGGTATTCTCCTTTTTCATAATAACAATAGCCGATATAATACTGAGATGGTCCACAATACTCGCTATCAGGATAAAGTAAAATCAATTCTTCATATTTACCTATAGCAGTATTACGGTAAGAAACTACCCTGTAAGTCTGGGCAATACTATATTGCGCCTGGGGTAGTAAGTCACTTGAGGGATAATTATCAATTAGCATTTGATATTCAGTAATAGCATTGCTATATTCTTCTGTATCATAATAGCAATTTCCAATACCCAACTGGGCATTATCAGCCCACTGGCTATCAGGATAATCAAATAAAAAGGTATAATAAGCCAAAATAGCCGAAATAGGTAAGCCCAATTTTGTTTCATAAGTCCAGCCAATGTAATACTGAGAATTCTCCCTATATTCACTATCCGGATAATTAAGCAGTAAATTTTCAAATTCTGTAATAGCCTGGGTATATTCCTCCATTGATAGATTGCACCAGGCTATATAATATTGGGCATCATCTGCCCAGATAGTGTCGGGAAAATCAATTAATAAATCCTGAAATGAATTCAGGGCTAATTCATAATTTTCTGCTTCATAATATTCTAGCGCTATATCATAAATTGCCCTGTCCTCCTTGGGTTGGAGAACAACGGGGTTACCAAAATTTACTTCATTTACTGTCTCCGGCTCAATATATACATTAAGTAATTGGAGTTTAATATATCCTTCCCTGATAATAGTTACCGTTCTCTTTCCTGCTGGCACATCATTAAGGAAAAAATATCCATTCCCATCAGTCTCAGCAGTTCCGGTTGAACCGCTGACAGTAACCAGGGCATCTTCCAGGGGAGCAGAGTCGGTGGATGTTTCTCGATGCACAGTACCCTGCAGAGAGCCAGTTTTGGGATTTAATATGTTACACCCACTTAAAAGGGTAGTTACAAGTATAAGTAAAAAAACTATTAAAGCCACCATCCATCCAGGGGACGGTCCTTTGGCACACTTTCTTTTCATCTCATCACCATTTATTCTTTTAATTTTCTATATAATACAAAATTATATCTCTACCAGGAGTTCAGGAATTACATTAATTATTATTCAATTTCTAATTAACTTTTTATCTATCTCATTAACTCTTTAAATTTTTCTACTGAAAGATCAGGAAGGAGCCACTTCCATAGAAGTGAAACTTACAGAATCACTCTGAGATATTTTTTCTCCATTATCCAAACGATCCATTACATGAAGACGAATAGCATCTTTGATGTTATCTAAAACTTCTTCATAAGTATTTCCTTGAGTATAACACCCCTGCAATTCTGGGCAAATGGCAAAATATCCTTCTTCATCTTTTTCTATTATAATAGAAAAACGATAAGTTTTCATATTCAAATTTTCCTCCTCCAACAACAACTTCTTCACAATTTTAACTTCTTATTTGTTTTCCAATTTCTCTTTCAATGGCTCCAATTTTACCAAGCATTTCTTCAGTTTTTCTAAGCGCTGCTCTATACCGCTGAATTCTGTTTCCATATTTATCCTTTTGGGGATTTAATCTAATAACACATTATTTTTCTTGGATTCTTTTTCTAATATTTTTTTAATTTCATTATATCTGCTATCTGTCACAAAATCACATCCAGTTAAATGTTTTTATTCTAATTCCTTTTTTGCCCTATCGGCAAATTCTGTATCAGGGAATTCTTCCAGTATTAGATTATAATAATGCTCTGCTTCTTCCTTTTCACCTATTTTATCATAAGAAAGAGCTAAGTGGTAGTAAACGAAATCACTTTTAAGACCTGGCTTAAGGTATTGCAGATATACATCAATAGCCTCCTGGTATTTTTCCTGCTGGTAATAAATCCAGCCCATATGATAATAGGCAGAAGTCACAAATGGCTTTTCTTCCAATATTTTTTGATAGATATTCAATGCTTCCTGGAATTCATCTACACCAGGGATTAAACTGCGAATCTCATAAATATAGGCAAGTCGCAGATACTGATTGGTATGATCTTCCTCCGGGGAATTTTCAATCTGCTGCCAGTACTTTTCTATCGCCGTCTCTGAAGTATCATAGGCCTGGCGAAAATAACGTATTGCCCTAAATCTACTGCTTTGCCCTTGTCGGAAATAACATTGTGCAATATAGTAATAAATCTCCGGATTATCAGGGCTATTTTCGGCGCACTTTTCTAATTGCTCAATAGCATCGCTATACTTTTGCTCAAAAAAGAGATCTTTGCCTTCACGCAGGCAGGTAACTTTTGGATCTTCTTCCTCAGGTTGCAGTTGAATACGCTGCTGTGTTTGTTGGGAAAATCCAATAATTGGAACAATAAGTATAGTTCCAATTATTCCTATTAACAGTAAAGCAAATAAGAATAAAAGTCTTTTAGGTATTGTAATAGTCTTAATTTTTCCCATTCTTATTTATCCTCCTATGAGTATTTTGTTTGGAGTTGTCCTGTGAAGGATTTACTTTTAGTTTTAGGTTTGTTGTTAAAAAAATTAAATTCATTTGTGATTATATCTTATAATAATTTTACATTCAAGAAATTGATTTATTGTTTGTTTAGGTATAGCCTTTTATCATTTCAAAAAATCCTTTTTTTATTAAAATGATTTGTGTTATACTAATTAAGAATTTAGACAGGTGGAAGGTTTAAATGATTAAAATACCTGGAACAAAGATTATAGATAGATATATTATTACTCAGGTAATGAGTTATTTCCTGGGTGTGGTAGCATTATTGACTATATTGCTGATTGTGGAAACTATGTTTGAACTAATGGAAATGCTCATCAATAAAAAAGTGCCGATAATAAGCGTAATAGAACTATTGGTATACCGCCTTCCCGCTTTTCTGGTGCTGACTTTTCCAGTTTCCTTGCTTGGCTCCAGTGAACTGGCAATTGCTCAAATGTCAACTAATAATGAAATTGCCGCTATGAGAACCGGTGGAATTAGTTTTCGCCGTATCATTAAACCTTTTGTTATTGCAGCTATCTTTGTTAGTATATTATCATTTGTTACTAATGATTATATTGTTCCTGAGGCAAATCATAAATCTCAGAATATTATCAGAGAAATTGTTTTAAAAAAAGGACCTCCACAGATACAGCGAAATGTTTTTTTTAGAGATGCTGAAAACCGTTATTTTTATATTAACCGTTTAGATGAAGAAAACATGATTATGAGGGAAATAATGGTGTACGAAATGACCCGGGAGCGTTTCCCGAGAGTTATTACAGCTAAAGAAGGTCGCTGGGTGGAAGATACATGGAAATTAAAATTTGGTACGGTTTATAATTATAATGAAGAAGGCAAAATTACTTATGAGATGAGCTTCCAGGACATGGAAATAATCGTTAAAGATGAATTACAGGACTTTTTTAAAAACCAGCGAACTCCACAGGAAATGAGCAGCAGTGAGTTAAAACAGCAAATACAGATATTGTCAGATGCAGGAGTAGATACCAAGAATTTTGAAGTAGATTATCATGTTAAATTTTCTTACCCACTAGTGGGAGTTATCTTTGTACTGATAGGAGTGCCTCTGGGCACGCAAATGAAAAGAAGCACTAAAGCTAGCGGTATCATAATCAGTATTGGGCTGGTGTTTTTTTACTATGTGATCTATTCTCTATGCCGTTCACTTGGTCGTGGAGGTATGATAGATCCTTTTATATCTGCCTGGATACCTAATTTACTTTTCTTGATGCTTGGAATATTTTTGGTTTTCAAAGCCGAAAAAGCATAAATCAGTATTGAGTCGTGAGTATCGAGCATTGAGTAAATATTGTGGGTATAGGTGTTGCAAGAATGGAAGATTGGAAGAATGTAAAAATGAATCAGTGGTTTCATTAAAGAATTGCCCGAATTATTAACCAAGAACCAAAAACAAAAGACTAAAAACTTCTTATTCTTGCAGATTATTCTTACAAATTATGAGGGAATAATGGCGTGAGATTGCCGCGGTCTGCTTATAACAGCCCTCGCAATGACAAAATAAACACTTGTGAGGATGAAAGGTTTGGAAAAATACAAGATTGGGAAAGAAGTAGAATACGCTGGAATAAGTGAAAGAAAAGTTTTTAGATTTCAGATTTCAGTTTTTAGATAAAGAAAGCGGGCAACAAAGCATGAGAATGCCACGCATACCTCTTAACATCAGTTAAGGGCAGGCTCACAATGACAAAAAAGTAAATATTAATATAACATAGAGAAAAAGGTAGAGAAAAAGGGAAATTCATAATTACCAGTAGGCAACTCAGACACAAAAATAAAAAACATGGCTATAAATTACTTTTAATTGGGCAAAATTGCCCTGCAAGTTGTAGAGGTGCTTTCGCTATTGGAAAAATATAAAATTATATTTAAAATTAGGAATTATTTATTTTGATTACTAAAAAGAAAATCAGTTATTCTTTAGTATTTTTTATTTCTACTATTATGTTTCCATTCTTATTCTATTTTTTTTCTCCTTTTGTATATATCGCTGATGCCCAGGACTTTTTTATGGACGAAAATATTAATGCTTATACTATTACCCGCTTTGTGGAGGGCTTTACTGAATATGAAGTCAGAATTAACTGGGCTGCATTTGGAAGTGCTGAAGAATACAGGATATTTAAAAGCATTAATCAGGGAGAATTTGAAGAAATTAGGAATGTAGATTATGAAGATGAGGGGTTCCAGTTTTGGTGGGTAGATGAAGATATTTTAGAAGGGAGTACTTATAGCTATTATATTGAAGGATATTTTCAGGATGAATCCGTAGGAACTACCGATACAGTTAATGTTGATTTCTGGCTGCCCTCCTGCCAGACAGAATATCCAATTAATAATGAAATAGTAGTCGAACATAATCCTGAATTTAAGTGGAAATCAATTTCTATCACCACTTTTCCCTTTAAAAATTCTATTTTTTCTGCTGAAGGTGAATTTATCCTTTTTGACCTAACTGCTGAAGAGGAAGTTAAAAGAGTTGAAGTAGAAGACTTTAACATTAGCAGCCTAAAATTGTTTTCGGAGGATGAGAATTCAAACATTATTAGTGAAAATGATTCAACTTCTGAGATAGGTATAAGCCCTGAAAACGAGGGTGAAATAATTGAAAAAACTGATAATGATTCAGATATTATTGATGATAAAAACGATGAAAACAATGAAAATGGTGAAAACAATTTATTACTAACAATTAAACACAAATATCAATGGCAATTTAAGGTGATTGGCTATGATGATGAAAATCGTGCCATAGCGGAATCAATTACTGGTGGATTTTTTAGCTTTCAGGAAAAAGCTGAAGAAGAAGCTGCTAAAGAAGAGGAAGAACCGGTTGAGGGTGGTTTAAACATAGATGCCGGTTTTATAAGTTACCAGATAATTGACGGTAAAGATGTTATTGTAGCCAGAGAAGAAGTTGACTTAGCATATCAGGATATTAATCTGAAGGCTAACTATATAGAAATTAAGATAGAAGATAATGAACTGCTTGCCAAGGAAGAGGTAGTCTTTAATAAAGGAGAAGAAAGCTATATCTGTTCTGCTCTTAATTATAATTGGGAAACTGAAAAGATTATTATGGATGAACTTTCAGGAGAAGCTACTGGAGAAAAGATAAGAGGAAAAGTATACTACCAGGGCGGGAAATTAGAGAACTTCCCGGAAACAGTCGAAATTGATAATTCCAGCTTTACTACTTGTGATTTAGACAAACCGCATTGGCATATTGAAGCAGAAAAAATAACCATCTACCCTGATGATAAAATCATCGCCAAAAAAGTTTCCTGGTATGAAGGTGACAGAAAATTATTTACATTACCCTCTTTTATGATTTTTTTAAGAGGGAAAAATCAATTCCCCTACTGGCCTAATATCGGACAAAGCAGTAGTGAGGGATGGTTCTTAAAAAACCAGTTTAACTATGTGAGAGATGCAGAATCCTATGGAAGTGTTTATTTAGACTGGATGCAGAAAAAGGGATTAGCAGCAGGTATTGAACACACCTTTGAACTTGGAGAAGAAAGAGTTGATGATGGCGAATTAGTGCTCTATTTCTATGGTTTAAAAAGAAAAAATACCAGCATTTTTGACTTAGATGCTAATATTAATTACTGGCAAAACTTTGAAGATAATTTAAGGATAAAAGCCAATTTATCCTATGACAGCACTCTCTACTCTGGTTCAAATTCACAGAACTTCTCACATTCTATTCAACCAGATTTTTATCTGTATAAAAAATGGGATGATGCATTGTTGAGGCTAACCGGAAAATATAATTTTAATATCAGTAATACCATAACAAGTACCGGAAATATTAAACTATCATATGACCATACTTTAAATGACAGGATAAAATCTTATTTAACCTTATTATATACATCAAAAGATTCAACAACACAACCATTAGACCATCAATTACGTCCAGAATGGATTATGCGTTATAGTGGTGATGGTTATACTCTGAATTTGATTACTGAAAAATTGATTGACCTGGATGGAGAAGGCAGTTCCTCCACCTTAGATAAACTGCCTGAACTGACCTTCAAGAAAAGCAATGCAAAGATTAAAGATACCGGAATAAACTATAGTATAGATGCCTCCCTGGGTAGATACTATGAAAGTGCTACTGACCAGGAAAATGTTCGAGGAGAGTATATTGTTAATGTGAATCGTCCATTTAACATTACTGACAATATAAGATTAACTGCTTCCGGATTATATCGGCAGGATGTTTATCTAACAGGAGAAGCTCGTTATATGCTTGGTGGCAAATTGGATTTACGGGTTGGTTACCAGCCTGAATTCTATGGTAATTTCTCCTATAATTACTACATGTCTGAAGGTCCTACTCCTTTCAATTTTGATGCCTTAAGTGCATTAAGTGAATCTGCTAGTGCTAGTGTCGTATTAAAACCAAGAGACAATCTGCAGATCAATCTATCTACCAATTATAATTTTGTCAGTGAATCTTTCGGTAACATGGGTATTAAGGCACAATGGAAACCTAAAAATGATTATGATATTAGTATAAGTACCTATTATGATTTAAATAACCTGCAATGGAATAAGAAGGTTGATACAAAAATGGCTCTCAAGCTCACTGAAGAATGGAAAATGACTTATAGTGGCTCAGTCTATTTCGATGATTTTGATATTCGAAACAGTGTAATAAGTGTAGTCAAGGATTTGCACTGCCGGGAAATCAGTATAAATTACAAACAATCTACTCAATCTATCTGGGTTGACTTTAAGATAAATGCATTCCCAACTGAATCTATCACCATCGGCGGCTAAAGCACTGTCACGGGGACGGTTCTTTTGACAATAATCTAACAGTTTCCCTGTTGATACCTGTTGCTTCTGCAATTAGCCGCTTTGAAAAATTAAAGTCTTTAACAATATTTTTTATTAGACTATTTCTTTGATTGATATATTTCTTGTCTTTTAAATCTTGTTTATTAATATTATTATCTTTTAAAAACTTTTCTATATATTGAAATAGATCTCTTTTACCAGCTCCATTATTTAAACTTATATCTAAATATTTTTCTTTTTCAGGTTGTTCGCTAAAATCTTTAAATATTTCAATTGATTGTTTTCTGTCCTGTGAAAAAATATCTAAAACTTCTCTCGTTTCCGGCAAATTGGAATTAACTAAAGAAATATATTCTTTATAACTACTCCAGTTATAGTCTTCTTTATTTGAAATATTTGCTTTTTCAGGATTGTTATGGACATATTTTATTACTGAAAGTAAATATGAATCATTTTTGATTATCTCACTTCTAAAACGATCTTGAAAAACATGTCCTATTCTTTCATATTTCGCATTAAAATAGAATGCATAACTTGTGGTTATTCTTTTCATAAATTTAGAAATTGATTCTTTTAACTCTTTAACTACAAGGTGAGCATGATTATTCATAATACAAAAGGCATAAATTTTAAATAGACCTTCCTTCCTCTTTTGTAAGATTGTTTTAACAAACTTCCTCTTATCCTGATCATCGACAAATATATCTTGTTTTGCATTTCCCCTAACCATAATGTGGTATATCCCAATATCATTATACTTTCTTGGTAATCTAGGCATATTTTATATCCTTTTTGCCTAATGAGCGATATCTTATATTTTATTTTCAATTATTATAATATTCAATTGTAATGTTGTCAAGAGAACCGTCCCCGTGACAATATTTTTTCTATGGTGTGGTTAGTATTGTTGTTACTTTATAAATATCATAATTCAAGCCGTTGGTAGAATCCCCCAAGGCATCCTCTACACTATTACTTGAAGGTATCATACTGGTATCATTTATCGTTAAGTTTGAAGCTAAACCAAAATCTAAATAATCGAATACTTCATTGTCTGTATCGGTAGTAAGTACATTCATAGAAATTTTTTCCGGATTATCCATACTTGTCAGACTAATAGAAACCTGGAAATAATTATCTCCTTGTTGTGAGCCAGAGAAAGGTTGTTCAGCACCACCTATCTCTTCAAAACTAAATCCGAAATTGCCCAGTTTTACATAATAATAACCATCTTCCCAATTTTCTATATATTCATCAGGGGGGAAAGAAGCATCTTTGTCTGTATCAAAGACAATATAATAGATGCCGTCATCAGTATTAATTTGACCGTTATTATTGATTTCGACTTTTACGGTTAGTTGTTTCTCTCCAGTACCTCCTCCACCATTAGGGTCATCAACCCATCGCGCACATCCAGTTAGTAGGAAAGAAGCAATAAATAGTATTATGCAGTACAGTAATAATTTTTTATAATATTTTTTTATCCGCATATTTATCAGCATAACTATCCCCCGTTGTAATTATTTGTATTATTATTTAATATTTTAAAGTACTATCAGGTCTATGATCTATTATTTTTTGAAAATATTCATTTATTTGAATTTTTAATTAATCCAAAATCATTCTACTCTTAACATTTCCAGTTACTTCTAATTTGTCATCATCAATATAGAAAACTGCCTGCTCTCCGGAAATTTGCCGATCATTTTCTACTTCTTCTATCTTTACCTGACCGCCTAGAGATATCTTATCTTCTGCGTCATTGTAAATTGCTTCCTGTGCAGTGATAGTATAATCTTTTTTGGTAATTTTTACTTCTCCGGTAGCAGTCATGTTTTTGGTATCTGTATATATTTCCAGCTTCTGACATAACCAATTAACATTATCCGGTTCTCCAGAATCATCTTCTCGCTCTTGTATTAACTCTACCTGATTTTCAAAAATATACCGCTTATCGTTTAGAAATGCCTCTAATGTTTCACCGGTAATAGTAATATCTTCTTTCACCAATTGAACATTTTCGATAATTTGACCAACCTTGGTATCCACATTAAAAGATGCCTGGCCTGCAGTCAAGGTGGTATCCTCCTGGATAATCACTACATTGCCAATAAATACCATCTGGTCATTTTCCTTATCATAATTTACCTTATCAGCAGTAAGTTCTACTGTTGATTCTTCCTCACCACCATCTTCTTGATCAGTTATTTGTACCTGTTCCTGAGCAAATAGGGGAAAATTCATTATACCGATTATTATAAAGATAGAAATGATCAGAATAAATATTCTCTTAAATAAGCTTTTCATAAAAAATTATCCTTCCTTCCCTTTGATGGGGTCAGGTCTCAACATTTGACATTTTATTAGGGAAATGTCAAATGTTGAGACCTGACCCCATATGTCTTTTACAATTTCATAGTGACAGTTACTCTATCAGTTAATTCAAGCTGGGTCATTTCCATATTTGTTGAAATCCCGCCTGCAACAATATATTTATCCTCTACCTGTAACTCTACCTTATTATTGCTAGATAATCTTTGTTCCTCTGAGTGCCAGAATATTTTCTCTCCCATTAAAGAATCACCATCATTATTGGAAATAACCACATTTCCATTCAGTTCCATATCTTTGCTCTGCATGTTAGCAATGCATCTTTCTGCAGAAATAGTAAGATGTGGTTCTTCTTCTTTAAAAATAACCATCTGTTTTATATCCTCAAATATAGTACTTTCTCTATCTTTGGCAATTGAAATTACTTCTGCTTCAATAAGCCATTCTTTTTTTTCATCCTTTATCCCTAAAACCTGTCCTTTTTCTATATGGACAGGGGGCTCGTCAACAACAACATCATCTATTGCCTGCTCAATGGCTTCTTCCGGTGACATTGTTTCTTCAGGACTATTATCATAAAAGAAAAAATAGTAAACTGCTATGCCTATAATTAGTATTATTCCTAAAAAGATAAATATTTTTTTATTTTTCATTATATAATATTCAGGAAATTCTTATTTCCTATTACTCTTTCTTATAGTTATATTCTTACTGCCTTCTCTGTTGCTCTAAAAGGTCCTTAAAATTACTCTCAAGAATATATTTTAACACAGACTTATAAATCTTTTAAAATCTACTACAGTACCATTGATTTTTCGTCTTGTATACACTATTTTGTTTTAATACCCCAGGTAATGCAACATTTCATCCCATAACAATTCCTGAGCAAAATTTGTATTATCATAATAATCATCATAGCTATAGTATGGAATATAAATAGAAAGCCCGTGAGAATTGATTACACTACTACCAATGCTGGTGTTATTTATAATAATATTACCTTTTTCCATTGATTGATCAATTTGGCTTGCATAATACAAAACTGATGAATTAGAAGTATAAGAAGGTAATTTGTTAACAAAGTCTTTTAAATCAATATATTCAAATGCAACACCTGTATAATATTGGCTGGCATTTCGAGCATCCCTATAATTATTTTTCGGTACAGATGAGTCATTCATTATTGACTGAGAAAGCCCGGAAAGCTGGTTAGCCAAACTATCTATCTGCCTCAAATCTACTGCAGATAACGTCACATTACCCCCAGCACCTGAATACTGATTATAATACAAATCAACAATATCAGAGGCAAATTGGCTGGATATCTGATTAGGATTTGTAACCAGGGTTTGTAGAACAGAATCATACTGCCAGCCATTGCCTGGAACAGAAGCTTCAGAGGAAATCATGATATTTCCATAATCTTTTATCTGGTAAGCAATTTCTATCATAGCCATTTGACAGGCATCCATTCCTACAATATCAATTTCCCCTCCTGCTTGTCCTGCTTGCCCGGCAATAAAAGCAAGGGCTTCTTCCAATTCTGGCATGGTAATACTGCTATTTAAACCAAAATTCCAATCCCAGCAAATATCACGACTAATTTCAAGAGAACGAAATCCTCCGCCATGATTCCATAATACCAGCATATATCGTTCTGCTGGGTAATTCTCAATTGCCCATTGGCCAAAATCCTTTAAGGTCTCAGGGTCTCCCATATTTTTTTCGCCTAAATCCTTGACAAGCTTTGATCTAATTATTTCAGTATTCATATCCTGGGTAATATAATATCTCCTGGTACCCGTCCAATCATTATTCGAAGAGTCATCATAATTACCCATTCCCAGACTATCTAGCACACTAAGAGAAATTCTATCCATCTGTACTACTATATTTACATCTTTTGTTGAACCTATTAATTCCATTTCATTAATATCCTGGATACCCACTGTTTCAAGATTGTTGCCTGCTGCCATATAAACCATAACTGTCCATTTTGCCTCATTTGGCATTGGTGGAATAATTGAACATCCGGAAAAGATTAGGGATAAAATTAATACAATACTTAGTAAAATAAAAAAAGCATATTTTTGTTTTTTGATATCCATTAAATACTCCATATCTTAAATATAACTTTAAGCCTATTCATTATATTGATTATTTTTTAGCGTCAATTAAATTATTGCAATATTTGTATTTTACCATTATTTTAAGGATTTTTATACATCAAATCCAAGTTTAGGGAATATATAATGATAATCGTTATGCACCGTCAGGAAATGTATTATAAGTAGCATCCGGCTTGATAAATACTGAATAGTCATTTCTTGAAAACTTTAAACATTTTTCCCACAGTTTATTAATAAATAACAGTAAATACACTTTTTTGTTGCACAATTTTTTTTCTTCAGCTATAATTAATATAATTTTTATTCCTAATTTTTCTTCTTTGTCTCATAGAAAGAAATATTATATTAGTTTTATATATTAGCTAAGAGATTAGGTAATTTTGAAATTATTCTATAGTTTTTATACTCTATAAATAAATATTCTTAGCCAGTATACTTAATTTTTTTAAAAAGATAATTGTTTATTCTTCATTTTTAATTTATAATTAATAAAATACTAAATGCCGAAAGGAAGTAAAATGAAAAGGAAACGGTTCTTTAAATTATTTTTAATTATTACAATTATAGCTGTTTTTACACTTTTCTTAAATGGCTGTTTAGTACTTCTGCCTGTTATCCCTATTGTGGAAATTAATATTGCCAATGATAATTGGACTTATGAAATTTATGTTGATGGCTCTTATCAAGGCACAACCAATAGTTCCGGAAAATTAACTCTTTATAATGTAAGTACAGGATATCGCCATTTTGAGGCAAAAGATACCTCATTTTTAAACCGATATGGAGATAAATGGCAAACAATTACAAATGGTTACAATATAGTTAATATTAATACTTATTAAATTAATATTAACTTTTTTGTTTTGATAATATCTTTCTAATCTTATTTACATGAATATTTTTATTGAATAAACCAAAATGAAACTAATAGAAAAAAGTGGGGTGATTATAGAGAAAAAAGTCAATAATATGTTTTTGATGTGGTGAACAGAATTTTTTTGCTTTTATTGAAAAGGAACTTTGTATTTGTTTTAGATTAAATTAGAAAAATAATAATTAATTCTATTAGAAAAGAGGTATTAAAATTGAAGAAAAATGCTGTTTTAATTATTGCCATTCTCAGTATTGTAATCTTATTGTCAGGCTGTGCTGCCTCAGTTCCTAACCCTACTCCACAACCAACAACTTATACCATCAAAGTTATTTCCCAATGCAGTAATTGCTGGGGCAATGTTGTAGTAAATGGTGTTCCTTCAGGGGATTATCTTATAGCTTGGGGAGCAGCCAATGTCAGTGGTGTCCCAGCGGGAGCAGCTATCCGCTTAGAAGATGAATTTGGCTGGGTCAGCCATACTGTGTTTTTTAATCCGGCAATGGGAACAAATGTGGTCTTTGATTATTTTTAAAATAGAATATTGTTTCTAAATGTTTTAAATCGATAAGAATTTATATAATAGCAAAAAAGACATTTACTAAAAAGTAAATGTCTTTTTTGCTATTATATATAATGAAATTATGATAAAATATTAAAAATAATATCAGGAAGTAAAAATAACTATGATAAAATTTTATGAAAATGGAAAAATAAAAAATAAGACTATTATTTTTAATTTACTCTTGTTAATATCACTTATATTTTTCAGTGCCTGCACAATATACCCTGCCCCTCCTAATAACATAACAGGAAATGGAAATATTCAAGTTTACTCTGAGCCAGCAGGTGCATCTATCTACTTAAATGGTTCTAGTACCGGTTATACCTCACCAAAATTACTCAAAAATGTGTCTGCCGAAAGTTACCTGGTTACCCTGAAACTGGAAGGTTATCTGGATAGTAATAATTTTGTACAAGTTTACCCTAATCAAACTGCTCAATTAAATGTATCTTTGGCACTTAATCCATATATTGATCCACCAAACATGAATCTGCTGGCTAAAATTGAAGTGGAACCAAACAACCTAAATCTATTGACAGGCCAGTCTACAAAAATTAATTCAATAACTGCTTTTTATGCTGACGGCAGTAGTAAAAAACTGCTTGCCAGCCAATGTAACATTTATAGCACTGACCCAAATGTAGTTTCTGTAACTTCGGAGGGAAATATTACCGCTATTTCAGAAGGACAAGCAAATATCTGGGTTGAATATCAGGAAATAAATATTATCAAAAGTGCTAAAATTATGATTAATGTTCTAAATTCTTCTGAAGATTTAGGAAACTTAACCTCAATTTCTGTATTACCTTCCACCATGTCTTTGTCAGTTGGTGAATCTAAGTCTATCTCTTCAATTACTGCGTATTATGATAACGGCATAGAACAGCAAATAGATCCTGGTCACTGTAATTTCTTAATAGATAATACAAATATCTCTATAAGTAATTCAGGTGTTATAACTGGTAATTATATTGGCAATTCTGTTGTTACTGTTACTTATACTGAAAACGATATTACCAGAAGTGATACTATTGCTGTATCAGTAAGCGAAGCAACTGTAAGTGATACAACATACCGTGCTTTAGCAATCGGGGTAGGTGACTATATTTACTATGGGGAAGATGGTGATTTGATCGCTCCTCCTTATGATGTAATTAAAGTGAAGGAATTATTCTATGATTGTAAATTCGGCAATAAAAACACTTCCTTCACTAAGATTAGTGAATTAAAAGATACACAGGCTACTAAAACTAATATCATTCAAAAAATTCAGTCAACATTTTCCGGTGCTGATACTGATGATGTCTCTTATTTTTATTTTAGCGGTCATGGCTATACACTAAACCAGACTTCATATTTATGTCCTACTGATTTTAATGGCGAAACAGACAAAGCAATCAGTGTGGATGAATTAGAATCCGCTTTGAGTTCCATTCCAGGTAAAAAAGTCGTATTAATTGACTCCTGTAATTCAGGTGGATTTATCGGTAAAAGCATTTCTAATAATGGTAGTGATGAGATTATAAATTATTTGGCTGATTTTAATGAATCAATTATCAACACATTTTCAAATAAGCCTTTATCTAAAGATCTACTTACCTCTAGCGAATACCAGGTACTTACTTCCAGTCACTGGTACCAGGAAAGCTATGAAATACAGCCGATTGAAGGCGACCCCTTTGGAGTATTTACACAGGGTTTATATGAAGGATGTAGTTTAGACAACAATATTCCTGCAGATGCTAATCAGGATGATAAAATCTCTTTACAGGAGGCTTATGAATTTATTTCACAATGGACTGCCTCCATGCGTTATAACCAGAATGTACAGGTTTACCCGCTGAATTCTAATTTCACAATTTTCGAGTATTAGTAGTAAAAATTTGCCGTTAGTCGTTGGTATTTAGCATTTAATTAAATTTTCCTGGGGGTTTGATTATTAGTAAAAAATAATTTTAACTGTATAATGTTGTTAATTATTAATATTAATAGAATGTAATTTTTCATAAAAGGAGGTTCAAATAGTGAAAAAATTTTCCTTTAAAGCAACTTTTATAATAATCATGATTATTGCTATTTTATCTTTTGGATTAACCGGTTGTGATATAAATATTGTTGTTCCAGAAAATACGGGCACTGTTATAATACATCTTTCCGGAACCTATAAATACGACATATTTATAGATGGTGTGGAAAAATTATCAAATAAAAACCCTGGTACTTATAGTATTTCTAGTGTTCCAGTTGGTTATCGCACTATAGAAGCGATTGACATTGATGGTGAGAGTTATGGATATGACAGCACAACTGTTAATGTTAAAATGGGTACTAATAATGTTTATCTGGATCCAGAGCCCACTACATCTACCGGAACAGTGTACATTTCAGTATCAGGTGATTGGAAGTATGACATAAAAATGGATGGAATAACAAAATTTACAAACAAAGCATCTGGAACTTATACTCTCTATAGTGTCTCTGTGGGAAATCATACTTTCGAAGCAATTGATACCATAGGT
>LDZT01000003.1_pt1 | contig 36043 bp, 57 predicted proteins | sample 615521 | NCBI WGS metagenome assembly LDZT01 (sample SAMN03408292, study PRJNA278302) | terrestrial metagenome | isolation source: oil reservoir sample SB1 | place: USA: Alaska, North Slope, Schrader Bluff formation | collected 2011-09 | reverse complement strand
GTTCAGCGTGCACCGTATTGAATTTATCTCCTGGAAGTACCTACGGTTTAATTTATTTTTCAATTAGTTTCCTCCTAACCATCCAAATTTGCGCCACAATGAATTTAAATCCCATACCCTATACAATTCTATACATACCATTATGATTTTTCGATAGCGTTTAATTCTGGCGATTTGACAGGACATACAGGACAAAGTTAAACCTCACTTTCTACAGTGATAAGAACTTTAGGATTGTTCCCATATATTTTATTTTTAGTGACAGAACATACCTGACAGTCATCATGCCAAACAATCCCTTTCAGAGAATCCTTGATAGCTTTTTCTAAATTGTCAAGATCTGGTTTTACGACATGAGCAGCATTTACAAATCTCTCTTTTACCTCACCCTTTGAATTGTAGTGATATTTTGGCCGGGGCAATATAATTTTAAGGTTCATATTGACAGGTACGCCAGGAAGGGCCATAACGGGATTTTGCATTATGATCTGAGCGGCAAAGTTATTTTTATAAGCCCTTGATTCCTTCGGGTCATAGGCGGTTACAAACTTTCCTCGTCTTGCAAATCTCGGCCTGCCCTGTGCTTTCGGGATACCGTGATAAATAAATTGCTGAACCTTTTTCATTCTTTCCGTTTCCTCCTGTTTTCAATGTCTATCAACGCCAATCTTTCGGCTTCTGGTCTTGGTATGTTGGCATCAAATTCATAAATACCGGACCTTTCTCCGAAATCGTACTTTTCTTCTTCTGTCAAATCGGTTTTAGAAATCATGAGCATCCTCTTCTTCCGGGATAAAAGATTTATTTATGTCCAGCCGCTTATTAAATTTCTTGCTTAGAGCATTTGTATATATACCGGCCGTGGGTTTGTAATAGCTTTCCTCAACGGCATCCTGTCCCATTTCCTGTTTAAGCTGCATAAGCTGAGCAACTGTGATATAAACCGGTTTCTCTGCTGAATTTGCAGCATACCTGAATTTTAATTCTTCGCCTTCAGCGCCTTTAACAATCTCCGCAGTTCCATACCAGCCCCGTTCAGTCCACTTGTTTTCGCCCTTGATAACACACAGCAATTCATACCCGGCGTGGCGCATTTTCCACCGGCAGGTTTTCCATGTCCGGTAGTTGTCAGGCTCATGTTTCGCTATTTCAGCTTCTGCTTGGTTCATACCGTCAAACCTTTTTGCATTTGCTATCTTCTTTTCAATCCGTTCAAAATCTCCCATAAATTCAGGGGGTATGTAGTTTTTCCAGTGCACAATCTGTATCATTTTAATTCACCTCTCTTGTATGCTGCCATTTCTTCCGCAAAAGGATCGTCGTCCTCGTTATAGGCCGGGGCTGGATATGCTTCCGGTTGTTTGCTGTTTCCATTTCCATTGCTGCCTCCTGATATAAGTTTATTAATTTGCGTTTTAAATACTCCGATTGACCGCCCAGCTTGACAGATAAATGGATCATGCGATTGTATAAACACGTCCCACAATCCTTTCAGACGTTCAAGCCCATAGGTTTTGAGGAGCTTTTTCACAATTGCGCCATCCTTCCCACCGTCTACAAGCATTTTTTGAGCATATTTGTTTTGAAAAGCTTCATTGGCATAATCAATAAAAAATTTCACGTCTGGCGATGTGTTTTTTTTTGCATCGCCAATATGTTTTATATTCTTTATATTCTTTTGTTTTAGAGTAGGAGTAGGAGAAGAAGAAGGAGAGCATCCGTTATGCATATGCATACCATCTGCATGTGCATGTGCATGTGCATCGGTTTTTGACCACTTCGCGGCAGCACCTTTCTTTCGTGATTCCGAGTACTTATCTTGCTTTTCCCGTGTCTCTTCAAGGCGTAAATTGATGTATTTCTCGTCGGAGTTAATTACGAATTTTCTCGCTATTTTCGGCCAGATAATCGCGAGTTTTCTCGGAGTTATCCCGGCGATTTGAGCGAGTTTTTGAGGTTGAGAAGGTAAGGGACCATTCGCCCACTCGACACAAAGGAGTCTGGTATACAGGCCGATCTCTTCAAGGGACCAGTCTATTGTATCAACGAGGAAATCACCTGCATATAATTGAAATGCCGGGGCTTTCATATATCGGCCTCTTTAAAATTTACAGAGGCATGGTCGGCCAAGATATATGAGTTAGATATAGAAAGGTTTCCCTTTCGCCATGCCCCTGTTTTAGTTGATTTTAATAATGTGATTGTCATATATACTCGGCCTATACATATCCTATATTGTTTTAATTTATCAAGACTTATTTCTGCTCCACTGGTCGCACGTAAAATCCTTCCGAGGGTTAATAACCCCGCAAACACTTGAGCAATTATGAATACATTGGAAGCATACTTCGTGTCCTTTCTCAGCTTTTTGGTTAAACTTTCGGTAATGATTAATGTATTTAAATTCCTGTTCTTTTTGGGTCATATTTCTATCTCCGTTATTACTTTAAACTTTTCTGCTACAGCTTTAACCACCGGCACACTGACTGCATTACCCAATGTCTTATATCTCTGTGTATCAGATATTTTTATTTTCTCTCCGTTTTCGTCAATGCCATATTCCGTCCAACCATCAGGAAAGCCTTGAAGTCTTTTGCATTCCGTGGGGGTAAGCCGCCGTATTACCGTTTCTGTGATTATATTAATCTTGTTTTTTGTTCCGGAACTACTCAGGCAACACATATCCCCCCCCCGTAGATAAAATCTATCTTGTTGTGATTTATACCCCTTCCCTGATACATCAATTTGAATCCTTTTTATGTTGGTATTATTCGCCATTATTAACCTTTATCATCACTCCGTGTATGTCCTGCCCCGTCAGTGTGAACATATCTTCTCTGTCGTTTTTAAATCTTCTTCCATTTTGTCGTTTATTTGGTCTCCCTGGAGTGATGATGGGCATACACTGACTAAATCCCATGTGTGTTTTTTCGTCATACTGCCTCTGCCCCCCCCCCGAACCGTCTTTGATATGTGTTCTTTGTCCGTGATCAAGCCATCCTTTGTGATAGTTTGCGTCGATTGTTTCAGATACTTGCCCCCCCCCCGAATCCATTATGTATTTCTGTTGCTTCTCCGATAGGAAATATTTCCGGTCTACATTGTCCTCTAAGATGTTCGACAAAGTAAACCCGCTCTCTATTTTGGGGCAGAAACCACCTTGTATTAAGAAGTTGCCATTGACCATCATACCCACACTCGGCAATCTCTCCCAAAACGGCAAGCCAGTCTTTTCCTTGATTGCTTGAAAAAAGACCTTTGACGTTTTCAAAGATAAAATGTGGGGGTCTTGTAACCCTGATAATTCGCATTGCTTCATAAAATAAGCCACTTCGGACACCTTCAAGCCCTCTTCGTTTTCCAGCAACCGACAAATCCTGGCAAGGGAACCCGAAAGTAACGAGGTCGAGTTTTGGTAATCTTTCCGGTTGAATAGTTCTGACATCTCCTAAATCCTCCGCTTTTGGAAAATGATATTTATAAATTGCCTTTGCATATTTATCTATCTCTGAAAATCCATGCCAATTAAAAGTTAATCCAGCATCAACAATGCCTTTAGCGAAGCCTCCTATACCGGAAAAGAGGTCAAGCATCTTAAGCATTATCTCTCTACCCTCATAAACAGCGCATACCCGTTCGACTTACTAATATCCCATTGAAATTTTTCCCAAGCTTCCCCCGGAGAGTCCGCTTTAAGTTGAATAATTGTTTTTGAAGTGCATCGAGGATTAGTGAACCCGATTGAGAGATTACGAATGTATTTCAGGCATTTCAAGATAACTGTTCCCTGCCTTTTATACAATTTCTGTTTAAGATATGATTCAGTAACGGTCAATTTCCACCCTGGCTCTGTGCGAAATTCTCTTGAATAAATTTCAAGGATTCCAAAAAAAGTTAAATAGCCATCTCCGCCAAAAGCCTTTATCAGTCCAAAAATGAATGGATCATCAAGGCTATCAGACATATGTTTAAACCACTTAATGTGTCGCCTCCCTATTTATAAAAATCATATTCACTATCAATCATCAATGATAATTTATTCATCGGAAATGATTGACGTTTTTTCATTCACATATAATACGCTTCACTATTATTGAGTCTGAATATGCACTTCTCACAATATATACGCGGCATCCCGTTCCCTGTCCAGTCAAGTTTAACTTTATGGATCTTTCCACACCCAGGACATTTAGCCTCAACAATAGGGGTACGGTCCTTATACCTGTCTGGTTTGTAATAATATATTCTTCCGGTCTTTGACTTAATTTATTGGAACTCACTCATCCCATACCTCCCTTGTTCTTATTGCTTCTCTGATTGATTCTTCTTTCTCTTCTTCCTTGCACGCCTCATTAACGATTCTAACAGTTGTGTTGTAGTCGTACTTGTCCAGATAATTTTCCATTAAAATTTCATGAACAATCTTATCCCTGAGCTTGCTATACATTCGCTTTATTCCCCTTCACGTTGTATTTTTTCTTTCTATCTTTTGCTACACGACAGTTATAGCAGTACAGCTCATCTTTCTTTTGGACGTTTGCCTGTTTGCCACACTTAGCGCAAATAATAGAGTGTATACCGTGCCCATGTGCCTGATCGGGTTTAAAGTGCTGCTTAACCAGCATAGCCACAGACTGATAGTCTCTGTAGGAGCACATGACGTGCTCACATTTCAGGGATTGCAGGTCATTGTCAAGATACATCTTAGAGCCACATTTAGGACAGATCATCACGCCTCCTCTTTGGCATCTTCGCCACGTAGTGTGTACCTTCCATCACCCCTATAATACCGTTGACTTGCTTCTGTGTTATCCGTGTGAGTTTGTGGATGTACTGCATCAACTCTTTCTTCTCAGGGGATAGATCAATAAAGATTGCTATTCGGTTAAACATTTAAACCTCCTCCATAGGAAATTCTTTTGCCGTAAAACCCCGCCCTGAAGGGCGGGGTAGTTGACTTTTATGCCAATATTGTTATTTCTTTTGGAAGGTTTTCTACAAGCCATTCTTTAATTTTAACTACTGCTTCATTTTTCCATGCTCCTCCATCTGCTTCAAACAATGCACATGTAGGAGATTGATCACCCGATCTCATACGAAAAACAAATCTTGAAACAGGCTGTTCAACTTCCGAGAATGTCCTGTACGGTCTGAGTAAAACAGGATTAGGAACGGGTATATTAGCTACTCTTGCCACACCAGCCTTAGCTGTAACCTGTTGTCCAACTCCATCATCGGCATATGTTGTAACCATTCCGTCTGTGATATTACCTACAACCTTCAATATAGTTTCTGTTGTTTCATCCTGAATAAAATTAGCTTGCAACCGGATAATGAAAGCTTCAACGGACATAAAAGTACCTAACTCTAATATGCGCTTATTTGATGCTCGCATAAAACAATAACGTTGCTGGAACCCACCATAAAGACGTGATAGAACCATTACATTAAAACATGAATCAACCAGCACTATCGTTTCTTTAAGTTTTAAAATATCCGGATTTCTTTCAAGATAATCTTTAATTGCTGTCAAGGTTTCCACGTTTATAGGTATTGGTTCGGGTTCTTTTACAGGAATTAAACTTTTCTGTGTATATCTATTCCCATCAATTTCAATAACCTCAGTTTCTTTACTGTTTACTGCCAAGCTTGTTATTGCAGAAACAAATTCAGCATTAATCATTTTTCACCTTCCTTATTAAGTTTATAAATTTTAACTTCTTCTTTGTTTTTCCCATTAAAAGGGATTTCTTCTTGATTAGGATTATGTTCTGTTGCAACTGCTTTGTTGCCATCTGTACCGACAAACATTTCTGTTATAAATGGTTTTGCCGATGCAAGTTTTGATTCACATTTGATAGCCACAGTACATAGCGTTCGCTTATCGTTCGGTTTAATCGAAACTTTGAGGGTTACAGACCTTGTTTCTATACCAGTGTTAGGGTCTATGATATTATCCAAAACCTCCTGTAAACAATCGTCAAACTTTTCGACTGCTGCACCTCTTCCAAGATTATCAAGACTGACAACTTCATGTGTTAAAGCCATACTTAAAACCTCCTCTTTTTTTATTTACAGACATTGTATTTATGTTTATTATTCTTCGTAGTACTCCAACCCAGGCACAACCCTGCCTAATTCTCTACCGAATGCCCTTGCTTTTGCATTTGCCACTGCGATGTTGATATCAAGAAGATCAATCAATGCAGGATTACCAGCAACAGCTCTTATCACCATGAATTTATTGACCACTTTTGCCTTTGGTCTTACTGTATATTTTCTTCCGTCAATTTTTGGGATATTGTTTTGTACTTTGACAGGTGCAACATACACAGGTGTATTGATGATTTCTTGTGCTTCCTCATAATTCCCTTCTTTTTCAGCTTCTTCAGCTTCAAGCAAGCGCCTTTCCTCTTCCTCCTGCCTTGCAATCTCTTGCAACCGCCTTTCCTCCGCTTCTATTGCTTGTTTAACCTTTGTTTGATAGGCTTTTACCTGATTAATGTGGTATTCTTTATATTCTTTTACAGGGTTATTCAGCTTATTGATAAGTGTTGTCCACCCTTTGTGTGCCTTATGTGCTGCATCCCGAAAACTTCCAAATTCTTTCTCTATCAATTCAAGCCTTTTATCGGCTTTCTTGACAGCTTCATCTGCAAGTTGCATTGTTTCGTTGTCAACCACCTGTATTTTTTGAGATACAAATACAGCAATTTCACCTGTTGATTTCTCTGTTTTTTCTGGCATATCGGTTACGTATATGACTTTTGCGGGTTCTGCTGTCATTCTATTTCCTCCTTTTCAATAACACCATCAGGAACGGCTACTATTTCTATTTCAGAGTTTCTATCCTGTATTGTCCATCCGTTATAAGATGGATCCCTTTTTTTCTTGACTTGCATTGCTCCATCGAACACATTCACGGCAAGACCTATGTTTATTTTTTCCTGTAACAAAAATCCCTTGTCACCTACTTTGACTATTATTCTCATTTCATACACTCCTTTCTAAGTTGATATGCTCTGTTAATTGTCAAAAAATCATCTCTGTCTTTCCTGCCATAAACAGATTCAGACAGTTTAAATTTGCCGTTCGCTTGGAGGTAGACACACCGGGCATAGAACACATCATCGTAAAGACCAATATAGCCACCTCCCTGTAACCTGTGCCATTTTTGTTTATTTGCTGTTGCCTTTCTGTCCCATACTTCCTTATGTCCCTGATACAACACCGTACAATCCGGCTTGCCACAATAACCGTAAATATGGTTATAATGTCTCTTTTCAGTCTCAATGATGGTTATTCCTGCTTCAGCTTTTAATTGCCGCCAAGCAAGTAAATAAGGCATATCCAAAGGGTCAACTGTTGATTCATCCAGATCGTTTTTATCATCAAATTCACAAACAAGGTGTCTCCTTGTTCCGTTTTCTGCTCCCTGCTCTGTGAACCATGTTGTGTCTATAAATCCCATGTATTGTAATATTTCGGTAACACTTGGATATCTAACACCATCAACTTTAAATATCCTGTTTGCTTCATCTGTTATAATTTCATGCATTATTCTGTCCTGCCTTCCAGGTTTCATAGGCTTTCTTAATTTTCCCGTATGTCACCTTTACGGCTGCATCTGAAAGCTCCTCAACTTTGGTCTTTCCGTCAATCCATTTCTTTTCGCCGGTATCTTTGTTCGTGCCCTCAAAGCCTGAATAAGTTTTCAGCATGATTTCAAATTCCGTACCTGTGCTATCCATTTCTGTCAACATGCGTGTTATTTCTGCTCTGAGGTCTTTTTCTTCTTTCGCCTGAGAAGATTTTGATTGAGGTTGCTGATAATCCCGTTTTTCACCAGCTTTCTTATACTCAACCTTGCCGATCTGCTCCCTTTTGATGCCAGCGAATGATTCAAGATCGTTGTAGGTTAAATTTCTAATACCGAGCAGTCTTGTTATCCCGTTGCCGAGAAGGTTTGTCATTGCCGCCATTTTTAAATCACGCCGATCAAGAGGCTTTTCACCTATTTTTACGGATTTACCGTCCTTCATTTCATATTCATATTTCTTGAAGAAAGCGTCCCTTGACGATCTGCTACCCTCAACTTCTATAGAACGTCCAGCAAGTGAAAATTCACCTTTATAGACATATGTAAGTGTTCCGTCTGGTTCTTGTTCAAGTATAGGTTCATCAATTTTCCATGAGATATTGAACAGATTCGCTATCTTTTCAGAACCGCTTGCTTGCAAATATGGTTTCCCATTCTGATCTACCCAGTCAGATAAGTTCGTAACCTTCAATGCCATTTGCTTAATTTTAATCACAGCGTCAATTCTTGCTTCTGCCTGTTTTGCTATTTGTACCAAAGTATCATCTGCTAAGACTGGTAAACCTGCTTCATATATTGTCATATCTTCACTCATGTTTATCCTCCTTGATTTCTTTTATTATTTCATCAACTTGACTTTTCGCCTGTTGCCATTCCTCCAGAGAAAAAACTATCTCTTTAGCAGTTCTACCCCATGCATTTTCAGTGGATAGAACAATGCCTGTTTCCAGTTTCACGCCAAATCTGTCTGTTTTGACTGTAATAGGGTCAACTGATAACCACATATTTTTTCCATCATTCGTATATCTAAGCCGGATTTTTTCCAACTTTATCCTCCCCCGTAATGATGTAGCTTGCAGGCACGTTCAACACTTCTGCAAGCCGGATTAATTTGGTTTCGCCTATTCGGTTTCTCTGATACCTCAACTGATAAACCTGTTTAGGTTCAACCTTTGCCAATCTGCAAATCTGCTTTATTGACAATGAGCTTTTCTTTAATTCATCGTAAACCCTTTTCCCTACTGTTTCGGGGGTGCATAAGACTTGATTATCATCACGATGATAAGGTACTAATCTCTTGCGCTTCTCTACCTCTACGATTGTTGCAACTCTGTTTCTCTGATCTATATCGCAACAACTCCACTTTCTGCTATCCTTCAGCGCATGTTCCATCAAGCATTGGTCATACCGTTTACAATCAAAGATCCTATAGCTCATTTATTAGCCTCCTTAACACTAAAACAGTAACGGTACAGCTTCATCTGTTTCAAAATCAATGTATGAAACATCTCGTACATTTACCGTTCTAATAGTCTTCCCATCCGCCCGATGTTCCAAGAACACCTCGTCATGGTCTCCATGGAACTCCACACGTCCTATAATTTCTTCACCTTCTCTTGCTACAACACATCCAAGGCTTTCGTTGCAATGATCTATCAAAGAGTACCTTTTAACTTTTTTCCCGTCTTTCGTAATCATGTTTCACCCTCCGCTTTGTCAAATATTGCTCTACACTTTTTGCAAGTTATCGTTTCTTTGTGCATCGTGAACCCATCTGGGATAATGTTTGTTTCACCACAGAAAGTGGAATTGTCATCACAATATTTCCCGTGAACCTTTGTACCTTTGCCTACAGTGCAAATATCAATGAAAACATCAGACATTTAGTCCTCTCTTACTCTTTTGAATGATATTACCCACACCCAAGGGTTGGACTCCCAAAGGTGTTTTTTGCTGTTGGTGGAGTCCCAAAGAATTTTAAAATTATATGTGACAGGGTAAAATATCTGTTGGTTAAAAGTATCTCTTACCCCTTCTTTTATTGCGTCCTCTTCCGTTATCTCCTGCAATCTTTCTACCCTGATATCTGTCACTTCAATGGCAATTCTGGAAGTAAAACAGGCTTCTTTTACCCAAAGGATGCCGCCTACTTGACCAAAAGGACATTTAAACTGTGGGAAACCACATTTATTATGAACATCAGTATTTTCCTTCCCCCAAAAGCACCACCAATCACCATTATTGTATCTATCGCAATACCAACGACCATCAGAATAAATGTCTTTAGGCATTGGTTTTATCACCCTTCTTGTCATAGTCTTCCTACCTTCCAAAATAGCTTTAACCATATCTGTTGAAAACAATATTGGGCTGTCTTTCATGTCACAACCTCCTTTATAGCTCATTTTCACCCTTCACTTTCCATTTGATGTACTTCTTCCAGCATTCTTCACATTTATTATTTTCACAGTCATCCTCTGATACCCTGAAATCTTCATCATACGCCATTATGCAGGTCGAATCATTCTCTTTAAGATTAAATTCAATAAGCATATCAATAGCTTTATCGTAATGTTTTGCCAATTCAGTCCATTTATTCATGGTAATTCCTTTTATTTCTATTACACAGACAAGGATCTCATTCTTGTTGAATGTTTCTGCCTCCGCATCATCCTTTCCTGTATACTTCTTTTGTGATGATCTACCTTATGCTCCCTTGATGGAGGACTGAATATAGCCATGAGAGCCCTCATACTCTTTATCAAAGAGTTCTTTGCCATTGCTTCTGATATGCTCTGTCTTTCTCTTTTCTTCTGCCAATACTCATTTTTATTGAATGCCATTGTTCCCTCCTTTTCTGAATTTCCACGGTAAATCCCTTATTTTTTTTGCCAATTCTGCCCTTCGTTCAAGATTCATCTGCCGTAACCACTGAATAAATAAGCCTCTTCCCATATCCTCTACACTGTATAGACAAGTGTAATCTTCACCCCAATCGATGGGGCAAGAAGCACAATTACCATCTGAGCAAGCACAGATTATATGTGATACATCTATCTTTACCCAACCAGTCCAATCGAAATAATCCATCGTAGGGTTTTCCGATAACCAGTTCCATAACTCCTTATGAAGTTTTTCGCCTATTTCAAGTGTTGGTATTATCATCTCTTAACCTCCTCGCCAAATCTTGCACAAACTGGCGATAATCCCCGTACTCCTCTCTGTATACATCTCCGTATACGGAATGATTCCTTACATTATTTATAAGTTGCTCATATCTTGCTATGAGATTTTTGTAATTACCTATCAGATCACTTTGCATCTTATCACTGACTTTATAATCAGCTACCGCTTGTTCCAGCTGCTCTGGTGTCATGGTGTACCCGCCTTCCCGCAATAACCGAGTGGGTTAATTCTTTCAAAATGTCCGTCTGTTCTCTTCTTATATCCCTCTGGTATTGGCTGTTCATCATATGCAAGGTATATGGTGTTATATTCGTCCCATCTCCAAAACATACAGCCAGAACCAATACAAAACATACATTTATTAAACCCCAAGCCAGAAGGTAAATTAGGCTTGAGAACAGTAAATTCGACTATTCTCTTCAAAAAACGTCTATATCTTTTCACTATACGTGTCATAGGGCACCATTTTTTCTTTGCTTCTTCTTCGGTATACATACTCCCTCCCTTTATTCTCCCTGAAAAAGTTCAAGCTCTTTATTGTCGTCTACCCAGACTTTGCAAGCCGGGCAGTAGATTCTTGGTATGCCCCTGCCAGTCCACTCCATGTAGATAACGTGCTCCTTCCCACACCGAGGGCATAAGCAGACGGTTTGCTTAATGTCTGCTGACCTCCGATAACCCCGAGGATCAATTTCCTTTTCCATCATCTCTTAGCATCCCAATCGCTGATAAATCCCTTGTCAAAGGGGATTAAAGTGATCCTCAATTCCGGTACTCGGACTATCTGTGTGCCTGTATGCTGAGATAATATCTTTTGCCGGATATAATACCGATCAAGGCATTGACCAGCTTGGAATGCTGCGAAAACAAACAAGACAACTATTAAAAATAGAATGCATAACCAGCAACTATCGTTATCTTTCATCTTACCCTCCTTGTTAAATTTGATGGAGGTTGTTTCCACGCAACCCCCATCGCGCTTTTAAAAAATGTTGTTACAAAGGTCTTTCTCACTTCCTTCCCTTTATCGCTTATTTTTTTCAACATCATTACTATCCTCAACACCCGTGGGTGATTGTAGGTTCATTTATTGCCTGTTCCTGACATTGATTTCCACAGGCAAGGAAACTTAGGAGAGAGACAAGAAACTGTCTTACACATGCCAGGTCATGCATTATGAGAAAATTCCGTGTAGGCCTGTTAATGTTGTGAGCAATAAACGGATATAATGATAATATCCTACCTACACGGACAATTTTTATTTTTCTAATTATTAATGGATTTTTTTGATTTTCCATTTATTGCTCACAAGTATTATTATAGTTATAAGAAAAAATATAGCAAGAAGAAAAATGGGATATTTGTATTAGAAAATATTATATGTATATTAGTTTTTATTATTCTGCGATAATGCCTATTAAACCGTCCCAACAATATGCATCTTCACCACAATCGTCCATGTACCCATTAATAGACTTTGGCTTGAGTCTGGCAAAGGTGAAATGTTCATCAACAATACCATGGCCATCAATGAGGGATAACCTGACAGATTTTAAACATTTAATACTATTGTGCCATCACCGTAATATGCTGTTCCTCCGATTGTGCCAAAGAGATGTTTACGGTTCGATGTTGATTCATAAGTCTTGCGCTTTAAGGTTGTACCATCTGAATGTAAATATTCACAATAATATTGTGGCGTTAATCCTGCTCCGGAATAGGAATAATAAAGTAAACAGCAAATATAGTAATAAGTTCCGTTTTCATAATAAATTGATGGATGATACCCGTAAACTCCATAACCAATAGCGGTGTAGCCTTCAGTGGCGACATAATATCCATCACCTGCTTTGTCATCAGATTCACATAACAAGGTATCTGTGCCATTAATGTTAAGATAAGTTCTAAGCATGTACTGGTCATATGCTGTTCCATAATAATCATATTCATCCCATATATACATGTAATGACTGCTATCTACATAGTGATTATAAAAAGGCTTTAAATAAACTTCAGAACCACTACAAATTTCATCAAAAGGATTTGATACTCTACTTGCCAATAGAAAATCATCATTTGGAGGTGTGGGTGGTTGAGGGGCATGATATGCTGTAAAAATAATTATTGTTCTTGATACATTAGGATTTGTCTTTATGCATGTTCTTTCTTTAACAGAGTTTTCATCAATTATTACAGAAGTTGTAATTGTTTCTGTTTCATTATTAATAACTTTAAAATACCATGCCCACTGATTGCTTTGATCAAAAGGCCCGGACACAGTAGGCGTCCCCCATGAATTAATGACAATATTAGAACTTTTATCATCCTCAACATCATAACCTGATAGAGGTTGAGGGTAAGAAATTGATGTTTCAAGCGTATCCATAAGTTCAAGATTCTGGTCAAGTCCTATATATCCGTCAAGATCATTAGTGCTGGAATTGTATGCTTCAAGGTAAAGTAATGCCCCTCCTTCGGGATATTTTGGATGGTCTTTGAATCCGATCACCGTGCAGTTTGCCCAGTTCCCGGCGTCCCTTATATCCGCCTTTACGCTGTCGAATTTTATCAGCACAACATCATCAACGGCAAAGGCTTCACTATTCACATCCATGTAAACAATAGGAACATTCTCCAGAGCATCAACAGCGTTTACATTAAGGGCAACGCCATTATCATCTTTTACACTGCTTGTCGCCGCTTCAAGGGTAACGTTGCAGGTGTCCGCTTCTGTGTCAATTGAGGTTATTGTTCCGTAACGATAAGTAGGCATCCACTTCTGCCATCCGGCAAGCATGGCCCAGTTGACAAATATATTGTTTGCCAGCCCGGAAATAGAAGGCTGTAACTTCCCGTCTCTTGTTGAACTATATGCTGCATTACCACCATAGCCAGGTTGTATGTTGACATTCGTCTTGCGTTCTCCGGGCACTTCTATAGTACCTACTTCCCCGGATAGGCTTGTTGTCTTGTCCGCGCACCATGCCTCAACAGCCGGATCTTCAGGGATATTATTATCAAGCATCTGGTATCTTTTCTTTGCTGAAGCAAGAAGTAAGGTAGTTCGATTCTTTTCTTTGTTCTTGTGTTGTAATTCATTGAGTTTGCTGACATAATCATCAACATGCTTGAACGGATCAATAAGTGATAATTCATTCCGTAGGGTTTCTATTTCGTCTTCAATATCTTCAATGGCTGCTTCAATGGCCGGTATGACTGTTGCAAGTTTGGCATATTCTGCAAGTGCTCTTGCTGTGTCAAGATTAAGAGTTATGTTGTATAACCCGTCTCCTGCATGAGATATGATTGTACCCTTTCCCATACTATGCGTCTATCTCTGCTATTTCAATTTGATGTTGTCCATCGTTCACAGTATAAGTTATCAGCTCCACGGTGAAAGAATCCCCGTCATAAGTTGCTGTATCACCAGGGCATAGGTTGATATTAGGTACAGCGCACCTGTAGCGTCTTTTATCATCAGTTACACTCTTATAAATAACGTCTTCAAGTGCTACTGTTTTTGGGGTGTATGTCTTCTGCTTATGTCCTGACAATGTAATTGATTGATTGACGCCTCCTTCATCAAGCCTGACTGATTCGAGGTTTGCCCTTAATATCTCTTCATTTTCAGCTTCAGAACCATCAACCAGCTTAACCATGTTGATAACCAGATCCCCGTTCAGACGTGCGGCAATGTCATCAGCATAGCCAATATCTGGAATTACAACTGTAAGATAGGAGGGTGATCCGCTTCGCTGGTTCGCCTGAAAAGATGAAATAGGAATTATAATATCATCAACGCCGTCTCCGTCTCCTGTGAGAGTAAAAATATATAATATTGTTAAGTTCTGATCTGCCATATTATTATAAGTCAAGCCTTTCTTTCACAAGTACCGATAATATTGCTTCACCACTGTCATAATTCAATGATTGTATCGCAGCCGAAAAAAAACCCTCATTCGTCGAAACATACAAAAGAGCATGATTTTTAAAGATGTTATCAATCTTGTCATATATATCTTTTGTAATATTGGTTCGTATATCCAATGTTCTGTCGCCATAGGAATAACCGCTGTCCGTAATACACACGCCGCCATCAAGAGTTTTTGTTCGACTGACACGTCTTGTGGCTGATTGTAAACTGCTATTTCCTTTCGGTTCTATTATAATGCTACCATTGATATCGACAATAATTGTCGATATGCCTATTATGTTCATAAAATATTGCTCCTTATGTTAAGCCCAACAAGAATTCAGATGCTTCAGCGTTCGCCCTGATTTCTATTTTTTTCAGTATCTTCCAGATAAACGCCTCAAGTTCCGGTTCGAGTCCTGTTGCATCTATTGATACAAGAGATTCTCCTTTTTCCAGCTTTGATGATTTAGCTTTTAGTAGATCAATCTGCGCTTCTATAAGATCATTCTGCGCCCTGACTGCATCTTCCTGCATTGACATTTGTTTATCTATCGCCCATGAAAGACCAGTATCATATATGCCCTTTTCCATCAAATCTGTGTAGTTGCCTATTATGTCCGAGGTTGCCTTTGATGTTGCCGTTATCGTATTATCAACACTCTTGAAAGCTGCCTCTATCTGTTTTGTAGCTGATTCAATTTCAGCTATGTTAATCTTTGCCTTCCACTCCACAGCATCTTGAATGATTTTAGATTCATCAACAACGGCTTTAGTCGGCATATTAACCGCAACATCGGTTGTTTTCCTTGAGGGCAGTGAGTCAACCCTGTTTTTGACAAGGGATATGTTTTTTATTGCCTCGTCATATTTTGCCAAAACAACATCAGTCTTAGCAGTTGCAGGAACTTCTTTAACGGCATTACCAAAGGATTTCGTTTTCTGTGTAGCATCAACTGTTGTTGTCGCAAGGGCTTTCTGTGCTTCGTCTGCATGGAAAAGATCATATACCCATGAGCCTATACTTTCACCCGCCTCTTTCACACCTGGGATATACTGAGCGAGCGCACCTGCCGCCACACCAGCAGATACCGCAAAAGCTCCCAATGCAAGGGGACTTGCCAGCAAAACAGCATTAAGTGAAAGTGTGCTTAACTCCATACTTGCCATCGCCGCCCGTGCGAGCGGAAGCCCAGCTTTTAACATGTAGACAGATGATGCAACCACGGTAAACCCATCGCTCAGGGGCCCCAGATAGGTTGTTGTGATATAAAACGCCTTTGCCATACCGAGGACATTACCGACAAGATCCGCCGTTCCTTCGCTCATTTTGCTGAATTGATCCGCACCTGCGCCGATCATGGAAAATAAAGGCCTCATACCGTCAATAATACCCGCCGTTACGTTGTTCAGCGCTGCAAAACCATCAACAAGCTTCTGGATAAATGTTCTCAACCCTTCCATGGTTGTCAGATCGATATTGCCGAATATAGTATTAAACGCACCTGCTATTGAAGATCCGAGCTTATCGAATGAATATAATACGCTGCTCCAATCTATGTTACTCAGCGCACCAGGCAGGTTTTGAGCAATCAGTAAGAGGTAATCCCTTACCTGATTTGCAAATCTGTTCAAATAATCAAAGACTGGCGCAAAAGTATTACTATCCACAAGCCCTTTCAATGTTTTCTCTATCTCAATACCACCTTCAACCACGCCGGTAAAAGAATCTTTAAACTTGCCGCCGACTGTTGATGCAAGATTGTCAATGTCAGTCATAAACCGCTTAACAGCTACTTCGGGTTCAGCCATTCTTATAGCAACTTCACGAGCTGCTGACCCTGCCGCTTTCATTGCGACACCGGTAATCTCTGTTGATTTTTTAAGTCCGTCAAAAACTTCAACCATTCTTGCAGACTGATCTATCCCTACGAGCTGCTGTGTTACAAATAATTTTTGATTAGGGTTTAATGTTTCGAATGCTTTAGCCACATCATACAAAATGTCCTTGCCTGACCTTAACTGTCCGTTTGAGTCTTTCTGTGAAACTCCTATTGATGCAAGAGCGTCTGCCACAGGCTTAGAATCATCGATGAGCTTTAATAAGCCGGTTTTTAATGCCCTTGCCGATTCATCCCCAGACCGGAAAACTTCAATAACAGGTGTAATCATGCCTGCTGTCTCTTCAAGGCTAAAACCCATCGTTTTAGCAATAGGGGATATACCAGCCATGCCAGCCGCCAATTCCTTGACATTTGTTGCATAGCTATTTGATACTTCATTTAAAATGTCAACGATTCGACCAGCCTCAGATGCAGGAGCTTTAAACCCTTTCAATACTGATACAAGATATTCACTTGCTTCGGCTGCTTCAAGATCACCTGCAATAACAAGATCGAGACTGTTTTTAGTCAAACTCATTGATTCCTGTAAATCGAACCCTGCCTGTTTAAAATTCGCCATACTTTGAAGAACAGCACTGGAACTTTCACCATACTTTTCTGAAAGTTTCATAGCTTCTTCTTGTGCACCTTTCAAATATATCTTCTCACTATCACCAAGAACTTTATTCAGATCAGCTGTAGCACTTGAAAAGTCTATTGATTTTTTGTAGGCATAGAATAAACCACCAATGGCAAGAGCATTTAAAGCAGCATCGAATTTGAGAATATTATCCGCTATCCCTGCCATGGAACCTGATACATTCTTTACTGCCCCACCGAAGTCGTCGAGTTCCCTGTATAGTTTACGGGTTGTAACAGATAGTTCATCCTTACCGGCGAATATAATTGATACTGTCTTTGATAAATCTGCCATCGCTGAACCTCTGATTATTACTTTCTACTTTCTTTTATTCTGCATATCATTATAAAACATTTCCCACAGTTCAATTTCTGTCAAAGTCAAGAACCCTTCAGGGAATATGTCAGGCCGTGCCTCGTACAAATAACGCCCTCTCAGGTGACACAGCGCAAGGGAGGCTTTTACTCCTTCGTCTCCCCAGAGGGCTGCTGTTTTCCCAATACGTGACCTTGACCTGTCAACTTCACTATCTCATTTGTAATGTCGTAAAATTCAATAGGGAACTTTTCACATAGCTTTATTGCAAGATCTTCGTCAGCAACAGGGTCAACAGATGCCATGATAAGCATATCCATCCTTTTGACGATATCTTCTGGTGTGTCATCACCCATTCCAACCAGTTTCTTGATTGATTCTGCTTTATCCGCTGCTCCGGTTGACATTAAGCCTTCTATTATCGCCCTAACATTTCTGTACTTTGCCGAGGCTTCGTTGGCTTTGCCTAACTCCCTTCCCGTTAATCCTCTTACCTTCCAGACAGGATTTTCACCGTCAACGAAAAAAGCCGTGAGGCCTGGAACTTGTACCAAGCCTTCACGCGCCGTAAACTTAGCCGTTTTAAACGTTTTAATATTAAATGCCATATATTCCACCTTTCCTTTTATGATGCTATGTCTTCAGCGACAGACTCAGCCGATATTGTGCAAGAGGCTTTTATATTGTCACCGGCCGGAAAACTTCTTGTTACTCCGAGTATACCCTGACAAGCGATGTACGGGGTTTTTGTCCTATCGGGATAAAACTTGAACCACAGGTTTTCACCTTTGAGCTGTTCAAACCCTTCATATATGCCTGATTCAAAAAACGCTGTGAAACTGCCCTGTCCGAGGCTTTTAGAAGATGCGCCCACAGTTCCGCCATAAATCTGTGTGGAAGATACGCTATGGCTTTCTTCAGGAGGCACAAAATCAACCGCTTTCGGCACATTGGCAAAGACAGGTTCATAATATTCAGCGTACACGGGCTTAGCTGTAGGGCCTGTGTGGATAAGGGATAAGGCAGTATCAAAGGTAACTCCTGCATAACCAGCAGAACCTGATTCAACTTTTGATCTGTTCTCTACCCATGTTGGATAATCATAACGTTCCGTACTGTCACCGGGGATCTGAAATATTTCATCTGCTGTTACATCCCCAGAAGCGGCTGCTGAAAACTTTACCTGAGCTATTTCTATAGCTCCTACATCGATTAAGGGCGGGCCGCCAGCTGCGTTTCTTGTTTCTGAGAATGACGTACCTGGTGTACCTGCAACGGCTGCTATCGCTCCAAGTGCCGTTACTGTAATTGAGTTGATGATGTGTGTATTCGCTGGTGAACCTCCTGAAGGTCTCGTACAAACAACATCTGTGTCAGCTTCAACGTTTGTAAGTGTCCCGGCAAGATAGCATGTAAGGGCTGCCACGTCCACTTTTTCTGCTGCTGAAGATACTGCCGGGGTTACTGCTCCACCTGTTGCAAGTCCATCTGGTCTTACAGTCGGCGCATAGCCTGAGCGTTTTGACCAAAAGTTATCGCCGCTTTTAAAATAGGTATGATCCCCACTGTCTGTAAGTGCCGCCATTGATACTTTCGACTGTCCTGCTTCGTACTGCAATCTTGCATTTTCTGCTGTTGGCATGTTGAATCCTCCTGTTATTTATTTTCGTTTAATATTTGTTTCGTCCAACCTGACATTGATTTAACTTTACCTTTCAATATCGGTAATGCCCTTTTCCATGCTTCGTGAAACGTTTCCCATTCATCGCCGCCGTCGCTCCTGCTGCCACAAAGAGGCGCACCGCACACAATGATTTTTTCATATCCAAGATTTAAACCGACCTCAACGCCAAACAGGGTAGAGGAACCACTCACAAAATCAGTGTAACCGGGGTTGACTTTCGGCAATGGCCATATATGTGTAACCATCTCCTTTCCGGTTTCAATGTTGATATGCCCTTTATGGCTATGGCTGGAATAATCAAGGTTAGCTTTATAATTACGCCTTACACACTCATAACCAGGAAAACAATGAGGGTGATATGTCGCCCAATGATGAATATAATCAAGATACATTACTCCTGCTGAGTTGATTGCCATATAATCAGCGTTAAGAGTAACCGACTTCTTGATTTGTGCCAGATCGTCAAACAAACATTGGTCTGATCCCATGACTATTAATGTTTTATTCTGCATTGTATGGATCTCCTTGATTAGTGTCATACTCTATATTTAGTGTAACAGTCGCACCTACTGTTAAATGCCCCTCTTCTGGATAACTGTCAACACCGCAAGAAGTACATGATATTGAATCCGCATAACCGCCTGTTGTAGATGTTACAGGGGTTTCTCCTGTTATGCTGCCTGATATGGTTGCAACGTTGAGATTTGCGCCTACGTCAAGATTCTCTGCCTGGAATTCCTTTGTCAGCCTTCTCAGGGTGATATTTCCCACCACATCTCCTCCGGCCCATGTACCGGATGTGACAGATACGGAAATTACCAGGGCAGTAGCCTTGCTTGTATCGCCTGTTATAGTATCCCCTGCCTTGATCTCATAAGTGCCGCCGGATGTAAAAGGCAATGTCCATTCAATACTTGTTGTGGCTTCTATTATATCGCCAAGAGCTTGTTCAGCTATCACGGAAGCATTATCAGTACCAAATTCAATAATACCTTCTACTTTGACAGGCATAACATGCTTTGATTTGCCGTATTCTGTTTTGATTATTTCTTCAGACATCGGCCACACTACAAGACACGGCAATTCAGAAGGATTAACGTTCTGTCTGCACCGGAAAACATTTGAACCAAGCGGAACGTTATAAAAATTTGCTGTTGTTATCTCTGTAAGTTTTGTAATAATAGATAGTATGATTTTCTCTCTAATAGTATTCAAAATTTCCTCATTTCATCAGAAAGTATATTGTCATAAGCATCATGCAACCTGTCATGTGATTTGTCTATCACTCCATCAAGTATTCCAGGCCTTTTTAATGAATCAGCTACAGAAGGCCCATATAGTTGTTTGATAGGGAATCTGTATTTTTTAGGAAGTTTCCCATAAGGGACACCGGGCCTGAAAGGTTTAACCGTCTCTCTTTTTTCCCTCCAATACACACCTCTATGCCCTGTTTTCATCCTTGACAAGAAAGCATGTTTAATTAAAGATGCTGGTTTACCCCACAGCACCTTAACCATAACGCCCATTGACATTTGTTGAGCAACGTATTTGCTTAATTCTATCGGTTTACCAGTGCCTTTTACATTAGCTGAAGGGCTATTCAATGATGCTTTCTTGATTGTGATAACATCTTTAATTTGTTTTTTATCTTCAACGGCTAACACTTTCTCAGATGCCGTCGTCATATCAGTTCTAACCCCAGTCGTGGCTTTATTTAATGCCCGGTAATGGACTTTGTTCTGTATTTCCGGGAAGCCTGAAAAGATTCTCTTTGCATCGTCAAGCTGTTGTTGATCTACTTTAATTTCAAAGGCAGGCATTATTTCACCACCAGAACAACAATTCTGTTGTCATTCTTATGTACCGTCTGCACAGTATAGGTTCTTGTTCCGACAAGGAAAGTTGACCCTCTCTGAGGTACAGCTTGAACTTCTGATAATAAACATTCTATCAGAATTGTCATTTCCACCGCCATCCCCTGAAAATCAAAAGGCTGTAGCTCAACATCATTCTGCACCCAAACCTTACAGGGTAAAGCCGCCCCGGAAACAGGGGTATATGTTGCATCCTGTCCTACGTGGTTGAATAGGTCTGTCATAGCGTTATCAAGTATTGTCTGGATTGACATCTTATCCCCTCTCCATAAATGCTGCTTCGGCGGCTCTGCGGCGTATCAGGCCGGGTAGTTTCCTGCCTCCGCCATATATCCACCTGCCGAGTTCGTAAATTACTTCTTCCCAGTCCCCCTGATTGATGCGCCGTTTCAGCGTGGACGTCTGGAGCCTGCCGACGCCGAGATTGAAACAGAAATCAGCGATGGAGCCGAGCTTTTTGTTGTCGCTGATCAGCCCTGGGCAATGTCTCAGCGCACCATTAAGGGCCTTGAGCATATCAGAGTTGAGATATATTTCTCCTTGCTCCGCCGTTACCGGGGCATGGTCCTTGCTGCATCTGTGCCCCCATGCTATTGTCGGATAACCCGCCGGGCAGATATAGACTTTGAAGCTCCAGCCCTCGAATGGCTTGGCAATGGATTTTGCTATGTTTAATGCTTCGGTCATTTGTGCCTCAGTACCCTGTCTAAAAACCAGAAATTTATTATCCCGCCGCAGATCGCCTTTTCGGATTCACCGAATATCATCGGCAATGTTTCTGCCACTTTTTTAAATGTTATCGCTTCCGTGGTTGCAAACAGCATCGTTATGAATCCCGCCATAATTACCGCCGGGTACAACACAATGACCCACTGGAACGTGATAGCCGGGCGCATGAGCTTTGAAAATCCGTCAATCCATTTGACGCCTGACGGCGCGTCCTGTCCTTTTATCGCAGCCACAAGGGCATCCATTGCGCCGTTATCCCACATCGCATCGCCTTCGGCCTTTATTTCATCAACAACCTGATTTCCTTTCAGCTTCTGGAATTCGAGTGCCTTGTCCTGCATCGCGACCTCATGCTTGCGCTCATCTTTCCTGTCGAGCCACTTGAACACCTCAGGCACCAGCCTGAGCACCCCGCCGAGAAAGCCCCCTACAATGGTTGATGCACCGCCCGTTAAAAACCCTGTTATTGTTTCAAACATTTTGTACCTCTCTCTTTGCAAAAATTACATTGTTCCCGGATAAACCGGATGTTGCCGATGTTAATTTCTATCTGTCTGAGATCCTCTCCTGCCGGTCTTATCCATTGTCCGTATCTCATTATCCGTCCACATGAGCATTTCTTTAATATGTATTTCTTCTTCGCCATTTCGCGGCCATCAAAAAGCCTTGATCCTGCAGAGGGCAAGGACAAGGATGGTTACCGCACCTCCAACAACTGATCCAAAAAAATTCAATACGGTTTTATAGGCAAACTGTCTTTCGAGCTTTGCAAGCCTTTCGCTTAGATTTTGTAACGTGTTAAATATCATCCATTCCTTTTGTTCAGGGGATGATTTTTCCCAGTCTTTTTCGTTTACCACTATAAAGCCGTTTGCCATTTTATTTTATCCTCCCGCCGTCATTATTCATTGCCTTTACATCCCTCCTACCCCAACACCTCATCGGCAATGGCTTTGGCTTTGAGCCTCCATGCCTGATAACCGGCATATTCAATAGTGCCGGGACTGGCAAGCTCGTTGTTAATGAGGGCAATTTCAGCATCCTTACTTCCAATTTCATCAACAATAATCGCATCTATGATTTTGTCCCTTGTCACTTCACCATCAATGGCAACATAGCTATAACTGTAACAAGTTCTTTTGCTTCCGTCCATCTCGACATGTTCCGATTCTTCAATATCATATCTTATCTGTGTCTTGCCTGCTGAGTTTACTATCACATCAGGCATTGTATCCGAACCGTTTATCATTCTCATACTGTTATCCTCCTTAAATAATTTTATTTTCTGAAAACGAGGCGACCTGAAATATTCCGATCAACAGCACCCGAGGCATAATTACAATCCAGATAGAAGCAGCCGTCATCCACGCCATGATTAGCCTTACCCCCAGATACAGCAACCCGCCAGCCAGTATTTTGATAGTAATAGTCCGTTATTTTAGCGGATGCGGAACCCCCCGTTAAAGATGCTGGCATAAATGCCCTGCCGTTAAGTTCAAGGGTTCCTTGATATCCATTAGCATTGTGCATTGTAATATCTGCACCATTGGCATCTTTCGGTCTTGTGTAATTAGAGGTTGTATTATCTGCAAAATTAGCTGGATTGTTACATAAATAAGGAATGTTATTGTTAATGTTGAATCCGTCAACAAATTTCCAGATATGACCATAAAAATTCTCCAGTCCTCTGTAGCTCAAATACACAGACTGCGCCCCTGCACCTGTCGTAATAGCCGATGTGGCTGTATTGCCTGTTGCATTGCCAACAACATTACTATTGCCCGTTTTCGCAATCGGGTTATAATCATTGTAAGCTGACCAATTTAAAACTGCTGCTATACCATACCCCAGAACTGATTGAGAATAGAATGAAGCATATTCAGTGAGATACAAAAGCTGAATCATCGAATGCACATCTATCATCATCTGACTCCAACCTGCTCCACGATTTGCCGCCCATACCCTGAAATGCGCTCTTGTGCCATTTGCATTTCCACCAGAAATCGGACATACACCTGAGACGGAAGCAAGTTTATCACCTGTCGTTGCTGTGGTATCTGTTACGGTTTGAATAACTGTAGTTGCTCCAGTTTCATCTGTAAGGTTTTCATCCACTGTAATCTTAGTAGCAGACTCAATCGTTTTTACCGTCACTGTACCGTTGTTATTTGTTGTCCCGGATACAACTAATTTCTGACCTACTTTTAAAGCATTCGCCCAGCCAGTTCTTGTAGCAATCGTGATTGAGTCATCTGCTGTTGCAAACACAGCACTGACTGACGTTTGATGACATTGCCCAACAAATAAACTTGCTGATACGTCTTCAAGATTCGCTTCATAAGCTCCTACATAAGCATAGTCAAGCTCTGTGGTATCACTCATAAAGGCAGGGTGTATTTCAAATCCTGCCAATGGAACGGGAGATATTTCCCAAGTGTGTGTTGTTCCACTGTATCCATATCGATACCAGAATTTCGGAATCTCAACCATTACCTGACCATCTGTACCGTCAAGGACTGCGGCTGTTACGCCATCTTCTTTCTTGGTAGAATCAGTAGCGGAAAGGTAGTAATTTACTGTGCCGTCATCTGCAAGCAAACACCTTCTCATTCTTCTTTGAATAGGGAGAAAGGCATCAGCAAGAGTCACTCCGCAAGTCTGCCCTGCTGTTGAGCCTGTGCGAACATAAGTATCTGCGCTTTCGTCCCAACTGACTCCGTAGTATTGCTGAATACGTCTATCCAAAACATATTTCAAATCATCTGACGTGACTATCTTAACCGTGTCTGCTCCAATAAGAGCCTCGGCATTGGAAGCAGTCCCTCCAAGAGTGGTGGCAGCATTTACCGTTAAATTAGCATCCACATTCACCGCTGCACCTGCTGCAACGTCAAGGGAGGCTCCTACTCCCATGATTAACCCGAGAGCGGCTTTTAACTGTGTTAATGTTTGTACTACCCAGCCGAATGGGTAGGCCCCGGACATAATAACACTGCTTGCTTCCGTAGCTATTGGTAATCGTGCCGTCAAACTTTTAGGGGTTATAGCGGCGGACGCTTCTGCCCCCCCCACTGTTTCCACATCTGTTGCCAGTCTGACCGCCCCCGTTGATGCTTCGGTAGATTCCTGTTTTATCGCCGTAAAAGCGTCTACTGCTGATTTGGTTTCGAGCTTCTTTGAAGCATTTGAAAAAACCGGCAAGGAAGGATTGAGTCCGGTAAGATACAGGTCAACAAAGGTCGGTGTGCTCAGTGGCCCTGTTGACTGTGTTACTTCCTGCTCAACAAGGGCGTATGCTCTGTCAAAATTTTCGAGCCTTACTTCATAAACATAAATAATAGCAATAGGGTAAGCAGATGGAGTATCAGAGATAGTCCAATTCCCGCCTGTATCCATTGTGGCGGTAATAATGTCCCCTGACGAATTTTTTGCAGAAATGAAGTCCGGCTTGTTGCCGTCCGTGATTGTGCTGGTGACTGCGTCAATCCCTGCGGCCCACTGGTCGAGGACGATTGTTCCGCCTGTCGGCGGTGTGACCGTGCCGCTTGCTCCGCTATTAATCTGTTCAAACCAGAGTGCTCTAACATATTTATCCTCCAAAGTTGTAACACGGGCTGCAATAGCCGATAGATTGAGACTGAGATCAGGCACTATATTCCTCTATATATCTTACATCGCATGTATCAGCCGAGGCCACAGCGTAAATAGCAGTTCGATTGTATAGCGTTATATGCTCTCCAGGGACTATTTCTATCGTGTTCAACGTTGTTACATCTGCATTACCAACAAATAAACTATTTGTTGCTGACCTATTTTGAATCAATATAGCCCTGCGATATTCATTTTCATCAACGAGCTTTGCCGCAACAGTCGTAATAGTTTTAGCCCCATGCAAGAGATAAAACGCCGCAAGTTCTGTTATTGGATTTAGGTTCATTTTCTTTTGCCTGCCTGTTCAATTTTTACGGGTTCGAGCACGTCGATAAAAATTTTAATCTTGCCGGAATCAAACCCTATTATTTCACCAGCCTTGAAACTGATATCATCTTTGACTTCGTACTTTATCCCCTTGAGAAATTTCAAATTATGTAAACGTTGTACTGCTTGATCTTTTTCCAATTCAACAATGTAACCCCTTTTAATTTTTAAAGGTTTCAAGACTTTATAGCGTTCCATAACACTCCTTTTTATTAAGGTGGGGTTGCCCCCACCAAATTCGATAATACACATTCTTTGTTAAATCAGGATAACTTCGCAAGCCTGTTGCCAGTAGCCATAGCCAACATTCCTTATGGCTTTGATTCCATACTGATGTTTGTCATAATCAAACTCATATTCTGAACCTTCAGCCTTTGCCTGAACTGTTACGCCTTCTTCTTCCTGCCAGATAAGCGGTTTAACCTGTGAATCGGTTCTGAAAATTGCAAATCGATCTGTCCAACTTGATAGCCTTGCATTGGGCACCATCTGAATATTAAAACCGCTTCCTGGAATAATATTGGCTACCCCTGCCGCAAGATTATCAAGGGATATTGCAGCATTGAGGCACAGATAAAGGGGGTTCTGTGGGGCCGCCATGACAATAAAATTTTTGGCATCTTCGTTCATCGGTTCAGCCTGATCGTCAACAAAACCGATTATTGAAGCTATACCCTGCAATACTGCCTGTACTGCCTCTTCACGGCTGGGAACCGTTGTTGTACCATGAACCGCTGCTGGCAATGCTGATATGTCAACGCTTAACGAGTTGCTTTGTGTGCCGCTTGCCCCTTCTGTATGCCCTGTGTCAAAGAAATACTGTCCATCGTAACAAACAGACGATGGCCCACCCAAAATAAGGGTTGATAACAAAGATGCTACGTGTGAGTTTGCCCGTCTTGCCTGTTCCGCTATCCTGATTCTTAATTGTCCGGTTTTGTCCCTTTTGAGATCATCAACATTGACTTCAAGAGTTGATTCATATTTTTTGTTGGTAATACTGATGCCATCTTCTCTTAACCCTTTGGCCTGTCTACCGCCTATCCATTCCCTCATAGCAGGAACCATGCCAAGCCATTTGTAGGATTCTGTTTCTTGTGTGCTGTTGAATCTCATTGCCACATTTGAGATCCATGACTGGCCTAAGTCCTGTCTGAGTGCTGCGTAAAACTGGCCGATAACGCCTTTACTTGTAATTCCCTGATATTGATTCATGGTAAAGCCTCCTTGTTTTTGTGTGTTTTAAAATTCATTCACGCCAACAAGGACGCCCTGTCCTGTGTTACGCCGTTGAATCACCGTCAACGGTTGCGCCACCTACTACTTTTTTTTATTACTTCTTTTTAAATTTGCCCTCTTTGTGAAATTGAAACAGTTTTAAAATACTGCCTACAATAAGACAGATAAAAAGCATGTCCTGTACACTAAGAAATTTATCAATCATTTATTCAATACCCCCTGCCTTTATGTGCTTGTAAATAGCTTTTTATGGTCATAGCCGGTTGAAAGTCTGGTTCAAGCCAGAGGGCCTTATCTTCGATGTAATTACATATTTTGGGTTCTGTTGCCCCTATCAAAGTACGTGCAAAAAGATCGTAGATACCGTGTTTCATGCGTGCACCGTCATAATGGAAAAGACAATGGGCTGCATAAAAAAAGCTCTTGATAGGGTCTACTTTTGAATAGTAAAAGGCTGCATCTGAAAGATACCCTGTGTCATGGGGATCGTGCAGTAAAGCAATATTAATACATTTAAGTTTCTGCTGTTCAGTTACATTCTTGTTTTTAGCCGCTTCCGAGTACCACTGGCCAAGAAATTTATGGAGTGTCTGTATTATCACGGCTACAACGATACAAGCTATAAGGATCTTAACCAGCAAGGGGATTACAACAATGCCTATAGTACCGCCTGTCATTGATCCCATAATCATCCAGAAAGGAACGGCGGTATGGACTTCCCTAAACGGGAAGAAGAAGCAGGCATGAACCAGAAAAGCGATAAGCAAGCCAAGTATAATCGGGTCATATGTGATACTTGAAAAGAGATATACAAAGAGCAAATACCCTGTTATCCCTACTTCTGCCATGACTTCAAGATGATCATTGTGCACTCTGTGGGAACGGGAGTTCATTTGTTCTTTTAATCTTCCGCCCACATATTCATAAAGTTTACTTTTTGTGATTTCTGCGATTATGTCGGGTAATTCTTTCTGATATGAATTCAACCCCCAACCTGTAAACGGTTTTTTAATAATCATTTCAAGGGCTGCAAGGCATAACCATATCCGACCGCCTATCGACCTTCTTACATACGGGATTGAACCAAAACGCCTGAGCACAAAAGCTGTAACTGCCACACCAACTAAAGCCGCTGCTGGCCACGCACCGAGCATTATAAACATTATAATACTACCAGCAATGGAGCCTATAACCGCACCCTTGCATTTTGATATAACGAGTGTAAAGCCCACAAAGCCCACAAAAAGGACGAACCATATTGATAAATTGATTGTTAGCCACACGCCAACAAACAGGCTTATAAGCATAAAAGCCCCGGTATGGTTTCCATTACCGAAACAGACAACCTCATCAACTGCCGGAAGCCTACGCCTTATAATTATGCGTATAATTTCCACAACTGCAAGACTTGCACCAGTCATAAAAACTACGAGGGCAGTTACCACAAGCGGTACTGTTCGGGCTGCTGTGAATAAAATCAAGCAAGAAAGCAGATTAAACAGTTCAAAGACACTCAACCTTGTGTCTGTCCATGTGAGTGATACAAGAAGCCATGCGGCAATACATCCTGCAATCAGGGTTATATTGTCCATAGGGATATTTACCCCAAACATCAGCGCACACAGAACATAGCCGCACGTAGCAAAAATAAACGGAATCGAACGGCCGCCTAAGTGTTGCTGCACCATCCAAAAGGGCAGTGCAGCAACACAAATGAGCGCATATATTGCGGCAATATTCATATTAACCTTTAAGTCCGCCGAGCATAGCATTAATGGTTGTAACTATTGATGCCTGTTTTGTTATAACAGCATTTAAGGATTCAACTATTGCGTCTGCCTGTGCCTGGGTTGTGAATCCAAAAGGTGTTGAATCTGTTGCTGCTACTGTTGTTACTGCTGTAACTGCCACGGTTGAAACTGCTGAAGCCTGAAGAGTTTTATCCCCTCCGAATTCGATAACACAAGTGTCTGTGTCTACATATCTGTAAACAGAGCCCACAAGAGAATTACTTCCCTGTGTCAGCGTATATGTCTCGTCATCAGACATATAAACCGGTTTACCAACATCAGTGATTGCTACGCTTGATAGTGTTACCTGTTTGTACCCTGAAGATAGTACATCAACGTTCTTGTCGCCTGCACTTCCATCGCTGTTGTCTACTTTCGCATCTGCAAAACCCCGGAATGAATCGCCTGCAACGAGAGCACGAGCATAACCGGAACTAAGGCCCACAGCCGAATCACGGTATATTGTACCGCTTGCCACTACAGGCAGTGTATTGATCGGGCCTATTTCAAAGATTCCCTGTCCATCTGCTGATTTTGCCATAATTATTTACCTCCCTTCTGACCGTAGACTTTGACAAGCCCTTTAGCGTTCGCTTCCTCATAGGCTTTATATGCGTCAAAATCGTTCCCGAACTCTGCCCTGAGTGTATTATCTTTGTTCCAGGCTGCTTTAAACTGGTCTTCCGTCATAAGTTCGCCTCTTGCCTGTGCTTCTGTTTTAGTCGCTTCAGTCTGTGCAGCGTCAACAGTGGCGGCAACTTTTGGAGCATCTTCTTGATATGCTGTAAGCTTTGTTTCTCTGAGCGTCTTTTCAGCGTGTAGAATCTTTACCGCTGCCTGTTCGCCGGTTGTTACGCCGTCAAACTTCATGCTTTCAATGAGTTTTTCATGACCTGGTAAAAGACTTCCTTCAACTGCCTGTATTCTTGACCGTTCCTTGTCTGCTCCTGTTTTCAATCCTTCATCCATACCTTTTGTAAGTCCTGACGAATAGCCGTTGTCAAAAGCAGCTTTTTCAAGGGCTTTTATAATATCGGGGTATGCTGTTCTTAAACCTTCAGCTGTTATGTCCATTTAATAGCCTCCTTGTAGTTTCTTCCTTGATTTCTTCTTTTAAAATCATCGTCTTGCCCTCATGTGAGAGCTGCTGAATTAATTCTGCGAGAGGCTTTACACCGTCCACCAACCCGTTATCTATTGCCTGTTGACCGATAAACACCTTACCCTCAGCCCAGGGGATAACACCGTCCTCTGAAATAGCGAGCTTGTTAGGTCTGTACCTGGTCATTGTGTTTACGAAAATTGAGTAAAAATAATCAACACGATCTTGCATATATGCCCGCCCTTCTTGAGTAAGGGGAGCGTACTCCGTGTTGATTCGTTTATATTTGCCTGCATAAATTTCTGTGGTCTTTATGCCTTTCTTTTTTTCTTGCTCTGAATAATCAACATGAGTTGCTACGACACCTACAGAACCGACATGCTGAGTACTGCCATTGATATATATTCTGTCTGCTGCTGCCCCTATCCAGTAAGCACCGGAGCATAAAGAACCATCACAATAAGCGATAATAGGCTTTGCTCCTGTCTGTCTTGCCTCATAAATTGTATTTGCAAACTCTTCTGTGCCGTCTACCGTGCCTCCAGGTGAATCGATAGCCAGAATGGTTGCTATTACACCGGGGTCGTTAAAGGCTTGTAGAAAATCCTTCATTGCAAGCTGAGTTGATACACCGCCGGAAATTTGCGCGAACAGGTTCATTCTTTTTGCGATAATTCCATTGAGTTCAATAATCGCAACATTATCAACAACTTGATAGGGTGTAGTTTCATTATTCAAGGGTCTCCCTATCTGTGCTTCAATGCCTTTTATGTCTATTTTGTCACCCCTTAAATGCGTGGCATAAATGGCTTGTATTTCTCTTAATTTTTCCGGAAGAATCGCCCAGGGGCTCGTTAAAACATCAAGTATTCTCAAGGTCTTCGCCTCCCTGATTTTTGTCATTCTGTTGTTGTACGGGGTTTGGGATCATACCGGCATCAATCATCTGCTGCCTTTCTTTCTTGATTTGTTTTACATTTGCATCCCAGTCGCCACCATAAGCGGCGGTTTCTTGTGAACGTGTTGTAATCCCTGTTTCTAAACGTTTCTCAATCGCTGAGGCTTCTTGTGCAGGGTTGATATGTCCAGGTGTAGAGCCTATCCATTCGGCTGATGAATAAGCCTTTCTGATAAGGGGATTGTTAAAATACCCTGGTGCCGCAATCCTTCCAAGCGCAATCGCTTCATAAAGCCACACTTCATAAACTTGCTGTAGGAAGTTCTGTGCAAGCCATTGACGGCGATTGTAGAAGAATTTCCATGCTTCAAGGAGCGCACCACGGGCGGCTGAATATGAGGATGTAAAATGCTTAATCAGGACTTCAAAGGGAAGCTCAAGGGCTACACCAACCTGTCTTAAAACAGCCTGGATAAATGGATCAAAGGCAGTATTGGGTCTTAACGGGTTTACGGTTTCAATATCTTCACCTTTTGCGAGGTCAATAATTGCACCATTGCCAAGTTTTATGTCTTTATCGCTTACGGTTGCGCCTGTTTCCGCTCCGAGTTCGCCAACATCAAAATTAGATTCTCCTGCCTCTGTCTTTATGAACACTGTCAACATGGAACTGATAACCGAGGCCATAAGTTCATTATCTGTGTATCTTCCGAGCTGTTTAAGAGATTCAATTACAGGGGTTAAATAAGGGATTCCTCTTGTCTGTCCGGGTCTTAAAACTCTAAAAAGGTGAATCATGTTTCTCAATCCGGTCTTGCTGCCATAAGCTGGGATAACTCTCCATTGCATTGAATCTTGAGGCAATGTCGAGTAAGGGAATTGATTACAGACATGATATGCTACAGGTGCGCCGTATTCGTCTTTCTCAACGCCCATGAAAAGTGTATCTGTGTCACCTATGTTGTCTTTATTCGATATTCTGTCGGCTTCGATAACCTGCAATTTCAGATCATAAGGACTGTTTCTATTTATCCGAGGAAGATTGACAAAGGACTCGCCGTTTTCAAGAGCTTGTCTGAATACCAGTTCTGTTAATCCTGATCCGGTTAAGGTCCGGGCTGCGTCAACTTCAACAGTATCCCAGAATAGATACCATTCTGATTCTGTCTTAGATTCCCATGCGTCTGCCTTTTCATCGGTAATGTTTAAGATGCTTCTATCAATTCGTGATTGCAGGGCAAGTCCATTGCCGACAACGTTTGTAACCACTGTATTGATTGCGCCGGTTGCGAGCGGGATATTACGCACCATGTCCCGGCTGCGCTGCCTCATTGTATCAAGGTCAAATTGCAGAGTTGCATTAGGATCAGAATCTTTAGGGACCCACTCTGAAAGGCTTCTCTTTGTTTTCGAGGCTCCATAATACATTTCTGAGAGAGCAAGTGCCATACGACTTCTTAACCGTCTTGCACCACGGACAGGATCAATAAAATTGACTGCCCGGTCTATGATATTACTTTCAAATTCGATTTCTTTTCTTTTGCCTATGTGGGCCGTATATTTAGCCAACTGGACACCCGCCCCTGATTCTTATGCCACCCCGTGAGAGCCGTTTAATCTCTGCATCAAGGGTCATCATCTGTTTGTAAAGGTCTGCCGCACTTGCCCGGCGAATAGAATGATCTCCTATTCCAGCTTGTTCGAGTTCAACAGCTTGAAGATAAGCGGCATGTACTGCCTGATAGTCTGCTGTAACATCAGCTAAAGTTCGCCCTGCCATAAAAAAACAGTATCAAAAATAAAAAAAGCATGACTGCTGACTTTGCAAACTTTGCAAACTTTGCAAACTTTTTTTAAACGTTTAAAAATTTATTATTCTATGATTTTGAATAGTTGCGAGAAGAAGATGGGATTTTGAAATTGACAGGGTTTTAATGCCCCTTCAAATTTACGTTCTGATTCATTTTTCGGCACATATCTATACTTTTGCCCTCATACTTTTTTAACATCGTTTATACGTCAAATTTAACCACACTCAACTTATTTATATTATTACAGTTATATTATTCCTTATATTTATCACCCTTTCCAGGTTACTTTTTCCTACTGATTAAAAATAATTTTATACCCCAATTAACCTATTATAATCATTGCATTTATTACTTTTAATATAAGTTTTTATGATGGTAATTTAAAGAATATCTTATATAATCGGTCGTAAGCCTCCCCGGATGCTACACCAGGCTAAAAGATGCTAACCTCCACCTCCTCCGCCTTTACCGCCTGTATACCAGCTACCCATTGATTTTCACCTCCTATTTTTGTGTCGTATATAATTCAATTTCCATGTCTCCTTTTGATGAGACATTCAAGGCTTTTATGTGTTATTCGGGTACACTTTTTGCCGGTAGGGTTTATTGCCTTAAGATCACCATTTCTCAACATGTAATATACTGTTGATATGCTAATATTAAGCAGGTTAGCGACTTCATCAACTCTGAATACTTGTTTGTCTGGTAATTTGATCAATGACTACCCTCCTATTCCTTCATTTCGCACTCTTCGGCCATGATGCCGGATAATTGTACTTAACGGCTGCGTTGTTGGCTGTATTACTTGCCCTGCTGCAACCCTCGCTTTATATTTTTCAGCTAATTCATCACAGCGCCTGTCTAAATTAAAACTTGTGAATTGTTCAAGATAGCTTAAGGCGGCAAGATTATAGACTCTTATATCAAGAGCTTCATTTCTTGCTTTTTGACTCTTTTTCTCCCAAACAAGTTTTTTATACCCGTGCCGATATACAGGCTTTTGCCGTTCAGATGTTAGTTGTTCAAAGTAGTCTTTTGTGTAATATACCGGGAAATGCATATACCCGGGGCCCGGCATTGTAACCTTTAACCTCGTGAATATTGCTTCTTTCGCCTTGTCTGTGCCGATTGTGTAAATATTTGTTTTTCCGGTTATGCTTTTCTTTCTTCTATGCTTTGGTCTATCACTAATAATTTTAGTATGAGTTGAGCTTGAAGATCCCTTAACTGCGATAACATGCCGGGTTATTTTATTTTTAACAAAAGAGCATACTTGATCTGTGAGATAGCCTGAGTCTATGCAGGTGACTAAAATTCTGAGAGACATACCGGAAATATGCACCCATGTTTTTTTAAGATATTCGTCAAGTTCATTCCACACTTCGGGCCTTGCTGGATCACCAGGGAATATTCTGTATTCAATTCCCCATGACTCTTTTCCTTTACCCCATGCCACAACTTCACACTCTATCCTGTCTGGATGCACATCAGCGGCACAAGTCAAAACACCACACTCAAGGGGTAATTCAGGCCCGTAGTTTTCAAGCCGATCCATGAGATTATGCCGGTCTATCTCTTCGTATGCATCTTCCCATGTTTCGGCAAGAGTAGTATTCACGAATACTTTATATGTCTGTGTATCATTGACGGCTTTAGTATAGGCTTTGGCGATTGTCGCAAAAGATGACCAAGGTGAATATAATTCATTAATCCAAAAACCGGCGGTATCACCCTTTGGCCCTTCAGATCTCCATTCACCCTTTTTAAGCATCTTTAATTTGTCATTATTGGATATAACCTTATTGCAATGTATACAATGATATTGTGCTGCCTGTGGTTCACCTTCAGGCCAGCTAAGTTGAGGAAATAACAAAAGTTGATACTGTTCACAGAAGGGACACGGAACATAATATTTTCGCTTATCTGACATGCTATAAGCCAACTCAATACGACTTGCACCTTTCAATGTGGGTGTGGAAAACAATCCTATCTTGCGATTCCAGAACGTTGCTGTCCTCTTTATCGTAAGATCAATAGGATCTCCTTCTGCGCCTGCTGATGCTCCAAAAGCGTCAATATCATCCATGAGAGCCACACGCTTAGGTCTTGCACGCAAAGAAGCAGGCGCATTAGATCCCGTGATTGTAATATCTCCACCAGGATAATTTTTATTCAAAAGGGTTGAATCAGGATCTTTTGAACGTGTTTGACGAACCTTGCCCCTTAATGCCGGAGTGTCTCTTAACATTGCGGTTAAACGTGTCTTACTCCATGATTTGGCTACTTCAAGAGTTGGTTCAACCACAATAATCGGGGCAGGGTCTTGATCCATAAAATATCCTATTACGTTGTTTATGGTCTCTGTTTTTCCTACCTGGGATGAGGTCATTCCCACAACAGTTTCGATGGAAGGATCATTGAAAGCGTCCATGATTTCGCGCAAGTAAGGCGTCCTATCTGTACGCCATTTACCGTATTCAGCACTACTTTCCGGACTTAGTACCCTTTCTTTGTCCGCCCATTGGCTTACTGTCAACTTTGGCTTTGGTCTTAATGTGCTTAATATTTGACTTATCGCTGACCATTCCGGCAATTTCTTTAAGGTTTGGATTTGCAAGTTCTGTTAATACCTCCTTAATAAAATCTTCTATGATTTCTTTAGATTCTGCATCTGTAGAGGCAGCACGGGCAAGAGGGGCCAACTTCACGGGAATAGATTCAATCCGTGATTTTATTGTCTGAAGCACTGCTCCCCATAATTTCATAGCTATTTCAGTATTGATGATCAGGCCTTGTTCACGTTCTAATTGAAGTTCTTTTTTATCGGCTGTTGCTTTGGCGATTCTAATGCGCTGCTTGGTAAGTTCCGGACTTCCACCTTCTTCGGATAGTTTGCGATAATAGATTAGGAGATGTTTAAATGCTAAAAAAATGTTGATCTGACCGTTGACCACAGGCGGCACTTCACCCCTTTTCGCGTGTGTGCGATATTGACGTGAAGTTATACCGAACCATTCTTCACAGACAGATTCAAGATTAACTATACCCTTGTCGGACAATTAAAACCCTCCTTTTTGTTCATAAAAAAAGGCCAACAGAAAAGACTTTCGTCTTTACCATTGGCCCGGTTGTTCCGATACCTGGTTTATTTAATTTTTTTTATATTTCTACACTTTTATATTCTCAGTCTTTTTCACAAGCACAATTTTTCCTGCTTCAAACTTTATCAACAATTCACCGAAAAATCTGCGGTCGATAAGCTGCTTGAGAAGTTTAATAAGTTCTGTCATAAATTAACCTTGCCCAGCCGCGCCCTGCCATGCCTCGCCTTGCTTGGATCTTGAATTGAACACCCTGAAAAAAAGCCCACAGGTAGTCGTTTTTCGCGGTTCAGCGTGCAC
>LDZT01005252.1_pt1 | contig 36493 bp, 37 predicted proteins | sample 615521 | NCBI WGS metagenome assembly LDZT01 (sample SAMN03408292, study PRJNA278302) | terrestrial metagenome | isolation source: oil reservoir sample SB1 | place: USA: Alaska, North Slope, Schrader Bluff formation | collected 2011-09 | reverse complement strand
TTACCGAGCCCGAGGGTGAACGAGTTCGTACAAGTATAAGAGGCGAACATGAGCACGCAGGCAGTTGACCTCCCTAATGCAAGTTGATTTTCAGGATAGTTAAAAAGGTGGAGGGATCGGTATGGCAAAGGAAAGAACTGCCGGAATCAACCGGAAAACAAATGAGACTGATATAAAAGTCCTGATGAACATTGACGGCAAAGGGGAGTGCGCTGTCCATACCGGAGTCGGCTTTTTTGAACACATGTTACACTTATGGACTAAGCATGCCTGCTTTGATCTTGAACTGACTTGCAAAGGTGATCTGTTTGTTGATGCCCACCATACTATTGAGGACATCGGTATTTGCCTGGGCAAGGCTATCAGGGATGCCCTTGGCGATAAAGCAGGAATTACCCGTTTCGGGCAGGCGGTCGTACCCATGGATGAGGCCCTTGTAATGACGGCAATAGACATCAGCGGAAGAGGTTATCTGGTCTTCGAAGTTGATTTCCCCTCACACCGTGTGGGCGATTTTGATATCGAACTGGTTGAAGAGTTTTTAAGGGCTTTGGCTGTAAATGGAGGTCTGACCCTGCATATCAGGCAGTTTTCAGGATCAAATTCCCATCATATTTGTGAAGCGGTTTTCAAGTCTTTGGGCCGCGCCTTTCGGGGCGCTGTTTCCTTTGATGAGCGCATAAAAGATATTCCTTCTACAAAAGGTGTAATTTAAAAAGATATGTAGATTTGGAAGCTATTTTTTCGAGAGAAAGGTTTAGTGTCTTCTTAGTGATTGCGATTGTAGATTACGGAATGGGAAACTTGCGGAGCGTCCAAAAAGGCTTCGAAAAGGCAGGATGGGAAGCTCAAATAGTCAGTGACGATTTGTCACTGTCCAAATCTTCCGGGATAGTCCTGCCCGGGGTTGGAGCATTCGCCAGGGCTGTTGAGAATCTAAAACGGACAGGCCTGTTTGAGGCAATAATATCTGAAATAAGCGCCGGGAAACCATTTTTAGGTATTTGCCTGGGGCTTCAGCTGCTTTTTGAGGTCAGCGAAGAGTGGGGACTGACAGACGGGATGGGAATTTTACCCGGCAGGGTTAAAAAGCTGCCTGATTCGATAAAAGTTCCCCATATGGGTTGGAATCAGGTTTTCTTCAAAAAAGAAAGTCCTTTAATGGAGGGAATCACGGACGGCTCGTATTTTTACTTCGTTCATTCATTTTACGTTGAAGCTAAAATTCCGGATCAGATAGCTGGGATTACAGAATACGGACTTAATTTTGCATCAATGGTGCAAAGGGACAGTGTTTTTGGAATCCAGTTCCATCCTGAAAAAAGCAGCGCGCTGGGGCTCAGGATTCTTAAAAATTTTGGGAGGTTGGTGGCAGACAATGATCGTAATCCCCGCGGTTGATTTGCGTGAGGGGAGATGTGTAAGGCTTGTCGAGGGACGGGTGGACAGAGAAACTGTTTATTCGGACGATCCGGTAGCTATGGCCCGTTTATGGGAATCGCAGGGCGCAAGCTGGCTGCACGTTGTGGATCTTGACGGAGCTTTTACAGGGGGGCTTAAAAACCTTGAAATCATCAAGGAAATTATAGCAACTCTGAACATTCCAGTAGAGGTAGGCGGCGGTATAAGGGAAATGGCTGCTATTGAAGAATTACTTGATATTGGCGCAAAGCGGGTTATCTTGGGTACTGCGGCAATTGTCAATCCTGAACTGGTTGCTCAGGCTTCAGCAAAATACGGCGAGGCTATTGCTGTTGGCATTGATGCGAGGGATGGCAAGGTAGCCATTGAGGGATGGGGTGTGACCTCGGAAAAGGACGCTCTTGAACTGGCCATTCAGATGAAAGCAAGAGGCATAAACCGTTTGATTTTTACGGATATAAAACGGGACGGAACTTTGAAAGGGCCTAACCTGGAGGCTACTGAAAAAGTTGCCAGGGTTACGGGACTTAAAATTATTGCTGCAGGCGGGATCTCTGATATGGAAGATTTAGAAGCCGTATCAAGCCTGGAACATGTAGGGGTAGAGGCGGTTATTACAGGGAAGGCGTTATATACGGGCAGTATTAACTTAAAAGATGCCCTGGCTTTGATAGAAAAAAGGTGAAGTAAAGGCATGTTAACAAAAAGAATTATACCCTGCCTTGACGTGGCTGAAGGAAGGGTTGTCAAGGGGACAAATTTTGTAAATTTGCATGATGCGGGAGATCCGGTGGAACTAGCCGCTTTCTATGATAGCGAAGGAGCCGATGAACTGGTCTTCCTTGATATCAAAGCATCAGCCCAGGGGCGCAGGACAATGCTGGATATGGTATACAGAACTGCCGGTGAAGTTTTTATACCTTATACAGTCGGCGGGGGCATCTCTTCCCTGGATGATATCCGGGACATTCTAACCGCCGGCGCGGATAAGGTTTCTTTAAACACCGCCGCAATTTTAAATCCGCCGCTGATTGCTGAAAGCGCCGAACGTTTCGGTACCCAGTGTATAGTAGTGGCTATCGATGCCAAACAGATTGGGACTCAAAAAAAATGGGAAGTATATACACACGGCGGCCGGTATCCGACGGGTATTGACGCTGTTGGTTGGGCGGTTAAAGCGGAGAAGCTTGGCGCAGGAGAAATCCTGCTGACAAGCATGGATAGGGACGGGACAAAGGACGGTTATGACATTCCTCTGACACTTGCTATTGCAAGGGCCGTCCGAATACCTGTTATAGCCTCCGGCGGAGTGGGTACGCTGGAACACCTTGTTCAGGGCCTTGTTGAAAGTGAGGCTGACGCAGTATTGGCGGCTTCTATTTTTCACTTCGGCGAGTATTCCATTATTCAGGCAAAAGAATATCTGCGTGAAAAAGGTGTGCCGGTAAGGATATAATATTTTCCGGGGTGAAATAGAAATTGCGTGCTGCAAAAGAATGCCTAGCCTGCCTTGAGGATCTTACGAATCGTACAGCGAGGCTTGCGGTTTCCGATCCGCAAGAAAGAGAAAAGGTTTTTTTAGAAAGCAGGTCTTTTTTAACTGAAAATTTCTCTTTGGATTTAGTTCCGGCTTATTTGGCCGGTGAGATTCAAAGGATTGTCCGGACAAAAGGAAAAAATAAAGATCCGTTTGCGGCTGTTAAAGAAAAAGAAATGAGAATAGCAAGGGGGATTGCCGGAGATCTGGGTAATAAATTAGAAAACAACCTTGATTCTTTAATTACCTTTGCCGCTCTTGGCAATAGCCTGGATTTTTTTATGGATCCAGACACTTTAAAGGACGAGTTAAGCAAGCCGGTTGAGTTGACTATTAATGAAGTTAGCAGGTTGCAGTATACTCTGGAATTATTTAACAAGTCTCAGGATCGAAAAAAAATACTCTATTTTGCCGATAATACCGGAGAATGTTACTTTGATCTCCCTTTGCTTACTTACCTGGAAAAATATGCTGAAGTTATTTATGTTGTTAAAGAAAGTCCTGTTCAAAACGATCTTACATTGCAGGATCTTGATCAGAGCGGCATTAGAGAAAAATTTGATAGAGTAGTTACAACAGGCACTGACAGCCCGGGTCTGGATCTTGACAATGCTTCCCCGGAATTTTTTAGATTAATTGAACAGGCTGATTTGCTCTTTGCTAAAGGCATGGGATATTACGAAACTTTACCGGAGCTGGATTTATTAAAACCAATGTTTTTCCTTCTGAAAACAAAGTGCCGCCCCATAGCAAAGTCCCTCAAAGTACCCTTAAACAGTTATGTTGGTTTACTTATTGAAAGTCCTGCTTAGAAAAATAAATTAACAGTTCATTAAGCCAAAAAAGGGGAGAGCAAATGAAGCCTTTTCAGGTTTTTGAACGTGTCTATCAAATTGGCGGCCCGGACATTACCTCGTCTGCAGACTGCTGCATATACCTGATCAACGGCGGCAGCGAACTGGCTGTTATTGACACAGGCCTTGGGAAAAGCGTTTCCAAACTGATTAGGAACATTGAGCAGCTGGGTTTTAACAGCGCAGCTGTGAATTATCTGGTTGCAACTCACGGCCATATAGACCACATCGGCGGGCTGGCTTACTTAAAGGAAACGCTAAATTCCAGAGTATTGGCCCATGAGCTTGAACTTCCCGCAATCGAAGGGAAAAATATCAGGCGTACAGCGGCAGGAGTTTACGGTGTAAGTTACGAACCTGTAGATGTGGATATAGTGATCAGGGGAAATGAGGGCTTTATAGAAATAGGGGACATAAAACTCATCTGCCCGCATACACCCGGGCACACTCCCGGCGGATTATCACCCTATCTTGATCTTAAGGGCAAGAGGGTCCTTTTTGGACAGGATATTCATGGGCCTTTTAATCCTGCCTGGGGGTCGGATGTTGCCGCCTGGAAGCAGTCCCTGAAAAAACTTCTCGACCTGGATGCGGATTTTCTTTGTGAAGGTCATTTTGGTATTTATAAAACGAAAGAAAAAGTAAGGAAATATATAGAAAGTTACCTGGATTGACAGTTAATAAATTTTAATGAGGGGCTGAATAAAAAGTGTCCTTCGATTTAGAAAAATTAAAGTATGACGCTGCCGGTCTAATTCCTGCCGTTATTCAGGACGAAAAGACCGGCATTGTGCTGATGCTGGGATATATGAATAAAGAGTCTTTGGGCCGGACCCTGGCCTCCGGGGAAACATGGTTCTGGAGCCGCAGCCGTCAGGAATACTGGAATAAGGGCGCGACCTCAGGCAATATACAAAAGGTGCGGGAGATCTATTACGACTGTGATGCCGACGCGCTTCTGGTCAAAGTTGATCAAAAGGGAGTAGCCTGTCACGAAGGTGATTTCTCCTGTTTTCACAATCCCTTGCAGTTATAGATTTTAACCGGGATGTGTTTTTTAATGTCGGACATTTTGAACGGTTTAAATGAACATCAAGCGGAAGCGGTTAAGTATACAAAGGGGCCCCTTCTTGTCCTTGCAGGCGCCGGAAGCGGTAAAACCAGAGTCCTGACAGCTAAAATTGCTTACCTCTTAAAGGAGATGAGGTTATCCCCGTTTAACATACTGGCGATTACGTTTACCAACAAAGCAGCCAATGAAATGAGGGAAAGAGTGGCGGCCGCCGTCCCGGATGTTGCAAAGGATATTTGGATACTTACCTTTCATGCCGCATGTGTCAGGATTTTAAGGAGGCAGGCCTTTTTTTTGGGTTATAACGGGGACTTTGTTATCTACGATGATGCAGACCGGCAGACGCTTCTCAAAGAATGTTTAAAAGAATTAAATTATGATGACAAAAAGTTTTCGCCAAGGGCTGTGGGAGCGGTTATTTCAAGGGCTAAAAACAATTTAACGGATCCTGAAGAATTTACAGAGCAGGCCCAGGAATATTTCGAGCAAAAGGTAGCGGAGATATATTCGTTCTACCAAAACCGCTTACTTAAAAACTGCGCTCTTGATTTTGATGATCTGATTATGCAGACAGTGCGGCTTTTCGAACAGAAACCCAATGTCCTGTCGTATTATCAAAGCAAGTTTCGCTTTATTCTTGTGGATGAATATCAGGACACCAACACAGCTCAGTATGTGCTTGTAAAACTGCTTTCGGCGGCGCACCGCAATCTGTTTGTTGTCGGTGATCCGGACCAGAGCATTTACGGCTGGCGGGGGGCAAATATCCGCAACATCCTCAATTTTGAGAAAGATTATCACGACGCCAGAATAATCAAACTGGAACAGAACTACCGCTCAACCCAGGTTATCCTTGATGTAGCTAACGAGGTGATTAGCAACAACAGTTCCCGGAAAGAAAAGGACTTATGGACTGCTGAAGGCCAGGGAGCGCCTGTAATGCTCTATCTCGGGCCGGATGAACATCAGGAAGCCCAATTTATAGCTGACCGGATAAGATCAATAAGGGAGCATTCCGGCGCCAATTACAAAGATTTTGCCGTTTTATACCGCACGCATGCAATGTCCCGTGTGGTTGAGGAGATATTTCTGCGGGAGATGATTCCCTATACCATTATAGGAGGCTTAAAATTTTACGAACGCAAGGAAATCAAGGATTTGCTCGCTTATTTGCGCCTGCTTGTCAATCCTGCGGATGCGGTAAGCCTTTCCAGAATAATCAATATACCTAAAAGAGGGGTAGGAGAGGCTTCTTTGCGGAGGTTGGCAAACTTTGCTCTTGAACAGAACATAACCATTCTTGAAGTTCTGGAGCGGGCTGCAAAAATTCCCGGCCTGACCAGCAAAGTCCGCCAGGCCTGCCTTAGCCTTGCGGGCGTGTTAAATAAGATTGCCCAGGAAAAAGAAATGATGAGTGTTACAGAGATCACTCAGAAAATTTTACAGCAGACCGGCTATTGGCAGGAACTTATCAGTGAAAACACGGTGGAATCGCGGACAAGGCAGGATAACTTAAGGGAATTTATGTCTGTAACAAAGGAGTTTGACAAGTCTGCCGGCCACGGCAGCCTCTCGGCTTTTTTAGGTGAAATGGCTCTTTCCAGCGATATTGACTGGTACACAGATACGAGTGACCAGGTAGTGCTGATGACACTCCACAGCGCCAAAGGGCTTGAATTTCCGGTTGTATTTTTAATTGGCCTGGAAGAGGGTGTTTTTCCTTATTCCCGTTCGCTGGACGAACAATTCGAGCTTGAAGAAGAGCGCCGCCTCTGCTATGTCGGGATAACACGGGCCAAGCAGCGTTTGTATCTTTCCCGCTGTTGGCAGCGAACGCTTTACGGTGTAACACGTTTCAACAAGCCTTCACGGTTCCTTGAGGAAATTCCCGCTCACCTGATTATGTCCGAAGATCCCCTTACTATGGAAATAATACAGCCAAAAACTTATTACAGAGGCCTTGAGACAAAGGAAAGAGTTGTTTCTATACCGGCAGGACCAGTTACAGCCCCGTATTTTAATCTCGGCGAACGTGTCCGGCACAGCAAATGGGGTATAGGAACAATTGTCGACTTAAGCGGCAAGGGAGATTCTGCAGAGGTTAAGGTTGCCTTCCCCGATCTGGGCATAAAGACTCTGCTGGTCATTTATGCGCCGTTGGAAAAAGTTTCATCCTAAAAGATATATAGTTATTTTCTGGCAATAATATTATTATTGCCTTACATGGGGGTCTAATGAAGCAGCTTTTAATTGTAGCTATTCTTACAACCGTTATTCATATGGTGAACACTTTAATTTACTCCGTGCGTTTGTCGGGAGTCAGGACCGAGCGGCTGGCCACGGCGTTGTCGCTCTTTCAGGTGATTTTCCTTATTGCCAGCACGGCAAATTTAATCCAGGCCCCGCTAATGTCCTCGATCGTCGAGCATGCAATAAATAACGGAATTGCCAGGGTTGGCGCGAATGAACTGCTTGGCAGTTCCTTTTACCAACACCAGCTGGGCTTGTTAAATACTAAGATAAGGCTTGTAATTCTAGCCGGAACTATAGGCACTATCCTGGGAGGTTTGCTGATCCCGGCGTTTGTTTCGGTATTTGTAAAGTGGATAATGCTTTTAGAGGGTATTGGTTCAGTTCCGCGCATGCTTTTAGAGGCAATCTTAAGGCCGCGGAAAATTTCTTCCATGACCAGTAGATTCAGATTGCCAAGCCCGGGCAGATTCAGGGATGCCTTAAGAGAACCTTTAAACATACCCAGGCATTTTTTAATTGCAAACATAATTATCACAGGAATCTGGACAACCGGCGTGCTTTCCGCTTTATACGCAGGCGCCCTGATACCTCACTTCAGATCCACAGCTACCCTGATGTCGGGTATTATCAACGGAGTTGCGGCTGTTTTGGCAGCCACGGTTGTAGACCCGACAGCTGCGCTTATTACGGATCAGGCCATGCGCGGCGTAAGAAAAGAAACAGACGTAAGACAGATGGCCATCTATCTGGCCTTCACGAGGCTGCTTGGCACAATGTTAGCCCAGGTTATCTTCGTGCCGGCAGCGTTAATTATCCGTGCAGCGGTAGTAATTATAACTTAGGTGGTGGAAATCTTGGATGCGGAATACGGGAAAGCCCGCTTAAGGGTTGAGGAACTGAGAAGGGAAATAGAAGAGCACGATTACAGGTACTACGTCTTTGACGATCCCGTAATTTCCGATGAAGAGTATGACCGTTTAATCAGGGAACTGGAACGGTATGAGAAACTGTATCCCGAACTGATTACCCCTTTTTCACCCACCCAGCGGGTGGGAGGAAAGCCTGGCCAGGGATTTGCAACAGTTGCGCACATGGCGCCTATGCTCAGCCTGGCCAATGCTTTCAGCAATGAAGAACTTAATGATTTTGACCGGAGGGTTCGCGCAGCGGTGTCCGGAGAAAAAGTAGAATATGTCGTGGAGCCGAAAATAGACGGATTGGCAGTTTCCCTGCGCTACACGGACGGAAACTTTATTCTGGGCGCTACCCGCGGTGACGGAGAAATCGGGGAGGATATTACAAACAATTTAAAGACGATTAAAAGCATCCCGCTGCATTTGCGCTGTTACGCAGCCAGACTTGAAGTCAGGGGCGAGGTATATATGGCCAAGGAGACCTTTGCCCGGCTGAATAATGCCAGAAGCGAGGCTGGAGAACAACTCCTGGCCAACCCCAGGAACGCCGCCGCCGGATCACTGCGGCAGCTTGATCCCCGGGTTGCCGCTCAGCGAAGCTTGAATATTTTCATCTATGGAATTGGTTTTATTGAGGATATAACAATACAGAGTCACACACAGGCGTTAAAATTTTTAAAAGATGCCGGTTTCAGAGTCAATCCGCTGATAGATGTCTTTGATGAGATATCGGATGTCATAGCGTACTGCAGGGAATGGCAGGGTAAAAGGTTTGCCCTTCCCTATGTTATAGACGGCCTGGTAATCAAGGTAAATTCGCTTGGTCAGCAGGAGCGCCTGGGAGCAACTATGAAAAGCCCGCGCTGGGCGGTTGCTTTTAAGTTTCCTCCGGAGCAGGCGATGACGAAAGTTAAAAAGATTATTGTAAGGGTTGGACGAACAGGCGTGCTTACGCCGACGGCCGTCCTGGAGCCGGTGCTGCTGGCCGGGACAAGGGTTACCAGGGCGACACTTCATAATGAGGACCTGATCAAGTTAAAGGACATCCGTATTGGGGATACGGTAATTGCCCAAAAAGCCGGTGACGTTATTCCTGAAGTAGTAGAAGTTATTAAAGAAAAACGTACCGGTCAGGAAGAAATCTGGCGGATGCCCGAAAGATGCCCTGTTTGCGGTTCACAAACTGTTCGTCCGGAAGGCGAGGCAGCCGTCCGCTGTACGTCTATGGCCTGCCCTGCACAAAGCAGGGAAGGCTTAATTCATTTCGCCTCGCGAAATGCCATGGATATTATTGGGCTTGGCCCCGCGATTATAGACCAGTTACTTGAAGCAAAACTGATTAATGATCCTTCCGGTTTGTATAATCTGAGCTACGAAGATTTAATCAGTCTTGAGCGCCTGGGTCCGAAATCGGCGCGAAATTTGCTGGATGCAATAAATAAGAGCAAGGAAAACTCTTTAGCCAGGTTTGTTTTTGCTTTGGGTATAAGGCACGTGGGTGAAAAGGCGGCCAGGATTTTAGCCGATCATTTTGGCACACTGGATAATTTGATGGCTGCAAAAGAAGAAGAAATGACTGCCATTCCTGAGATAGGCCCCAAGATAGCCGAAAGTATCCGGGACTTTTTCGCAGTGGAACAGAACCGCCGGATAATCGATAAACTTGTCCGGGCCGGAGTCAATACTTTTGAAAAAAGGAAAGATCAGACAGGAAATAAGCTTTTGGCCGGGCTTACCTTTGTCATTACCGGGACGCTCGGCGGCTATACAAGGCAGGAGGCGCAGGAATTCATCCGGGAGAGGGGCGGAAACGTTTCTTCCAGTGTCAGCCGTTCGACGGACTTTCTGGTCTGCGGCGAAAATCCCGGTTCGAAGTATGAAAAAGCATTTGCGCTTGGAGTAAAGGTTCTTAACGAGGAACAATTCAAAGCAATGTTGGGTATGTAAAAATGATTTGATGATGTCAAATATTGCCGGACAACTGTTTTAAATCAACTTGTTTTGTTATAATTTGAATGTATTTATAGATTAATTGGGCAGGTGAGACTATTGATTAAAAAATCCGATGTTGAACATGTAGCTTTACTGGCCAGATTGGAGCTTACTGATAATGAAAAAGAGATTTACACAAGGCAGCTGAATGATATTTTGGGGCATTTTGAGTCTCTGCAGGAACTGGAAACAACGAACGTTGAGCCTATGGCTCATGTTCTATCACTTTTTAATGTATTCAGGGAGGATAAGGTTGACCGGCACCTGCCTTCGGAAAATGTTCTGGCCAATTGTCCGGATAGGGACGAGGATTGTTTTCGAGTACCAAAGATCGTTTAGGGAGGCGTTTTTTTGTCGCTTTATTATTTAACGGCTCATGAACTGCATGATTTGTTGTTAAAAAAGGAAATATCGGCAGTGGAGGTTAACGAAGCTGTTTTCGATAGAATTGAATCCGTCGAAGACAGCGTAAAGGCCTATCTTACTTTGACCCGCGATCAGGCCATGAAAACTGCGCAAGAGGTAGATGACATGATTGGGGCCGGCCGGCCGGTTCCTCCTTTGGCGGGCATACCTATTGCGATAAAAGATAATATTTGCACCGAAGGGGTGCGGACAACCGCTGCCTCAAAGATCATTTATAATTTTATCCCGCCGTATGACGCCACTGTTGTTAAAAAACTCGCCGGACAGCATATTGCGATGACAGGCAAAACAAATCTTGATGAATTTGCCATGGGTTCTTCAACAGAGAACTCGGGGTTTTTTGCAACCCACAACCCCTGGGATCGTGAATGTGTTCCCGGCGGTTCCAGCGGCGGCTCCGCTGCTGCGGTTGCAGCCGGGGAGTCCGTTTGCGCAATCGGTTCTGATACCGGGGGATCTATCCGCCAGCCGGCTGCTTTCTGCGGAGTCGTGGGGATTAAACCAACCTACGGGGCTGTATCCCGCTACGGGTTGATTGCTTTCGCTTCCTCCCTTGACCAGATCGGGCCCTTTACCAGAGATGTTACAGACTGCGCGCTGATGCTTAACGCCATCTGCGGCCATGACCCGCTTGACTCAACTTCTTCTCCGTACGAGGTTCCGGATTTCAGGCGCTGTCTTGTTAATGATGTTAAGGGACTAAAAATTGGTGTGCCCCGGGAATATATGAGTGAAGGAATTGATGCAGACGTCAGGCAGATTATCGAGAAAGCTATGTCCCTGCTTGAATTGAACGGGGCCAGAATAGAGGAGACAAGCCTTCCCCACCTCGGTTTCTCACTTCCTGTTTATTATCTGATTGCACCGGCTGAAGCCAGTTCAAATTTGGCCCGCTACGACGGAGTCCGTTACGGGTTCAGGTCTGCGGGCGCACAGGATGTTGTGGATATGTTTATGAAAACAAGGAGTCAGGGTTTCGGTGCCGAGGTCAAGCGCCGGATCATGCTGGGCACCTATGTTCTTTCAGCCGGCTATTACGATGCCTATTATTTAAAGGCGCTCAAAGTCCGTACGCTAATAAAAGAAGACTTTAACAATGCATTTGAGAAGTTTGATATTTTGCTTTCACCGACGACACCGTCTCCGGCTTTCCGTTTTGGCGAAAAAACCGGAGATCCGCTGAAGATGTACCTTTCAGACGTATTCACAATAGCGGTAAATCTTGCCGGAATTCCGGGCCTGTCTGTACCCTGTGGATTTGTCAATGGCTTACCCGTGGGGCTTCAGCTAATGGGCAGGCCTTTCAGCGAAGGCAAACTGCTTCAGGCAGCCTATACTTTCGAACAATGTACAGACCATCATAGAAAGCACCCGGAGTTATAAACAAAAAGGGAGGGTTTTTATCTTGACCCAGTATGAGACCGTCATCGGTCTTGAAGTGCATCTGGAATTAAAAACAGACTCAAAAATCTTTTGCAGTTCCTCCACATCTTTCGGAGGAAAGCCAAATACCCATGTTTGCCCGGTATGCCTTGGTCTGCCCGGCGTACTTCCGGTAGTAAATAAAAAGGTCGTGGAGGATGCTATACTGGTAGCCCTGGCCTTAAACTGCCGCATTGCCGAGTTCTCGAAGTTTGATCGAAAAAATTACTATTATCCCGATATGCCTAAGAATTATCAGATTTCACAATATGATCTGCCAATAGCGTTAAACGGATACCTGGAAATTGAACTGGATGGAGAATTAAAGAAAATAGGCATTACGCGGCTTCATATGGAAGAGGACACAGGGAAATTGGTGCATCAGGGAACGATAACCACTACGCCTTTTTCACTTGTAGATTACAACCGGGCTGGAGTTCCGCTGCTTGAAATAGTATCCGAACCGGATCTCCGCTCGCCCGAGGAAGCCAGAATATATCTGGAAAAATTAAAATCAATTATCCAATATACGGGAGTTTCCGACTGCCGGATGGAGGAAGGCAGTTTAAGGTGCGACGCTAATGTTTCTGTGCGGCAGCTAGGGAAAGAGGAGTTTGGCACAAAAACAGAGATTAAAAACATGAATTCTTTCAGATCTCTTCAAAAAGCCCTGACCTACGAAGTCAGCAGGCAAATAGAGGTTTTGGGAGAAGGCGGGCGAATTGTCCAGGAAACCAGGACCTGGGACGAAGGCCAGGGGATAACCCTACCTATCAGAAGCAAGGAAGAAGCTCATGATTACCGCTATTTTCCTGAACCCGATCTGGTACCCATGATTATTGAAAGGGAATGGGTAGAGTCTGTCAGAAAACGGCTCCCGGAACTGCCCGACGCCCGACGCGAACGCTATGTGCGTGATTACGGCCTGCCTGTGTATGATGCCGGTGTTCTTACTTCGACAAAGGAAATGGCTGATTATTTTGAAGCCTGCCTCAATGCCTATTCTTCACCAAAGACAGTCAGCAACTGGATTATGGGGGATCTTTCGAGATTGCTTAACTCCAACAATCTCGAAATAAATGAATGTCCCGTCAGCCCCGTTAACCTGGCCTCTTTATTTAAAATTCTCGACGAAGGCACGATTAGCGGCAAGATCGCCAAAGTTGTATTCGAAGAAATGTTTGCAACAGGAAAGGATGCCGGTACTATCGTCAAGGAAAAAGGGCTGGTCCAAATCAGTGATGAAGAATCGCTGACTGCGATTGTGGAAGAAGTAATTGCCGGAAATCCAAAATCGGTAAGTGATTATAGAAGCGGCAAAGATAAAGCGCTGGGATTTTTAGTGGGTCAGGTTATGAAGGCCACGAAGGGTAAAGCTAATCCTGAACTGGTCAATAAACTTTTTAAGGAAAAAATATTGAATTAAGGCGCTTAAGCATCTTAAGTAAGCGGCGCATCGGAAGGATGAAAATTCATCAACAAGGGAGGTCAATGCCTCAAGTGCGATTTTGAGCCTTAATTCAAAGAAAGAGAGAACCCGAGGATAAGCGAGGGAACTGTTTGAGGCGTGTTAACGCCGAGTTTGACCGAGCCCGAGGGTCATCAACTTCATCGGACAACTACTAAGGCTTGACAAAAAAAATGTTTAAGCCTTATTCTTTTTTGTTGTTAAATATACAAATTTATTGTAATTATTTTAATTTAACCGGTCTATTGTTTTTTTTATTATTAAATTAAATATAAGGAGATTTCCAGTTATGAATTTGAGAGAATTAAACAGTTTGATTAAGGTGGCGATGGGAGAAGAAAAGGCGGATTTAGTGCTCCAAAACGGCTCACTGGTTAACGTATATACGGGCGAAATACTGGAAGAACATTCTGTGGCCGTCAAGGGGGAAAGAATAGCCTGGGTAGGCAAAGACGACAGGAATGTTACAGGGCCTGAGACGAATGTTATCGACTGTACAGGGAAATTTATCATCCCGGGATTTATAGACGGCCACACCCATTTAATTCTTTTCTATCAGGCGGATCAGTTTCTTAGATATGCGATGCGGGGCGGGACTACCACAATAATTACAGAACTGATGGAAATCAGCTTTCCGCTTGGATATCAGGGAATTCTGGAATATCTGGAATCCCTTAAAAACCAGCCCATAAAGATTTTTGGTGTGGCGCCTCCGATGGTTACAAACAGCTTAAGGACGCGATCAAGAGCGATTAACCTTGATCAGATTGCCGAACTGCTCAAACGTGATGATATTTTAGGTTTGGGAGAAACATACTGGTCAGCCGTAATTGAACGGGATGAAAAGATACTGGAGTTTTTTGTTGAGACTTTCAAGGCGGGCAAGATAATTGCGGGCCATACGGCCGGCGCCAGGGGCAACAGGCTTACAGCTTATGCGGCGGGAGGTGTCCGGTCGTGCCATGAGCCAATCACCGCGGCGGATGTTTTGGAAAGGTTAAGGCTGGGTCTTTATGTACTGATCAGGGAAGGAGGTATCCGGAAAGAACTGGCGGAAATATCGAAAATAAAGGATCTGCAGCTCGATCTGAGACAATTGATTCTATCCACGGACAGTATTACTCCTGAGCAAGTGGTAGAGGAAGGTTATATGGAAGCAGTGGTCCAGAAAGCCGTCGACCTTGGTTTTGATCCTGTTTGCGCTATCCAAATGGCTACACTAAACGTGGCCAAATACTGGAATCTGGATCATCTAATTGGTGGTATTGCGCCCAGCAAATATGCAGATATCATTATTCTGCCGGATCTGTACAATATAAAAGCCGAGTATGTAATCAGCAACGGCAAGGTTTTATCAAAAGAAGGCAAACTTCTTTTAGAACCAAGTAAATATACATTTCCGGCCTGGGCGCATAAAAGTATGCGGCTGACCAAGAATTTTGGACCTGAGGACTTTGAAATAAATGTTAAAAGCAACAGCGACCCTGTAAGAATCAGAGTAATTGAACAAATAACTGAACTGGTGACAAAGGAAACAATCCTGGAAGTCCCCGTCCTGGAGGGAAAAATCAAGGTTGATTTGGATAAAGACTTAATAAAAATTGCTGCTGTAGATTTTCTGGATGACCAGTTAAAAATGTTTGTCGGGTTAATCAAGGGCTTTCGGATGAAGAAAGGGGCGTTTGCCAGCAGCATGGCCTGGGATTTGACTAATATAGTGGTCATAGGAGCTGACGAAAAGGATATGGCGGTTGCTGTCAACAGGGTTCTAGAACTTCAGGGAGGTATCGTGGTCTGTTCAAATGGTAAAATACTGGCTGAACTACCCATGTCCATAGGAGGTTACATGAGCAATCTTCCGATTGAAGAAATCGTCCAAAACCTTAAAGATATTCAAAAAGAGGCATCAGGTCTTGGCATCCCCTTCCCTGATGCGGAACTAAGCTTAAATACCCTGACAACTTCCGCAATACCATTTTTCCGGATTTGCGAGGAAGGCTTTTATGATCTGAAAAACAACCGTTTGGTTGGCCTGCTGGTTTAAAGTAAACTGAAAAAAGGGCAAACTGCCTTTTTGCCATGGTATAGGCGTCGGTTGTGTAGGGTTTGTTTCTGGAGCGGGGTATGCAATTTACAGAACAGATCTTCCGCACTCGGCGGCTATTAACAGCCTTCCGATTTCTTACGAAAAAATCTGGAAGGCAATTCGGGATAAGAAAAAAGAGATTCAAACTACCGGTTAATGTTTATATAGATTTGCAGGTGAGATTAATGCGGCCTGTTTTTAAGATTTGGCTTGAGAATAACGGAAAAGTTTTTGGCGAAGGGCCTTTGGAGATTTTGCAAAAAGTTGAGAAAACGGGTTCTCTAAGAAGTGCAGCCGCACAGATGGGGATGTCTTATAATAAGGCCTGGCGCTTGATTGCCGCTCTTGAAGAAAGGTTGGGGTATTCTCTTTTAGAGAAAAGAGTTGGCGGAGCATGCGGCGGTGGCTCAAAAGTCACCCCGTATGCCCAACAGTTAATGAAAAGGTATTCCGAACTCAAGGAAGAAGCTGAAATTGTGCTAGAAAAGCTTTACCTTAAGCATTTTGAAGGGTTTAAGACCTAAACTAAAGCACTGTTATATTTTTTTATATCCATTATACTAATATGAGTATAACGCTGTTAAAGAAATGGATGCTTGACGCAGGTTTGGAATAAGTCTTGTTAAAGGAGAAACACCATGCAGGCAAAAACAGTTAACCTTGAAGATGCGGTAGGCAGAATCCTTTCTCACGATCTGACCAAAATCGTCCGCGGTAAGTTTAAGGGACCTGCTTTTCGCAAAGGCCACCTTATTTGTCGTGAAGACATTGAAGAATTACTAAAAATGGGAAAAGAAAATGTTTATGTCTTGGAGCTTGCCGAAGATGAATTACACGAAGATGATGCCGGAATTCGCCTGGGAGCAGCCGCAGCCGGGGCAGGGATTAAGTGCTGCCAGCCAAAAGAGAGCAGGGTTTCTCTTTTTGCCGAATATGCTGGCCTGCTCAAAATTAATCTGGCTGTTCTTGAGGCGGTTAACGACCTTCCGGAGGTTGTTCTGTCTACCCTGCCTAACAACACACCGGTAATAAAAGGGGAAATGGTAGCCGGCACAAAAGTCATCCCGCTGGCCGTCAAGGAAGATATTATAATATCGGCTGAGAAAATATGCAGGGAAAGCGGCGGAATTCTCCGTATAGCGCCGTATCAAAAATTAAAGGCAGCTGTTATCGTAACCGGCAGTGAGGTTTATTCGGGCAGGATTAAGGATGAATTTGGTCCGGTTTTAAAGGAAAAAATAGAATCCTTTGGCTCAACGGTGGACGAGATCGAATATGCTCCTGATAATGCTCAGGAGATCAGCAGGTTGATTAATGGGGCAATCGACCGGGGAGCAGAAATTGTTCTGGTCAGTGGAGGTATGTCAGTTGATCCTGACGACGTAACACCGCTGGGGATCAGACTTAGCGGGGCTGTAATAGAAAAATACGGGGCACCGGTTCTTCCGGGAGCAATGTTTTTACTGGCCTATAAAAAGGATGCTGCTGTTTTAGGAGTGCCGGCCTGCGGGATGTTTTTCAGGACTACCGTGTTGGACATTGTCCTGCCGCGCTTGTTTACCAAAGAAAAGGTTAAAAAGTATGATCTGGTTGCCCTGGCTCATGGCGGACTATGCAGGAGCTGTCCTGAATGCCGTTATCCGAGGTGCAGCTTCGGTTTGGCCGGATCCGGTTTTCAACTTGCCTAAAAGAGGAGTGATAACGGGTGTGTTTTCTGACTACTCGCGTCACGAATAACAGAAAGAGGTGCTTATGAGGTGCTTATATTGAAGATAAAAGTATATATCAAAATATTCGCGGTTGCATTTTTATGTCTAGCTTTAACAGGATGTGCACAAACAAAAAAGACAGAAGCTCCAGAAACTCTTTTTATATACTGCGGTTCCGGGCTATCGAAGCCCGTCCAAGAAATTGGAGAAGCTTTTGAAAAAAGGACAGGAACGGAAGTCACTTTTACTTTTGGCGGTTCAGCGCAGCTGGCCGGCCAGATCCTTTTAACAAGGAAAGGCAATTTGTTCATCCCAGGTGATTTGAAGGACCTTGCGCCGGTGGAAGAAAAAGGATTAATAAATAAAAAGGCAAATATAGTTTACCATATTCCTGCGCTGGCAGTTCCCAAAAGCAACCCTGCCGGTATACACGGACTGATGGATCTGAAGCTTCCGGGCGTGAAGGTTGCCCTTGGCGATCCCAAGTCATGCACGATAGGAAAAGTCGCCGATACTATGCTGCAGGAAAACCAAATTTATGATGACGTTGAAAAAAACGTTGTGGTCCGGACGGCGACGGCGAGAGAACTGGTCTTGTATTTAAGCACCGGGCAGGTGGATGCAGCTGTAATCTGGAAGGAGAACATTATTAATTGTAAGGACAAAATTGAATTAATACCAGTTCCGGAATTAGATAGCTTTACTAAGATAGTCCCTGCTGCTATACTTACCTTTTCAGAACAAAAGGAAGCAGCCGAGCAGTTTTTAAATTTCCTCAACACCGAAGAAAGTAAAGAAATCTGGAATAAATGGGGTTATCAGACAGTCGAAAGATAAAAAACCCTTTTAGATTTAAAAGAAGGGAGGCTTAAAACTATGAAGCTTTTCAGGATAACTAATATTATCATAACCTGCCTTCTTTGTTTGTTTATCCTAACAGCAGTTTGTACAGTGCTTGTAAGGGGCGTCCCTGAATTATACAGGGCGTTGAAAACTCCTGAAATTATATTTGCCCTGAAATTGAGCCTTTTTACATCAACAATTTCAACATTCTTATGTCTAATAGTTGCCTTGCCGGTTGCTTATACACTGAGCCGTTACAATATTCCAGGACAAGGTATGTTGGGGGCTGTCTTAAGGATACCTTTAAATTTACCGCCTATAGTTTCTGGGGTTTGTCTTTTGCTGCTGTTCGGTACGACACATTTTGGCAAAACAATGGAGAAAATAGGCCTGGACCTAGTTTTCACTGTTCAGGGTATTGTTGTAGCCCAGTTCTTTGTCAATTCACCAGGGCTCGTTACAGTGCTTAAAGGAGCCCTGGAATCTGTAGATGCAAGGCTTGAGTATGTTGCCAGGACACTTGGCTGCAGCCCCTGGCAGGCTTTTTGCAGGGTTACCATTCCCTTGATTAGAAACAGCGTGATTGCCGGTTTGGTGCTTGCCTGGGGGAAGGCCCTTGGAGAATTCGGGGCGGTTTTAATGCTTGCCGGCGCAATCAGGTTTAAAACCGAAACCCTCCCTATTTCAATTTTTTTAAACATGTCTACCGGTGATCTTGATTTGCTTATGGCTTCCGCTTCCATTTTGGTGCTCGTTTCTATACTGTCACTTCTGTTTTTTGAAAAAGCAGGAAATAAATTGTTTTGGCGGGTGTATGGACCATGACAGGCTATCTTAAAAATGAGGGTAAATTATTATTACAAGGTGTAACCAAGCGAATTGACGATTTTCACTTAAAAGATATCACTCTGGAGATTGCCCCGGGTGAATATTTCATCCTCTTAGGCCCGTCTGGCGCTGGTAAAACAGTATTGTTGGAAACTATTGCCGGAATATATTCACCGGATCAGGGCGAGATATGGCTTGGCGGTATAAACATAACCGTTCAGCCACCTGAAAAAAGGAGGTTTGGTTTTGTTTATCAGGACTATATGCTTTTCCCCCATCTTAATGTTGAGCAAAATATTTATTTTGGGCTCAGAAAAAAAAGAAAGCCTGGCAGCACTTTAGCTGGGATGGTGGAACATGTGGTATCTTTTCTTAAAATAGGCCACCTCCTTAATAGGTTCCCCCACACCTTAAGCGGCGGGGAGCAGCAGCGGGTAGCCTTAGCCCGGGCACTTGCAATGGAACCACCGGTTTTGTTGATGGATGAACCGTTATCATCTTTAGATCCCCAAAGCAGGGAATCGCTTCAGCAGGAACTATCGGAACTTCATAAAATAACAAACATACCTACTATCCATGTAACGCATAATTTTGAGGAAGCATACTTTTTTGCAGACAGGGTAGGTGTAATGGATAAAGGCAGGATATTGCAGACAGGTAAACCACAGGAAATCTTTCCGCGGCCCTGTTCTGCAGAGGTGGCCAGTTTTGTTGGGGCGGAGAATGTCTTTTACAGTGATTTAATTTATAAAAACGGCAAGAAATTTGTCAGTTTAGGAAAGTCGATTTTAGAAGTAACAACCAACCTGTTTGGCAGAGTCGGATATTCAATAAGGCCGGAGCATATTTTGTTAAGCCTATCGCCGAAACCTGGAAACTGTTTAAAGGGAAGGATTGTTTCCGTTAATTCAAGAGGTTTATTTTCCAAGCTAATTGTAGATGTCGGTGTTAAAATTAATGTTCTTTCCTTTCAGGAACATAATACTGGCCTGACTGCCGGAAAAGAAGTATACTGCTTTATTCCATATTGGGATATAAATATTTTCGATAACGGGGGCTATCTCGATGAAGCATGTCTATGAAAGTCTGCTTGATGCGCTGAAAACAGGTGACAGACCTGTATTGGTCACTCTGGTTTTTCGCAATGGAGATATTCTGCCGCCGCCGGGAAGTAAAAAATTATTCATTAAAAACAAGACGGTTGGAAATCTTGAAACAGAGTGGCTTAACGGGGATATTGAACGTCTGGCTGAACAATCTAGAAAAACTAACCGTCTGGAAAAAACGGATGTATTTTTCCCGGGGGATAAAGAAATATACTGTACACTTGTTGCAGAACCCATTTATGGAGTTGAAAAGCTATTTGTTTTGGGAGGCGGGAATATAGCACGTCCTTTGGTGCGTTTGGCTGATCTGCTAGGGTATCATGTTACTGTAGTTGATGACAGGCCAGAATACGCTAATTATGAACGCTTTCCTGAAGCCCGTGAAGTTATCTGCAGTGAATTTTTAGCTTATCTTGAAAATATGCCGGTAGATTTGTGGACCAGTGTTGTTATAGTTACCCGTGGTCACCAGTATGATTTACTCTGCCTTGAAGCGTTATCAGCACGTGAAATGGCCTATCTGGGCATGATTGGCAGCAAACAAAAAGTCGAAATGTCCAGAAAACATTTGCTGGCTGCAGGTATACCAACCGATAAAATAAAAATGATCCATGCTCCTATCGGGCTGGATATCGGTGCTCAAACCCCGGAGGAAATTGCTGTCAGCATAACAGCTGAGCTAATTAAAGCAAGGCGCGGTGGGAAGGCTCTTTCCTTATCGGAGGATTCAAATGACGGAAAGAAAGTTGAAGGCTACCTTCAGGGCAGTTCCCCCGCAACAAGTGATCTTTACCTGTTTGAAACTGTCTTAACACGCATTAATGAGGGTTTGCCGGCAGCGCTTGCCACAGTGGTATCAACTTCGGGTTCGACACCCCGCAAAGCAGGCGCAAAAATGATGGTATCCCCGGATGGAGCAATAACAGGTACAATCGGCGGCGGGGTTTTTGAGGAAAAAGTTCGTCAGCTATCTGTCTCCATACTTGAAACCGGCCAGGCAGAATTATATAGTTTTCAACTTGATAATAAATCAGCTGCTTCCCTGGGAATGCTCTGCGGCGGAGGAATGGAAGTTTTTATCGAACCTGTGAAAGGGGAGTAGACTAACTTGAAAAATGTTCTTGTATTAATTAAAGGAGCTGGCGACCTTGCGAGCGGAGTAGCTCACCGCCTGTACAGGTGCGGGTTTATTCCGGTAATGACGGAACTCGAAAAGCCCCTTGTAGTTAGAAGGAAAGTTGCTTTCGCCGAGGCCGTTTACTCCGGTGAAACAACGGTTGAGGGGGTTCGTGCCGAGCTTTGCAGTTCAATAAGTGATATTTCAAGCTTGCAGAAAAAGAAAATTATACCCGTAGTTATTGATCCGCAAGGAGAGCTTGTGCGTATTTTAAAGCCTGACGTTTTGATTGATGCTGTTATGGCAAAACGTAATACAGGAACAAAGATTACCGACGCGCCTGTTGTAATTGCGTTAGGTCCCGGTTTTACAGCCGGAGTTGATGTTCACGCCGTTATTGAAACGAAAAGAGGCCACGAACTGGGGAGAGTGATCCTGGAAGGGACTCCACAAGAAGATACCGGCGAACCACATATGGTAAATGGCTACACTTATCAAAGACTGATCAAAGCTCCTCAAGAAGGTGTTTTTATTTCATACTGTTCTATTGGAGAGATAGTTGAAAGCGGACAGATAATTGGCTATATCGAAGGCCGCCAGGTACAGACTCAAATTAAAGGTGTTTTACGAGGCCTTGTTGCAGACGGGTGTATTGTAAAAGAGGGAATGAAAATAGGAGATGTGGATCCCAGATGCAAACCCGAGTACTGCTATACAATAAGTGATAAAGCCAGGGCAGTTGCCGGAGGGGTACTGGAAGCGATGCTTGATAGGGTACTTGACTGGGTGTTGAACAAAAAAGTTTCGGGTGGTGCTGGATTTGTTAATTGAATACCCGACTTCATCTTTTCGTCAGGCAATGAATCTTTCTCCACGAGAATTGGTGGCTTTTGTTGGAGGAGGGGGTAAAACCACTGCTCTGCAATGTCTGGCCAAAGAACTATACGCTTCCAAGAAAAAAGTTGCTCTAACGACTACCACAAAAATGCTCCTGAAACAGCTTTATTTTCAGGGAGGCTGTATTATTTCCGGCGACTACATTGAAATAGAAGAAAAAGTCAGTAGCCGGAATGGTTCTATACCGTTGATTGCCCTGATAAAAGAACAAATGTCTCAAGAAAAAATTTGTGGTCTACCACCGGAGTGGGTTGACAGGTTATGGAATCTTGATAAAGTTGATTATCTTGTTGTTGAAGCCGATGGCAGCCGCGGGAAATCATTGAAAGCTCCGGCTAATCATGAACCTCAAATACCCGGCGAAGCTACCCTGGTAGTGCCTGTTGTTGGTCTTGACATATTGAACAAGCGGCTGACAGCTGAATTTGTCCACCGTCCGGAACTGGTTTCCCTGCTCTGCGATGCAGCACAGGGTTCTGTAATCATAACCGGGACAATCTCAAAGATAATTGTTCATCCTCTCGGATTAAAAAAAGGAGTTCCTGCCGGGGCAAGGTTTATACCATTGATTAATAAAGTTGACGTGGCAGAGGATTGGTCGGTTGCCAGAACACTCGCGATAGAGATTTTTAAGTCTGATAAGGATATTGAAAGAGTCATTTTGGCAAGTTTTATACAAAATAGTTTTTCTGTGATCCGCCGCTCCAATTAAATTCTACCGGGGGAGTGCTTTTTGAGCAATTTTATTTCAGCTGTTATTTTAGCAGCGGGACAGGGAACAAGAATTGGCCGGCAAAAACTTCTCCTGACACTTGGCGGGAAAACAATAATCGAAATTGCAGTTGCTGCCGCACTGGGATCGAAGGTCAGTGAAACAATAGTTGTTTTAGGCCACCAGTCTGAAGAGATTGCCCAAGTTTTAAAAGGTCTGCCTGTCAAAACGGTTTTCAACCCCGATTACCGTTTAGGGCAAAGCACTTCCTTGATTTCCGGAATAAAGGCGATAAATCCTAAATCCGATGCATTCCTGGTTGTTCTGGGCGACCAGCCCTTCGTAACCTCTTTGTTGATCGATCAACTTATTGATTTTTATGAAAGATCTTTATGCCTCATTGCCAGGCCGCAATTTCAGGAAATACCCGGCCACCCAGTGCTTTTTAATACCAGTCTTATCCCGGAATTGTTAAACAATTTAAAAGGAGATATTGGAGCCCGCGAAATAATCGCCCGTCATCAGGACAAGGTCAGTTTAATGCGGATTAAAAATGAGTCTGCGTCTAAGGACATTGATACATACGGTGATTATCAGACCGCTAAAGAATATTATTCAAAGACCTTAAAGTAAATAACAAGAGATTTATCAGGTTGTACTAAGCAGGAGTGCAGATGTAGCCTCGTAATACATAAAATCCGGTGGCTGAGCCAGTCGATACGGGGCGAAGGCGGAAGGTATAAAGAACAGACTGACCGTTCGGCTTTTCACCCATCGGCGGAGTATCAGCGGCGACAGGTATTATTATTGATTAATCATATAGATCGGGTTTATAATAAACCCAATTATCTTCGCAAGGTGGAAAGAAAATTAAACAGAAGTGACTTCTAAACCAGCCGGACAGGGGATTACAAAAAGAGCCCGTGTCTTTAATTCTTTAATATTGAATCTAAAAAAAGTTTACAAATTTATAGGGCAACTTCTAAGGCTTGACAATTTAAAAGTGTTTAAGTCTTATTTTTTTGTCGCAAAATATACAAATTTATTGTAATTATTTTGATTTGACCAGTTATCTGATTCTTTTATTATTAAATTAATTAATGCAGCTTGCGGTGCAGGCATTAATACATTGCCGAAAGCAACTTGTTAAAAGTTAATATAAAGGAGAGTAATTTTATGGAAGATGAAAAAGATGCGGTTTGTTGGCAGGACGGAGGTGTAAACCCTTCTCATGAAACCCCGACCCTTATTAAAGCTGCCCATGAACGTGAGCATAAACATGACATAGAACATTATCTCGATGAAATCAAGAAATGGGAGTACTGTTATTGCGCGAATTGCAGGCAAATGAGATTTAGTACGGAACTTGAGGCAACAGAGAACGGGATTCGCTGCGCCAAATGCAAAAGTTATAACCTGGAAGCCCCTGGCTGGGTTGTTTGCCCTTATCACAAAGATTCATTGGTTAAGTGCGCCCGGGCGGGTAAGGGAATAGTGAAATTAAAGCATGAAGCCGAGTGTAGGGATCACTGCCATTTTCGGGTAACCAAGGAAAAGTAATAAAAGCTGGAAAAATACGATTTTAACAATTTGTAAGAAGAGGTGGTACAGGAAACTAGGGATAGTCGGGGTTTTTAGTGTTTGAAAAATTGCGAAGAGGTGATCAAAACATGTATCTGCCAAATTTTGAATATTTTCAGCCGGATAGTATTGAGGAAACCTGCCAATTGTTGTCACAGTTTGGTTCCAAAGCCAAATTGTTCGCCGGCGGGACCGATGTTATCATCAAGATGAAAAAAGAGTTGTTGTCGCCGGAAATCCTCGTCTCCATCGAGAAAATCGACCAATTGAAAAAAATCGAGTATGTACCCGGCAAAGGCGTTGTTATCGGAAGCGGAGTTACCCATAACGATTTAGTCTATTCAGAGCTTTTGCATGAAAAATACCTGTCCATATCCGAAGCGGCCCGGCAAATGGCGAACAACCAGGTGCGAAACCTCGGCACCGTAGGCGGCAATATCGGCAGCGCCGTACCTTCCGCCGATCTGCCGCCGATACTCATCGCCCTTGGCGCAACCGTTAAAATTACGGGTGTGAAGGGAGATCGGACCATGGATCTGGAAGATGTGTTCATCGGTCCCGGTAAGACCGTTTTGGCACAAGACGAAATTATCACCGAAGTAGTCATCCCCGACCAGAAAATGACCGGCAGCAATTACATCAAATTCGGGCTGCGGGCATCGGGCGCCTTAGCCGTGGTTGGTGTGGCGGCAGCAGTTCAAGTTGAAAACAATGCCATCAAAGAGGCGAGAATAGTACTGGGAGCGGTTTCACCCACACCGGTGCGGGCAAAAAAAGCCGAAGAGTTCCTGAAAGACAAGAAAATCAGCGACGAACTATTGGCCGGAGCCGGGGTCATTGCCTCCGGGGAATGCGTGCCTATCACAGACATACGGGCCTCGGCCGAATACCGTAAAGACATGGTGCGCGTCTTTACCAGGCGGGCATTGCGCAAAGCTATCGACGAAGGGCATGCTTAAGAAAGGGGCGCTGAAAATGTTAAAGTTCGTTACAGATAAAGACGGAGTCAAACGTTATTTAGTTTCATTAAAAGTTAACGGCAACGAGTATACAAGGATGGTTAAAGCCAACAGCCTGCTGGTAAACTTCTTGCGGGAGGAGCTTGACCTTACCGGAACTAAAAAGGCGTGCGAACAGGCCGATTGCGGCGCCTGCACCGTGCTGCTGGATGGGAAACCGGTCAACTCCTGCATGATCCTGACCATCAACGCCGACGGGCGGGAAGTCATAACTGTCGAAGGTCTCGCTACAAATGGAAAGCTGGACATACTCCAGGAAAAATTCATAGAACACTCGGCGCCGCAATGCGGCTACTGCACTCCCGGCATACTCATGTCGGCCAAAGCGTTGCTTAATCGCAATCCCCACCCAACCGAATATGAAGTACGCGAGGCTATAGCAGGCAACCTGTGCCGTTGCACAGGATATGTCAATTACGTCAAGGCAATTTTAGACGCGGCAGAAAATCAATAAAGAAAGGAATGGGAACATTGAGCGAAAAACATTCCTATGTTGGAAAAAACCTTCAGAGAACTGACGTACTGGATAAGGTGACCGGGCGCGGCAAATTTACCGCCGACCTCAAATTTTCTAACATGTTGTATGGAAAACTTATTTACAGCACGCATGCTCACGCGCGAATTTTAAATATCGACACATCCGAAGCTGAAAAACTGCCCGGTATAAAGGCCATTATTACCGCCAAAGACGTGCCCTCGATAAGATACGGGCTTAGCCCCGCCCGCTATGACGAAAACATATTTTGCATCGACACAGTCAAATTTTATGGTGATAAAATAGGCGCTGTGTGTGCGATTGATGAAGATACGGTATATGAAGCCCTCAAGTTGATTAAAGTAGAATACGAAGCGCTGCCGGCCGTATTTACTCCCGCTGAAGCGGCTGCAGAAGGCGCGCCGCAAATCTTTGAGGAATACCCGCGCAACCTTAACACAGAAATTCACCAGCATTTCGGTGATTGCGACAAAGCACAGGAAGAAGCCTACTACGTGCGCACCGACCGCTTTCAGGGACAACGCACGATACACGGCGTCATCGAACCACACTGCACAATCGCCTACTGGGAAGGGAAAAGAGTAATTGTTCATGCCGCCCACCAGTCAGTCCACTACCTGCAGCATCACCTAGCCCGGATTTTAGGAATGAAAGAAGGCGACATACGCGTAATCACCCCCTATGTGGGCGGCGGTTTCGGCGGAAAACTCGATGTCAGCGGCCTGGATATTTCAGCCATTATCCTTTCCAAAATAACCGGCCAGCCGGTCAAAATGGCTTATGACCTGGAAGAAGTTTGGCTAAACGGCCGCGGCCGTCACGGCATGGATATGGAATACACCACCGGCGTAACCAAAGAAGGAAAAATCCTCTTCGTAAAAAATGAGATTGTCATAGACGGCGGCGCGTACACTGGTCTGGGTATAGCCTCGGCTTACTACGCGGGAGCCCTGCTGACCGTGTTGTATAATTTCGATAACTACAAGTTTGACGCGTATAGGTACGTAACCAACCTGCCGCCCTGCGGCGCACAAAGAGGACACGGGCAGCCGCACCCGCGCTACGCTTTTGAAAGCCACTTGGATCACATCGCTGAAGATCTTGGTATAGACCCGATCGAGATACGTATAATCAATGCCCGCAAATCCGGTGATGTAACACCAAACGGATACGAACTAAAGTCATATTTCTTGAAAGAAGCAAATGAACTGGCGCGGGACGCCTCCGGGTGGAAAGACAAGAAAGGCAAGATGGCCAAGGGCAGAGGCATCGGCGTCGGCAACGGCGGTTTTGTTTCCGGCGCGGGTTTCTGTCAGTACCGGACCGACCTGCCGCACTCGATAGCCATGATCAAAGTGTATGACGACGGTTCCCATGCGATCGTATATACCAATGCAGTCGATATTGGTCAGGGCAGCGATACGGTGCTCAGACAGATGGCCGCCGAGGGGATGGGTTATCCATACGACGACATCTCTATCGTGTCCCATGATACCGACCTGGCTACCCTTGATTTTGGCGCTTATGCCAGCCGGCAGACCTTGATGGCCGGCTGGGCGGTAAAAAGAGCGGGAGAAGATGTCAAGAGAAAAATTCTTGAGATGGCGGCGGAAATGATTAAAGTCAAGGAGGATGGCGGTTACCGCTCGGGCAAGTTGATGCCGGAAGAACTGGACTGCAGGGAAGGCATCGTATTTATGAAGCAGGAACCGGCTGTTAAAATAACCTTTGCCGAAGTGGCCCGTGCTTATTTTGTGAAAAACGGTTTGTTGATTGGGCGCGGCTATTACCACCCCGGCAAACTGGGCGGCCAGCACAAAGGGGCGGCGGTTGGCACGTCCCCGGCCTACAGCAGTGCGACCCAGGTTTCCGAGGTGACTGTTGATGAAGAAACCGGTATGGTAAAAGTTCTCAATACTTGGGACGTGCACGACAGCGGCGTCGCAATCAACCCGAATTTGTTGCACGGACAGGTGCACGGCGCCTTTGCCATGGGCATTGGTGAGACCCTCTGGGAAAAAGTAATGTTTGATGAAAAAGGAAAACTGCTCAACGGGAACTATGCTGAATACCGGCTGCCGACCGCGCTGGATATGCCGCCGGTGCATTCAATGATCTTGGATACTTTCGAACCCAACGGGCCTTATGGCGCGAAAGAAGTTGGCGAGGGCGCCACCACCCCGACCTTGGGTTGTGTTGCCAACGCTGTTTACGACGCCACAGGAGCCAGGGTATCCAGTCTGCCGCTTACTCCGGAGAAGGTCTGGCGCGCCATGAAGGAAAAAAGAGAGCGCGAAGAAAAGTAATCCGGGCATTGTAGGGGGCTTTAAAATGAACCAAAAAGAAATTGATGAAATCAATAAAACTATACCTTAGATCTGATGACTGGCGTTGAAACCGCCGCCGGGACCATGTTGCTTGTTTCCAAAGATAGGTTTTGGCAAATTCATTTTTACATCAACCGTATCGATAATGTAATGGTTAAATAATACCATTGCATTTCGATTATTGGGCGGTTTTGAAAATGTCAATGCAGCAAGAAAAGAATCAAGCCTAAAAGTTTTAAAGGAACGGTTTTCTTTTGTTGCATTTAGGATAGTTTCAGTCCTTGATAGAGAAAAGCAGGTTTCTTTTGGAAGCCTGTTTTTTATTGCTTCGTTTAAAAAATAGGACAAAAAATAATGGTCTGACAAAAGCAATGAAAAAAATTTCATTTTTTAAACCCAATCGGTCATGAACAGGTGACGAACCGCTATGGTATGCAGTAAAAGAATTACATATTATTTTATTTAAAGACTTAAAGTAACACCGGTTCCAGTTCATTTTTGCCGCCGGTTAGAAAAAGGTTTATGTAACCGGCAGGAGAATATTTAATGTATATAAAATTATGATCAGAGAACCTGCATATTATAGAGTATGCTTCTAGCAAGAAATGAATTGGGAAGGACAGGAAAATTGAGAGATTCAAGGCCTATCGGTTTGTTTGATTCGGGATTGGGAGGGCTTACTGTATCCCGGGAAATATTCAGCCTGATGCCCGATGAATCAACCATTTACTTCGGGGATACACTGCATGTGCCCTACGGATCTCGCAGCATACAGGAGCTAATTAATTTTGCTGATCAAATAATTGCTTTTCTGGTAAGTTGTAATGTAAAATACATTGTCTTTGCCTGCAATACAAATTCATCGCTTTCTCTTCAGGCCATGAGAAAACGGTATCAAGTTCCCATGAAAGGCTTGATTGAACCAGGAGCGAAACTGGCCGTGAGCTCCACTGTGAATAAAAGGGTTGGCATCATCGCAACGGAGGCGACTGTAAACAGCCAGGCATACCAGCGCGCAATCAATTCATTGAATCCGTCTGTTTCTGTTTTTGCCCAGCCTGCCCCGCTTTTAGTTCCTCTGGTAGAGGCCGGGATGTCGGAAACCCAAAAGGTGTTTGACGCTGTATGTGAATATGTGAGTCCGTTAAAATCAGCTCATATAGATACTCTAATCCTCGGCTGTACCCATTATCCGTTTCTGCTTGCGCATTTCCGGAAGTGCCTTGGTCCGGAAATTGTTTTTATCGATCCCGCTGCAGCAGCAGTTTTAGAATCAAAGGAAGATATGAGCAGTTTAAATCTGTTGAAAAAATCATCAAAGGTCGCTCCCAGTCATCGTTATTTTGTAAGCGGGGACCCTGCCGATTTTGCTTTTAAAGCAGAAAGCCTGGGTTGCGGCCGGATTACAGTTGAACGTATCGTGCTGGATAAGAGCTGAAAATCTTTTTTGAACTTTTACAAAGGTGATAGCTGGCGCTGATGAACAGGGGTAAAATAGGGATTACAACAACAATACCTGTTGAAATTGTTTACTCTGCCGGATATATTCCGGTGGATTTGAACAACTTGTTTATAAGTGACCCTGATGCGTTGACGCTTGTTGAAGAAGCTGAAATAGCGGGATACCCGCGTAATACCTGCGCATGGATTAAAGGCCTTTACAGTATCGTATTAAAGCACAGGGATATACGGACCGTTATTGCAGTTACCCAGGGGGATTGCAGCAACACCCATGCCCTTATGGAAACATTGCAATTGGAAGGTGTACAAGTTATTCCTTTCGCGTATCCTTTTGATCGCGACAGGGATCTTTTAAAACTGCAGATAGAAAAACTAATGTCCTATTTTGGTGTAAAGAATCAACAGGTTGAACCGGTCCGCGAGAAGCTCAACAAGATCAGGCGTAAGGTTTGGAAACTTGATCAACTTACATTTTCCGAAAATGTAATCAGCGGCTGGGACAACCATTATTATCAGGTAAGCTGCAGCGATTTTAAAGGCAACCCTGAAAGATTCGAAAGTGAGCTGGACACTTTTTTATCAGGTTTAAAGGGGGCAGTTTTACCCGAGACAGAGATCCGGCTGGGATATGCCGGTGTGCCGCCGATCATAGGTGACTTGTACAGCTACATGGAGGAAAAGGGCGCCCGGATTGTTTTTAATGAAACACAGCGTCAGTTTACGATGCCCTTTGAGACACAGGATTTGGTTGAACAATATCGGTTATATACTTACCCGTACGGTATTTTTTTTCGTTTGCAGGACATTCTGAGGCAGATCGAAAAACGTAAAATAGACGGCCTTGTCCATTATGCCCAGGGTTTCTGTTTTCGGCAGATAGAAGACCTGATCATGAGAAAAAAAATAAATATTCCAGTGCTTACCCTGGAGGGGGACAAGCCCAATCATCTGGATGCACGGACACGAACGAGGATCGACGCCTTTTTAGAAATGATCAGCCGGTCTAAATAATTAGACATCCATGCTGCTACGCAGCACCAGCAGCAGGATGAAAAAGTAAGTATTCAGTAAAACCGTCCAAAGGGCACGGGTTGTCAAAGCGAACGACTTGCGAAGCTCCGGTAACATCAGATAAGCGAAGCGAGGGTAACCGGACAGCGATGCGAAACCAGCGGCTCTCTTAAGTTGTTATAAAAGCAGTCTTAATTCCAAAGTTAACAGGGCGATGTTGTTAGTTACTCATATGCCGCCTTTGCAGCGCCGCTAGTCCGGTCCGATGCAAGCTGCGCTGCTGTCGGTGCTTAAGCATCGGAGTAAGCGGTGACAATGCCGTGTCTATAGGACTCATTATATAAAAAACTAATTTTCAGGATGGATAGTTATCAGGATAGTTGCCTATGGTACTATATAAAGGATAAAGGGGAGGAATGTATGTGAAAAAAGTTGTCTTAGCGTACTCCGGTGGTCTTGATACTTCTATAATTATTCCATGGCTTAAAGAAAACTATGATTGCCAGGTAATTGCAATGGTTGCCGATCTGGGCCAGGGCGATGAGCTTAACCTGATCGAGGAAAAGGCGCTTAAAAGCGGCGCCAGCAAAGTTTATATCCAGGATGTAAGAAAGAGATTTGTTGAAGAATATATTTTCCCGGCTTTAAAAGCCGGAGCAATATATGAAAGCAGATACCTTTTGGGTACTTCCCTGGCTCGCCCTTTAATAGCCCAGCAGTTGGTAGAAATAGCTGAAAAGGAAGGGGCCGAAGCGGTTGCCCATGGCGCAACCGGCAAGGGTAACGATCAGGTGCGTTTTGAATTGAGCGTTAAAGCGCTGAATCCGCGTTTAAAAATTATTGCGCCCTGGCGTGAGTGGAAAATAATCTCCAGGGATGAAGCAATAGACTACGCCAATGCAAGAGGCATTCCCGTACCTGTAACAAAAGAGCGGCCATACAGCATGGACCGCAACCTCATGCACCTCAGCCATGAGGGAGGACTTCTTGAGGACCCGGCCAATGAAATGCCTGCTGATGTCCTGATGCTTACGGTACAACCGGAAAAAGCGCCCGATAATCCTACCTATCTGGAAATTTACTTCGAATGCGGGTCGCCAAAAAAGGTTGATGGCATTGAGCTTGATCCCGTTTCTTTGTTGGAAAGATTGAACCTGATCGGCGGCGCCAACGGAATTGGCATAGTTGATATGGTTGAGAACCGTCTGGTGGGAATTAAATCACGCGGCGTCTATGAAACGCCCGGCGGCACATTGCTTTTCATCGCGCACAGAGAATTGGAAAGCCTTTGTCTGGACCGGATGACCATGCATTTTAAAGAAATAGTGGCTTCGAGATACTCCGAGTTGGTTTATGAAGGGGTTTGGTTTGCGCCTTTAAAAGAGGCCCTGGACGCTTTTGTAGAAAATACTCAAAAGACAGTTACCGGAACTGTGCGTCTTAAATTATATAAAGGGAACTGTACGCCGGCGGGAGCGCTTTCTCCTTATTCATTATACGATCCCGAACTGGCCACTTTTGGGCGTGATCAAGCATATAACCAGGCTGATGCCACCGGTTTTATTAACATTTTCGGGCTTCCTCTAAAAGTTAGGGCGTTGATGGAGGAGAAAGCTGGTTTAAAGAATGGGTCAAAATAAAAAAATTCTTGTTGTATTTGGTACCAGGCCCGAAGCAATTAAGATGGCGCCGTTGATCAAGGAACTGGCCCGTTATCCTGAAGAGATCAACTGTCTCGTTGCCGTAACAGCCCAGCACCGGGAAATGCTTGATCAGGTTCTTGATCTTTTTGGCATCCGGCCGGATTTTGATTTAAATATCATGAAATCCGAGCAGAGCCTTTTCGAGATTACTTGCAGGGTACTTTCAGGTCTGCAGGAAATATTTAATGAAGAACGTCCGGACCTGGCGCTTGTTCACGGAGATACAACAACCACATTTGTTTCAGCGCTCGCAGCCTATTATTTGCAGATACCTGTAGGGCATGTCGAAGCCGGTCTGCGTACAGGTGATAAATATGCCCCCTTTCCGGAAGAAATTAACAGGCGGCTTACTGCGGGAATAGCCGACCTTCATTTTGCGCCGACCGGCCTGGCAAGGGACAACCTTTTAAAAGAGGGTATCAGCAGGGAAAAAATCTTCGTCACCGGAAATACTGTAATTGACGCGCTTTTTTTAACCTTAAAGGACAACTATAGTTTTAATAATAGCGTTTTAAACAACATAGACTATAAAAATCATAAGGTGATACTTGTAACTACACACAGGCGTGAAAATTTTGGCGGGCCAATGAAATCGGTTTACAGAGCGCTTAAAACAATTGTTGATTTATACCCCGAAGTGGAGGTTGTCTTTTCGGTACACAGGAATCCCGTGGTAAGAAACGCCGTTGCCGAATTGTTAAGTAATCTTAATCGTGTACATCTGATTGATCCGCTTGAGTATGAGCCATTTATTAACTTAATGAACCGCAGTTACCTTGTCCTTACTGACTCGGGCGGCCTTCAGGAAGAGGCCCCGGCCCTCGGTAAACCAGTGCTGGTCTTAAGAGATGTTACGGAAAGGCCTGAGGCAGTTTGGGCTGGAACGGTACGGGTTATTGGTACGCAATATGAAAAAATCGTTTCAGAGGTCCGGTTTTTGCTTGATGATCAACAGCATTACCAGAGGATGTCTGAAGCAGTAAACCCGTATGGGGACGGGATGGCTTCCCAACGGATCTGCGGGGCGTTGTTCCATTATTTTGGATTTGCCGGGAACCCTCCCGAAGAGTACGTTGCGAATAAAAAATAAAATTGAATAAAAACTAAAATTTTAAAATATATATGCAGGATTTATGCTGTGCTCGTAGAAAATAATAATAAGATGGGTGAATCTGTAGAAATATGAAAACAAGGTCCCCAGAAAAGAACCAGGCAAAAAATGAAGATAAAAAAAACAATCAGAAACGGCAGATATTCAGTTACGCAAGGATTTATGCACTGGCTTCTACAGTTGGATTTCAAATCGCCATACCTATAGTAGTTGGCATATTGGGAGGAAGGTATTTAGATCGTAGGTTTGGCACTGAGCCGTGGCTTATGGTAGTGTGTTTGTTCCTGGGGATCGTGGTAGGCATAGTAGGATTAGCAAAACTGGTAGAGGATTTTTTCGGAGAGGGGAAGTAGGATGAAGGATCTGCCTTTTGAACAAATGGCGGGCAGAACTTTAAAAATAGGCGCCTTTTTGCTGATTCCCTGTGTTATGATTTTAATTATAGATTATGCCTCAACTGTAGCTTGGGGGCTGATTATAGGAATCGGAACAGGGATGTGGAATACTTACTTTCTTGTTAGAAGATCCAAGATTGCAGATCCAAAGGATGCATTTTTTAAGCATAAGCTGCAGCAGAGTTTAATGTCTGGGATTGCTCTTCGTCTCTTTACTACAATTGCCATGCTTTATTTGGCGGCGAAAATATCAATGGTAACTGCAATCGCCGCAGCGTCAGGAATATTTGCAATATGGGGGATATTTACAGCTATTGCAGCGGGTGTTCTGTTTAAAGAAGCAAAGACCGGTTATAAGACTTCCAAATTATAAGACTTTGTTTTGCAAAGTCTTTTTTTGAATTAAGATTTGTAAATATTTAATAGCTGTTTATATAATTAAATTATAAAATTTTATATATAAAGTTTACAGTAAAGGGGGTGATTCTTGTCGATGGACCTGCATGAGGTTGAGGAGAGTTTAAATTTTTGGCATTTTCCCCACACAGGCGCATGGCATTTAGGAACAGTTGGCAATTTCCCAATTGATCTTAATCCGAAAACATTGATTGTTACATGGCTTACAATGATTTTGGTTGCGGCTTTTGCAATTGTGGCAACGCGCAATATGTCCATGAAAAGGCCAAACTCGGCGCAGACTGCTTTTGAAATGGTTTATAATTTTGTCGGCGGTATTGTAAAAGAACAGATCACTGACCCGATAAAAGCAGCGGCGTTTCTGAGCATTCCCGTAACGTTTTTCATATTTATTTTGTTTTCTAACATATTAGGGCTGATACCCACACTTACTTCGCCAACAGCCGATCTGAATACAACTGTTGGTTTGGCGCTAACTACCTTTTTGCTGTTTGAGTTTATGGGTATTTACTACAAGCGTGGAAAGCATTTTAAGCATTACCTGGAACCATTTGTATTTTTTCTTCCAATTAATATCATCGAGGATCTATCAAAACCGATTACGCTGTCCTTCCGTCTTTACGGAAACATTTATGCCGGTGAAGTTTTACTTCTTGTAATCCTTGGGCTTATGCCGCCAGTTTTAAATTTTTGCGGTGGATTTGTCATTCCGGTGGTTTGGCTGGCATACAGCATTTTCGTAGGCTGTATTCAGGCGTTTGTATTTACTATTTTGAGTACGGTTTATGTGTCTCAGAAGATTAGTGATACACATTAAATTGAATAAGAATTCAGGTTCAGCAGAAAGGAGGGAGAGGAATGGAAGTAGGAGCTGGTGCTGCTCTTGGTACTGCCCTGGCAGTAGGATTAGGCGCATTAGGCGCTGGGTTGGGTGATGGTCTGGCCACATATAGTGCTGTACAAGGTATTTCACGTCAACCAGAGGCCAGAGGTGCAATTTTTTCCACTATGTTAATTGGTATTGGTCTGATTGAAGCTATTCCTATTATTGGTGTGGTTATCGCCTTCATGCTTTTTGGTAAAGTTGCCTAATACTCAAATCTAACATGGGAACGGCATAGCGGGTGTGGTTTAATAACCGCTATCGCCTTCCACTTGTTAGAGTGCTCTCTTAAGAAAGCAAAGGGGGGAGAATTTTTGCTCGAATTTAACGCTACCCTAATAGCTCAGATGTTTAACTTTGTAATCTTGCTTATATTTCTAAGATTTGTTGCCTATAAGCCTATAGCCAAACTTCTTAAGGACCGCCAGGACTTTATTGCTAATAATGTCGCAACAGCAGAAGAGGAGAGGAAACAAGCCCAGGAGCTGCGCGAGCAGTATCTGGCAGATATGCAAAAGGCCCGTGAAGAAGCGCAGGCTATAATCGCTCAAGCCGCAAAGGTTGGCGAGATACAGGCTCAGGAAATAATTGCTGCAGCAAAGGAAGAGTCTAATAGGGTAAAAGATAATGCATTAAAGGAAATAGAGCGCGAGAAGGAGAAAGCCGTTCGTGAGTTAAGGGATCAGGTTACGGTGCTTTCCGTTGCGGTAGCCGGAAAAATCATCGGGCAGACTATTACACCTGAAATACAGCATGACATGGTACAACAGTTCATCAGGGAGGCAGGGGATCTGCCGTGTTAGAAGGGGCTGTTGGTTCCAGGTATGCCGGCGCTCTGTTTGAAATTGCGGAGCGGGATGGCATTATAGACAAGCTGGAACAGGAACTGGATATCATTCGGGATATAGTTACGGGTTCACGTGATTTGCAAAAAGTTATGTATTACTCACAGGTTAATCCCGATGAAAAAAAAGATATTCTGAAAGGCATCTTTAAAGATCAAATTTCCGGCTTAACATTTAATTTTTTATTTCTCTTAATAGATCGGCAGAGAGAGTCCTTTTTGGATAGCATAATATCAACGTTTAAAGAACTGGCCTATAAAGCCCGCAATACTGAGCAGGTTCAGGTCACAAGCGCAGTTAAGCTGAATGAAAATGAAAAGGCGGAGCTTGAAAAGTCTCTTGGAAAACTCACCGGGAAAAAAGTCCAGTCCAGCTATAGTGTGGATCCACTTCTTATCGGCGGAGTGATGGTGAGAATAGGTGACAGGATAATAGATGGAAGCGTCCGCAACAAGTTATCTAGTTTAAGAGAATTCTTAAGACAAACCAGCTAAAAGGGATTGAGGTGAAAAGAGCAAATGAACTTGCGACCGGAAGAGATCAGTTCGATCATTCGGCAGCAGATAGAAAATTATGAAGCCAAGAT
>LDZT01010951.1_pt1 | contig 36563 bp, 26 predicted proteins | sample 615521 | NCBI WGS metagenome assembly LDZT01 (sample SAMN03408292, study PRJNA278302) | terrestrial metagenome | isolation source: oil reservoir sample SB1 | place: USA: Alaska, North Slope, Schrader Bluff formation | collected 2011-09 | reverse complement strand
ATTGGAGAAATCAAGCAGAAAAGCAACCATCAGTAATTATGAGCTCAATTTTCAAACGAAGACAGGAGAGAATATTCCCGTACTTTTTTCCAGCTCTACTATAAATGACTATGGTGGGGGGATAGCTGGTATTGTTTGTATTATCAAGGACATAACTGAACGTAAAAAAGTCGAAGACAGGTTGCGGGAAGAGGAAAATTTATTTAACACCCTTATGGATAATATTTCAGATTCTATTTACTTTAAAGACAAGGAAAAAAGATTTATAAGAGTAAATAAGGCAAAAGCCGAACATTCAGGATTGGCTCCTGAAGAGATGATTGGGAAGACTGATTTTGATTTTTTCCCCAAAGAAATAGCGATACAATCTTTTAAAGATGATGCTCATATAATGGAATCTGGCAGATCCATCATTGGTAAGACAGAAAAGATTATTCGTTTGGATAAAAGAGAGTATTGGGTTTCGACTACCAAGGTACCCTGGCATGATAAAGAGGGGAGAATAATAGGAGTAATAGGTATATCCCGAGACATTACCCAACGTAAACAGTTAGAAAAACAACTGGAAAAGCTTGCCCGGATTGATGCATTGACCGGTTGTTATAACCGGGGATACGGTCCCTGGCATTCCCGGACAGTTCTTTACAGGAAGTGCCTTTAATCAGAGAAAGACTTCAAAAGAAATTAGCTCAACTAAATAAACATATTGACAGGGATTATACTATAAGTTTAAGCAAGGGATTTTCCGAATATGTTCCAGACAAACCAAAGACTATGGATGAGCTTATTGCTATTGCTGACCAGGAAATGTATAATGAGAAAAATAGTAAAAAGAAAGGCGCTTAGCAGGTTACCAATTATCTGAAAACCAGTACTGTGCTATGACTGTAAATTCTGAAAAGCTTCTTTTTTCATCTGTTCCACCTTTTGCTTGGAAATGCCCAGTATTTTGTCAACCTTAGTCTGGCTTAAATCCATCACAAAGAGATAATAGACAATATTTTCTGTAATTTTTTTACTCTCTTCAGGGCTTTTTTGAGGGCAATCACATCTTCAATAGGTACTTTTTAAAGGATTGATAAGATTGGCTTTTGATCTTTTCTAATTCCAGCTGGATATTCTTAATCTCGCTGCCCAAATGGTGAACAGGATGTATTTCTTTTACAGATTCCCTGCTTTTGAGTATTTCCTGTAACCCGCTACTATTAATGTTAATATGATTGGCAATTTCAGATACATGAGGAAATCTTTGATGAAGTTGACGGTAGTTACTTACAAATATCTGGATAGTATTGCTTTCCTGGATTCTGGTTGTGGGTTCACTTTCTGTTGCTACCTACATAGCAACACCCGAAAGAGGTGTTTTGTATTTCCTGTTCTATGCAGTGCTGGGAGCAAGCATTTTCGGCATTGGATTGCCTGTTTACTGGACTCTGGTTAAAAAGAGACAGCAGCTGGAAAACCTGGGCATTACCGGGAAAAATCTTTTAATCAATCTCATTGTGCAGCTGTTACTCACAATTCTACTTTATTACAACCAGATAAATATCTTAAGAGGTAAAACTTTTACTGAACTGTTTCCTCTGCTTACCCTGATACTGGCAATCGGTTTGTTTAAGGCCATTTTCTGGAGAGGCTGGGTATTGACCAATCTGGAGGAATCCTTCGGCACTATTCCGGCAATTATCCTGGGATCACTTCTCTATGCAGCCTACCATATCGGGTACGGCATGGATACCAAAGAGATGGTATTTCTGTTCTTTATCGGGATCATGTTTGCCGTACTATTTGTCCTGGCAAGAAGTATTTTTATTCTCTGGCCATTCTTTCAGCCAGTGGGTCAACTTTTAACCATTTCCGAAGAAAATCTTTCTCTTCCCTTAATAGCTTCTGTCGGGTTTTTGGAAGCCTTTATTGCAATGATCGTTATTATTTTTGTTATCTGGAAATTTTCCAAGCGTATTCCTTTCCATCAACATAAACGATCAACATAAACGATGGTATTTGCCTCATTAAATGTAATAACAATACAAGCTGAGGATTTTTAGGAAAAAAGTAAAAATCTATCTTAACTAAAAATGAATTAGAAATATTAAGCGCTAGTAATAAAAACATTTTCTGTTTTTAAAAAAGATGTATTGATGTATTATAATATTAAGAAAAGATATTTAATTGCTACATATTTATAAATCACTCAGCAACTATCGTTTCTTCTTACAGAGATATAAATCTTTTCAAATATAATCCTATTTTAAAAAAGGAAAAAAATTTTGGTTTATTTTAAACATAAAAACAAATTTATTTACTGGTTAGTGATACCTGTTTTCACTATATTAATTATTATGGGAGTGTTCTATGTTTACATTAATAGTGAGAATTTCCGAACAAATATAAAATCAATTCTTTTAACTCAATTGGAAAACAGCCTGGGGCAAAAAATAGAAATTGGTACCATTGATTCTATCTCCTTTCAATCATTACAAATTACCGGTTTTATCATTTTAGAAGATAACCCCACTAATGAAGTTATTTTATTTCAGGCAGAAAGGATTAAAGCAAGGTTCAGTTTTTTATATTCTCTTCTGCATTGGAAGAAATGGCAGCTTAATATTCATGAAATCACTTTTTATCAGAGTTCTGTCAATGTAACCAGAGATATAGACGGGGAATTTGATTTGCTTAAAAAATTTGACATAGAATTTGGAGAAGATCAACAAAATCTCTTGATAGAACGCATTAATTTTCGGGATAGCATGCTAACTTTGCATGACCAGCTGGTATATAACCATAATCAAGATGTTCTAACGACTCAAGTGGTAAATATTCAAGGGTATCTGGATTTGTCTCAATTACCAGAAATTATCTTCGACTTTCAAGGCAGGCATGAAAGGAATGATGCTCTATTAGCACTGCAAGGTAAACTCTTTATAAATCAGCCTGACTATTCATTAGATTTTCATCTGGAAAACGCAGATATAATGCATTTTCAATACTATCTTGAGGCCGCAGAACAATTTAATATAACCCAGGGAATATTTGATCTTGATCTTAATTTAAGTTTTTCTCCGGACCTGGACTCGGAAGACATTCTTTGGCAGGGGAAGGCAAACTTTCAGCAGATTAACGCAAAACCAGGTTTCTTGGAAGAAATTTCCGTCCATGATATTAGTGGTTCTGTACAGTTTATAAAACCTGAAATAAAAATTACTGAATTGAAAGGTCTTTACCGGAATAATACTGTCTCTCTAACAGGTCTTCTTTGGACTGAACCCCAAGTTTCCTTTGATTTTGATATAGAAAGTGAAAAAGTAAGTATCTCTGATTTAAAAGATGACATATCTTCGCTTATATCTGGTTACAGCGATTTCCCTCTACATGGAGATATTGATATGAGTGGTAATGTTAAAGGGCAGCCGGAAGATTTTCAGATTAAAGTGCAAGCCTCCTCTCCTAAAATTAATATAGAAAATATTGTTCTGCAAAATATTGATTTGGATTTTTCATTTAACAATAATGGGCTTATTGTTCATTCGCTAAATATTCACGATTCAGAATCTTCTTTAAACTTAAGTGGCCTAATTGACTGGTCTCAGGATATTCCTTTTTATAAGTTTTCTTTGGAAACAGAATACTTATCTTTGCAATCCTCTCTATTGAATCAATTTTCACTTCCTGAAGATGTTTCAGGTAATTTAACCGGTCAATTCAGAATAGAAAGTGCCAAAGAAGATAGTTCTATTATAAATATCGATGGGCAATTTATGGCAAATTTTTTAAAAACAAAAGAAATATCTCTTTCTGAACCACTACAGGGCAATATTAAATCAACTGTTCGTCTTTCGAATAGCATTGTATCTGTCCATCAAGGTGAGTTAGTTTTCATGCAAAATAAAGCTTTCCTGAGTGGCAATATAGATTATAATGATCCTGTCAATTTTGCCCTGGATTTTGCATGTCAGGTACCCGAGTTGGCTGAATTTGCTGCCTCTCTCGGAGTAAATACAAAACCTACTGGTAGGGCAGAAATAAAGGGGGCTTTTGCTGGCCAACCGGAAAATCCCAAAATCAATGCCGAAATTCACCTTCAAGAATTTTCTATTCAGAATTATTTATTGGGAGAAATGACCGGAAAACTGGTTTTCCAAAATAACATGATTACACTGGAAGAATTTGCCTTAACAAATCAGGATATCGAATTGACCGGAAATGGTGATATTAATTTACACGAATCAGGTTCACCTGAAGTCGACCTATTTTATCAGATCGATGCTGTTAATATTGATTCATTGATGCAAACATTGAACAATCCTATTCCATTATCCGGACAATTAGCCGGAAACGGTCGTGTTCAAGGTATCTGGCCGGCATTGACTCTAGAGAGTAATTTTCAGTTAGAGCAAATTATTTATGATGAATATCTCTTAGATAAGGGGCAGATTATTTTTAATCTTCAACCTGAAGAGATTATTTTAACAGACAATATAGATGATAATTTGCTCGAATTATTAAGCTGGACCGGTTATTCTTATTCTCTTGAACTGAAAAAACTTGAACTGAAAAACGAAAAAATGGAATTGCTGATGTCCGGACAAACAAAATTAGGAGAAGATAATCGATTTATTGGAGAAATAGACTTTTCACATCAAGCCTTTAACGATATGGTTGAATATTTTTATCCCATTGATGATGATAATCTAAAGATGTTTTTACCTTCAAATATCACAGGAAAAGTAAAACTGGAAGGTAATCGCTATGAACAGCAAATAAAATTATCCACCCAACTTTTGCCTCAACAAACCCAAAACATCACTCCTTCTAAACTTGAATCAGTAATTACTAGAAACCAACAGGGTTTTACAATTTCAGATTTTCATTTTATTCAACCCGAAGGAGAATTTAGTGCAGAGGGGAATATCGGGTTTAACCAAACACTTGATATTGTTTTTCAGGCAGAAGAATTAGATATAAATACATTAATGAGTCTTGCTCAGATCGATGAAATTATGAGAGGTATTATAAATATTAATGGTTCATGTAAAGGTACCATCAGCCAACCGGAGGTTTCTATAACAGCACAGATCAAAGAAGGTTATTTCCGTGAATTTCAATTTGCAGACTTACAAAGTGATTTCTATTGGGATAGTAAATCAAATGTAATAGAAATAAATAAATTTGTCATTGCCCTGGAACAGGATTATCAGATACAGGCAAAAGGGAATCTTCCCTTAGATGTCTTTGCACTGACAAAGCAAAAGGAAACAGTCCCTGAAACTTTTGGTCAGGATATTCCCTTGGATTTTCAAATTAAAATGGAAAAGACCGATATGAAGATATTAAGATTATTCTGGAAAGATGTCTTTTCAGAAACTACCGGCAACATTGATCTAGAATTCAATTTAACCGGTACAGCCAACAAACCATCAGTTAACGGTATGATTGATATTCACCAGGGGAGAGTAGCCCTGGATGATTTTCCGCTTGAAATTGAAGAGCTCAATACCAGAATAGCAGTATCTGATAATAAGGTAGCAATTCCCTCTATCTATTTCACCGTTTATGAAAATCGGTTTAATATATCCGGCCAATTTGAATTGATTGATTTAGTACCTGAAAATATATTGATAACCATCCGAAATGATGAGCATAGAATTATCTACCAGAATGTTATAGAGTGTGAGGCTGATTTACTGGCAGAAATTAAAGGTTCACTCCTTGAGACTGAAATCAAAGGACAACTAATTTTGTCCAAAGGTCAATTAAATCTTGATCAACTACAAGCACTCAACATAGAAGGAGGTGCTACAAAGTCTTCGTTTACTGCACCGGATGCCTTACAAGGTCAATTTGATATGAATGTTGAGATTGTTGACCCATTTATCTTAAAGTTACCTAATGCTGAAATTTATGTAACCGGTAAAATTGCCTTAACCGGTTCTTTTACAGAACCAGATATTCAGGGTAATATTGTGTTAAAAAAGGGATATCTCAGATATTTTGAAAAGAGATTTGTCATTTCAGAAGGACGTGTTTCCATAATCGGGTATACAGTCAAAGACGTTAATATCAATGCCAGGGCTCAGACAGATGTCCAGGATGTGCAGATAACTATACATGTTTCCGGCAACCTGGCTAATCCACAAATTCGATTATCATCACAGCCTGCGATGCGGGAAACAGAAATCATTTCTTTGTTAGCTCTTGGTCGAAATATTGAAGGTCTTTCTAAAGGTGAAATTGATCAGCTCCTCTCTCAAGAAATGATTGATATTGTCTTTCAAAGTTTACAACAAAATATTTTCAAGAGAATGGAACGTGAACTGGCAGAACAGCTTGGGCTAGATTTATTAAGATTATCAACCGAAAACTTAATAACTTCGGATAGTCAATTTCCCTTGTTGGAAAGGATGAACCTGGCAGATTTAACATTGGAGGTAGGGAAAAACATTCGGGAAGACCTTTTTGTTACCTATAAAACACCTTTGGGTTTTCAAGGCGAAAAAAGCTTTAGTATTGATTACCAGCTCTCTTCTGATTTTACTTTTAATACCCAGTTTGATACTTATTCTTTAAGAGACGATGATTACCGTTTTCAATTTGGATTGAAAATTAATTTTTGATTACATAAAAGTGAAAGAAGAACATTTTTCCATGGACTCTTTGGAAAACATAGAGGCTCTTTCGAGGCTTTATCACTCCAGATTGATATGAGGGATTGAAATGACTAAAAAGACCCTGTCAGGTATAATACAAAAGAAAAGTTCGAGCAAATAGGGTTTGTTATAGACAAAATTCTGGGCTTAATATATAATAAATGCTTCATTTTATTTAAAAGATGGCGATCAATAACCAGGTATGAGTAATTATTTTATTGATAATATTGCTATCAAGGACATAATTGATATTTTGACAGTATCCTTCCTTCTATATTTAATCTTTCTTTGGTTTAAAAAAACCAAATCAGTTTTCGTTCTGGCTGGAATTATCATTTCAGGGATTGTTTATCTAATTGCAAATATTTTAGGATTAAGGTTGCTCGCAACATTAGTGCAGGGATTTTTTGCGATTATTTTATTAGCAATTGTGAATATTTTTCAGGAGGAAATAAGGAAACTTTTTGAGTATATTGCAATTTTTAGCATCTCACCTAAATTAAAAAAAGTAAAAAAGAATTCACATTTTCAGTTTCAAATAGATATTTTAAAAGAAGCAGTATTTTCTTTGTCAGAAAGAAATATTGGTGCAATTATTGTACTAAAGGGACGAGATGTGCTTCTGAGAAATCTTCAAAGAGGAATTGATTTTAATGGTAGATTAAGTATACCTCTTTTAAAAAGTATTTTTGATCCTAGTTCTGATGGCCATGACGGTGCAGTCATTATCGAAGATGAACAAATCTTACAATTTGCTTGTCATCTACTCCTTTCCAAAGATATACGCCAATTAAAGGATAGAGGGACGCGACATGCGGCAGCCTGCCAAGGAAAAAACGCAGAAGGAAGAGCTGGTCAAAGTCAGAATAATAGGGTTTGGTGATTATTCTGTTAACATCAGAGCCTGGGTATGGGCAAAAGATTATACAACCGGATTTAATATGATTTGTGATTTGAATAAATTGATTAAAGAACGTTTTGACAAAGAGGGAATAGAAATCCCGTTTCCATATAGGACGATTGTACATAAAGAAATCAAACCGACCTCGAATGAGTAAAAATATATCATTGTGATTGGGTAAAATAAACAGGACAAGAGATTTAAAGGTGAGTTTTAAAAAACATTAAAAAAATTTTCTGAATATGAATAAGGTTTGGTTGTTATAAAGAACTGTCTACTTTGTATTTAATCGGCTTGTATGATAAAATAGTGGCAATAGATTACAACTATTGTATTCTTGATCAAATAGCTGTTGGGAGTGAAAGAAAAGAATATATTCATATCAATAAAAAGGGAGGGAGGTGTAAATGATGAAAAAATGGAAAATTATGCTCACCATATTTTTAATCCTGACTATAGTAACAGTTGGAACCGGTGTTTGGGCTGAACAGTTAACCCGCCGAGAGGTAAAAATCAATAAGGCAATTGAGGTTTTAGACGAAATGGCTTCCAGGAAGGATCGGGCAGGGGCCTTCGGAGAACTGCTTGGACGGGCAGAGGGAATCGCCATTTTCCCCAAACTAACCAAACTTGGTCTGGGTTTTGGCGCTCAGTTCGGTGAAGGACTGGTTTTAAGAAAAGATAAATACACCCAAAAATGGTACGGACCTTCATTCATCGAAGTCAAAACTGTTACCGTTGGTTTACAGGCAGGGATTCAGGATGTTTCTTTGGTATTGATTATCATGGATGATGTAGGGATGGCTGGTTTTAAACGAACCGATTTTGATATTGAATCCAATATAAGTATCGCTTCCGGCCCCCTGGGAGATTCATTGCAGCAGGATATTGATTTTAATGACTCTATCTATACCTATTCCTACAGCAAGGGCGTCTATGCCGGTTTTACTCTGGAAGGATCCGTCATTCATGCTGATCGGAAAGCAAACAAAGCTTTCTACAAAAGGACGATTAGCAGCAAAGAAATTTTAGAAACCCAGGAACCAACAAACGAATATGCTTTAATTTTGGTTGACCTTATTAACAGCATTAGCCGCTAGAAGATTAATAAAAATAGATGAATAAAAAAAGAGGAGACCTTTAATTTATCAAGGCCTCCTCTTTGTTATAACTTATGTACCATTAAAAATCTAACGGAAATAGTGAGGCATACACTGGTAGCGTTTCTCCACCAAAAACTCTAATTGTCTGTGTCCAGGTATAACATCCTTCTTTTATAACGGTCAATTCATGGTACCCCTCTCTAATATTACTGATGGTAAAGCTTCCTCTTAAGGCAGTTTTGCCATGTTCCCTTCCGTCAATATAAACGATGGCACTTGCCTGGTTAGAGGTCACTGTAATTCTTCCATAAGCCTCTATCGGGACAAGGTTTGCTTCTATCTGGGTCGTACGGTTAACGGATACCGTAATCGTTTTAATCCATGGTTCATAACCAGGCATGACAAACTCAAGTGTATGCTGGCCGGTTCGAATATCCTCGATCCGCTTCGGAGTTGTACCGTAATATTGGTTATTCAAATACACTTCAGCCCCTGAGGGGAAGGAAATAGCCATTACCCTGCCTACATTTTGTGATGCGTAGTGTGGTCGTACGACCTGGTAATCGATAATATTGCTGGAAACCCAGTCAGCAGTTGACAGCTGGTTAAGCAAGCCCCTGATATTCACCGTGAAGTCGCCCAGATTAAAGCTGATAATAGGCTGTTCTTTGGTAAAGACTTCCGGATACCTGTCTCTCATCAACAGTGGCCTGGTGGTCGCGAATCCCTGAATATAACCGGGTCCAAACTGGCTATCCGGAGGGATAATGTTTTCCAACTGATACATTCTTCCCCCGCGGACGAAGTTCAGGGGATTTGACTGATTGGGGAAAATAACTCTTACCCTTCCTTCATAATCATACTGATAAATGGTAACATAGGCATCCTTGCTGGATTGAAAGGATAAGCTCATTCTTTCTCCGGGTGTATAGTTTGCCCGGTCTCCTTTCACGGCATTCAATCTCAAAGAGAATACAGGACGGGGGTTAACAATTTCAATGCTTTTTTTGGTTTCTGCCTGTCCGGTAGTTTGAGTAAAAGTGGTTATGCATAAGATAAAACACAGCAGCAAAACAATGGGAATAACAATGATCAGCCTTTTTAAAAAATTGCTTTTCAGATAATTTGTATTCATTTTTTACCTCCCAATTTACTTAACTTGTTTAATTATATTTTAGCATAGTCATGATATAATACAAAATATGTTTATATGCAATTGGGATTAAAGATTCAATGAAGATACTGAAAAAAATATAATTTTAAAATTAGGATTAAGAAACACAGATGATTCAAACTTTTATGGAAAACATTTCCATTACAGATCTCGTAGATATTTTTACCGTGGCATTCTTATTATATTTAATCTTCCTTGAGTTTAAGAAAACAAAATCAGTTTTCGTTCTGGCTGGAATTATCATTTCAGGAACAATTTACCTTATTGCAAACATCTTTGGATTAAGATTACTTGCAACATTAGTGCAGGGATTTTTTGCGATTATTTTATTAGCGATTGTGAATATTTTTCCTCGTAATATAGGGCTACGAATTAATCAAAAGAATGAGCAAAAAGAATAAGGAGAAAGTCAATATAATGCTCAAACATAACAGGAGGAGAATTAATTTACAACTTTCAGAAAATCCCAGCTGAACAAACAAAGATCCAAAGGTAAATTATCAAAGATATTACAGGCTGCTTTGGATGAGAAGAGAAGAGAAATTATTAAAGAGCAGAGTAAGCCTAAATAGTGTATAATTGAATTACCAAATAATTATAGTAAAGTGAGATGAATAATATTATATTATTATGAATGACAAGAATAAAACTGAATTAAAATTAGTTAAAGAAATCAAAGATCTCCAAAAAAACAACGAGGACTGTAAGAATCTCATCGAAAGTGCCAATGAGTCGATTATTTCAGTAGACGCTCATGGTAAAATCTTAACATTAAACAACCGTGCTGCATCTTATTTGGGAGGGAAAACAAAGGATTTTGTAGGGAAATCTATATGGGAAATATTTCCTCCCAAAGAGGCCAAGGAAAGATATAAAGATATACAAAAGGTTATCCAATCAGGGGAATCCATTGTTAAAGAAGTATATGTTTCATTCGGGGAAAATCAACATTGCTTTCTTACCAGCATACAACCAATCAAGAATAAAACAGGAGATATTTATGCCGCTTTAATTATGGCTACTGATATTACTCAACAGAAAAAAACCGAAAAAGCCTTGCATCAATCTAAGGAAACTTATCGCACCGTATTTGAAAATACCGGAACTGCCACAATTATTATCGAAGGAGATATGACTATCTCTCTGGCCAACTCCCAGGCGGTAAACCTTATCGGTTATACGAAAGGTGATATTGAAAACAAGATGAAATGGAGTGATTTTGTCCTTCCCGAAGAGCTGGAAAGAATGAAAAAGTACCATCAGGAAAGAAGAGAAAAAGGGGAAACTCCGCCTGCTGAATATGAATTTCGCCTGAAAGACAGAGAAGGCCATACCAGAGATATATCACTAAAAATAGGGATGATTCCCCATACCAAAAAAAGTGTTGCTTCCTTGACCGATATTACCCATCGGAAACAGATAGTAGAGTCTTTAAAACAAAGTGAGGAATTATTAAAAAGGACTGAACGAATTAGTAAAATCGGAGGATGGGAGTTTGATATAAGAGAAAAAAAGATAACCTGGACTGATGAGGTTTATCGAATTTATGGGGTCAGTAAAAAATATTATAATCCAAATGATGTTAGACAGGATATTTCTTTTTATGCTCCAAAAGACCAAAAAAAGATTGAACAGGCCTTACAGGAAGCTATAGAAAAGGGCAAACCATATGACCTGGAATTTCAATTTATTTCTGCCAAAGGACAACACCGCTGGGTACGGACAACCGGAAAACCGCTCAAGGAAGATGAAAAAGTCACGAAAGTAGTTGGTAATTTCCTGGATATTACCAGGAAGAAAAAATCGGAGCAGAAAATCAGGCACCTCAACCAGGTCCTCCGTGCCATTCGCAATGTTAATCAACTAATCATTAAGGAAGAAGACCCGAATAAACTCATTCAAAAGGCATGCAACATTTTGGTAAAAACCCGTGGATACCAGGATGCCTGGATTGTTCTGTTGAATGAAAAACAGAATTATCTCACCTCTGCCGAAGCCGGTCTGGAGCAAGCTTTTCTACCACTAAAAAAGCTGATCCAAAATGGTCAATATCCCAGATGTGCCCGGAAATCCTTAGACCAAAAAGAGATTATCATTACCAAAAATCCCCAAAAAGAATGTCAAAACTGTCCGCTATTAGCCTATCACAAGAATCGAAGCTCTTATACAGCCTGTCTTAAGCAGGATAATACTGTCTATGGAATTCTTTCCGTTTGCATTCCCACTACCTATATGGAAGATAAAGAAGAACAGGATTTATTCAGGGAACTTACCAAAGATGTTTCTTTTGCCCTTTACACTATAGAGGCAGAGAAAACACAAAAGCAAGTCGAAGAAGCTCTACGGCAAAGTGGAACCCAATACCGGCAGCTTGTAGATACTTTAAATGAGGGCATCTGGAGAATCGATGCAGAAGGTGGTACTATATTTGTCAATCCCAAAATGGCAGAGATGCTTGGTTATAAAGTAAATGATATGGATGGTAAACACTTCTTTGACTTTATAGATAAAAAAGATCTCCAAAATAGCAGGAGATGTATAGAAAAATGCCAACAGGGAATCACTGAACAGCATGAATTTACCTTCAGGAAGAAAAATGGTGAACTATTATACACATTAGTAAACACTTCTCCTATTTATGATGAACAGGGTACCTATATCGGGGTAATAGCCGGTATCACCGATATTTCCCTTCGTAAACAGGCTGAAGCCAGGGTAAGAAAATCCCTGGATGGAACCATCCAGACTTTATCAAAAATATCCGAAACCAGAGATCCTTATACTGCCGGGCACCAGGATCGGGTCAGCCAGCTGGCAATACGAATTGCCCGGGGATTACATCTTAAGCCAATACAAATAGAAGGAATCAAAATTGCTTCTCTTATTCATGATATCGGGAAAATCGGAATACCCTCAGAGATTTTAACCAAGCCCAGCAAGCTTAGTGAGATTGAATTTAGCCTGATCAAGGGTCATTCCCAGATAGGATATGATATTTTGAAAGATATAGATTTTCCTTATCCCATTGCTCAAATTGTTCTTCAGCACCATGAAAGAATCAACGGGTCGGGTTACCCAAATCATTTAAAAGGACCTGATATTATCTTAGAAGCCAAAGTATTATCTGTTGCCGATGTGGTCGAGGCTATGTCATCCCATCGTCCTTATCGGGCAGCTTTGGGGATTGATGCAGCCCTGGAAGAAATCACCAAGAATAAAGGCATTCTATATGATCCCAAAATAGTGGACGTTTGTGTAAAACTATTCAAGGAGAAAGGATTTAAATTTGAATAGGCAATAAAAGTTTTAAAATATATTTACAGTAATATAAGTCAGTATTTAAGATACAAATATAGCCTGATTATCAGTTTTCTGGAAATCCCAGCTGAACAAACAGAGATCTAAAGGCAAATTATCAAAGATACTGCAGGCCGCTTTGGATGAGAAGAGGATGGAAATTATTAAAGGAATGCAATGATACTGGAAGGATTAAAGTGTGACAAAGAACCATCCCATCTCACACCATAGATATCTGTGGCGATAGTTTGCGATGTATGTAAACTTTTTTCACTAAGGGTCACGATGTGTATGAATTTTTGAGTTCACAATGTCTATGTCTATGAATTTGCCACCTAAACACTAACAACATTATTTATACACTCATTTACCTCATGAGATTAATAGGAGGCAAAAAATGGAAGATGAGGATAAGACAAAGGCAGAATTAATTAAAGAATTGAACATTATGAAGAAAAAACAGGTTAACCGTTTACGCGATAAGAGTGAAGAAAACTACCGTAGCTTATTTTTGGCAATGAAAGAGGGTATGTATCTTCACGAAATAATTTATGATAAATCAGGGCAAGCGGTGAACTATCGAATTTTAGAGGCTAATCCGGCATCAGTAATTCATTTGGGCATTAAAAAAGAAGATGCTTTAAACAAATTAGCCACTGAATTGTACGGGACTGACCAGGCACCCTTTCTTGAAATCTATACAAAAGTGGCAGAAACCGGAAAAACTGAATGTTTTGAAACCTATTTTCCCCCCATGAAAAAACACTTCCGAATTTCAGTATTCTCACCAGGTAAAGGCAAATTTGCCACAGTATTTACAGATATCACCGAACAAAAAGAAAACGAAATAAAGATAGAATATGAACAGAATTTACTGCATGCGCTTCTGGATAACACTTCAGATTCTATTTACTTTAAAGATAAAAAAACAAGGTTTGTAAGGGTAAACAAGACCAAAGCCCTGCATTGCAGAAGCACTCCTGAAGAAATGATTGGAAAGACTGATTTTGATTATTTTTCTCCGCAAATAGCTAAAAAATCATTTCAAGACGATATGCAAGTGCTGGAAACAGGCAAGCCTATTATCGGCAAAGCGGAAGAAATCATTCGTTTGAACAGCACAAGGTATTGGGGTTCAGTGACTAAAGTTCCCTGGTATGACAAAAAAGGGGGAATAATAGGAATAATAGGTATTACCAGAGATATTTCACTACAAAAGAAAGCCGAAGAAGCCTTACGCAAAAGCCAGCAGGAATTTGCCAGCCTGTTTAAAAGTGGTTCTGAAGCCCTGGTTTATGTTGATGAAGACAGTAATATCATAGATATTAATACCCGATTTACTGAATTGTTTGGTTTTACTGCCGAAGAAGTTAGAGGTAAAAATATAAATGAAGGCTTAATTCATCCTCCGGATAAGATTGAAGAGGCTCAAGATTTATTTCAAAGATCACTTTCCGGAAATTATTATAATTATAAAACAGTAAGAAAAAAGAAAGATGGCACTTGTTTCCCGGCAAGCATTTCCTCCTCTACCGTTATTATTGATGAACAGCTAAAAGGAAGAATAATTTCCTATGCTGATATCACCGAAAGAAAAAAAATTGAGAAACAACTAAAGGAATTGGTACGCATTGATCCCCTTACCGGATGTTATAACCGCAGATATGGACTGGAATTACTGAATAGGCAGATAAAGCTGTCTCAACGAAATCAATCTCCTACCTTGATAGGCTTTTTAGATATAAATAACTTCAAAACAATTAATGATCATTTCGGGCATCAGGAAGGGGATCAAGCCCTCAAAGAAATAACTTATCTATTTCAATCCACTCTGAGAGAGGTTGATATTATCTGCCGTATGGGAGGAGATGAGTTTCTTCTGGCATTCCCGGATAGCTCTTTACAGGAAGCTCCTTTGATCAGAGAACGCCTGGAAGAGTCACTGTCTCAATTAAATCACAAAATCAAAAAGAATTATCAGATACAGTTCAGTATGGGATTTTCTGAGTATCTACCAGACAAACCAAAGACTTTGGATGAGCTTATTGCCATTGCTGATCAGGAGATGTATAAAGAGAAAATGGACAAGTAAAGCACCTTGATTTAAATGATTTTTGGAAAGCCCAGCTGAACAAAGAAAGATCCAAAGGCAAATTGTCAAAGATATTACAGGCCGCTTTGGATGAGAAGAGAAGAGAAATAATAAAAGAGAGAACAGAATAAAAAATATAGCTTTAAATAATAATTGACAAATGAATAAATTATCTTATAAAATATTAACAAAGTTATAATAATGTAAAGGAGGCCGCTTGAATAACAACAATAAATTGGCCCTTACCTTAAAGATGAAAGATTATTTAACAGGGATATCGGAAATAGAAGACAAAAAACCAGTGGTAAGGGTAGGGGAAATTGCTGCTGTTTTAGGGGTGAAGGTTCCTAGTGCTCATGTTATGGTAAAAATGCTGGCAAGCAGAAAACTAGTTACCTATGAAAAGTACGGGTATGTCACTCTTACAGAAAAAGGTAGAAAAATAGCAGACCAGCTTAGAAATAAAAATGATGTAATAAAGAATTTTTTAATAAAATATTTGGGTGTTGATGAAAAAACTGCTATTGATGATGCGTACAGAATAAAAAATACTCTAAGTGACAATACCTTCGCCAAATTGAAAAAATTTATCTATTTCCTGGAAAACAGACCAGACCCGCAGAACATTAATTATCCTCAAGAGGTAGAAGGGTTTTCAAAAAAATAACCCATATATTTTTTTACAATATTGTTAGACATATCTAATATATATAGAAATAACTATAAAAAAGATAGTTATTTTTGTTGAGCTATACTAATAATACATATCTAAAAAAGTTGATAAAGGCAAACTGTCCGAAAGGGCAGGACGCAAAGTCATGGGCCTAAAGTTTTTTACTACGGCTGCCGGACTGCCGATTTATTTTTTGTTTTTATAACTAGGTGAATATTATAAAAAACTATAACGAACCAATAAATATCAGGAGGGATCTTTTTAATGGCACCATCTTTAAAGAACTGTCAATTAAATAAAAACAAACTCCTGAAAGAGCATCTTTATCTGATAGATAAAATTGTCCATAATTTTAACAATATACCTGAAACAAAAGAGACGTTGGAAAATGTCGGCTACATTGGTCTGCTCAATGCGGTAAACCTTTATAACCGGGAAGAATGTAATATGGATTTTAGAAGTTATGCCCAGTTACTTATTACTAGCGAGATACACCAGTATCTATCTGATAAAAAGTACAAAATTAATCAGCCAGGATGGCTTGTCGGTTTAAACCAAAGCATTGACCGGTTTGTTATTAGTTACAAGAAAAAATATCAAAGATTTCCCAGCCTGACCGAAATTGCCAACCATATCAATATCAATAACCATGGCCTGCAGGAAATACTTAAATGTAGGGAATCAGTTAAAGAAGTGTGCTTTATTCATCATTTAGAAGATAATATCGATGAAATTCAACCGGATCTGGAAAATATAAGAAGCCAATCCTATCAGCATTTTAAGTTGCCTATTGAAGATGTTATTACCCTGCAGAAAGCCTTTGTAAAGCTAAAAGAACTACAACGCAATATTGCCTATTATCTCTTTGTTATGGATTTACGAAAGACCAAGGCAGCTCAAAAATTAGGACTTTCTCAGAGAAGGGCTGATCAGATAAAAAAAGATATATCCAATCATCTATCTTAAAGAAAGGGAGAATCTAATATGGGTGGAGAAACAGGGCTATTGAAATGAAAGGCACAGGCAGTAATAATGGTATATTGATTGACAATTGTAAATTTAAAGATGGCTATTATGTAACTGTCAACGGTTATGGCGATAACTTAACATAATGATACCTATTGTGTTCGGTTTGCTAATTCGGCTACTCCTAGCACAGGTATTACCATTTCTGGTGGCAGCTTCACTGTAGATAAAGCCGGATTAGAAGCAGCTGGGGGAATCTACCATGAACCAATAATCATCCGTTCCGAAGCAAACAGGAAACCTGAATGTAAGTAATTTAACTATAAATAACAAATCAATAGATGATATAACAAACGAAAATCTGTATGACAAAGGTTTAATAATAATAGATGAAGACGGGTTAGGAGTATAGTAACCCTAATAAATAAGAACAACAGGGGAGCTAGTGTATATTTACTATAAAAACTCCCCTGTTGTATAATTTATAATAAAAAGATTTGTTTCTACTTTTAAAATAAATAAATACATAATAGAAAGTTGATAAAGGCAAACTGTCCGAAAGGGCAGGACGCAAAGTCATGGGCCTAAAGGTTTTACTATGGCCGCCAGACTGCCGGCTTTTTTTATTATCTTAAACAAGTTATAGATATAGCAAAAAATACTAAATAATGCTGAATGTTTATAATACAGGAGGGGGAAATGGAAGATAATAATCAGAAGCCAGACCCGCTAATTTCAAAAGAGATAAAAAATATAAGGAAAGAAGTTACAGAAAAAGGCTTAAACGGCTCAGAAGATCGTTTTAAGCTCCTTTTTGACTATGCCCCTGACGGATACTACATCAGTGACTTAAAAGGAACCTTCATAGACGGGAACAAAGCTGCCGAACGCATTACCGGATATAACCGTTCTGAGTTGCTTGGCAAGAATTATTTTAAGGCAGGGTTATTGCCTTTAAAGGATGTTTCAAAAGCCATTAGTGCCTTAAAGAAAAACAGAAAAGGATTGCCCACTAAACTGCAGGAATTTACCCTAAAACGTAAAGATGGAACTTTAATAGATATAGAAATCTCTACATACCCGATCAGGATAAACAAAAAGATGTATGCTCTGGGAATAGCCCGGGATATCAGTAAGCGTAAACAATTAGAACGAGCCTTGAAAAATTCAGAAAAAGAAAAATCAGTCATTCTAAACAGTTCTCCTATGCATGTCCTCTACCAGGATATGAATCATAATATAATTTGGGCCAACAAAGCAGCCTGTGATTCCGTAAAAAAGAATTTAAAAGAAATACAAGGAAAGAAATGTTACGAGGCGTGGGAAAGAAGCTTTACACCATGTCAGGGATGCCCGGTAGACAGGGTATGGAAGACCGGAAAAATGGAAAAAGGGGAAAGGAGGTCAAAAGGCGGCAGATATTGGTTTATAAATGCTATGCCAATCAAAAATGATGATGGAGAAATAACAGGTATAATTGAAACTGCTTTAGATATTACCGAACAAAAACAAGCCCAGAACAGGCTCAAAAAAACCATGAATGCCATTATTGAAACAATTTCCAAAATAATGGATACGCGTGATCCTTATACTGCCGGACACCAGATAAGGGTTTCTCAGCTTGCCATTCATATTGCACAGGAAATGGGTCTTTCGCCAGACAAAATTGAAAGTGTGAGGATAGCTTCTCTAATCCATGATATTGGGAAGATGGGGATACCTTCAGAGATTCTCACCAAGCCAACTAATTTAGATGCCATCGAATTTTCGTTTATAAAAAAGCACCCTGAAATAGGGTATACCATTTTAAAGGACATCGATTTCCCTTATCCTATAGCACGAATTGTGCTCCAGCACCATGAAAGAAATGACGGCTCTGGTTATCCCCAGGGATTAAAAGGGAAAGATATTCTTTTAGAAGCCAAGATTATTAATGTAGCTGATGTGGTCGAGGCCATGTCATCACACCGGCCTTACCGGGAAGCTTTAGGTGTTGATGCTGCACTTGAAGAGATAATAAAAAATAAAGGTGTTTTATATGATTCAGAAATAGTTACCGTATGTGTAAAGCTGTTTAAAGAGAAAGGATTTAGGTTTGAATAAATAATTTTAATCATAAGTAAATTCTATATTTTTCAACGGTTTCAGCGTGTAAAAAGCGACTACTATACTGTATTAGTATTAGTATTGGTATTTGGTTTAATATTTACCTCTTTTTTGCCTTGATCTTTCTCTATCTGGAACCCTGTCTTTCCCTGTAACCCTCTTTTGCATTTGAGCCGATTCATGTACCTTGTATTTATTACTAAATTAATTGTTTGCTTTTAATTTAACTGATAATATAATGTTAACAAGAAATATTATATAGGCAATTCTTTTGTTTGTTTATATAATATTTATAAATATATATCATTTGCAAACCACTTTAGGTAATAAATATGGAAGAAAAGACAGACATTCAAAAAATTAAAAAATTATTGGAAGAAAATAAGTTAGAAGAATTAAAACAGCTGGTAGAAGATCTTCATCCTAATGATTTTCAAAGCATCGCTGAAGAGCTGCCCACTGAAGATATCATCAAAATATTCCGCCTAATAGAAGACCAGGAAATCATAGCTGATTATATAGCCGAATTATCCCCTGAGGTACAAGCTGATCTACTCAAACTAATGGATAAAAAACAGGCTTCGGAAATTTTAGAAGAGATGGACACTGACGAAGCAGTGGATATTTTAACTGAAATCTCTCCTGAAGCATCCCGTGAACTCCTGGATTTAATGCCCCCCGAGGAAGCTGATGAAATTGAACAGCTCATGAAATATGAAGATAATACTGCCGGGAGCATCATGAATAATGAGTTTGTAGCTCTTCTGGAATACTTAACTGCAGAACAGGCTATCGAGCATATCCGGAAGATGAGCCCGGAAGCGGAAATGATCTATTATGTTTATGTGTTAGATAAAAGAAAAAAGCTGATAGGTGTTTTATCATTAAGAGATTTGATAGTGGCTGATCCCAAAAATAAAGTAACTGAAATAATGGAAGAGAATGTAGTCAGTGTGGTAGACACAGAAGATCAGGAAATAGCAGCCAGCGTCATTTCAGATTATAATTTAATGGCTATACCGGTTATTAATAAACAGGGAACCATGGTTGGTATCATCACGGTAGATGATATTATTGATGTTCTGGAAGCAGAAGTAACCGAAGATATCCATAAGATGGTTGGTTCGAATGAATTTTATGAGGACAGGTTAATCAAGGCAAGCTCTCTGCAAAGGGCAAAAGCCCGCTTGCCCTGGCTCATGGTCTGTTTGGCAGGACAGATGATTTCAGGCAAGGTCATTGAGCTTCATTCCGCTATTTTGCAAATGGTATTGGCATTAGCCTTTTTTATTCCTATTATTATGGATATGGGGGGCAATATCGGCTCACAGTCATCTACAGTAACGGTTAGAGGTTTGGCAACCGGACAGCTTAACTTAGATGAATTATGGAGAAATGTCTGGGCTGAAAGCAGAACAGGATTTTTAATTGGTTTGCTCACCGGTATGATGATATTTTCATTTACTTATATCTGGCAGAGAAACTATATCCTGTCAATAAGTATTGGTTTATCTGCTTTTACAACCGCTATTTTAGCAGCTACCACCGGAACTCTTTTGCCGCTCATCTTTACCCGGCTTAAAATTGACCCTGCTATTGCTGCCGGTCCGTTTATCACAACCATAAACGATGTGATTAATTTGACGGTATACTTTAGTATAGCAACTTTTCTTTTTACTTATTTAAGATAATAATTACAGGCAATATGATCTAAATCTTAAAATAGTTTTATGCTAATAAATCCTCTTTTGCATTTTAAGGCGATTCAGGCAACAACAAAAAAGGACAGCAGGAAAACAGAAAAGAAACTTTTTACCCTCTCTTTTTTTGCCTGAAAAAAAAGATATAAATGGCTTGTCTGTGGGACCGGCTGCCATCATACCTCAAAGATATGATATCATAAATAAAGAATAAATTCTTTCATTTAAGTTATATTGCAATCTTATAAACAAAGACCTAAAATAGAAAACAGGGTGTCTTTTTTAAAGATTTAAAGAAAGGATTAAAAATAATATGGCAATCTACAAAAAACTTAAAATACCAAAAAATGTTTTTATTCTAGGCTTGGTAAGTTTCTTTAATGACATAGCATCAGAGATGATCTATCCCCTGGTGCCAATTTTTCTTACCAGTGTTTTGGGAGCACCGGTTTCAGTTGTCGGACTAATAGAGGGTATAGCCGAATCAATAGCCAGTATTTTGAAAGTTATCTCTGGATGGATGTCTGATAAAATGCAAAAAAGAAAACCTTTTGTAATTTCAGGTTATTCCTTGTCTGCATTTTCCAAAATCATTTTCAGCCTCGCCTATAGCTGGCCTGTTGTGTTATTAGCACGCTTTATAGACCGTTTTGGCAAGGGGACAAGAACCTCAGCCAGAGATGCCCTTATTACAGAGAGTTCCGATTCTTCAGCCCGGGGGAGGACTTTCGGCTTTCATCGTGGTATGGATACTATGGGTGCAGTAATAGGACCTCTTCTTGCCATTGTGGCAATGCAGATTTTAAACGAAAATTACCGCACCATCTTCTTACTTTCTTTTATCCCTGCCTTTATCGGTGTACTCTTATTATTCTTCTTTGTCAAAGAGAAAGACAGGAAATCAAAATCTACTGCTGATTTTCAGTTTAACTGGAAGAGCCTTGATCCTTCCTTTAAAGTATTTCTTTTTATCAGCTTTATTTTTGCCCTGGGCAACAGTTCCAATGCCTTTTTGATTTTAAGAGCACAGAATTTAGGTTTATCTGTAACCATGGTGATGCTGGCTTATGTGCTATTTAACTTTGTTTATGCTGTTTTCTCTTTGCCAGCCGGTATTATTTCTGATAAAATCGGACCCAAAAAAATACTTCTGGCAGGATTTCTGCTTTTTGCTGTTATCTACCTATTTTTTGGTCTGATTACCAAAAGTATTTTTATCTGGCTGCTTTTCCCCTTCTACGGAATCTATATGGCTTTGACTGAGGGAATAGGAAAGGCTTACATTTCTAACCTGATTCCCAAAGAAAAGGCAGGGACTGCCTTCGGCATTTACCAGACCACAATTGGACTCTGTACCTTTTTTGCTTCCTGGATTGCCGGGCTGCTTTGGAGTTATGTGAGTATAAGTGCTCCCTTCATCTTTGGCAGTGTAATGGCAATGTTGGCTGCTTTATTGTTTTATGTCTTTGGGAAAAGATAGAAAATGATCAGAAATTAATAGTAATGATAAAACAAAGTTGCACTTTGAACCTGGATAAAAACTGTTGATAAATCAGCGTAAAGAGAGCATGAAAATACCTCAAATAGTATAACAGCAAATTTAGCACATTTATCAAAAAGTTTTAAAAATTAAGCTATTTTAATTAGTTTGATTTTAAGAGAATTTAAAATATAATAGTAGTTAATCTTAACTAATTGGAAAGGTTCAAAAAATTTGGATCAGAATAATTCAACAGTTCAAAATAATCAGCGCACTAAACAAGGGACAATATTAGCAATAATTATACTTTTAGCTAATACTTTACTGGTAATATTTAAATTCTGGGTTGGATTGCAGCTTGATTCTGTAGCTATTATTGCAGAAGCCTGGCATGCCCTTTCTGACTCATTGACCACAATTATAGTATTGGTTGGATTTAGAATAGCCTGTAAGCCAGCGGATAAAGAGCATCCTTTTGGTCATGGTCGTATGGAAGCCATATCTTCTTTGGTTATTGCGGTTATCCTTGCCATGGTAGCTTTTACCTTTTTTATAGATTCAACTGACCGCCTGCTTCAAAGGCAGTCTATTGAGTATAACCAGGCAGCTTTGATTATTTTTATCATTTCTATGGCAGTAAAAGAATTTATGGCTCAAATTTCAATACGCATTGGTAGAAAAATTAAATCAGATGCCCTTATTACTGATGGATGGCATCACCGCAGCGATGGTTTTGCCTCGCTGATAATTGTTATCGGTATTTTCTTAAACCCTTATTTCTGGTGGATTGATGGGGTAATGGGAATTATTATTTCTCTGATTATTGCTAAAATATCTTTTGATATATTAAAGAATACAGTTAGTAAATTAATTGGTGAAGAGCCTGGAAAAGAATTTAATAGAGAATTGGAAAAAATTGTGCAGGACGACACTGACACTATCAAGAATATTAAACTTCACCATATTCATCTGCATAGGTATGGGGACCATCGGGAGTTAACTTTTCATATTATGTTACCAGAGGAAATGAAACTGGGGCAAGCGCATCAGATTGCTACTCAATTGGAAGAAAAGATTAATAATAATATGGGTGTAGAAACAACTATCCATCTGGAATCAGAAAAAGAATAAAAAAAGACTTATGCACTACCTCAATGTAGAATATATTAAGGCTGCTCTGGGTTTCTTATCCAGAGCAGTTTCTTTATCTTTGTTTGTATTATGATATTTGATTTGATAACAATAGAGGGCATATCGTTACCTATGAATTCGTCATTCGGTAAATTGTATTGCGATTAAATCATTATTCACTTGGTGCGGCACCACGGTATGCGTGCCTTTTCTCTCCGTTGCCGTCAACAGGGACTTATTCTCATAAAATACAACCCTTGTTCTGCTCTTTCGTTATTTCGCTTTTATGCTCTCAAATAAATCATTTCAGAGCATGCTTTTCGTCTTTTCTTCTCAATTGTCTTTTATTGTGCGCATCTCCATCAACTTGCCCTGCGTGGGATAAAAGAATGCTTACCCGTGCAGGGCAGTTTCAAATACATAAAATTAACCAACTGTAAACAAATTGCCACATTTTATGTAACATTTTTAGAAAAATTTTCGTAGTTGCTTACAAGAAGAGAATAAAAGGATTCAATATATGCATGGAGGTAGTATATGGAGAAAATGGGACAAGAGATAAAAGACAAAAATTTTAAGAGAAAGCTCTAAATTTAATGAAATGATATAAAGGAGAAAACAAAATGAAAAAATATCTTAAATATATACTATTGTTAGGATTCAGCCTTGTTTTACTTACCGGGTGCACGAGTGATTTGGTAACGCCGTCCAATAATGTGAATCAGACAGAGACAGAAACAGGAAATTATGAAACAGGAACAGACACTGGAACAGGTGATTCAAATACCCAAACAGGAGGAATAGTCTCCAAAACTGGAACGCTGGAGATGTATCTTACCGATGCCCCGGGAGATTATCAGGAAGTGAACATTGAAATAGCAAAGATAGAAGGACATATAGCTATTGAGGGAGAAGATGGCTACTGGGAGGTTTTGAAGGAATGGCCTGCTGGTTACCCGGTTAACCTGATAGAATTGGAGAATACCTCCATACTGCTGGCTTCTTTGGAACTTGAACCCAATCAATACACTCAGCTTAGAATATTCCTGAACACAGATGCTTCACTGGTTATGGAGGGAGAGGAAGGACCGGAAGGGCCAACCGAAATAGTGCTTCTGGAAATTCCCAGCAGTGAAAATACCGGGATCAAATTAAATCATCCCTTTGAAATTGTAGGAGGTATGGTTACCAAACTGACTATCGATTTCGATGCCCGAAAATCTATCATAAAGACTGGTAATGGCAAGTATAAGATGAAGCCTGTTATCAGTCTTTCCTCAGAAAATTATCCAACTGGAGAGGTTCCGGAGGGAGCAGGTTCGGTCTCCGGGACAGTATCATATTATAATAGCACCAATCTATCCTTGATAGGAATAGGTGGAGCGGAAATTGAACTTACCGGCGGATCCTATATCTTTGATAATACCACTACAAGTTCAGCTGAAGAACCGTTAGGATTCTTTAACTTGCCTGATGTTCCCGCAGGTGAATATATGCTCAATGTCTATACGGATAATTATGGTGATTATTCAGAAAATATTGAGGTAATGCCAGATACGGATACCTGGGTTGATGTTGTATTCCTGACTGAAGAACCTGGAATGATTTCGGGAACTGTATTGGATTCCGTGACTCTCTTACCTGTTGCAGAGGCGGTTGTGAGTGTTGAACTTGACAGCGGCTATACTTTTAACAGCTCATCTGAAACCGATGAGTCTGGTATTTTTGCCATAGACCAGCTTCCGGTGGGGAGTTATGATCTTACTATTTTAGCAGATGGCTACTATGACACTGGTGAGCATATCGGAATTGCTGTAGATGAAAGGGCAGAAAACAACATAGGTGAAATAAGGTTAGCACCATCTACTTCTTAATTCCATAACCTAAATAAAAAGGCAGGGTCTTTTCCAGATAGGGACCCTGCCTGGCTATAAATTATTTATGGCAATATCAATATTCCTAAACTTTCTCAATTCCTTGCAGTCATCCTTCTAGATGTAACATTTCTGCAAAAATATTCGTAGTTAGTAGTATGTTAATATAATATATAGATTTAAAGATAAAGCTTTTTAACTTTCTTATTTGATTTTTAAACCAGTAAACGTTTTTGTGTCCCAAATTATCAGGGAGAAATTATATTATTGATGAATAACAATAAGGATGATTGGTCTATAGTACAGAGTTGTTTGGATGGTAACAGGGAAGCTTACGCCCGTCTGGTAGAGAAATACGAAAAGCCAGTTTTTAATATTGTTTACCGGCTGACCGGCGGTTCTAAGGATACCAAAGATCTTACCCAGGAGGCTTTTTTAAAAGCCTATAATTCTCTCGGGCAGGTCAGGCCGGAATTTAAGTTTTCCAACTGGTTGTTTAAAATTGCCACAAATCTCTGTAAAGATCAACTGAAAAAAAGGGAAATAACAACGGTTTCTTTAAATGAGCTGAATTCTCTTGCAGACTATAAGGCTAGCCAGGAGAATCCAGATAGTTTGTCACCTTACGAAGAGAAATTTATACCCAGCGATGAGCAGGAACAGGTCCAAAGGGCAATTAGTAAGTTGCCGTTAAAGTATCGCAGGGTTGTTGTTTTAAGGTACATTCAGGACTTACCTTATAAAGAAATAGCTGGTATCTTAGAGATGCCCATAGGTCGGGTTAAGGTTCAACTCCACCGGGCGCACAAAATTCTCTATGAAGAACTTTCTGAAGTCCTGTAGTTAGAAAAGATAAGAGGTGAAAATTATGGATTGTCGCCATATAAATAAACTATTAGTTGCCTATATGGAAGGTGAATTGCCAGATTCTGTTTCCCGGCAGGTCGAGGAGCATTTAACCAAATGTGAGGATTGTGCCAAAAAATATGCCAGGATGCAAAAAATGGTTCATCTAATGAAAACATTGCCCAGTATCACTCCTTCTCCCGGGATCATCCAGAACGTGATGGGGAAAATTGAAGAAGATAGTAAACCCGCAAGAACGAATATTTTCGCCAGGTTCAAACTGTTACCCAAAAAGGTGATGGTGGCTGCTGCAGCCTTAATGCTGCTTGCTGCAGTTTTATATGGTACTTTAAACTTTTTTGCTGGTCCGTCTTCATTTCAATTTCAGTCCTGGGCAGCCACTGTTCAGGCTGCACCGCATGACTTAGAAGAAAGCGGATGGTGGGCCTGGCGTAAGAGGGCCGCAGATGAAATCCTATTACCTGAGGATAAAAACGTGGGGATCATATTTGGCGGGATTTTAGATCAACCGGAAAGGGTGAGTATTGTCGTGAAATGGATAAACCCGGATGGAATACTCTTTCAGCAGACTTCCTTCAAAGGAAATCTTTCACCCGGTCTATGTGCATTTATGTCTACTTTAAACATTGATGACAATGAACCCGTAAACCGGGAAGAGGAGATCAACGAAGCATCTTTTAGGGGAGAAGTTTCATACAGAAAAACCGAGGGAATTCTGAAAGATTCTCCGGGTATTTGGCACTTGGAAATCTATATCAATAATCGTCTGCAATCAGCTTTGCAGATCAGAGTATAATGTAACATTTTGGGATCATTTTTCGTAGTAGGTTATAAATGCACGATAGAGATATGTACTCATTATGGAGGTGATAAAACGGTGAAAAAGAGAAAATTTGCAATAGTCATTTTTATGATGACTATCCTGATGTTAAACACATCTTTAGCATTGGCAGATAATTTTAAAATAAAGATTTTAGATCCGGGGATTTTGCCGGACTCTCCTGATTATGAATCGAAGCAAATCCAGGAAAAAAAGAAGATGGAAACATTTACTGATTCTTTAGAAAAAGCAGGATATCACCTGGAGCTGGCAGAGCGTAGAATGGTAGAGGCTATGTTTATGGAAGAGAAAGGGAAGCCCCAGTTTGTTGATGAGCTGGTTAGAAGGTATGACGAAAATCTGATACAGGCTCTGCAATACCTGGCAGAAGGGCAATCAAGAGAGAAAGAAGACTTTGATGAAACAATAGCCACCATTAGAACATCTACCAGAATACATATGGATGAGCTCACTGCCCTGTTAGATCAGGTACCTGAGGTTAGCAGGCCAACAATTGAACTGGCCATCGATCGTTCCTGGATAGTTAGCAATATTTCTGTTAATGAACTAGAAAATATTATTCCCGATAAATTATCTACAGGTGCACCTGAGAAAGTGAAGACAGGACCTCCTGAAGAGCCTCCAGGGCAATTAAAAAAGGATACAGAGATGAAAAATGTGGGTCCCAAGGAAGAGCCACCAAGCTTATCCAAGCAGGAAGAAAAAGAAAAGTTTACAGGTCCTCCCGAAACTCTGCCTGGACTCATTGACAAGGATAAAGACACAGGACCTCCCGAAGAGCCTCCGGGGCTGTCTAAACAGGAGGAGAAAGAAAAAGATAAGGAAAAAGACAACGGTTCTCAAAAAGAACCTCCAGGGCAACTTAAAAAGGACACCCAGGATGAAAAAGTGAAAGAAACTGGACCTGCTGAAGAACCTCCAGGTTTATCCAAGCAGGAAGAGAAAGACAAAGATACAGGTCCTGCTGAGACTCCACCTGGACTCTCTGGGAAGGATAAAGACCAAGGTCCTCCGGAATAAAAATAGGATGCACAGTGAGTTCTTTAAGGACAACTGAAAGGAAAATACCATAAAAATTTAACGAATGAATAAAGTGGAGGAAGATTATGAAAACATTAAATAGAAAAAATCACAAGCTAATTTCTGTAAAAGCTTTACCTTATTTGCATATCTTTTTATTGCTTTTAATTTTATTAGCAGGGATATCATCCGTTTCTATGGCCCAGCAGCCGGAAGCTTTTAAAAAGAGTATTCAGATTATTAATCCCAGACCGGATTTCTCCTTATCGGTAAGATTGGATAAGGGTGTAGGGGCTAGTTATACCCAGGGAGAAAGGATTCGGGTATATTTTAGGACTAACCAAAATGCCTATGTCTCTATTTTTGGATATGATTCCCGGGGAAACATACGATTATTGTTTCCCAATCAGTATCAGAGAAATCATCTTGTAGAGGCTAATAGACAGTATCAGATCGATGGCATCATTGAACCAGGGACACCTCCCGGAATTGAATACATCCAGGGATTTGCCACCACTGAACCAACATTGGTTAGCCGGGATCTGGAGAGAAGACTGGAAAAGGAGGAGTTCCCCAAAATAGAAGAAGGAACCGAAAGGTTTACCCAGCGTATGAAAGGTATTCTAATAGGATTGCCTTCATCTAAATGGGCTGGCAGTGAGACTTTACATTATCAGGTTGTGGAGAGAAGGAGAACCGGACAACTGAGAGTTAATTCCTCTCCGGAAGGTGCGGAAGTATTTCTGGATGATCGGTATCTGGGTAGAACACCGTTGGTTATGGATGGAATACAAATTGGAGAATACACGGTTCGGTTAGAACAATCTGGCTATCATTCCTGGAGCCGGACGATCCAGATCAGATCCAACCGGACCGAATACATCGCTGCTGATTTAGAGCAGATCCAGCGATATGGCACCATCGCCATTCAAAGTAATATTAGGGATGCCCGTATTTACATAGACGGCCAACTGGCAGGTTCTACCCAAAAAGACAGCACTGTTCTCTTAGAAAGAATACAAGAAGGTTCCCATAGCATCTGGATTTCCCTGGAAGGATACATTGACTGGTCCACAGAAATCAATGTCAGGTCCAATCAACACCTTCAGCTGACAGTAAACCTGGAAAGGATTCTCCAGACCGGAACCCTGGAAATCACCAGCAATATAAGTAGTGTCCGCATCTATCTGGATGGAAACTATTACGGTCAAACATCTTCCAGCCAGTCGGTCAGGCTTCAAAATATCGAAGAAGGCACCTATACGTTACGGGTAACCCGGGAGGGGTACCAGGATTATACTGATACCATTAATATCTATCCAGACTATATCTATCATAAACATGTCCAGATGCGACCGCAATACCAGAAAAGCCCTCTTTTTTCAGACATTAACATTGTCCCTGAGACAGTCAATTTAAAGTCGAATAGTCAATGGATTACGGCTTATATTGCTTTATCAGAAAATTACCAGGTGCAGGACATTGATTTTGACACGGTAAGAGCCTGGCATGAGGGAAAAAGTATCCCGGCAGAATGGGGGGACATTCAAAATAAAAGACTGATGGTCAAGTTTTCCGGGAATGCCTTCAGGAATTTATTTTCCGGATCAGCCGGCTATGCAAGTGTGAGAGTATCTGGTGAATTGCATGATGGAACCAGGTTTGAAGGAAGCGATGAAATAAGGGTAATACGTCCTTAGATTAAAGATTAAGGTCAAGGAGGAATAAAATGAAAAACATAAGATGGACAATCAGCTCAATAGCATGGATACTAATCCTATTTAGTACCCTATCTCTTGTTATTGCAACTGCATCTGCTGATCAATCGGCTTCTACCGGGGATGCGGACTATTACCTCCAAATGGCAGAAGATAAAATGAATGAGTCCCTGGCAACCTATGAAGCCCATTACCCGGGCAAAAAGCTCTGGGCTGAAGCCATAGACTATGGAGAGATGGCAGTCCAGCTGGATCCCGATTTTGCCAAAGCCCATTATCTTCTGGCCAAGATCTATCAGTATACCAACTGGTATTACCGTGAGGCCAGACAGTGGGAAAGATATGTCCAGCTGGTGGAAGATCAACAAGCACTTTCTCCGGAAGTCAAACAAAATTATGCCTATGCCTATTTCCGCTTAGGTTATGCAGCTTATCAAAAGAATGAAACAGATCTTGCAATTGATTATTTAAAAGAGGCGATACGGATTAATCCAGACATAGTTGGACCTCATTACTGGCTGGGTAGGCTTTACTATGAGATAGGGGAATTAGAACAAGCCCGACAATCCTGGCAACAAGTCATCCGCATCGACCCTGGTTACCAGAGAGCTCAGTACTTTTTAAAGAAGACCAATGGAGCCATCCGATACGGCAAACAGGCCTATGAGCATTATGAAGCTGGATACAACTACTATGAACAGGGATTATACCAGCAGGCTCTTGCAGAGTATCAACAGGCTATTCAATATAACAATAATTTTACCGATGCCTATTATTTGATAGGAGCTAAACACTACTATCTGCGAACGAAATGAAGTTTTTACGAGTTATTTTATCTATTTTAGCAGGGTCCCTCATAAATAATATTTTCTAACCTTTTTGCTCGCTTCCTTTTGCCTGAGAATTCAGTTAGATATTTGATAATGTTAGGAAAAGCTTTTATAAGTCTATTTGGTTTGCTATAAGAAGAGAAGTAAGCTTTTAAAATTAAGCGCTGAATTTCATTTGGTTTAAGATATTTGGTTCGAATAACTGCATGACCGCCATCAAAATATTGCCATGCATTTTTTTTAATTATTCCTGCTTTTACTGCATCTTGATATAGTCGAGTGCCAGGGAAGGGAGTAAGAATAGAAAATTGTACAATTTCAGGATTAAGCAGTTTTGAGAATTTGATAGTATTTAAGATCATTTCTTTGGTTTCTTCTAATCCCCCAATAATAAAACTTCCCCAAGTGGATATCCCATATTTTTTAAGGAGTTGAATTGCTTTTAATGAATCATTGGCGGTGATTTTTTTGTTGTAACTATCTAAAATTTTTTTACTTACACTTTCAATTCCTAAAAATAACATTCGACATCCAGATTTAGCCATTAAGCTTATCATCTTTTCATTTTTTAATAATTCGTCTACTCTGGAAAATGCCCACCACTTGATGTTTAATTTTCTGTTTATAATTTCCTTAGAAATTTGAATAACTCGCTGGGGACTCAGGGTAAAATTATCATCCATAAAGGCAAATCTATGGTAGTCATACCTTTTGATAAGATGTTCTATTTCGCTTAGAATATTTTCGGTACTTCGGGCTCGCCATTTAAGACCAGAGAATTGAGAAGAAGAACAAAAATAACAATTAAAGGGGCATCCTCTACTGGTTACTAATGTTGTAACGGGTTTTCCTTGAAAAATTAATTTTCTATATTTATCCATCGGGAGGAGCTCTCTTGCCGGGAAAGGTAAATTATCTAAATTTTCTATATTAGGAGCGGGCATGGTCTCAATTAAATCCCCTTGCTTCTTAAAGGCAATTCCCTTTACAGTGCTAAGGTCGTTGCCTTTTTTTAAGGCATCGAGCAAATTAAGGGTAGTATATTCGCCTTCTCCTTTTACCACATAATTGACTATTCCTGTGCTTAAGGTTTCCTTTTCAAAAAATGAGACATGTGGACCACCCATTACAATAGGATAATGGTAATATTTTTTAATTTGAGAGGCAATTTTAAGGGCTATCGGGTATCTGCTAGTATCCCCAGATATGCCGACAATATCCCACTTTTTACCTACTCTTTCCCATAAATTACCTTCGACATTTAAGTCGATAATTTGTACTTCATAGCCATGTTCTCTTAATACTGCGGCGATGTAAGCCAATCCCAGGGGAGGGAATTTTATATTGAGCATATCATATACCCCTTGAGCCGGCGGATTTATGAATAAAACTTTCATAACAACGCCACCCCTCTAAAAAAATTAGACCATTATAAATATAATGTAAAGTTTAACTCTTTTCTAATTTAAAAATGAGCCTGAAACAAGAGTCATGCTGCTACTGTTTTATCAAATAGTTGATCTCTTGCAAGCTGCACTTTGCGAACCATCTCATTATCGGTGTATCTTCTTGCTATTTTATCCAACATCTCCAGAGTAATACCATCTTTGAGATATTTTTCCACATCAGCAATACTTTTTAATTTCTCATAGGGAGTCTGATAGTCCTGGCACCGGTATTTCTTCTTAATCTTTCCTTTTTTATTTTTTAATTTCCCCTATTAGTTTATCTACATCCTCAAGTTTTTCAGGGATTGTTTCAGGCATTCCCTCTTTTTTCACATATACCTTTTCCCAGAAAGGCTGACAAAGTTCAGTATATTCTTTAGAGTATTTATCCAGATGTTCTGCGCATTCGGTTATTACTGTATGAGCATTACCATGAGTAGGATAAGCGTTAGTTTCTTTAACGATTTCCCTTAACACATTAGGGTTGTCAATTATCATGCAGGGCAGCATTAAATTATCAGAGTAAGGCTGTCTTTTTCTTATGGCCTTAAATAAGGGAGACCCTAGAGCCTCTTTTAATGAGGCATTTCTTACATTGTGTGTAGCACAATGGGTAAAGACACAGGGTTCATAATCTCCCTTTACATTTATATGTAAATATTGGCGGCCCCCGGCAATACAGCCATTTACGTGCATTCCGTCATTCCAGAAATCTCCGATAAAGACCGGGTACTTGTTTCTCAGATAATTGACTCTTCTCCAGCCATAAAGTCTTTGTTCCGGAGTCTGCATTAGACTTACATCGGGTTTTCTGCCGATGGGGATGTAAGTAAAGTACCAACCAAAAGCACAACCTTTTTCTTCGCTTAATAATTTCATAAGTTCATCACTATAGACGACTTCAGTATTATATTTAGTAGGAGTAATGGAAAAACCATAAATTAGTCCGGCTTCCTTGCAGTTATCCATAGCCTGCATTACCTTTTCCCATACTCCTTTGCTCCGACGTTCATCAGTTTCTTCTTTAAATCCTTCTACGCTGATAGCCGGGGCGACATTACCTAATTCTTGGAGTTTAAAAGCCATATCTCTATCTATAAAGGTTCCATTAGTGTAAATCATAAAGGCGGCATCATTATGTTTTTTATAGATATCTAACATATCTTCCCTAACAAAAGCTTCTCCACCGGAAATGACGTAGAAATAGGTGCCCATTTCTTTGGCTTCAGTTATAACTTTATCTACATACTCAAGAGGAAGGTCATCTTTTTTAGAATAATCACCGGCATAACAACCGGTACATCTGAGGTTACATCTCATAGTTGGGCTAATTACTATAGTAGCAGGGCAGGGAATGCCTTCTTTTTTTTGAAAATTCTCTCTATTTTTCGGTCCCAGCAAAATATAATTAATCATAAAGTTTTGTACCATTTTTTCCCGAACATTAGGATGGATCTCCTTTAGTACCTTTTGGGCAAGAAAATAAGCAGGAGCTTTGTCTTCGAAGAGCTTTCTGACCTTGCCTATTTCGGGCTTGAACTTGGGAGCAATTCTTTCTGCCGCATAGGTTAGCCGAATAAGATTCTCATCAGAGGTATTACCCAGGCCTTTCATAATAAGACTTACAGTCTGTTTGGTAGTATAATTTTTAAACTTTTCTATGTAATCCATTATCTTTTCCTCCTAAATTAAAAAATTAAAAAGTTTTTTTAAAATATTTATTTTTGCTTTTTATCATTTATTTCCTCTAAGGTCTCTCTCAAGAAAGCCAATAATGATTTTTGCTCATCTTTATCCATCTGAGAAACATACTGATTATAGGTTTGAATATAGCCCATATATTCATTCAAGTCATTATTTGAACCGGTAATATATTTTGGGATTTTATTAATGTGTTTGGCGAGAGTTGTTAAGCACATTCCCACAAATACAGTTAAAGCTAATTCAATATAGGTATTATTTGTTGCATTAAGAGGAACAACTTGAGTTAATAATTGTATTTCCGCTATCCCTTCGGTAATTTTTTTAACGAGAAGGATTAAAATAAGTAAAACACAAGCACAAAAAATAAAGGGAGATTTGGTTTGTAAGGCTTCTTGAAACAAATCTTTTAGGTTGAATTTTCCTTTAATTTTCTCAAATTTTTGAATTATATCGTTTTTTAATTTATTAAGCTCAGCTGCTTTTGTGGAAAGTTTTCTTTCGAGAAGATTGGAGATAGCATACCCCTTTTTAGTAGGGAAGAAGGTGATAATAGAACGGCCTAATTTCTCCCATTTATAATTGTCTGATTCCGGGATTAAGTACTCTACTTCCAGGAGACCTTCCTTGTGGAGCAATTGTAACATATCATAAGCAGTCCATTTGCTTACTCCTAATTTTTTGGCAACTTCTGAATAATGAACAGGGGAAGCCTTTTGCTTGTGTAAGTCGATTAACGATTGTAAAAATTCTTTTTGCCTTGTAGTAATTTTCATGATAAATATTCTCCCAAAAGACCCAAAAAGTAATTCAAAAAAAACAAACTTTTGCAATTTCATTATATCAGTTCAAAATATTTTTGCAAATTTTTTATGATATTTTGTTCGTGTCAACAACTTGTGGGTACTTTCCCTTACCTCAAAAATTATGGAAATTAAATTAAGTTAAAATGTAAGCGATGATAAGTCAATTCTAACAGTAAAATGAGAATAATAATACTAATTTACATATTTAAGCAGGAAAAGACATAAAAAATCAATTTTTACAAGTTGAACAATTTCCTCCAAGACAAGAAGAACACCCGTTGCGATTAATACTAGATGAATTACCCTTTCCACAAAAACGAAAACCATTAAATAATCGCCTTATATGGTTACTGCCACATTTGCTGCAGACAATTTCACCTTTTTCCATTTCATTTATTGTTAACCTTCTTTCAAATACATTTTTACAATCAAGACATTCATAGCTGTAATTTGGCATAAAAAATACCCCTTCTTAACAATAAAGTATATAAAATATCAAACTAATCAAAGGTACAACTAAATTATTTTATATTAATAAAAAATTTTTTACAAGCTCTACTCTTTTCTATCCGAGGGTATTATAAATTTTATAAGAAACTCTCCTGGAATACCTGCGGGAATATCGTTACCTATAAAATTTTAAGAATGGCAATCTGCTGATTATGGCCACTCGAGGCCAACCCGGGAACAATTCATAAGAAACTCTCATAGAATAATTGAAAGCATATCGTTACCTATGAATTCGTCATTCGGTAAATTGTATTGCGATTAAATCATTAACAGCCCACCGTACGGCGGCATGCGTGCCTTTTCTCTCCGTTGACGTCAACCGGGACTTATTCTCGTAAAATACAATCCTTATTCTACTCTTTCGTCATTTCGCTTTCATGCTCTCAAATAAATCATTTCAGAGTATACCCTCGTCCTGTGCCGCTTTTTCGACTTTTATTGCGCGCATCTCCATCAACTTGCCCTGCTAAGGATACAGGAGAGAATATCCGTGCAGGGCAGTTTCAGGACATGCTGGGAATAGGTGAGGGGACAAGAAGAGAAAGAAAAAACACAAGAGCATAACTTCAGAAAAATACCTCAAAAAGAAAAGCACTTTCTGGAGTATTTTACCTGAAGATATGCAATCAGAGGATGTCCATAATTTATGGCAAGAGGAAAATACATCACCACTTGCCATAAATTATGCTGTTATTTTTACATTATTAGATACCATTTTTAAAAATCAACTTACTAATACTTTATTAGAAATATTTTAGGAAGTATAAGATAATTATCACTAATATAATTATCCAAATCACTATAAAAATAAAAGCAAATAGACGATTCTTTTTTAGTATTATAGGTTTTTGATTAGCTATTTTCTTTGATTCTTCTAAAACATCAGTTGGTATTAATTTTATCGAAAGTACAAGCAAAGCAGGAACTATAAAAAGGTCATCAAGATAACCCAATACAGGAATAAAATCGGGAATAAGATCGACAGGGCTTAAGGCATAACCTAAAGTAAATGCAATAACCATTTTAGGCCATATAGTCATCTTCGGATGTTGATAGGCATAATAGATCACAGTTATTTCTTTTTTAAGTTTTCTTGCGTTAATTTTAAGTTTTCCAATAATTCCCATAATACCTTACTAAATTAAACGGATGGGCTATAAAACCTATATTTTTATACTGATCTTTGTTTTGTTATTTTACAAAATTAATTTTGTTCTCTTTAAAGAATTATACAGCAAAAACCTTCCATCAGTAAAAATTAAAGAGAATAGTTAAGAATACTTTGTAGTGATATTGTGTTATACTGATTATAGTAAATTATAGTGAAAGGAGGTCTATTTATGCCAGTTGTTGTTGTTCCTATAGAGAGCAGGTTGGAGCTCAATCTTGTTACCGGGACAGATCCTGAAACAAGTGCACCTATTATCAAGCGCACCTATTTCAATGATGTCAAAGATAGTGCTGCCGAGCAGGATATTTTTGATGTTGCCAATCAGTTGGCCAGCCTGCAAAATTACAGTCTTGACAGTATTGAGTTGGACAAAAGTATGCAGTTAACCAGTTAAAATGTAACCAGTTTATTTAACCATGAAAAACCGCCTTCTAAGAAGGTGGTAATGGTTAAATTGGTTTTACCATAAAAAAGAGCAAGAGAAGCTATCTGACAATTTTTCAC
>LDZT01005146.1_pt1 | contig 36750 bp, 38 predicted proteins | sample 615521 | NCBI WGS metagenome assembly LDZT01 (sample SAMN03408292, study PRJNA278302) | terrestrial metagenome | isolation source: oil reservoir sample SB1 | place: USA: Alaska, North Slope, Schrader Bluff formation | collected 2011-09 | reverse complement strand
CCACCTCCTCGGCTCCACCGGCGACGTGAAGACGCCGCTCCAGAAGCGCCTCGCGCAGTTCAGCAAGCAGCTCGGCATGGCGGCCCTCGGCCTGTGCACGATCGTCTTCATCGTTGGCGTGGTGCAGGGTGGTGACATCCTCGAGATGTTCCTCACCGCCGTGAGCCTCGCGGTCGCCGCCGTTCCGGAGGCGTTGCCCGCCGTGGCGACGATATCGCTCGCCCTCGGCGCAAGCCGTCTCGTGAAGACGCACACACTCGTGCGCAAGCTGCCTGCGGTGGAGGCGCTCGGCTCGGTCACCTATATATGCACCGACAAGACCGGCACCCTCACGCTCAACCAGATGACGGTGGAGCACCTCGCCTCGGGCGATGCGCAGGCGCTTTCGGCCGACACGCTCGCCAACCCGGGGGACGGGGTGAGCTGGCTCGGCAAGGCCCTCGCGCTCTCCAACGACGTGAGCGGACAGAACGACGAGCTCGTGGGCGACCCCACTGAGATCGCCTTCTACCGCGCCGCAGCACAGAACGGGTTCGATCCGGTTGCGCTGGCGAAGGACCTGCCGCGAGCAGCCGAGGCGCCCTTCGACTCCGACCGGAAGCTGATGACCACGGTGCACGAGCTGCCCGGTGGCGGTTACGTGTCGTTCACCAAGGGCGCCGCCGAGGCGATCCTCGAGCGCTCCCGGGACGCGATGACCACGGATGGCTCGACCGTGCCGCTGGACGCCGATGCCGCCGCCTCGCTCGTGGATGGATGGTCGGCTGAAGGGCTGCGTGTTCTGGCGTTCGGCATGCGCCGGCTCGACAAGCTACCGGGCGATGACATCTCCGCCCTGGAGCAGGACCTCTCCCTCATCGGCTACACGGGACTCGTGGATCCGCCGCGCGAAGAAGCGCGACAGGCTGTGGGCACCTGCAAGACGGCCGGCATCATCCCGGTGATGATCACGGGCGATCACCCGGCTACCGCACTCGCGATAGCAAAGCGGCTCGGCATCGCCGACCACAAGGAGCAGATGATCACCGGGACCGGGCTCGACGCACTGTCGCTCGAGGACTTCGAGGGCCGCGTTGAAGGCATCCGTGTCTACGCACGCGTGGCTCCGGAGCAGAAGCTGAAGATCGTCCAGGCGCTGCAGGACCGCGGCGAATACGTGGCGATGACCGGCGACGGCGTGAACGACGCTCCGGCGCTGGCCACCGCCGACATCGGGGTCGCTATGGGCATCACCGGCACCGATGTGGCCAAGGAAGCGGCCTCGATGGTGCTGCTCGACGACAACTTCTCATCGATCGTCGGCTCGGTCCGCGAGGGCCGCCGCATCTTCGACAACATCCGCAAGTTCATCAAGTACACGATGACCTCGAACTCAGGCGAGATCTGGACGATCCTGCTCGCGCCCTTGCTCGGCATGCCGATCCCGCTGCTGCCGATCCACATCCTGTGGATCAACCTGGTGACCGACGGTCTGCCCGGGCTGGCGTTCGCGAGCGAACCGCACGAGCGCAGCATCATGGAACGCCCGCCGCGCGCGCCCAAGGAGTCGATCTTCGCCGACGGGCTCGGCACCCACCTCATCTGGGTGGGCTTGCTCATGGGTGGGGCGTCGCTCTTCATGCAGGCGTGGTCGATGCCCCGGGCGCCCGAGAACCACGACCTGTACTGGCGCACGATGGTCTTCACGGTGCTCTGCCTCTCACAGATGGGCCATGCGATGGCGATCCGCTCGGATCGAGAGTCTCTGTTCAAGCTCGGCATCTTCTCGAACAAGCCGATGCTCGGCGCAGTGCTGCTGACCTTCGTGTTGCAGCTCTCCACCATCTACGTGCCGTTCATGCAGAAGGTCTTCAAGACCGAAGCGCTCTCGCTGCCCGACCTCCTGATCGCTCTCGCGCTCTCCAGCGTGGTCTTCTGGGCGGTCGAGATCGAAAAGGCGGTCAAGCGCGCCCGCGACCGCCGCGGTGATGTGGCTGCCGCGTAGGGGTACGTCACGCAGGGATACTCGAGGTCACTCGGCCTCGAACCAACGACGCCCCGCCGCTTCCACGCGGTGGGGCGTCGTGCTGCGTGAGCCTCACACGGCCGATGACTCGGGGCTCAGACGTCCACTCGCTGCAGTGTCCTGACACCGACGATCGCGGAGAGCACGAGCAGCGCGACCCACCACAGCAGGCTCGACCACAGCGGCAGGGGATCGGTGACCACTGCGGCTGAGTGCATCGCCTCAAGCAGCCGGGCCGACGGACTGACCCACGAGTACCACGAGCCATGGATGAACCAACTCAGTATGCGATCGAGCAGTACGATGCCGACCGACGCAAGACCCGGCAACCAGCTCACCGGAAACCGCGCGGTGAGCGCGAGGGCGGCCATGCCGATCGCCGTGAACCCGAGTGAGAGGTAGAGCGACGTGCCGACCTCGCGGACAAGCATGTCCGCGCCCGGGTGTGCCGGAGTGAAGAAGAGCTGGGCCATCGCATCTTGTCCGCCCGTCTCCCCGCGCGCGAACGCTGACGGCTCGCGCGTCATTTCACCACCCTCGTAGGCAGCCAAGGCCAGAGACGCGCCCAGCACACCCACCTGGAACACCACCGCCGCCAGAACCATCGGCACGGCCTTGCCGACCCACCACCGCCACCGATTCCCCGCCCGCGCCATCACCACGTGCGCCAGCCGGGTCTCCCGGTCGCGCGCGAGGCTGTCGCACGCGATCATCACGAACGTCGTCAGCAGCAGGAAACCAACGAAGAACATGTTGTTCACGAGCGCCGCGTGCGCGTCGAAAACGCTCCAACCCTCGATCCCCGTGTTGAAGGCGTGTGACCTGACCTCGTCGGCGGCAAGCTTGCCGACGAGGCCCCACATCGCGACCGCGGCGAACCATCGGCGTGAGAGGAACAGTCGTGCGAGCTCCATCCGTATGAGCGCCAACGTCTGCTTCATCACGCACTCACCGACTGCATGTACGCGCGCTCGAGCCCCGCGCTGTCGCGATGGATCGCCTCGATGCCCACATCGGCCATCACGAGCATCCGCACCACGTCGGGCACGGCCTCGCGCACCCGGATGCGCATGCGCGTAGGGCCGTCGCTGCCCACGACCTCGACCGTCTCGACCGATGCCACGCGACCCACGTCCTCGACCGATGCCACCTCCAGCACCATGACAACGCTGTCGAGCGTGGCTGCAGGCTCGTACACGTGCTGTGCACGGCCGTGATGCAGGAGGATCACCCGGTCGCAGACCGCTTCGACCTCTTGAAGGAGGTGGCTGGTGAGCAGAACGCCCATCCCGTCGACGTCCGCGAGCTCGCGCACGAGGGAGCGCATCTCCACGATCCCGCGTGGGTCCAGACCGTTAGTGGGTTCGTCGAGGACCACGAGCCGCGGACGCTCTCCGATCGCCTGTGCCAGCGAAAGGCGTTGTCGCATCCCGAGCGAATACGTCCTCACCGGCTTGCCGTCGTGCGGATCGAGCCCCACACGCCTCAGCACATCGGACGCGGTAGCGGGCTCGACCGCCCCGCGGATACCGAACAGCAGCTCGAGGTTCTTCCTCCCGCTCAAGGTCTCGATGAACATGGGGCGTTCTACCATCAGCCCCATGAACGGGAGATCGCCGCTCGTGGAACGGACATCACGTCCCAGCACGGAACCCTCGCCGTTGGACGGTCGGGACATCCCGGACAGGATGCGGATGAGCGTCGTCTTGCCGGCTCCGTTGGGTCCCACGAGGCCGACCACCTCGCCCGGCCGGATCGTGAGCGTCACATCATCGAGGACCGTCTTGGGCCCGTACGACTTGCATAGGGCGCGAACGTCCACAAGCGGTGCGCCCGGCACGTCTGTCTGGATACGATTCATCGGTTCTCCCGCGCTCTCAGTAGTAGGTAGGTGGTCACAGCGCCCACGATGAGGATGGCCGACCAGTACGTCACAGTCGTAAGCGGAGTCGCCCACTCGGCGAAAGAAGACAGCATCCGCGCGCGTTCTCCGGGATTCACCGGAGCCGGCAGCGCGAACATGAACGCGAGATAGGCGATCGTGGCCCCCACTTGCGAGACGGTACGACCGGCACCGAGCGCTGCCAGCAGCATCGACGTCGCGCTCGTAGCCGTGGCCGCCAGCCCGAGGATGAGGACCACGGCAAGGCCCAGCAGGAGCGGCGCCGAGACCGCGAGTCGTTCACCCCAGGGAACCACGGCACCCGCGTTGGAGGGGTCCCACGGCGCGAAGACGGCAGCCGCAGCGAGCCAGACGACCGCAAGAGCGATCAGCAGCAGCGTGGAGCTGACGTACGCGGCGCCGAGCTTGGCCGAGAACCACCGCCACCGCGATCCCGCACGGGTGATGAGCAGTGACGCGAGCCCCGACTCGAGATCCTCGGCGAGTGTCCCGCCGATGATCATCGGCCAGATGAGGAAGAACGTTCCCGCGCCATCGAGTTCGGTCAACCAGAGCATCGACCCGCTATGTTGCACCACACCATCCACCCCTGCGAGCATCAGCAGTTCACCCCGCCTGGCGAACATCGACGCCACACCGAACAGGAGCATCACCACACCAGCGAGCACGAAGCGTCGCCGTGTCGTGAGCCGCGCCAACTCATGGAGCAGCGCGCCCGGTCCCCTCATGGAGCCTCCCCCCGGTGGGGGCGGCGCGAGCCGCCCCCACACTGCACAGATTCCGATGCCTCAGTAGTTCCAGACCCACGTGCCCTGGCACAGGATCGTCACGTAGTTGAACAGCGCGGAGTCCATCCGCACCCTCACGTAGCGCGTGCTCGCCGTGGAGTTGTACCAGAGGTCAACCAGCGGTGCGTAGGCGCCGCCCGGGTAGACCGTCACGGTCGGGCCGATCGCCTGGTAGGACGTGTTGCACACCGCGAAGCGGATCGGCTTGCCGCCCGAGTACTTGTGCCGCACGCCGAAATCGCGATATGCGCTCACAGCCTTGCTGGACGTGTAGATGTCGGCGCGAAAGCGCGGCGCGATCATGCTGTAGTTCTGAGTGCTGGCCGCGAACGCCGATGCGGTGCTACCGAACGCCAGCGCAAGCGCGAGCATCGCCACGGTGATGATCTTCTTCATCTCGACTCCTCGATTCGTCGTTGTCCATGATCGGGAGACCGGGAACTTCGCCATTGCTGCCCGTGACACGCTGATCGTTCACCTCCTCACGCGATCGACGTCTGGCGGCGCAGCCCCATCGGGGGCCTGAACATACCGGGAGCCTACGACCATGTCCTAAACGGAAACCAAACGCCCGAACGTGGCGCAACACGCGAGGCCCCCCGCCGATGACCGGCGAGGGGCCTCATCTCTCACCACTGTTACGGGACTACTGCACGCTCAGGATGACGCCTATCTCACTGCCGCTGTCGGTGGTTCCCACCGTCACCGACCCTTCCATCCCGTCCTTGTTCGCACTGACGATCGCCGTCGTGCCGCTGTCGTCGGTCATGTTCATGTCGCCGACGATGGTCCAGCCCTCGGACTCGAACTCGGCCTTGTACCACTCGTACACGTCCGCCGCGTCATCGCCAGAGACCAGGTTCACGTAGAACACCGTGCCGTTGGAGTCCGCAACCTTCGAAGTCGAGTCAAGGTCGGCGTCCCCGTACATCGGGAAGTCACCCGGGAAATCCGATGGCAGGTCTTCGCCCCCGCCCTCGATGGTCACTTCGCCATCGCCGGTGTCCATGGTGACCGAGTCCCCGTCGACCTCCACATCGCCACCCACGATGCCACCCACGATCTCCTCGCTGACCTCCTCAGCGATCTTGTCCTCGATCGCCGAACATCCCGCGACCGCGAACGCCAGTGCTACGATCAACGCGCCGATCAGCAGACGCCTCAATATCTTCGACCCCCTTCTTGTGCATACTGTCCGACGAAGCATCGGCGCGGACATCCACAGCCGTGCTGCGGCCCACATGCCGATGCTCCCGTTTGGGCATATACCCCGCCGAGAGGAGTGCCTCCCATGATGGCAAGCATAATGAACATGAAGGCCATGACGGTGGCGTACCTGCCGATGACAGGCTCTTACGACCAGATGCCTGCGGCGTTCGACCGCCTCTACGCCTGGATCGAGGAGCATGACCTCAAAGCCACCGGAGCGCCGATCGCCGCGTTCTTCAACATCCCGTCGGAGCCTGACGGGTCCGACGCCCGCTGGGAACTGCTGGTCGCCTTGTCCGGCGAACCGGCGGACATCGAGCCGGACGAGACCGGTATCGGCGTGAAGCGTGTGGAAGGTATGAAGGTGGTGTCGGCGATCCATATCGGGCCGTACGACAGCGTGCTTCCCACCTACCAGGCGCTCTGGGCGTGGATGGAGGATCACAGCTACGACCTCGACGGACCCCCGATGGAACGTTACCTCAGCGGCCCCGAGGTCCCGGCGGAGCGAGTCCGCACCGAAGTGCTGATGCCCATCCGTCCGGTATGACGCGCAGGGCCAGTCCGCGCGCGGAAGTGGATAGAGAGTGTGCTCATGGATGGATCGCCCGCCTCATCGCTTGCGGCACAGGCGCCCCAGGCGACGGTCGACTGGCTCTGTTCGGAGGAGAATCCCGCCGTCGCGGCGCTGACGCTGCGTGGGCTCCTCGGCGACACCGGCTCTCCACGTGCCCGGGAACTGTGGGCGCGGCGTAACGCCTACGAGCCCGTGAGCACGATCCTCGGTCAGATGCGCCCGGACGGGAGCTGGGGCACCCCCGGACGCGACTACCAGAAGTACGGCGGCAATCTCTGGCAGGTGCACTTCCTGGGCGAGCTGTTCGCCGACGGTGACGACGAGCGCGTGCGGACGGCCGCCTCGTACGCGTTCTCGCGGCAACTGCCGGACGGCTCGTGGTCGTGCAACGGTCGCGTGTCGGCGGCGATCCCGTGCCTCACGGCGAACGTGGGCCGCGCTCTGGCGCGCCTCGGCTTCGCGCGCGACGAGCGCATCGCCCGCGCGCTCGGCTACTGCGTGTCTCTCCACGACGCCTTTGGCTGCCTGACGTGCGGCACCCCGGAGCGCGATGGACAGCCTCCCGCCGAGTGGGGCGCCTCCACCTCCACGCTGAACGGGTACTGTCACATGCTGGCGCCCAAGCTCCTGCTCTTCCTCGCCGAGGTGCCCCGCGACCTGTGGCCGGAAGGAACGGAGCGGCTGCGGGACGAATGCGTGCGTGTGCTGCGCGAGAAGGAGATCTTCCGATCACTTCCCGGGGAGGCCCGCGAGTTCTTCGACCTCTACTACAGCGCGAAGACCGGCGAGCGTGCGGGATTGCGCGAGCAGTACCTGAAGGGTCATCCGGTACTCCACTACAAGGACAAGCCGGGCTGGCTGCGGTTCGGCTATCCGCTCTCGTACAACTCGGACGCCCTTGAGGCGCTTCATGCGCTGGCGCTTCACGGGGAGCCTGCGCGGTCTGAGTATGCACCGGCATTGGCCGCCGTGCGCTCCGCGGCCGACAGCGAGATGCGATGGAAGCTTCGCAACTCGTTCAACGGTAAGATGCGTGCAGATGTGGAAGTGAAGGGTGAGCCGAGCCGATGGGTCACCTGGCGCGCACTCACGGTGCTGCAGCACTATGGGAGTGCGAACGATGCGGTCCCTGAGAACGTCTCATGACATGGATATCTCACGAACGAGGAGGTACGCGATGTACGCTCGGATCCTTGCGTTTGCACTCGTGATCGCGCTTGGCGCTGCGATGGTGGGCTGCGCGACACAGGATGCCGCCGAACCCGATGACACACCCGAGACGAATGCGCCCGGCGCCCCGGTGGATGACGGCACGGATGAGGCCGCCGACGAGTCCGGGGAACTGCGTCTCGCCAACGGCCTCTACGACCAGGCCGATGGTTCTGTGATGGTCCTCGGCACGCTCGAGTGGGTAGACCTGGAGGGCGGCTTCTATGCCGTGACCGGGGCGCCCGGCGACGGTGGCACGATCGCCGTTGTGGCCAACGCCGACGAGTTCGCGAGCGAGCTCGAAGAGCTCACCGGCTCCACGGTGTTCATCAACGGCACGCGGTTCGAAGGCGCGTCCATCCGGATGGCCGGCCCCGAAGTGGTGATCGACTCGATCGAGAAGATCGACGACACGCCGGGCGCCGCCGAGTAGCGATCCTGCGCGGTGAATCAAGAAGGAGCCCGGGCAGAACGCCCGGGCCCCTTCTGTGCGCGAGTGACAGCGTACCTCGCGTGCAGTACGCGAAACACACAGCGCCTGGAGCGGTAGCAGTCCGTGCCTACGGGGTTTCGCGCGCCGCGATACTGACCTCTGAGCCGTCGTCGGACTCATTGACGTTGATGTACAACTGCATCGAACCCTTGGTGGCCTCAAGCCCCATGAACTCGCCGTCATCGGTGGTCATCTGCAGCTCGTCCCCGATCGCCCAGCCGCTTGACGATAGTTCGTCAACATACCAGTCGTACACGGCGGCCACGCTATCGTCGACATAGAGATCCGCATAGTGCTCGGAGCCTGCATCCGCGACGATACTGCTCGATGACGAGACCTCAGCGTCGGGATGGATGGGGATGTCCGAGGGGAAGTTCTTGCCCAGTTCGCCGTCGCCTCCGCCGAACGTGATATCTCCATCATCCGTACTGATGGTCACGTTCTCATCATCCACATCAACATCCCCGCCAACAGCAGATCCGGCCACCTCCTCGGCAGCCGTATCCGAACCGCCACTGCAGCCGACGAGGGCGAGCGCGAGCGCGCCCACAAGCGCGCCGATCAGCAATCGTCTGACCATGCCGTCCTCCTTTCCTGCGAACATGCCTACTTACGGGTACCGTTCCAGCCCGGACAACGTTTCCCTGCCTCGTAGCTGAGCGGGCCTTCTACCAGGCATCTACCCGATGTCGGCGTGGTAGCTCTGAAGCGACCGCACGCTGCCCGGCGACTCGCGGTGCGCGCGGATGCCCTGGGCGGCGGCCAGGGCGGCCGACGTGGTGGTGATGTACGGCACGCGATGCTTGATCGCGGCCTTGCGGATGTAGCTGTCGTCGAACTCGCTGCTCTTGCCCGCCGGCGTGTTCACCAGCAGCTGCACGTCGCCATTGGTGATCGCGTCGTCGATGTTGGGGCGGCCTTCGTGGAGCTTGAGCACCGGGGTCGCCCTGATCCCGTTCTCGGCGAGGAACGCGGCGGTGCCGCTCGTGGCCATGATGCGGAAGCCGAGGGCCGCGAACTCACGGGCGGCCGGCAGGATACGCTCGCGGTCGCGCTCGGCGATGGTGATCAGAACGGTGCCCTCATGGGGCAGACGCGTACCGGTGGCTTCCTGCGCCTTGTGGAATGCGAGGCCGTAGCTGTCGGCCAGGCCGAGCACCTCGCCGGTGGAGCGCATCTCGGGGCCAAGCAGCGGATCCACCTCGGGGAACATGTTGAACGGGAACACCGACTCCTTCACGCCGAAGTGAGGGATGGGCTTGCGCTCGAGCGCGAGGTCGGCGAGTCTCTCCCCCATCATCACGCGCGTGGCGAGTTGCGCCATCTGGATGTTCGCGACCTTGGACACCAGCGGCACCGTGCGCGACGCTCGCGGGTTGGCCTCGAGCACGTACACCACGCCGTCGGAGATCGCGTACTGCATGTTCATGAGTCCCACCACGCCGAGTTCGATGGCGATGCGGCGCGTGTAGTCGTCGATGGTGGCGAGGTGCTCCTCGGAGATGATGACCGGCGGGATCACGCACGCCGAGTCGCCCGAGTGGATGCCCGCGTACTCGATGTGCTGCATCACCGCAGGCACGAACGCGTCGGTGCCGTCGGCGATGGCGTCGGCCTCGCACTCGATGGCGTTCTCCAGGAAGCGGTCGATCAGGAGCGGCCGCTCGGGCGTGACGTCGTGCGCCGCGGCCACATAACGGCGCAGCATCTCCTCGTCGTGAACGACCTCCATGCCGCGTCCGCCGAGCACGTAGCTCGGGCGCACCATCAGCGGGTAGCCGATGCTTACGGCCGCCTCGAGCGCCTCGTCGAGGGTCGAGACCATCGCCGATTCCGGCATCGGGATGCCGAGGCGCTCCATGATCTCGCGGAAGCGGTCCCTGTCCTCGGCAAGGTCGATCGTCTCGGGGCTTGTGCCGGCGATCGGCACGCCGGCCTCTTCGAGGTCGCGGGCGATGTTGAGCGGCGTCTGCCCGCCGAACTGGCAGATCACGCCCTCGGGCCGCTCCTTCTCGTAGATGGCCAGCACGTCCTCCACCGTGAGCGGCTCGAAGTAGAGCTTGTCCGAGGTGTCGTAGTCGGTGGAGACGGTCTCGGGGTTGCAGTTCACCATGATCGTCTCGTAGCCGAGGTCGCGCAGCGCAAACGCGGCATGCACGCAGCAGTAGTCGAACTCGATACCCTGGCCGATACGGTTGGGGCCGCCGCCGAGCACCATGATCTTGCGAGCGTCGGAGACAGACACGCCGTCATCATCGTTGTAGGTGGAGTAGTAGTACGCCGCGTCCTCCACGCCTGAGACCGGCACCGGTTCGTAGGCGTGCGTCACGCCGAGCTCGATGCGCCGCTGGCGGATCTCCGGCTCCGGCATGCCGAGGAGCTTGCCGAGATACGCGTCGGCGAACCCGTCGCGCTTGGCGCGCACGAGGAGCTCGTCGGGAAGCGGTCCGGCGCTCCGCATGCCGGCGCCGGCTACGCCTCGCCCGGTGGCGAACTCCAACAGCTCTTCCTCGAGCGCCACCAGCTCGGCCATCCGCTCGATGAACCAGCGCTTGATGTGCGTCTTGCGCACGAGCTCATCGATGTCGGCGCCCTTGCGCAGCGCCTCGTACATGATCCACTGCCGCTCGCTCGTGGGCTCGGCAAGCATCGCCATGAGCTCCTCGAGCGTGCGGGTGTTGAAGTCCTTCGCGAAGCCGAGCCCCATACGCCCGTTCTCGAGCGAGCGGATCGCCTTCTGGAACGCCTCCTTGTAGTCCGCGCCGATGGACATGACCTCGCCCACCGCGCGCATCTGCGTACCGAGCTTGTCCTGCGCGCCGGGGAACTTCTCGAACGCCCAGCGGGCGAACTTCACGACCACGTAATCGCCGCCCGGGGTGTAGCGCTCCAGCGTGCCGTCGCGCCAGTACGGGATCTCGTCCATGGTGAGTCCGCCCGCAAGCCTGCTCGAGACGAGCGCGATCGGGAAGCCGGTGGCCTTGCTCGCGAGCGCGCTGGAGCGCGACGTGCGCGGGTTGATCTCGATCACCACCACGCGATCGCTCACCGGATCGTGCGCGAACTGGACGTTGGTGCCGCCGATGACCTCGATCGCTTCCACGATGCGATACGCGTAGTCCTGCAGCCGTGCCTGCAGTTCCGGCGAGATGGTCATCATCGGAGCGGTGCAGTAGCTGTCGCCCGTGTGCACGCCCATGGCGTCGACGTTCTCGATGAAGCACACGGTGATCATCTGGCCTTTTGCATCGCGGACGACCTCGAGCTCGAGCTCCTCCCAGCCGAGGACAGACTCCTCCACGAGCACCTGGCCCACCATCGACGCCTGAAGCCCGCGCGCCGTGATCGTCCGCAGCTCCTCCACGTTGTAGACGATGCCGCCGCCTGTGCCGCCCATCGTGTACGCAGGCCGTATGACCACCGGGTAGCCGAAGTCCGCCGCCACACGCTCGGCGTCCTCAAGGGTCTCCACCGTCACGCCGCGTGCCGTCTCCACGCCGAGGCGCTCCATCGTCCGCATGAACTCGAGGCGGTCCTCGCCACGCTCGATGGCCTCGGGGCTCACGCCGATGATGCGCACGCCGTACTTCTCGAGGATGCCGCGGCGATTGAGATCGAGCGAGAGGTTGAGAGCGGTCTGACCGCCGAGGTTGGGCAGTAGCGCGTCGGGCCGGCTCTCGGCGATGATGCGCTCGAGCGTCTCAAGGTTGAGCGGCTCGATGTAGGTCTCGTCGGCCATCACGGGATCGGTCATGATCGTGGCCGGGTTCGAGTTCACGAGCACGATCTTGTAGCCGAGCGCGCGGAGCGCCTTGCACGCCTGTGTGCCCGAGTAGTCGAACTCACAGGCCTGACCGATGACGATCGGCCCCGAGCCGATGATCATGACCTTCTGGATATCATCGCGGCGGGGCATGGTCACTCCTCATGATTGGACGCAGTTCGATACATTCTAGCGCATAGTGCGACGCTAGAGGCGGACCGGTATCCCCCGCTCGGCAAGGTACTCCTTCACCTGCGCCACCGTGAACGTACGGAAGTGGAACACCGACGCCGCCAGCAGCGCCGATGCATGCCCCTTCTTCACGCCATCGTAGAAGTGCTCGAGCTCGCCGGCCCCGCCGGACGCGATCACCGGCAGGTCCACGGCGTCGGCGATGGCACGAGTGAACTCGAGGTCGTAGCCGGCAAGCGTACCGTCGCCGTCCATGCTGGTGGGAAGCAGCGTGCCCGCACCCAAACTCTCGCAGCGGGTAGCCCACTCCACGCAGTCGATCCCGGTCCCCTTCTGCCCGCCGCTCACGACCACCTCGAAGCCTGAGGGCATCTCCTCGTTGCGGCGTCCGTCGATCGCTACCACGACCCGGTCGGAACCCCAGTCGTCGGCGGCCTCGGCGATCAGGTCGGGGCGAGCCACGGCCGCGCTGTTGACCGAGACCTTGGCGACCCCCACTTCGAAGAGCGCGTCGAAATCCGAGAGCTCCCTCACGCCGCCGCCCACAGTGAGGGGCACCTCTCCGAGAGCCCCGACGACCTCGCGCGCCCAGGCGATGCGGGTGCTGCGGCCCTCCACTGTTGCGGCGATATCGAGCATCGCCACCTCGTCGGCTCCAGCCTCCCGATAGAAGGCGGCGTTCTCAACGGGATCGCCCGCGTCACGCAGGTCGACGAAGTTCACGCCTTTGACGACGCGCCCGTCCTTCATGTCGAGACACGGGATGATGTTCACTGGCTCCACGGGGACCCCCTCGGCAGCGGTGACGGTTGTGCGCATTCTACCGCACGTGACATGCGGCCCAGCGGGGAGTGACGGACCGCTTGACAGCCGCGTCTTGCGCAGCCCCCGACCGCCGCCTAGTCAGTCTCTCTCTTGAGTCCGGCTGCGATGCCTCGGGCCCATCCGGCAACCGCCTCGTAGTCGCGGAAGTCACCCTGGGGCGCCTTCATCGCCTTCATGATCAGGCGCTCCGGGAGCGAGAACGTCTTGGGCTCGTTCATGCCGGCGAAGAGGCCGATGTCGATCGGAGTGATGCCCGTATCCGCCAACAGCGCATCGGTGTAGGCACGTACCTCGTCGGCCTTCTCGGGGTCGCTCGCCATCGTCAGACACGCTGTGAACATGGCCACGGGCCTGCTTGTGAGCGCCTCGGTATTGGCGGTCACCCAGTCCTTCACGGCGCCGTGCCAGCTGCCCGCGCGGACGCCGCTCCCCACGACCACAGCGCGGTACCCGGAAGGCTCCGGCGCCTTCTCCACCGGATGGACATCGGCCGAGAGCCCCGTCTCCGCCAGGGTGGCGCCGATCTTCTCGGCGATACCGGCGGTGCACCCGGTCTTCGTTCCGTATACGACCAACACGTCACTCATCTCGTTGCTCCTTATCCGCCGAGGCCCCCGACCAGAAGATGTCGAAGAGCTGCTCGATCCCTGTATCCGTCTGCACATCGGCGGGTACGTCCGCCGCACCCATCACCTGCCGGTACATCACGTAGCTCGAGGTGAGGCCGAAGAACGCCTCGGCCATCACGCGCGGATCCACGTCGTCCCTGAGCGCGCCGGCCAGCTGCTGTTCGGCCATGTATTCGGCCAGTCCCGCCAGGTTGTCGGGGGCGCCCGCGCCGAGCACCTCCGCCACCTCGGGGACCGACGCGGCCTCGAACGCCAGCCGCAGTGCCATACCGCCGTCCTCCAACGCGCCTGCGATCTCCATCCGGGCGAAGCCGAGCAGGGTGGTCCGAACGTCACCGGTGGGTGGCGCCGCGGCCGCCGCGCGCCCCGCCTGCCGACGTGCCATCCGCTCGCCCAACGCCTTCAGCACGCCGACCTTGTTCTCGAAGCGACGGAACAGGGTCACCTCGTTCACGCCGGCGCGCTCGGCGATCGCGCGTGTGGTGGTGGACGCGTAGCCATGGGTGGCGAACAGATCGGCAGCCGCGTCAATGATCCGCTCGGCTGTGTCCTGCCTGGCTGTCATGGTGTCCTTCCCATCGAGTAAGCAAGTGCTTGCTTGCATCTTAGGTGCGGACATGTCCCCTGTCAAGTGCGCGTGCTCAGATGAGAGGACCGGCCGACGCTACGCTGTGATGACCTCGATATCGGGCTCTTCGTCCCAGTCGGTCACGGGCGGCTCGGCCTCCATGCGGTGGAACAGGTGACGAAAGACCAGGACGCCGATCAGCCCGGCGGCCACGTTGGCCGCGAACGCCGCCCACCACACGCCGCCCAGACCGAACAGCGTGGAGCCCGCGTACGCGAGCGGCACGTACAGGACGAACATGCGCAGAACCGACAGGATCATGGAGTACACGGCCCGGTGGAGCGCGTTGAGGGCGTTGGTGATCGTCACGAGCCCGCCGAGCAGCGCATAGCTCGGGAAGACGATCATCATGTAGGCCATCACCGTGTCGACCACGGCCGGGTCGTCGTTGAAGATGGACGCGATGCCCCGGCCTCCCACGAGAGACAGAAGCCAGACGAGCGCGCCCCAGCCCGCCGCCATCGCCAGCGCGACCTTCACCGCCCGGCTGACACGGGGTTTCTTGCCGGCGCCCCAGTTCTGTCCTACGAACGGCACCAGTGCCGCGCCGAGGGCGTTGATCACCATCACGGCGAACATCTCAAGCCGGCCCGCCACACCGAAACCGGCCACGGCCGCCACGCCGTAAGCCGCCACGATCGAGGTGATCACTCCCGTGGATACCGGGGTTATCAACTGCGTGATGGCGGCCGGCAGACCGACCGAGAGCACATGTCGCCACGAGGCAAGGATGTCTCGCACGCTCATCCGCACGCGGGTGATGATCCCCCTGCGGCGCAGTACAACGAGGGCGACGGTGAGGGCGCACGTCTGCGACAGGACCGTGGCGATCGCGGCGCCCCGCAGCCCGTACGCGGGGACCGGGCCGAGCCCGAAGATGAACAACGGGTCGAGCACCACGTTGATGGTGAGCGCCGTGAGCATGATCTTAGCGGGGGTCTTCGTATCGCCGGTGGCCCGCAGGCTGCTGTTGCCGTTCTGCGGAACCACGATGAGCGGCAAGCCGAGGAACCACACCGACATGTACGCGTACACGTGGTCAAGAACCACGCCCTCGGCGCCGAGAAGACCGAACAGCCACCGGATGCTCAGGAGCCCCAGGATCGCCATGGTGGTGGCCACGGTGATGCCGAGGAAGATCGAACTGAGGGCGAGCCGACGCACGCCTTCGGTGTCGCGCTTGCCTATGGCCTTGGACACGACTGCGGTCGTGCCCATACCGATCCCGAGACTGATCGAGTTGACGGCCATCACGACCGGGAGCGTGAAGCCCATCGCGGCGAGCGGCTCGGTTCCCAGGCGGCCTACGTAGAAGGTGTCGACCAGGTTGAAGCCGACCATCGCGAACATCGCGATCACCATCGGCGTGGCGAGCCGTACGAGCGTCCCGGCGACGGGCCCCTCCACCAGGCGTGCGTCCTGCTGCATCAGCTGATCACCCTGCAGTCCTCGTCGAGCAGCGACGTGGCGTTATCGGCCATGCGCTGCAGTAGTCGTTCCACTGACGCCTGCTCTTCGGCGGACAGATCCGCGATGAGCGCGTCGTTCCACGTGCGGACGACCTCCTGGAAGGCGGCCACCGCCTCACGGCCCGGAGCAGTGAGGTCGAGCAAGCGGACCCGCCCGTCACCGGGATCGGGCCGCCGCTGCACATAGCCGAGTTCCACGAGACGGCGCACCGCGTGCGCCACCCCGCCCTTGTCCATATCCACGTGCGCCCTGAGGTCCTCCTGGCGTGAACCCGGATGCTCGGCAAGAAACGAGAGCATCCTCGTCTGCGTGAAGTTCAGCCCTTGCTGCCGCAGCTGCCGCTCGAAGTACATGTGCGTGCGGCGCGAAAGGGTGGACACGAGCCGGGTGATGGGGTTGTGGTAACAGTGCATCGGTCCTCCGTGCCCGGGGCAGTCTCGCACACAGGCACCGCAGTCTACGCCTCATAAGTTGCACGTGCAACTATCCTCGGCGCGGACCTTCCGGCAGGGGACTCAGGCGGGCACGGGCCTGGGCGAGTAGTCCTCCACGAAAAGCCCGCGCCACGTCTTCGGCTTCCCGCCTGCGCGCTCTTCGACCGGCCGGGACGGATCCAGCGGGACCTCGAGCACCACATCATCCCGCAGCGGATGGTTGGGGTCGTAGATGCGCACCACCACGTCGTTCTCCAGGAAGTCGGCGGCGTACGCGAGGACCTGGTGGTTCCGTGCGATGTGCGGGAGGCCGAGCCCGCTCACCAGCCCGAGCGGCACGGGCCGGCCGCTTCGCAGCAGGTCGAACAGCGTCAGCAGAGACCGGCGTGTCGCGGCGGCGACCCCCAGCGGGCTCTCCGAGGGCAGGTACGTGAACCGTGCGAACCGGGCGATGTTGGCTCCCGGGAGCACGATGATGCTGTCCAGCTGGCGCTGCCAGATCCATCGCGCGATGGGCGAGTCGTGCCCCGGAAGCACGCGCTCGCGGGAACCCGGCGGCAAGGGCGCCTCGGCCACGAACGCGTCGAGCGCGGCGAACACCATGCCACCGCACCGCCCGCGGGATGCGATCACCCCGAGCACCACGTCACGCCATGTGTTGGCGAAGCCGAAGCCGTCACGCGACGGCCTGAAGCCTGTGTCCAATTCCACGAAACGCCCCCTCTGCCGTCGTGTGAAGGCCGGTAGGGCATGCCGGTCATGCCCGATCGCCCAGGATCCGCCTAGAGGACGAACTCCCCGCGCGCCACGATCGCCGCGCTTCCTGCCACCTCCACACGTACGATACCGGTCTCATCGCCCTCCGCCCGTGCATACAGCGTGCTAGGACGAAGGATCTCGGCACCCTGACTGATGGTGATCTCGTCGCCCCACCCGATCAACCCGTGCCGGGCGAGGTGCACGGCCAGTGGGCCCGCAGCGGAACCGGTGGCCGGATCTTCCACCACCCCGAGCTCGGGACCGAGCATCCTGGTCTTCACGCGGGGGCCATCCGCCGAGAAGACGTTCGCCCCGGTGGGCCCCAGCAGTCTGCCCAGCGCCGCGGTATCGGGTGCCAGCGCGGCCACCTCAGCCTCACTCTCCACCATCACGTAGACGTGGGGCGTGCCATTGTCGTAGCGCTCGACCGGCAGCAGCGACTTCGAAACGCCAAGCGCCGCCAACAGCGGGGCCGCCTCGGGGAACGGCTCGATCGTGGGAATCGGCTGCTCCATCCTGCCGAAGACGATCTCGGCGCCCTCTCGCTCGAGCGCTACCGGCACGGTGCCCCGGGCGGTCTCTATCTTGAGCACCGTCCGCTGCAGAGGCCCTGCCAGCACGAACGCCGTCCCGAGCGTGGGATGGCCCGCGAACGGCAACTCCCGCGCGGGTGTGAAGATCCGCATCCTGATGTCGCCGTCGCCTTCCGCCGGCAGCACGAACGTGCTTTCCGAGAAGTGCATCTCTCGCGCCAGCATCTGCATCTCTTCATCCGAGAGACCGACGGCGTTGGTGAACACGCCGAGCTGGTTGCCGGTATATGGCGTGTCGGTGAAGACGTCGACGATGACGAAGCGATACGTGCGTGGCATGGTGTTCCTTCCAGACGTGTACACGACCTTGGCAGACAGCGCGGAGCCGGTGTCCGCTCTGATGATAACGCTCACTCAAGTGGGGTACGCTGGACCCATGCACCCGCCGCCAGACCGGGGAGAGACCGATGAACTGGTATCAGGAACTCGCCAAGCCTGCATGGGCGCCACCGGCACCGGTGTTCGGCATCGTGTGGAGCATCCTCTACCCGATCATCATCGTGGCCTACGGCTACGTCATCTACCGTATCGCCAGAGGCGAGTTCCCGATAGCGCTGCTCGTGCCGATACTCCTGAACGTGGTCTCCAACGTCGCATTCACGCCCATCCAGTTCGGCCTGCGCAATCTCTGGCTCGCCGAGATCGACATCGTCGTCGTGCTTGCCACGATCGTCTGGTCGATGATCGCGATCTGGCCGCACGCACGCTGGGCGTCACTCGCGCTCACCCCCTACCTCGTATGGGTGACGATCGCAACGGCACTCCAATCGAGCATCATGTGGCTGAATCGCTGACGGCCGCCGTGGACACGTCCGCGGCCGCTCTTGAGCGTAGTGTCGCCGGGGTGCTGCCGGAGGCGCTTCATGCCGAACGGCTCGAGCTGCTGCAGGTGAACCTCGGCCGACGCTGCAACTCCGCGTGCACGCACTGTCACCAATCATGCTCGCCGTCGTGCACGGAGATGATGGACGCCCCGACTCTGGCCGCCGTCTCCCGCATCGCGCGAGAGCTGCGGCCGTCGCTTGTGGACATCACAGGCGGCTCGCCAGAACTACACCCGGGCCTGCGCACGCTGGTGTCCCGACTGCACTCGGCGGGTCTGCACACCCAGATGCGCACCAACCTGACGGCGCTTCTCGAGCCGGAGGCCGAGGGCGTCATCGATCACCTCGCCGGGGCGGGCGTCCAGCTGCTTGCCTCCCTGCCGGCGCTCACTGCCGAGGGGTACGCCTGCCAGCGAGGCGATCACCTGCAGGCCGCATTGTCGGTACTCAGACGTCTGAACGACGCGGGCTGGGCGCGTTCCGGCAGCCTTCGTCTCGATCTGTCCGTGGACTCGAGCGGCTACGGCGCCGATTGCTCGGAAAGCGACCTCACAGCCCGGTACCGCGCCGCCCTGACCGACGACCTCGGCATCCACTTCAACGACCTGGTGCTCATCACCACCATGCCCATCGGTCGCTTCCGGGCCGCTCTGGAGCGGCGCGGCGAGTACGAGGCCTACCTCAGCGGACTCGCCGAGCGATTCAACCCCGCTACCGTGGCGGGCCTCTCGTGCCGGACAGCGATCGAGATCGCCTGGGACGGAACCCTCTCAGACTGCGACTTCAACCTGGCAGCAGGACTGCGCACAGCCGAGGGAGAACCAGCGCACATATCCGAGTTCGACACGGAGCGTCTCGCTCGACGCCGCATCCGGTTCGCGCCGCACTGCTGGGCGTGCACGGCGGGTGCGGGCTCGGGTTGACACGGAACGCTCCTGTGACCCGGTCGGGACACACCGTGCGACCCCGGCTCATCGTCATGACGCGCAACCCGGCGCTCGGGCGCGTCAAGAGCCGCATAGCCAAGGAGCTCGGCGACGCGACGGCGCTCGCAGTGCACCGCGAGCTTGCCGAGCACGTTATCAGGCGTGCCCGCGCCATCGAGATCGCTGGCGCAGTCGATCTGGAGATCAGGCTTGCTGATGGCGCCGCCGCTGCCGGCAGACGCTGGCTGGGTCGTGGGTTCAGGGTGCGCGCTCAGGGCGAAGGCACACTGGGAGACAGACTCGCGGAAGCCGTGAGAACGGCGATCTCGGAGGGCGCTCCTGCGGCGATCGCGATCGGCTCGGACTGCCCGGACGTGGGCGGGACGATAGTGCATGCAGCGATTGCCGAGCTCGTCAGGACCCCGCTCGTGCTCGGGCCGGCCGAGGACGGCGGCTACTACCTTGTAGGCGTGCGCGCGGACGTGGCTGACTCGGTGACGCCCGCGCTGTTCGGAGACATCCCCTGGGGTACGTCGCAGGTGCTCGCGGTCACGCTGGCACGGCTCTCCGCACTCGGCATGACCCCGGCGCTGCTGCCGACACTCGCCGATGTCGACCGACCGGAGGATGCGCGCCTCTGGGAGGCCCGACGTCTCGAGGAGCGCACCAGCCGCCCTCGCACGAGCGTGGTCATACCGAGCCTGGACGAGGAGGGGGTCATCGCGCGAGCGGTGCGGAGCGCCCGCGCATCGGGCGCACACGAGGTCATCGTTGCCGACGGCGGAAGCGCGGATGCAACAGTGGCGCGGGCCGAGGACGCGGGTGCAATGGTGGTACGCGCGCCACGAGGCAGAGCGAAGCAGATGAACGCCGGTGCCGCACTGGCATCTGGCGACGTGCTGCTCTTCTTGCACGCCGATACAATGCTCCCTGCAGACGCATGCGCGCTCATCGCCGATGCGCTCGGCGATCCCCGTGCGGTAGGCGGGGCGTTCGGCTACTCGGCGGGGAGTGCGTCAGACCGGCTCGACCGGCTCATCTCGGCGATAGGCCAGCTCCGCTACACGGTGTTCCGCCTACCCTATGGTGACCAGGCGATCTTCGTGCGACGCACCGTGTTCGAGGATCTCGGCGGCCTCCCGGAGCTGCCCGTGATGGAGGACTACGAGTTCGCGCTCAGGCTCAAGCAGCTCGGTGGCCTGGTTCGCACACCGGGAGCCATCCGCACCTCGACGCGCGCATGGCGTGAGCGCGGGTTGCTCGCCGTCACCGCCCGCGACATGGCAACGATCGCGGGGTACCGGCTGGGGATCGACCCGGCACGGCTGGCGCGATGGCGGAGCGCGATCTGACGCGAAAGGCCTGCCGTCACGCGAAAGGACCCCCGCGTGAAACCCGCGATCATCGAAGCATGGGTTGCCGGCCTGTTCCGCAAGCAGCACTGGTTGCCCAACGCCGCCGCCGGTGTCGTGGTAGGTGTTGTGGCCATACCGCTCGCGATGGCGTTTGCGATCGCCGCCGGCGCCAAGCCGGAGCAGGGGCTCTACACCGCCATCATCGCGGGGCTCGTGGTGACGCTGTTCGGCGGCAGCCGCGTTCAGATCGCCGGCCCTACGGGCGCGTTCGCCGTTCTGCTTGCGGGCGTTACCGCGCGCTATGGGATCGGCGGACTCCAGGTGGTGACACTGCTCGCCGGCGCGATCCTCGTGATCTTCGGCCTCGCGCGTCTGGGCAGCGTGATCAAGTACATCCCCGAGTCGGTCGTGCTGGGCTTCACTGCAGGGATCGCCGTGGTCATCTGGGTCGGGCAATGGCCCAACTTCTTCGGGCTGCCAGGCACCACGAGCGAGCACTTCGCAGGTAAGGTCATGCAGATGGTCCAAGCGCTCCCATCGCTCGATCCCGCCACCACGCTCCTCGGGGTCGTCAGCGTGGTCGTGATCGCCCTGTGGCCCAGGATCCCTGCGCTCGGCAAGATCCCGGGCCCGCTCGTGGCGCTCGTATGTGGCACGGTGTTCGTCGCCCTGGCGCATCCCGAGGGTGTTGCCACGATCGGCTCGGCGTTCGGCGGTCTGCCGGGTGGCCTGCCATCCCCCGGGTTGCCGGACTTCGCATGGAGCGACGTGCCGCAACTCGTACGCCCCGCCTTTGCGATCGCGTTACTGGGAGCGATCGAGTCGCTCCTCTCGGCAACGGTGGCCGATGGCATGACGGGCACGAAGCACGACTCCAACCAGGAACTCCTCGGCCAGGGAGCCGCCAACATGGCGGCGGCGCTGTTCGGCGGTTTTGCCGCCACGGGCGCCATAGCGCGTACGGCCACGAACATCCGGCACGGAGGGAACAGCCCGATCGCCGGCGTCTTCCACGTGCTTACGGTGATGCTGGTGCTGGTGGCGCTCGCACCGCTGGCGGCATACGTGCCGCTCGCCACTCTGGCCGCGATCCTGTTCGTGGTGGCATTCAACATGAGCGAGGTCGGCCGCATCATCCGCATCGCGCGACGCGCCCCCCGCTCCGACGTAGCGGTAATGCTCATCACCCTCGTCCTCACGATCTTCGCCGATCTCGTGATCGCCGTGGAGGTGGGCGTGATCCTCGCGCTGCTGAACTTCTTCCGGCGCATGACGGCGGCCGTCGGCGTGACCGAGATGCCGTCCGGATCCACCCCGGAGGCCGAGACCGTTCCGGCCTTCAGGGACGTGCTCGTGTTCACGATCGACGGGCCGTTCTTCTTCGGCGCGGTCGACCAGTTCGAGTCGGCCCTCCTCCACACCAACACCGAACCCAGGGCCGTGATCGTGAGCATGGAGAACGTGCCCTTCATCGATCTCACGGCACTGGCGAGTCTGCAGGAGACCATGGACCGGCTTCGCAAGCATGAGGTGATCGTGGCGTTGTGCTGCACGAAGCCGAAAGTGGCCGAGCGCATAGAGAAGGCCGGCATCGCCGAGGGGCTGCCGCTTCCCGTGACCGCTTCACTCGAAGAAGCGCTCCGGACGGTGGGCGAGCGCACCGTCTCCCGCGACGGCCTACGGTAGAATACAGGTCCGGCCCCGGGCCGGACCGCACCGTCCCCGACAGAAAGGAGCCCGCTGTGGCAAGCCTCAAAGGCACCCGCACCGAGCAGAACCTGCTGAAGTCGTTCGCCGGCGAGAGCCAGGCGCGCACGCGCTACACGTACTTCTCGAGCGTGGCCAAGAAGGAGGGCTACGAGCAGATCGCGGCCATCTTCATGGAGACCGCCGAGAATGAGAAGGAGCACGCCAAGGTGTTCTTCAAGTACCTCGAGGGCGGCATGGTGGAGATCACCGCCATGTACCCGGCCGGCGTCATCGGCACCACCGCGGAGAACCTGCTCGCGGCCGCCGATGGCGAGCGCGAGGAGTGGGGCGAGCTCTATCCCGAGTTCGCCAAGGTCGCCGAGGAAGAGGGCTTCCCAGAGATCGCGCACTCGTTCCGCGAGATCGCCGAGGTGGAGGAAGCGCACGAGGCCCGCTACCGCAAGCTGCTCAGCAATGTGGAGAGCGGCACCGTCTTCAAGCGCGACACGGTCGTGCGCTGGAAGTGCCGCAACTGCGGCTACATCCACGAGGGTCCCGAGGCCCCCGAAGAGTGCCCGGCGTGCGCGCATCCGCAGGCGCACTACGAGCTGTTCGTCGAGACGTACTAGACGACACTCGCGGCTTATCCTGAGTGAGCTGACAGCCCGCCCGGGCAGTATCCCGGGCGGGCTGTCTCACTTCACAGGTCCCAGACCTGGACGACGCCGTCGCCGCCCGCAGTGCCGAAGAACTGCGAACCACTCGAGGTGACGAGCACACGGCCATCCGCCAGGTTGCCGTCGGCAGAGACCGCGCATGCGTCCACAGATCCGAGATGCCTGCGGAGTGTCAGGCGCGCTGCTGTCACCTGCGCACCCTGGGTACGTGGATCGGGACGTAGTCTCGCATGAGAGCCCGGTGGTGGTCAAAGCACTCCATTTGCGCAGCTCGAGTGCGTGACCACCACCCCGCCGTGCCCCCTAGCCCCGCCTCGCCTTCTTGCGGTCGTTCTCAGCGAGAAGCCGCTTGCGCAGCCGGATGCTCTTGGGCGTGACCTCCACGAGCTCGTCGTCCTCGATGTACTCGAGCGCCTCCTCGAGCGTGAACGTGATCGGTGGCGCGAGGATGATGCCCTTGTCGGCCGAGGCGGCGCGCATGTTGGTGAGCTGCTTCGCCTTGGCCACGTTGACCACGAGGTCGTTGTCCTTCGCGTGCTCACCCACGATCATGCCCTTGTAGCACATCTCGCCCGGCCCGATGAACATCTTGCCGCGCTGCTGGAGCGCATCGAGCGCGAAGGCGACGCTCTTGTCGGTGGACATCGCGATGAGCGAGCCGTTGATGCGGCCGCCGATCTCGCCCTGATACGGTCCGTACTCGAGGAAGTGATGGAACAGCGTGGCCTCGCCGCGCGTGGCGTTGAGAATGCGGGTGCGAAGGCCCATCACACCACGCGTGGCGATCCTGAACTCGAGGTGCACCTGGGCGTCGCGCTGCACCATGTCGGTCATCTCGCCGCCACGGCTGCCGAAGATCTCGATTACCTTGCCGGCGTATTCGCTCGGCACGTCCACAACCGCCTGCTCGATCGGCTCGAGCTTCTTGTTGCCGTCGTGCTTGACGATCACCTGCGGACGGCCGACCTGGAACTCATAGCCCTCACGGCGCATCGTCTCCATCAGCACCGAAAGGTGCAGCACTCCGCGGCCCGCGACCTCCATGCCGGTCTTGTCCTCGCTCTCGGTGATGCGCATCGAGATGTTCGACTCGGCCTCGCGGAGCAGCCGCTCCTTGATCTGACGACCGCCCACTATGGTGCCCTCCCGGCCCACGAGCGGACTCGTGGACGCGGCGAAGACGACCGACATCGTCGGCTCCTCCACATGGATCGGGTCGAGCTGCACCGGGTCGAGACGGCAGGTGAACATGTCGCCGATGTCGGCGTCGTCCACACCCACCACGGCGATGATGTCGCCCGCGTGCGCCTGCTGCGCCTCGGCACGGCCAAGCGCCTCGAACGTGTAGAGCTGTTTCACGGTCGCCTGGTACCGGCTGCCGTCGTTCTTGATCACTAGGATGCGCTCACCCGAGTGCATCGTGCCCGAGAACAGACGCCCGATGCCGATACGGCCTACGTACTCGGAGTGGTCGATGGTGCAGACCTGCATGGCCACCGGCCCGTTGGGGTCGACGTCGGGGCACGGCACGTGCTCCACGATCGCGTCGAGCAGGGGCAGCATGTCCATGTTGCCATCGTCCGGATCGAGACGCGCATAGCCGTTCACAGCGCTCGTGTAGATGATCGGGAAGTCGAGCTGCTCATCGTCGGCGCCAAGCTCCACCATGAGGTCGAAGACGTCTCCGATGACCTCCATCGGGCGCGCTCCTGTGCGGTCGATCTTGTTCACCACCACGAGCGGCTTGAGGCCGTGCTCGAGCGCGTGACGCAGCACGAAGCGTGTCTGCGGCATGGGGCCGTCGAATGCGTCGATGATGAGCAGGCATCCGTCGGCCATCTTGAGCACGCGCTCCACCTCGCCGCCGAAGTCGGCGTGGCCCGGCGTGTCGATGACGTTGATCTTGATGTCGCCGTAGCGCACCGAGATGTTCTTCGCGAGGATGGTGATGCCACGCTCGCGCTCCTGGTCGTTGGAGTCCAGCACCTGGTCGACGACCTGCTGGTTGTCACGGAAGACGTGGGTGGCCTGCAAGAGGCGGTCCACGATGGTGGTCTTGCCGTGGTCGACGTGGGCGATGATCGCGATGTTGCGGATATTCTCGGCGCGCATGGGTGCTCGGGTCTCCAAAGGATCGTGTTAAGAAGCGGTACAGAGTACCACGCCGAGGGGGTATGGCGCACGTATGGAGCAACAGGCCGGGCACGGGCCGTAGGCCACCGCTGACTTCGGCTCTCACCTACGATGAGGCGTGGCCCGCTTCTATTGAAAGACCATCTGTCGTCGTTGATAGATTGACTTTCAATATATATAGATTTACTTTCAATACATGAGACCTACCTACACCATCGAAGACCTCCTTGGATCGCGCAGCCGTATTGCGGTGCTGCGCGTGCTTCATGGCGTCGAAGTTCCACTGAACACCTCGCAGATCGCAGTCCGGGCGAAGTTGTCTCACGTGGCGGCGGCCTCCGTGCTCTCAGACTTCGTCTCGATGGGCGTGGTCTTCAGCAGCCCCGCCGGCCGCGCGACGGTGCACTGGCTGAATCGCGAGAGTGTCTACGTTGAGAACATGCTCCAACCGCTCTTCCAGGCCGAGCGCAACGTGCCAGATGATCTCGTCGATGATCTCGCCTGGGTATTCCAGGACGAGGCCATCTCGGTGGTTCTCTTCGGCAGCTACGCTCGCGGTGATCAGGCCCCGGGCAGTGACGTTGATGTGGCGCTCGTTGCAGAAGGTCCGGACGAGAAGTCGACACTGGAATCGGCGATCGCTGATCACGCATCGGAGTTCCGAAACAGGTTTGGCGCACCGCTATCCGCACTGACCTATACACGCCGGGAGGCCGCGGCGCTCTGGGACACCAGCCCCAACCTCGCCGAGTCGTTGTGCCGCGACGGTCTCGTCGTTTCTGGCTTGAGCCCATGGGACTGGTGCGATCATGCCGAAGTATGACAACGTCCGATCGACTCCTCGGAGTGATGCGCGCGCAGCGCTCAGCAAGTGCCAGGAGTTCACGAACACGGCGCAAACAGCACTTGCCGATCAAGAATGGAACGCTGCGGGCCTGACCGCGATTCACGCAGGAATCGCTGCGGCAGATGCCGCTCTGATAGCGTCGGCGGGGCTCCGGAGTGCGTCACAAGACCACAGCTCGGTGGTATCACTGCTGGAACGCCAGGTACCCGAATTCGATGCCTCCCAGCGTCGACAGCTTGCAGGGTTGCTGAAGATGAAGAATCAGGTGGCGTATGAGCAGCGGCTCCTCACGTACGTCGAGGCTCGCCAACTGGTCGATCAGGCGATGCGACTCACCAGATGGGCCGAGGGCGTGGTGAGCGAACACCTGGCGTGATCGCCCGCTTCGTCTGCCTACAGATCCAGACCCTCCGCCCACGTTTCGATCTTGCCCCAGTCCCGCGCGTCGCCTTCAGCCGTGCCTCCGAACGTCTTGAACGCCCAGCGGGCGATGAACGAGGTGTCGGCGGCGGTCGGCCCCGTGCCGAGGAAGAATCCCTCGGCCACCGGCGTCACCGTGGCCCGCACCTTGTCGAGATACGCCAGCCGCTTTCGCGTCTGCTTCTCGTCGCTGCCGCCGTTCATGCTGTGCACGCAGAACACGGCTGTCGGGGTATCGCCGAGCGCTCCGGCGTTGGACTCAAGCCAGCTCACCGCCTCGGGAAGCCATGCGGCGCCGTTGATGGCGCTGCCCACCACCACCGCGTCGTAGCCGCCGGGCGACGGCTTCTCCCGCAACGGCTTGACGTCGACCACGCAGCCGCGCTCGCCGAGCGTACGCCCGATCGCCTCGGCCACACCCGTCGTCGACCCCGTACGGGTCGCATAACCTACAAGCACTCGCCTGGACATCCCGGACTCCTCCCCGAACGTGAACGATGGCGTATCGATGGCCGATGCCTCCGACCCCCCGGCTCCCGCAGGCGCGCATCCAACCGCAAGCGCGATCGCGGTGATCGCACCCGCACACGCTCCCACTCGCACGAACTCCCGGCGTTCCATCATCGGCCCCATCGAGCGACTCCTCGCATCCCGAGCTTCATCATGCTAACCTAACGGTGTTAGGCTTCATGCGCAGTATGCTACCTAACACTGTTAGGGTCAAGTCCCGTTTTCGAGGAGTCCTCGCCGTGATCACACCGAAGAAGCGCACCACCCCCCTCACCAAAGACGAGCTCTTCGCTACGGCGCTGACGATCGCTGACGCAGAGGGACTCGATGCGCTCTCGATGCGCCGGCTCGCCGCAGAGGTGGGCGTAGAGGCCGCCTCGCTCTACCACCACCTCCCCAACAAGGACGCGCTCCTCAACGGGATCCTGGTTCGCATGCGCTCGGAGATGCGCATCCCCGATCCACTGCCCGAGGACTGGAAGGAGCTGCTGCTCGCGATCTTCGCCGAGTACCAGCGCGTGCTGTCGGCCCACCCCAACCTCACCCCTCTAGCGGGCAGACGGGTGGAGACCGACCCGGACAGCGGTCTGGTCTTCCTCACGCAACTCGGCTTCAGCGACAACGACGCCGTGGAGCTCTGGCAGTCGATGATCGCACTGGTGACCGGATTCTCGGTCTTCGGCTCGTCATACGCCGAGAGCGACGTGAGCGACCTTCCGTCGGATCTCGCCCTGCGCATGAGCGACTGGCGCGACGAGACCTGCGTGCGGTCGCTCAGGATGCTGATCGACGCCTATGACGCCGCGCGCACGGGCTAGACGCGGGCAGTCCGCGGGCGTCCCCTGACACAGAGAGGGCCGCCGGTTGCCCGACGACCCTCTCCCATCGCTGCGTCAGACAGCGACTTCGTCCTGGTTTGCAGGAACGCGTAGCGTCGGGCCATCTCGGCCCGCTCACCCGCCGTCCTACGAGGTGGACACCTCCGCAGCGATGCTGTTACTACTCAACGCTGGATCACCTCCTCGTGGTCACGGCACGCCGGATCGCGTCCTGGGGCGTTCGCCCGTACCCCCATCATAGCGAGCGGCGTGCCGAAGTGCAGCCCGCGCGTCCCACGGCGCGGCCGGCACATCACCCCGCACCGTCCGCCCGGCAGTGGCATACTGTCCCCATGCCTTCCGTACCAGACACCGCCACCCGCCTGTCCGGCGACACCTACGTGGTGCCGGGGCTGACCAACGCCGGTTACGTAGCCGGTCTCGGGATCGACACGTCTGAGAACGAGGCCGCCTACGCGGGCGTGACCCTCGACACCCTCGCGATCACGCACGGTCATGCCGACCACTTCTCGATCGCGCACATCCTGCGGGATGCCGGTGCACGCGTGATCGCCGCTCGCGACGACGCCGCGATGGTGGAGAATCCCGACATCAACATCCGCGGGATGTTCAGCTGGGCCAAGCCGAGCGACAAGATGACCACCAAGCTCTTCCGCGGTATCGGCTGCGCGGTGGACGGTCACGTGGAGGACTTCAACGACCACCGCGCCGCAGCGATCCCCCTCCCCGGCCACACCCTCGGCCACCACGGGTTCCTCACCGCCGACGGCGTGCTCTTCACCGGCGACGCTCTCTACATCCGCGACCTGTGGGAGCAGCACCCGCTCCCGTACGCGATCGACCCCGGCATGGTGGTCGCCTCGCTGGAACGCATACGCTCGGTGGACTGCGCGTGGATCGTGCCCGCGCACGGGCGTCCCGTCAGTCGCGATGAGGCCGAGGAGCACATCGACTTCCACATCACGCAGGTGCGTCGCACCGCCGAGCTGCTGCTGCACGGCCTGCGGAACGGCATGACCACCGAGGGTGCTGTGGCGTTCATCTCCCGTGAACTCGGCCTGCCAGAGAACCAGGCGGTCTACTGGCTGGCGGTCACCGACGTGAAGGGCTACCTCGGCGAGCTGCTCGATCGTGGACTCATCGAGTTCTCCGTGCGCAACCACGTGGGTTGGTGGCAGACGGTCTCGTAGTCCGTCCGCACGACCGCCGAACACCACGTCACGACCTGTGGTCTCTACTCGCGCGAGATGATCGTCCCCACATGCTCGCCTGCGAGCGCCGCGGTAAGGTTGCCTCGCTCCATCGCGTTGACGATCTGGATGTGATCGAGAACCTGGCTGTTCTCCAGGATGTCCAGGCATGGACGCTCGATGATGAGGTCGTCGAGACCCCGTTCGCGGAGCTCGGCCACCGTGATCCTGGGGATGAACTCGGCCTCAGGCTCCTTCTTGGGGTCGTTCGTGTACAGTCCGTTCTCATCCTTGAGGAAGATGCAACTGCGTGCGCCTATGAGATCGGCCATGAGCATGGTGCCCACATCCGTGCGGTGTATCGGTATGCGGCCCTTCTCCGGAGGGATCGCGAAGTAGTCGTAGGGGGGCATCCCCTCGGTCACCGGGATACAGCCCTGGGCGAAGTAGTTGGGCAACTTCATGACGGCATCCTGGTCGATCTCGATGCCGCCATGATGAGCAAGCAGCGTGGCTACCAGCAGCGCGTTCTGTCTGGACACCGAACTGCCAAAGGCGGCGATTATGCCCGTGGGCATGCCCAGCTCCAGCCCGATGGCGTAGATATGCCGGCTGCGCGTGCCGCCGCCGGTCATGAGCAGCATCTTATGCTCGGCTCGATTCGCGGCGATCTCTTCGACGACTCCGGGCAGTGCGTGCCTCCCCCGGTCGCAGATGGACTGACCGCCGATCTTGATGACGTTGACGTCGGGGAAGAGCCGCTGTTGCGGCGCCACCTCCAGAGAGTCCAGGAACGACTCGCTCACCAGGCTTTCCCCCATCAGCCTGCTCTTGATGTGCAGTCGCTGGCTGTCGCGCTCGCGTATCAGCGGCATCCGCTACCTCCGTATCCGGATATGTATCAGCGATCCTCGACCTGGCAGTGCGGTCTGACTACTCGTCGCCCTCTTTGTGCTGCTTGTGACCACCATGGTCATCGATTTCGAGCTCGATAAGCTCGGCGCCCACCTCGGACGCTATCTGCTCGAGCTCTCCCTTGCGCAGGTGCTTCACGCGCACCTTCAGGTCGACATCGGCTACCGCCACGATACCGAAGCGCGGCATCCTGTCGCCCTCGTCCACCTTCCGCCGCTGTCTGTAGAAGATCTTGCCCGCCATCGTCTCCTCCTCGCCATCGCCGCTGGACTGCACGCACAGGTAGTGGATACCCGCTTCCATGACAGGAGCGATGCCCGCATCATATCGTGGGGGTCCGTCATCAGATGATGACGAGCTCCTACAGGTCGCAGGCGGCCGCGCAGCAGACATGCGGCCGCATCGCCTCGATCATCTCGACCGTCCCGAGCAGGTGCAGTTCGTCGCCCCCGGCAAGCACGGTCGTCCCGCCGGGGATGAAGTACCGGCCTTCGCGCCGCATGAGGATCACCAGCGGCATGTGCGGCCCGCCCACATCGAGGAGATGACTCCCGTCGGCGAACGAGCCGGGCTCCACGTGCAGGCGTGCGATCATCATCCCCGTTGCGGCGTCCCCGTCGATCTCTATGGGCAGCCGCTCGACGCGCTCGACCGGGACATCCACCCTGAGCAGGCGTGCCATCAGGCCAGCCGTGGGCCCCTGGATCAGCACCGAGAAGACCACGACGAAGAACACGGTGTTGAAGATGGCTCCCGCGGTCTCCAGGCCTGCGACCATCGGGAACGTTGCCAGGATGATCGGCGCGGCGCCCCGTAGCCCCACCCACGACACCATGACCCTCTCACGGAGTGAGAAGTCCGATCCGAGGAGGAGCGCCATCACCGCAAGCGGGCGCGCCACAAGCATGAGCACAGCCGAGATCGCGAGCCCGGGCACGGCGTGCTCGAGCAGCTCGGAGGGGAAGACGAGCAGTCCGAGGATCAGGAACATCACGATCTGCATCAGCCACGCAACGCCCTCATGGAAGCGGAGCAGGCTCCGGCGGTGCGCGAACACGCGCCCGGCCATCGCAAGCCCCGCCATGTAGGCCGCCATGAAGCCGCTCGTGCCGACGATCTCGGCCACCCCGAACACCACGCCGGCCGCAGCGAGCGTCAGCACCGGATACAAGCCGTCATGCTCGAGATCGATGCGGTTGAGGATCCGCACAAGGAGGACACCCGACAGCCAGCCTATCGCGCCGCCACCCGCAAGTCGTAGCAGGTACGACAGGGGGACGAGCGCGCCCACGGGAGCATCGCCGGCGGCGAACGCCACCAGTGTGACCACGAGGAACACAGCAGTGGGATCGTTGCTCGCCGACTCGAACTCGATGAGCGTCCGGAGTCTCGGTGGCAGCCCGACGTCCTTCGAGCGGAGGACGGAGAAGACCGCTGCCGCGTCTGTGGATGAGAGGATGGCGCCCAGCAGGAGTCCCTCGGTCAACGGTATGTCGAGGACCACCACGCAGAACGCGCCCACCACTCCCGCCGTGACCATCACCCCGACGGTCGCGAGCAGCGCCCCCCTCACAGCCACTGTGCGTGAGAGGTTCTTGAGATCGGTCTGCAGCCCGCCGTCGAAGAGGATCAGGAAGAGCGCCACCGAGCCTGCCGCCATCGCGGCGAGCGGGCTGTCGAACGGTATCCCGCCGGGACCCTCGGAGCCGGCAAGCATGCCGGTCACGAGGAAGAGCAGCAACGCTGGTATGCCGAATCGCGATGAGAGCTTGCTCGCCAACACGCCGGCGACCAGGAGGGCAGCGCTCACCAGGATCGGTGCGACCGTCGCTCCGTTGATGGCCACTCCTTGTCACGGCCGCTTCCGCAGGGCTCGCCGCCCGCGGAGCGGCCGGGCGCCGCATGTACGGCCTCTGATAGGGTACCTTCTCGTAGGATACCAAGCGCACACGAGGAGCGCCGACCACTGAGCCCGTTCGTGTTCATAGTGATCGAACAAGCGCGGAAGGCCGCCCGGGGCAAGATCACGCCCAAGGAGCGTGCCCGCCTGCGAAAGCTGCAGGCCGCCCGGCGCTTCGCTCGCAAGCACCAGCGACGTGCGCGTATGAGCACGAGAGACTGAGCCCGGGGAGCGTTGGCGCACGCGGCTCCGATGTTTGGCTCACCCCTTGCACGGTGTTACCCTGTTAGGGTTCGCTAACCCGCCTCGCCGGTACGGGGCTGCACTCATCGCTCCACACAAGGAGGCACGGCTATGGCCCACGTTCGCTCGCTGTTCTTCGACGGTCCGCTTTCCGAAGCCGAGAACAAGGCGCTCAAGTGCGCCGAACTCGGCAGGCCGAGCGACATCATCTGGAACATCACCAACCGCTGCAACCTGCGGTGCAACCACTGCTACATGTCAGCGGATGCGCACGTCCTTCCCGAGGAGCTTTCGGATGAAGAGACGATCGACATCGTCCGCCGCATGGGCGAGGCGGGAGTGCCGGTGGTGTTCCTCTCCGGCGGCGAGCCGATGATGCGGCCCAATTTCTGGGAGATACTCGCCGAGGTGAACAAGCAGGGCGTGCGACCCACGATCTCCACCAACTGCACCATGATCGACGAGGCGGCCGCCAAGCGGCTCAAGGAGTACGGCGTGCGGTGGATCGCCACCTCGATGTACGGCCCCGCCGAGTTCCACGACGAGATGGTGGGCGTTCCCGGAACGCACGCGCGGGTGCTCCGCGCGATCAAGGCGCTCCGTGCCGAGGGCGTAGGCGTCGTGCTCAAGACCGCGCTCTCGGTGGATACCTGGCCGCACATCTTCGACATCATCCAGATGGCCAAGGACAACGACTGCGGCATGATCTACATCTGCGACCTCATCACCTCCGGCCGCAGCGAAGGCGAGGACGACTCGCGGGTGACGGTGGAGCAGTGGCGGGAACTCGCCGACTTCATCGTCGAGGACATGCTGGACCCCGATCTCAAGTTCGAGTACGACGTGGGTGCCCTCCCCTCGGTGATCCCCTACATCGCCGAGCGGTTCATCGAGCGCGGCGTGGACGTGAGCAAGGGTCTTGAGCGCCTCAAGATCATGAGCGCCTGCCCTGTGGGCAAGGGACACATGAACCTGAGCTCGGAAGGGAACATCATGCCCTGCCAGTTCGCACAGGACTGGACCGTGGGCAACATCCGCGAGATGAGCTTTGCCGAGGCCACCGAGGCGTTGTATGAGATCGACCTGCAGGAGTCCGGAGGCATCTGCGCGCCGGAGAACTGCGAGTACTCGCGCATCTGCCGTGGCTGCCGCGCGAAGGCGTGGCAGCGTGAGGGCGACTATATGGCCGAGGACCTCACCTGCATACTCCACCCCGAGAGGGCACGGACGATACCGGTGCAGCGGCTTGCGGGCAAATCGCCTGCGGCCCCGTGCGCCGTCCCCGGCGGCTGCGGATAAGGCAGGCGCACAACCCTACTCGCTCCTATATCGGTCCGCTCAGTAACGTGGGAGGGGCTTCGAGCGTTGTCCCTACCGAAACGGAGAGACGTGTCTGCGGTGACCGACCGGCGTCTGGCCCGGCTCGTCCGTCGCGCGTGCGACGGAGACCCCCGGGCGTTCGGCCGCCTCTACGACGAGTATGCCGACCGCGTCTACGCGTTCGTCCGCTCCAGGACGGATTCGTCACACGACGCTGAGGACATCACCGCCGCCGTCTTCCTGAAGGCATGGGAGGCGATCGGCTCCTACGACGACCGGGGACTGCCGTTCTCGGCATGGCTGTTCCGCATAGCCCGCAACGCCGTGATCGACGAGTACCGGCGCGGCACACGGCGGCCGATACCCACCGAAGAAGCGGTGGAGCCGGAGGAGGCGGACGAGGGCCCGGATGTAGCCGTGATCGCGGCAGCCGATGCCGCGCGAGTACGGGAAGCGGTGAGGGCGCTCACCGAGGAGCAGGCGCTGGTGATAGCGCTCCGGTTCTGGTGGGACATGAGCATCAAAGAGACGGCACAGACGCTCGGCAAGAACGAGAACGCGATCAAGGCGCTTCAGCACCGGGCAGTGAGATCGCTGGCACGGATGCTCGAAGAGGGCGACGACGATGGCGCGTAGGAACGACAACAGCACAGACAGGCTGGCCGACGTGATGGCCCGCTCGGCAGAGACCATGCCAGACGAGGCCCGCGAGCGGGTCCGGGCGCGCGTCATGCACGACGTGCGCGCCGATTCGCACCTTGGCCTGATCGCCATCATGTCTCACCGCCTCGCCGTAGCGGTGACCGCATTCGCGGTACTCACGAGTGGCGTCGCCTACGCGGCCGAGCGGTCGGTGCCTGGCGATCTCCTCTATCAGATCAAGCGGGGAGCCGAGACCGCTCTCGTGGCCGTGCTGCCGGCCGGCGAACTCGAGAACCGTGTGCTTGTCCGCCTGGCCGAGAGGCGTGCAGGCGAAGCCGCACGGCTCGCCACCGAGGGCGCGACCGGCATGGTCGTGGACGAGGCCATCGGCCAGTTGCGCGAAGCCCTTCGCGAAGCGACCTCGGCTGAGGGCCCGCTCGACGAGGCTGACATGCAGCGGATCCGCAAACGCGGCGCGGATGCGCCTTACGCGGCACGCAAGGCGATCGACGACGCCGTTGCAACGTCCGGCAGCGGGCAGGAGTCTGGTGGCGGACAGGATGGATCGGGCGGGGCCACCGGTACGGGCGATCAGAAACAGGGTCCGGTGGAGGATGGCGGCGCCCGGAACGGATCGCAGGACGCCCAGCCGGGCTCCGATCCCACGTCATCCGGCGAGCCATCCGGCGAGACGAGCGGAACGGCCACGGGGCGGTGAGCCGTGCATCGATAGCGGGCAGACCACTTGTCGCTTGAGTGCGCTCCACCCGTAACCCGTCGCACGTGATGCTCGTTTCCCTGGATGTGTCACCCGTGTCCCAGAGTGTGAAGAGGTGCCCGATGAGGAAGTGGACGATCGCGTTCATCGCTTCGATCTGTGCAGTGATGCTGATCGCGGCTCCTGCGCTCGCCGCCGAGCAGGCCAAGACCCAGAGCCAGGATCGTGTGTGTGTCGAAGACGGCTCGTGCCCGGAGGAGTGCGTGCAGACCCAGACGCAGACCCAGACGCGCATCCAGCTTAAGAGCCAGGTGCAGACACCCACCGTCGAGCCACTGAAGGCTCAGCCGCAACCCATGGTCCAGACGCACGTGCGCGTGCAACTGCGGATCGGCAACGGAGACTCCGAGAACGCCCCCGAGTGGGCGAAGAAGACCGCGTGCGAGAACAAGAGGATCCTCAAGCGCGCGGCACTCAACCTGGGCAGTGACTGAGGTCGATTCCCCCCGATATCAGTCCCGCCGGAAGGGCGTCCGCATCGCGGGCGCCCTTCTGAACACCCGGGGAGAGCCAACGACCCGTGCAGGTCTTCTATCGCGCGGTCACTCGCGACCAACCGCCTTGCCCGCGCTGTACGCGTCGGCCACCTTCCCGCCCAGCCTTCGGTACTCCCGCGAACCGGCGATGTACACGAGCGGATCGAGTGCCGCCACGTCGACCTTGCCCCCGGTCTCGTCGAGCACCGCCTCCTCGGCATGGCTCTCCACGACCTCAGCGATGAGCAACACATGGCTGCCGAGTTCGACCTCCTGCACAACCCGGCACTCCATCTGGTACGGGCACTCCACGATACGCGGCGCCTCCACCAGCGATGACGGCTCGAGCGTCCAGCCGCTCTCGGCGAACTTGTCCCTATCGCGACCAGAGGTCGTGCCGAAGAAGTCCACCACTGCGGCGTCGCTCGCGCATGGGGTGTTGACGGTGAGCGTGCCGGAGACACGTATGAGTTCGAGCGTCCGGCGGCTCTCGCGCAGGGCGATCGCCAATCGGGGTGGCGCTGTGGCGCAGATGCCTATCCAGGCCACTGCGCACGCATCAGCCTCGTCCATGGAGCCACCGCATACAAGCGGCACCGGCATGGGGTAGAGCCGGTCGCTTGGTCCGAGCCGCTTCTTCATGAGAACCTCCCCGTCAGCGGGACCGCCTTGCGGGGGTCACCGCACGATCTTGGTGATCGGCACTTCGAGTATATCCTCGGCGCCCGCCGACTTGAGGCGCGGGATGAGGATGTTCACGGTCGCCTTGTCGGCCACGGTGGTGATCTCGTAGTCGCTGGATCCGTACAGCCGGTTCACCGTGGGCCGCTTCATCGCGGGCAGCTGCGCGATCACCTCGTCCATGCGGTCCTCGGCAACGTTCATGGACAGCAGCACGCGGCCGCGCGCCTCGATCACTCCGAGCAGCAGCGTCCGCACCTCTTCGATGGCCTGCCGCTTCTCGGGGTCCTCCCACGCCGACCGGCTTGCGAGAAGCCGGGTGGTCGACTCGAGGATGACCTCCACGATACGAAGTCCGTTCTGCCTGAGGGTCGAGCCGGTCTCCGTGAGGTCCACGAGCGCGTCCATCAACTCGGGGACCTTCGCCTCGGTGGCCCCGTAGCTGAACTGCACATCGACCGGGATGCCCAGGCGCTCGAAGAATGCGCGTGTCACGTTGGGGAACTCGGTGGTGATCCTGCTCCCGGGCGGTATGTCCGCAGCGGTGCGCACCGGTGAATCATCGCAGACCGCAAGCACCATCTTCACCACACCTGCGCCGGTCTTCGCGTAGGGCAGCTCGGCGACCTCCACGACGTCGGCGCCGGTCTCGGTAACCCAGTCGTGCCCCGAGATGCCGAGGTCGAAGTGCCCGTCGGCCACGTAGATGGGTATCTCCTGAGGCCGCAGCACCTTCACCCGGGTGATGCGCGGGTCGTCGATCGTGGGGTTGTATGCCCTGCTGGACTTGCGTACCGGCAGGTCCGCTTCCGCGAACAGCAGCAGCGTCTGGTCTTCCAGGCTCCCCTTGGGCAGCGCGATCGACAGCATGGTCTCTCCTCGGACGTCGGGCCGTTCAAACACTGTAT
>LDZT01005123.1_pt1 | contig 36753 bp, 36 predicted proteins | sample 615521 | NCBI WGS metagenome assembly LDZT01 (sample SAMN03408292, study PRJNA278302) | terrestrial metagenome | isolation source: oil reservoir sample SB1 | place: USA: Alaska, North Slope, Schrader Bluff formation | collected 2011-09 | reverse complement strand
GTCCGCGATGACGGCCTCTCGCTCTTCGGTTTCGAGAGTCCTGAGGAGCAGGACCTTTTCGAGAAGCTCATCACCGTGAGCGGCGTGGGTCCGAAGGTCGCGCTCGCGGCGCTCTCGGCTCTGAATCCCGTGGCGCTGATCGCGGCGGTCGCGGATGACGATGACGCGCTCATCGCCACAGTGCCCGGCATCGGCCGGAAGACGGCCCAGCGCATCATCATCGAGCTCAAGGACCGACTCGGCCCGGCGGGTGTCGATCTGAGGCCCCACCGTCATGCCGGGGCCCGCGTCGAGACCGCTGACGCTCTCGCTTCGATGGGTTTCAGCCAGCCGGAGATCGCGGCCGCGGTGAAGGGCTACGAAGGGCCGGACGATGCACAGGCGCTCCTGCGATACGCGCTCAAGCGGTTGGGGGCGGGCCGATGAGGGAGATCGTCACCGACCGCCGTATGGCGCTGGCGGCGCCCTTGATGCATGTGCTGATCGTCTCCACGTTGCTGGTGCTTGTCTCCCGTCCAGCGGATCTCGTCCTGCCGGCTCTTGCGGCGCTTCTGGCGGGGCCCACGGCCATCGGGCTCTGGGTCTTCGCCGGCCGGCCGCCGCTGAGCCGGATGTTGCTGGCCACGTGGGCACCCGCCGGAGGCGCGGTGCTGTTCGTGGCGTCGATCGCACTGGTGAGGGTGGTCGGCGATGCTGCCCAGGGGGTACTCGCGATGGTCGTAGCCGGGCCGTTGGCGCTCCTGCTTGCGTTCAGCGCCCGCCGTCTCCGGGGGCAGGGTCGGCGGACCGTGGTGATCGCAGCGGTCATGTGGGTCGCTGCGCTCGCGGAGACGGTAGCGGCGGTCCCGCTCGTCGAGCGCTTCGGTGGCCCGGGAGGCATGGCTTCCCTCGCAGGAACGGTCACACTGCTGTTCGCGCCCTCTGTGGCTCTTGGGGCGTGGGCGGGCCTCGCGGTCGCCGCGCTCATTCCGGAGCCAGGCGCTCCGGATGTGCCCGTCGGGGAGGACGGCATGGACGCGCCATCGGTCGAGGCATCTTCGCGGGAGGTGACAGGATGAGCACCGTCTGGGAGAGCGACGACTTCTCGCCTGTGGACGGCGAACGCCTCGTCTCCGCCGACTACACCGAGGACGACCTCGAGATAGACCGCAGCCTGCGCCCGCGTCGTCTCGATGAGTATCTCGGGCAGACACGGGTGAAGGACAACCTCGGCGTGCTCATCGATGCGGCGCGCGTGCGTGATGAAGCTCTCGACCACCTCCTGCTCTCCGGTCCTCCGGGCCTAGGCAAGACGACGTTGGCTGGCGTCGTGACCTCTGAGATGGGTGTCCAGATGCGCCAGACGAGCGGTCCGGCGATAGAGCGCGCAGGCGACCTGGCCGCGATCCTCACGAATCTCGAGCCGCGTGACGTGCTGTTCATCGATGAGATCCACCGCCTCAACAGGGCTGTGGAAGAGGTCCTCTATCCGGCGATGGAGGACTACTCGATCGATATCGTGATAGGCAAGGGCCCCGCTGCCCGCTCGCTTCGACTCGATCTGCCGCAGTTCACATTGATCGGGGCCACCACTCGCACAGGACTTCTTACCGGGCCGCTCCGTGACCGCTTCGGGATGGCCTTCCGATTGGAGTACTACACGGTCGACGAACTCGCCTCGATCGTGCGGCGGTCGGCGGGCATCCTCGATGTGGTCATCGACGAAGACGGCGCTGCGGAGATCGCGCGCCGCAGCCGCGGCACGCCACGTCTGGCGAACCGTCTGCTGAAGCGGGTGCGCGACTATGCGCAGGTGCGTTCAGACGGTCGCGTCACGAAGGATCTCGCCGCGGAGGCGCTCGCGTTCTTCCACGTGGATCACCGGGGTCTGGACCGCATGGATCTCGCGATCCTGGAGGCGCTGGCCCAGACGTTCAGCGGGCGGCCCGTGGGGCTGAACACGCTGGCCGCAGCGGTGAGCGAGGAGCCCGACACGCTTGAGGATGTGTACGAGCCGTTCCTGCTGCAACTGGGGTTCATCGCGCGTACGCCCAAAGGGCGACAGGCGACGCCACGCGCCTACGAGCACCTGGGGATAGCGGTGCCCGAGAGCGCGCCACGACAGGACGGCCTCTTCTAGGCGCTGGAGTCCGTCCGGCGGGTGCCGGGGTGCGCGACGGGCTGCCGGGGGGTAGCATGGCGGAAGCATCCGTTTGAGGAGGGCCAGTGTTCGACGATCCGCAGGTGATCATCGGTGTGGTGCTCGGCCTGGTGATCGTCGCCGCCGGCACGACGGCAGGCGTCCTGGGACAGCGCAAGCGTGACCGCAGCGCGCCTACGGCGCCGGAGGAGTAGGGGGCGCTGCCGATGCGCGGGCTCGTGAGGGTACTGCTGGCGATGGCGGTGGTGGTTGCCGCGCTGGTGCCGCACGGGTGCGGTGGCGCCGATGGGGGGCCGGTGGACGCGACCACGTCTGAGGTGAAGACCCCGGACACGAGCGGGGAGGCCGCGGAGGCGCCCGTCGACGACCAGGCGGCTGTCGTTCCGCTGGAGGACTCCCTCGGCAGGACTCCGGCGGATGCGTTCGAGGAGCACATCGCCGCCGTGGGCACGGGGGATCCCGCTGCCGTGTGGGAGACGTACGGCTGTTCGCCGCCCGCGGGCTTCGACACATGGGCCATGGAGTGGGAAGACGCCGCCGAGGTCTATACGGATGTGGCCGTGCACGAGGAGCGGGTGGATGATGACGTGACCGCCCGGGTGCGCGTGACGTACACGATGAGTACCGGAGACGACGCCGTCATCGTCACCGAGCCTGGCGAATGGTGGCGGATAGAGAAGGTCGATGGTGTCTGGAAGGTGGGCTGGCTGCCCCGGCAGTGAGACCGAAGGGCCCGCCCCGGTGGGAGGCGGGCCCTTCGTGCGTACGGACACGGGCTAGGAGAGCGTTGTCTCGGCGGCCCATAGACCGTGGAGGTTGCAGTGCTCCACGGCGCGCAGGACCGCTCCCGCCTCGGCATCGACCGCCACTGAGACGACGGGTGACGTCACTACCGGGGAGAGGTCGAACCGTGCGATCGGAGCATCGCCGATGTACAGCTCGATCCAGTCGATGAAGTGGTCGGGCTGGTTGGGGTGCGGGACCTCGTGCCCCACGGTGACTGTGACGTGGTAGGTGTCTCCCGCCCGGTCGATGTCGATGTGCGGGGTATGCTTCTTCTCGAAATCGGTCGCTGCTTCGAGATCGGTGACCATGTTCACAGGACCGAGGATCGGCGCGTCGGACATGGGTTCCTCCTTACGTGTGTCGTTGACGGGTACCCTGTACATACGTACCCATCACAGGCATGCGGTGGGATACACCATGACAGATGGGACGAGTGCGCACGTCAGGTTGGGTGACGGAAGGCTGCTCCCGGATGACGGACGGTAGCGTGTCGGCAGCCGGCGTGAGGATGCCGACCGAGGGAGGTGGCGGGATGCAGGGCTTGCAGGGGGCTGTGAGGGCCGAGGATGCCGTGCTGGTCCTGGTGGACATACAGGCTGCTCTTGCGGATGCCATGCCCACCGGGGACCAGTGGCTGGAGAGCGCGGTCCTGCTCGCGAGGGCGGCAGGACCACTCGGCATCCCGTGCGTCGTCACCCGCCAGTATCCGCGCGGGCTCGGTGACACGGTCGGCGTGGTCGCCGAAGCCGTGGGATCACATGCGCCTGTGGACAAGACGGCGTTCGACTGCATGGCCGAGCGGGGGTTCTGCGAACGCCTCGAGGAGACGGGTCGCCGTACCGTGGTCATCGCCGGCATCGAGGCGCACATCTGCGTCACGCAGACCGCACTCTCGCTCGTGCGTGCCGGGTACCACGCACACGTGGTCGCCGACGCGGTCTGTTCGCGCAGGCCGACGGACCGGGACATCGCGCTCGCTCGCTTGCGCTCGGCTGGCGTGGTGGTGACCACGTCGGAGTCAGTCTTGTACGAGGCGCTGGGACGCGCCGGGACCACAGGATTCCGCGAGGTCCTGCAGCTGGTGAAGGAGTGTCGGCCCACACGGTGACCTGGTCCGCGTTGCTCGGGTACACTGTCGGGCGTCGTGCACATGCGAGGAGAGGCGGTAGCTGGGGATGGCCACGATCATCGACGGTGTGAAGGTGGCGGCCGAGGTACGCGGACGGGCGGCCGAGGAGGTGCGCGAGCTTGCGGCGCACGGAGTGACGCCGTGTCTCGCCGTGGTGCTCGTCGGCGACGACCCGGCGTCCGCCTCGTACGTGCGGATGAAGGAGCGTGACTGTGCCGAGGTTGGTATCGAGAGTCGCGACCATCGCCTGCCGGCGACGACGAGCCAGCAGGAGCTCGACGATCTCATCGATGCGCTGAACGCCGACCCTGCCGTGCACGGGATCCTTGTGCAGATGCCTCTGCCCGAGCATCTCGATCCCGAGTCGGTGATCGAACGCATCGATCCCGCCAAGGACGTTGACGGCTTCCATCCGGAGAGCCTGGGCCACCTCGTCCGCGGCCTCCCGGGTTTTCGCGCATGCACGCCGGCAGGCGTGATGGAGATGCTCCGTGCGTACGACATCGACCCTTCCGGGATGCGGGCCGTGGTGATCGGGCGCTCGACGATCGTCGGCAAACCGATGGCGCTGCTGTTGCTTGAGGCCAACGCGACGGTGACGGTGTGCCACTCACGCACGAAAGACCTCGAGGCGGTATGCCGTGAGGCGGATCTGGTGGTGGCCGCGATCGGGCGTCCGAAGATGGTGGACGCATCCTACATCCAGCCGGGCGCGGTGGTGATCGACGTCGGCATCAACCGCACCGATGACGGGATGGTGGGCGACGTCGACTTCGCCGCCGTCGAGCCGATCGCGTCGGCGATCACCCCTGTCCCGGGCGGAGTGGGCCCCATGACGCGCGCCATGCTCATGGCCAACACCGTCGCGGCGGCGCGCTCCGCTGCACCGCGCGAACAGGCGTGAGCGTCGTATCGGCTGTGGAGATGGCGTGAGGGACGCCGCTCTGCGCGATCGCTGCGCTACAATCGCGTTTCGTACATCACTGATGGAGGTCGAACGATGATCCGTATCAACCGCATCATCGCGGTCGCCGCCATGCTGGTACTGCTGTTGCCGGCTGCCGCGTTCGCCAACGTGATGGAGTACCAGCTCCAGTACGAACCTGCCGGTGACGGGGTGGGTACGCTGTTGATCGTGAACGCGGTGCTCGACCCCGCGACCACGCTGCCCCAGGAGGTGTCGATCCCGGTGCCCGAGGGCGCGACACTGCTGTGGTCGGGCGAGATCCTTGGTGGCGATCCGAGCGGCGACCCGCAGCGGGTCACCACGACGAGCGAGGTGGACGGGGTGCAGGTCCATACGCTCACCCTCGAACAGTCGTACACCGCGCAGCTCGAACTGCTGCTGTCCAGTCCGTCCGTGTCGGGCGACCGGCTCAACGCCAGCGTGAGTTGGACCAACGTGGGCGAGGAGATCCCGGTGACGGCGTCGGTCATCGCCGAGGCAGGCGCATCGGACATCGTCATCGAACCTGCGAGGTCCGGTGACGTGCAGACCAACGACGTCGGGCAGACGCTGCATCCGCTCGAGCGCAAGCGCCTCGCCACCGGCGAGTCGTACGACATAGCCGTGAGCTGGACGCGGGGCGGGACCGCTGCGGGCGGCGTTGACGGCGCTTCATCAGGCGGACTGCTTCCGTACGTGATCGGCGCGCTGGTGGTCGCCGTGGTCGCGCTCGTGGTGGTCGTGACGATCGAGCGGACACGCGCTCGCCGGAACGCCTGATGGCGTGACCACAGCCGCTGCGATAGCCTTCGTGCTCGTCGGGCTTGCGGAACTGGGAGACAAGAGCCAGCTCATGCTCGTCGGTTTCGCTGCCCGGCATCGTCCGCTCAAGGTCCTGGCCGGCGCGGCGATCGCGGTGGCCGTGCTCCAGGCCCTCGCTGTGCTCGGGGGCGGGCTGGTCGGCGCATACCTGCCCCGACGTCTCGTCGCGTTCATCGCCGGAGCCCTCTTCATCGTCTTCGGCGTCATGGCGTGGCGCGGCGATGACGATCAGGAAGGCCATGGTGCGCGGCTGTCCGGCCGTCTCGGCGCGGTGCTCACGGTCGCGGCAGCGCTCTTCGTCGCTGAGCTTGGTGACAAGACGCAGGTGCTGACGATGTCCATCGCCGCCGACCCCGCCGCGGCGGTCCGTACGCTCGGCGCGCTCGGCGCAGGGGTGACCCCTCCCGAGGCTGGTTCCGCCGCGACGGGCTGGGGGGTCTGGCTCGGATCCTCCCTTGGCTTCCTGCTTGCCGATGCCATCGCGATCGGCGCGGGAGCTGTCCTGGGGGCAAGACTGCCGGAGCGCCGTATCGCCCGGGTCTCGTCGGTCATCTTCATCGTGTTCGGACTCGCCACGCTGGTCTCCGCGTTCGTGGCCCGGTGAACCGGCGTATGGAGCGGTACACTACGGTACGCACGACGGAACGGAGATGATGGTCGCGTGACGGTGCTCCTGCATGCATGCTGCGGACCCTGCCTCCTCGAGCCGTACGACGCGCTCGCGGCCGACGCCGAGGTCGTGGTCTGCTACGCCAATCCGAACATCCATCCCGCCGAGGAGTACGCCCGGCGGCGTGACACGCTGCTCGACTACGCCGGGGACGCCGGGATCGCCGTCATCGAGCTGCCGTACGAGCCCGCCCTGTGGGCCGAGGCGACGTCGTCGGCCGCGGAGCGCCCGGAGCGGTGCAGGGCGTGCTACCGGTTGCGGATCGGCATGGTCGCAGCCGAGGCGGCACGGCGCGGGTATGACGCCGTTGCGACCACGCTCAGCGTCAGCCCGTACCAGGATCCTGAGGCCATCGCCGAGGAGGGGGCGGCCGCGTGCGCTGAGGCGGGTGTCCGCTTCATCGTGACCGACTTCAGGGAGCGCTATCCGGAGGCGACGCGCCGTTCTCGCGAACTCGGCATGTACCGCCAGAACTACTGCGGGTGCGCTCCGAGCCAGGCGGAGGCAGCGGTCGAACGCGAGGAGCGGCGGGCCGCGCGCAAGGAAGCGAAGAGGGCCGCCCGTGAGGCCGCGGACCGCGCCTCGGCGGACGAGGGTGACGGTCGATGAAACGGCGTGATGACGCGTCCCCGGGCGGACCGCCTGCGGTACACTGCCGCCAGGGTATCCGTTCCGAAAGGCCGCTCACGTGAGGACCGATGATTTCGATTACGACCTGCCGAGCGGGCTGATCGCGCAGCACCCGGTCGAGCCGCGCGACTCCTGCAGGCTGCTGGTCCTGGACCGGGTGAGCGGGCAGATCGACCACAGACGCTTCACCGACGTGCTCGACTATCTGCGGGCCGGCGATGTGCTGGTGGTCAACGAGACGCGTGTGCTCCCCGCGCGCCTGCACGGCGCCAAGGACGAGACTGGCGGGGCGGTGGAGGTCCTCCTTCTCCGCAAGCAGTACGGCGACACCTGGGAGTGCCTCGTGAAGCCCGGCCGCAGGCTCAAGCCGGGTGCGCGTGTCGTGTTCGGCGACGGCGAGCTTACCGGGCTGGTGGTCGACGTGCTCGAAGACTCCGGTGCGAGACTCATCCAGTTCCATACCGCTTCGGGCCGCTTCATCGATGCCGTGCATCGTCTCGGCGAGATGCCGCTGCCGCCGTACATCACGGAACCCCTGAGCGATCCTGAGCAGTACCAGACCGTCTACGCGACCGACGAACACAGCGTCGCGGCGCCCACCGCGGGGCTTCACTTCACGCGTGGACTGCTCGATGAGGCCCAGCGTGCGGGTGTGCACCTCGGCACCGTGGAGCTCGATGTGGGGCTCGATACGTTCCGCCCTGTGGCCGAGGACGATCCGACCGCCCACGTCATACACACGGAGCACTACCGCGTGCCGGGATCCACAGCCGACGCGGTGAACCATGCGCGGGCTCGCGGCGACCGCGTGATCGCCGTGGGGACCACCGCCGTCAGGGCGCTTGAGAGCGCGTACAACGAGCAGACCGGCCTCGTCGAGGCGGCAGAGGGGGCTACGGACCTCTTCATCCTGCCGGGCTTCTCCTTCGGGGTGGTGGATGCGCTGATAACGAACTTCCACATCCCCCGCTCGACACTCCTGATGATGGTGAGCGCGTTCGCAGGACGCGATCTGATCATGCGGGCGTACGATCTCGCACGCGCCGAGCGTTACCGGTTCCTGTCGTTCGGTGACGCCATGCTGATCCTGTAGGTGTCCGCAGGGCGCGCTGTACTACGGGACCGGCTCCCACCATGTCCAGTACGGATTGCCTGCGGCGGGATCATCGGAAGTCGTGCCCGGCGCCACTGCGAAGCCGTCCGACATGTCCCCGCCAGGCGGGACGTACACGTCCACGTTCCGATCGTCGAAACCGATGAGCGTGAACACGGGCGAGCCGTCGGCTCCCGGGGTATCGAACCGCGAAGGCAGTCCGGGCCAGGTGCCGAACGTGGGTATCGCCTGGTCTGTGACGAGCGCGTATTCACGCAGACCGAGCGTCCTCACCACACGCCTGAATCCCATGAGGCCTCCGTCGGCAGCACGCAGGAATATCGTCGCCTGGTCGTTGGGGTCGGTGATGACGGGGCGCTCCGGGGGACGTCCCGGCTCGTCGAGATCGCTCACGGTGACGCCCACGGTCGTGGCCTCGGAGGGGGCCTCGAGGAGTTCTCGGGCGTAGACGTACACGGTCCCGTCCCAGACGACGTAGGGTGGGGCGGGCGTTGCCGTGCTCGCGGCGCTGTCAGCTGGCGCCTCCCCGGCTTCCAAGGCGCTCTCCTCGGCTCCACGGTCGCCCGCGTCGTTCGCTGCGGTCGCGTCTATGGTGAAGGATTCAAGCGACTGCTCAAGGTCCGCCTCCGAGCCGGTCAGTCCGGCCTGTCCGATCAGAGCGAGGGACGCGACCACTCCCACGAGAACCACCGCCGCGGCAGAGACGAACGCGGTCATGCGGGGCTGCCACCACGATGGCAGGAGCCTGCCGCCCGGACGCTGCAGAGGCGCCGTGGAACCGGAGGCGGTGTCCTGTTCGACAGGCCGTGGGACGGGCGCACCCGCTTCGGCCCGGGTGGCGTCGATGATCGCCTCCAGGAGCGGTATCGGGGCGCGCGGGGGCGCTACCTGCCCCATCCGCAACAGGGTCTCCGCGAATGCAGCGCACTCGGGACAGGTCTCACAGTGGGCGCGCGCACGGTTGAGAGCGCCGGGGTCCACCGGCGTTCCGTCGTGTGCTGCCGAGATGATCTCAGTCGCGTTGAGGCAGTCCATCGAAGCCACCTCCCTCCGTCGTCCGGAGTCGAAGCCACCTCCCTCCGTCGTCGGGAGTATGTGGGCGAGCGTCCGTCTGGCGCGGAACACCCGCGACTTCACGGTTCCTTCGGGTACGCCGAGCGTGTCCGACGCCTCAGCGTAGGTCAGCCCGAACAGACCCACGGCGCCGAGGGCCTCGCGCTCCTCAGGCGGAAGCGTTGCGATCGCGGTCTCGAGCGCGTCGGCGAAGGCCACATCGTCGGAGAGATCGGCCTGGGAGACAGGCTCGAGGTCGACAGGGTCGAGCGGCGGTGGGGTGCGCGTGCCGGCACGCACCATGTCGAGGCAGATGCTCCGCGTGACCCGGTACAGCCACGTGCCGAATCGGACACGGCCGTCGAAGCTTCCGAGGCTGCGGAACACCTTGAGGAACACCTTGTGCGTGGCGTCTTCGGCGGTCGGCGCATCGCCGAGGAAGCGCAGAGTATGCGCATAGACCGCGTGGGCATGGAGACGGACGAGCGTCGCGTAGGCGCTGTGGTCGCCGGATGCGGCCGCGTCGACCAGGTCGGCGTCGCCCATGACGCGAGTGACCATGCCCACCTCTCCTAAGACGGTTCTGAAGCGCTATGGGCTCATCGAGAGAAGCATACCCCGATGCCTGGTAGAATCCGCCCATGTCATCGTTCTCGTTCGACCTCATCGCAAGCGACGCCCGCACAAGGGCGCGTGCGGGGCGCCTCCAGACCCCGCACGGCGTCATCCACACCCCCATGTTCATGCCGGTGGGGACACGGGCCACCGTCAAAGGCGTCACGCCCGCGCAGCTCCGTGAGATCGGGGCAGAGATCGTCCTCGCCAACACCTACCACCTGTTCCTCCGTCCCGGCGCCGACGTCGTCCGCGAGGCCGGAGGGTTGCACCGCTTCATGGGGTGGGACAGGCCCATCCTGACCGATTCGGGTGGCTTCCAGGTGTTCAGCCTTGCTGACACGCTGAAACTCACCGACGACGGTGTGGAGTTCCGCTCCATCGTGGACGGCGCCCGGCACTTCTGGACCCCTGAGGACAACATGGCGGTCCAGGAGGCGCTTGGGGCCGACATCATCATGCAGCTCGACCAGTGTCCACCGTACCCGGCCGAGAAACCGATCGTGGCCGAGGCGGTGCGCAGATCCGCCGAGTGGGCCGCGCGCTGCAAGACCGCTCACTCTCGCGAGGACCAGGCGCTCTTCGGTATCGTGCAGGGGGGCGTGTTCGACGACCTGCGGGCGGAGAGCGTCGCGCGCTGCACTGAGATCGGGTTCCCCGGATACGGCATCGGCGGTTACTCGGTGGGGGAGCCACACGACCTGATGCTCGAGAGCCTCGCTCCGGTCGCCTCGGCTCTCCCGGCGGATCGTCCCCGCTATCTCATGGGAGTGGGTAACCCGACCACCATGCTCGAGGCGATCGGACTCGGGGTGGACCTCTTCGATTGCGTGCTGCCCACCCGGACCGCCCGTACCGGCACGGCGTTCTCGTCCGAAGGGCGCATGAATCTGAAGAACGCGCGCTACACGCGTGATCACGGTCCGATCGACCCGGCGTGTTCGTGCCCCGTGTGCACCACCTACACGCGTTCGTACGTGCGCCATCTCGTGACCACGAAAGAGATGCTCGGGTCGACGCTGCTGTCGATCCACAACCTGCATGTGTTGATCGATCTCGCCCGGTCCGCGCGTCTGGCGATCGAGGAGGGGCGCTACTCCGCGTTCCTCGAGCAGTGGCGGAACGGCCCTGGTCACGACGACTACTGAAGTCGCTGCGGGCTGCGGTCCCGTGCGACGCGATGGCCGTGTGCATCGTGTTGATGGAGCCGTTTCACACTGATGCTATGATGCGTTGATGCGCTCGCGCCGTAAGGGCGCGATGCTCGTGTGTGAAGTCATGGAGGTCTCACCATGGAACAGTACGGTCAGCTGCTTTCTCTCGTCGTCATCTTCGGGGCGTTCTACCTGTTGATGATCCGTCCGCAACAGAAGCGCCAGAAGGAGCATGCCGCTCTTGTGGCGTCGCTTGCCGAGGGTGACCGGGTCGTCACGATGGGCGGGTTGTACGGCACGGTGCGCACCATCGACGGTGACCGGGTAGGTCTTGAGGTCGCTCCCGGTGTGGTGATCGAGTTCGCCCGGTCCGCAGTGGCGTCACGTCTCGAGGTATAGGGTCGCCCTCCGGGGCGCGAGGAAGAGGAGATAGTCGAACCAGATGAAGCTGAAGCCAACGAACGCCTGGGCCCTGATAGCGTTGGCCCTGTTGCTCGCCGTCTCCGTGTGGTCGTTCTGGCCGCTCGAGGAGAAGATCACGCAGGGTCTGGACATCAAGGGCGGCCTCTCGGTCACGCTCACAGCGTCACCACTGGGTGCTGAGGAGCTGACCGAGGACACGATGAGCAGGGTGGAGACGATCCTGATCGAGCGCGTGAACGGGTTCGGAGTGAGCGAAGCCAGCGTGCAGCGCCAGGGGCAGCGGTCCTTCCTCGTGCAACTTCCCGGCGTGCAGAACGCACAGGACGCGCTCAGGTTGCTGGGCGAGCCCGGCAAGCTGGAGTTCGTGGATCTGACCAGCGTGACCGATACCGCCACGCTCGACCTCATCGCGCAGCAGCTCGAGGCCGAGTACTCGGGCGAGGAGACGACGCTCGCGCAGCTCGATCCCGAGGGGTACGAACCGTTCATGACGGGCGAGGTCGTGACCGATGCCCGTGTCACCACCGACGAGTACGGCAATCCCGCCGTGTCCATCTCCATGAGCGGCGAGGGCGCTGACGTGTGGGGCGATGTGACGACACGCCTGTCGGCCACCCGTGGTCAGATCCTGATCGCGCTGGACGGCCGGGCCAAGTCGGCCCCCGCGGTCCAGACGCCGATCCTCGACGGCGACACGCTCATCACCGGCAGTTTCACCGTGGACGAGGCCAAGGGCCTTGCGGCGATCCTGCAGTCGGGAGCCATGCCCGCCGAGGTGGCGATAGATGAATCGCGACTCGTAGGGCCGACGCTCGGCAAGGAATCGCTCGACCAGGGGTTGCTGGCGGGTCTCGTAGGGCTCGCCCTGGTGGCGGCGTTCATGGTCGCCTACTACCGTGGCCTGGGTCTCGTGAGCATCGTGGCGCTCCTGGCGTACGCGCTGCTCATGCTCGGCTCGCTCGGCATCCTCTCACGGATGAACGCCTTCGCCCTCACCCTTCCGGGCATCGCCGGTCTGATCCTGGGTATCGGCGTCGCCGTCGATACCTCGATCCTGATCTTCGAGCGTCTCAAAGAGGAGATCGAGGCCGGCAAGACGCACCGCAGCGCAGCGAAGTCGGCGGTGCGGCATGCGATCGGCACCAGTATCGACGCCGACATCGTGACGCTCGTATCGGCCATCGCACTTTACGCGCTCGCGATCGGTCCGGTGCGCGGCTTCGCGTTCACCCTGATACTGGGCATCGCGATCGACCTCGTGGCGGCGCTCCTGTTCACCGGTCCGATCGTCCGCATGCTTGCCGAGGGGACGATGTCGAAAGCACCTGCCTTCTGGGGAGTGAAAGGGGGCGGTACCCGTGGCTAAGACACGCATCGATTTCATGGGGAAGAAGAAGTACTTCTTCGCGCTGTCGGGCGCCCTTGTCGCGATCAGCATCGCCGCCCTCCTCATCAGGGGCCTGACGTTCGGCATCGACTTCCAGGGCGGGACCACGATGACGCTTTCGGGCGCCGAGGGGGTCACCACGGAGGACGTGCGTGCCGCGCTTGAGGAGGCAGGCGTTCCGGATACCTCCAACGCCACCATCCAGCCCACCGATGACGGCGGTTTCATCGTGCGGACCGCGGAGTCCGATACGGCACGGGCGCAGGAGGCGTTCTCGGCGGTGAGCGAGACGCTCGGCCTTCCCGCGCAGGACGCGAACGTCACGACCATCGGACCCGGTTGGGGCGACAACGTGACCGAGGCGTCGCTGGTGGCGCTCGCCGTTTCCATCGTCGCCATCCTCATCTACATCTCGCTCCGGTTCGAGTACAAGATGTCGCTCACCGCGGTGCTGGCGCTGCTGCACGACACCACGATCGTGCTCGGTGTGTATGCCATCTCCGGACGTGAGGTGACGCCCAACACGATCGCCGCGGTGCTCACGATCCTCGGCTACTCGCTGTACGACACGATCGTTGTCTTCCACCGCATCCGTGAGAACGCCACCGGGCTCACGAAGATGAGCTTCATGGAGATGACGAACGAGTCGATCAACCAGGTGCTCATGCGATGGGTGAACACCGGCCTCATCCAGGTGATCCCCGTGTTCGCGCTCTTCTTCTTCGGCGGGGAGACGCTGCGCGACTTCGCGTTCGCGATGGCGGTGGGCCTGCTGGCGGCCGCCTACTCCACGATCGGGTTGGCCAGCCCGCTCTATGCGGTCTGGAAGGAGCGCGAGCCGAAGTTCCAGGCGCTCAAGCGCAAGTACGCGGCGCATGCGGCCAAGTAGACTCGGCCCGGTACGGGCGGATACGGAGACCGGCTCCTTCGGGGGCCGGTCTCCGCGGTTACAATAGGCGCATGACCGTCACCGATACCGCCGCATGCCGCCGTCGCTGGGATGTCGCGCGCCCGGACGCCGACAGCGCCAGGCGCCTTGCGCGCGAGACAGGGCTCTCCGTGGTGACGGCGGGCATCCTGTTGGCGCGCGGTATCGCCGCCGCGGATGAAGCGCGGGCCTTTCTCACGCCGTCGCTCGAGCGCGACTGGGTGGCCACCCGGGATATCCCCGGCCTCGATGCTGCCGCCGCTCGGGTGGCGGCGGCGGTGCGCGCCCGCGAGAGGATCGTCGTCTTCGGCGATTTCGACCTTGACGGCATCTCCGCCGCAGCGACCACCGCACTGGGGCTCCGCATGCTGGGAGGGCGCGTGGAGGCGATGGTGCCCCACCGCTTCACCGAGGGATACGGCCTGACCGAGCCGGCGCTCACCAGGCTCGTCGCCATGGATCCCGAGGTCGTGGTGACCGTCGACTGCGGCATCTCGAGCGGCGCCGAGGTCCGCGCGCTGCGCGACCGTGGCATCGATGTGGTCATCACGGACCACCATGAGCCCGGTGAGGACGTGCCCGTCGATGTGCCCGTCGCCGACCCCAAGTTGGCGGACGATGGTCCGCCGGTCGCCGGTGCGGGTGTCGCGCTTGCGCTGGTGAGGGAGGTCGGCCGGATCCTCGCCGACGACGAGGTGTGGCGATCGCTCACCGATCTCGCGATGCTGGGCACGGTGGCGGACATCGTTCCGCTCGTCGGGGCCAACCGGGCTCTCGTGGCCCACGGGCTGCAGTCGGTGCGGCACTCGCCTCGGTCGGGTATCGCGGCACTCGCGACGGTCGCCGGCGTGGATACCGCGACGTTGACGTCCGACCAGGTCGCATTCGCGCTGGCCCCCCGGCTGAACGCGGCGGGCCGCATGGCCGACCCGGCGACTGCGCTGTCGCTTCTGCTGGCGGAAGACATCGACGAGGCCACCGAGCTCGCACACGCGCTCGACGAGTACAACCGCGTGCGGCAGGCGACGGAGGCGGACCTACTGGTCGCGGCGCTCGCGGAGGCCGAAAGGACATACAGACCCGGCGACAGGGTACTGGTGGTTGCGGGTGAGGGTTGGCACGAGGGGGTCAGGGGCATCGTCGCCTCGAGGCTGGTTTCGCGCTACGGCGTGCCGTCGCTCGTCTTCTGCATGGAGGACGCGGTCGCCCAGGGGTCCGGCCGCAGCGTCGAGGGCATCGATCTGTATGCCGCTCTCACGGCGATCGGACCGATGCTCACGCGGTTCGGAGGACACGAGATGGCCGTGGGGGCGACGCTCCCGGCAACGGCGCTCGACGACCTCCGGGACGCGCTGCGCAGGCGCTTCGCCGAGGTGCCGGATGAGGTGTTCGTCGGCCGGGTCGATGTGGACGCCGAGGTCCCGCTCGATACGCTTTCACGTGAGCTGGCGGTGGAGATATCCGCGCTCGGCCCGTTCGGCTTCGCCAACCGGCGCCCGCTGCTGGCCTCCTACGGGGTGTTCATGAACGGGCGCAAACGGGTGGGGAAGGGTGGCGACCACCTGCGATTCACCGCGTTCGACGGCGTGGCTGCGGTGCCGTCGATCGCCTTCAGGTGCAACGACATCGAGACGCTCGCGGACACCGAGTCCGCGGTCGATCTCGTCTATGAGCTGGAGCTGGATGAATGGCGGGGCGTCGAACGTATCCAGCTCCTGGTCCGGGACGTCAGGCAGCGTGAAGCCGGTGACCGGTCAGCGGCGGCGGAGCTTGTCGACGACCTGTTCGAACACGCCGATGAGATCCTGGCCCGTGGCGACTACGCCGGTATCGGCGATGCGACGAGTTTCCATACCAAGCTCGCCGGCGTGACCTTCGAGGGACGTCAGGAGGTCGTGGCCCGTCTGGAGCCCGGCGTCCCGCTCCGCATCGAACGTCAACCGGACAACGAGTACGACCCCAACGCGTGTGCGGTGTTCGACCCCCTCGGCGATCAGGTGGGCTTCTTCAACCGCAGGCTGGCGGCGGCGCTCGCGCCGGTGCTCGACGCTGGTGTCGAGTACGACGTCGAAGTGGCCGACATCACCGGCGGCGGCGAGGGCGAAAGCCTGGGTGTGAACGTACTCGTCACCCGTCGTGCGGTCGATGCGGGTCCGGACGAAGAGTCACTGCAGGCGGCCGCCGATATGCGGGCGCGCCTTGCGGGTCTTGGCCCGGTGGATCTCGACGAAGAACTCACCCGTTGGCTGATCGGCGACCGCGACCTTCACCAGGCACAGCGCGATGCGCTTGCCCATCTTGCTCTGGGTCGATCCACGCTTGCCGTGATGGCCACCGGCCGGGGCAAGTCGCTGATCTTCCATCTGCACGCCGCCCGCCTGGCGATCGCGCAGGGTTCGGCGTCGGTGTTCGTCTATCCCTTGAGGGCGCTCGTGGCGGATCAGGCCTTCGTGCTCCAGGAGCGGTTCGCTTCCCTCGGCCTGTCCGCGGCGGTCGTGACGGGCGAAACGGGCCCGGCGGGACGCGACGAGGCCTTCGGCGCACTTCGTGACGGCTCCCTCGATGTGGTGCTCACCACGCCCGAGTTCCTCGATCATCATGCCGGACGGTTCGCCGCCTCCGGGCGTATCGGGTTCGTCGTCATCGACGAGGCGCACCACGTCGGTCTGGCGCGCTCCGGGCACCGTCCCGCGTACGCGCGGCTCGGCGGGGCGCTCGCCACTCTGGGGAGGCCGGTGGTCCTAGCGGTGACCGCTACCGCACCGGACGACGTGGCGTCGATCATCAGGGACGACCTGGGTATCGAGGAGGTCGTGCTCGACCCCACGACACGCGAGAACCTCGCGATCTCCGACAGGCGCGGTACGGAAGACAAGCTCGCGTACATCGCGGGGACCGCCGCCAGGGGCGAGAAGGTCATCGTCTACGTGAACAGCCGGGAGACGTCGGTCAAGCTCGCACGGCAGCTGCGCACACGCGTACCGGATCTGGAGCACCGCGCGGTCTTCTACAACGGCGGCATGACACGCGAGGCACGTCACGCCGTGGAGCGGGCGTTCCGGGACGGTGACGTCACTGTGGTGGTGGCCACGAGCGCCTTCGGTGAGGGAGTGAACATCGCCGACGTGCGTCACGTGGTCCTCTATCACCTGCCGATGGGCGAGGTCGAGTTCAACCAGCTCTGCGGGCGCGGTGGCAGGGACGGCCAGCGGGCCACGGTCCATCTCGTCTTCGGTGAGAAGGACGCGCGACTCAACCGGATGATCCTCGAGTCAGCCGCGCCGCCCAGGGAGGACCTCGGCGCGCTGTACCTCGTACTGAAGGACCTGCCCACCGATGACGGGTGGGTGGAGATCACCAATGCCGAGCTTGCCGAGCTCGCCAACAAGCGGCGCGGCCGGTCCCGCCTCAACGACAAGGGCGTGTCGACCGGCATCGGTGTCTTCCGGGAGCTGGGCCTCGTGGCGAGCGAGGGGGCGGGCGCGTACAGGCGTCTCGCGCTGCTGCCGGCGCCCGAAGACAAACTCGATCTCGCGGATTCGGTACGATACGCGGAGGGGATCGACGAGATCCGGAGTTTCGAGGAGTTCAGGCACCGGGCCCTCGAGGCCGCGGCGGAAGAGTTGCTGCACGCGTTCGACCGTCCTATCCTGCCCACACGACCCTGAGACCGCGCGAGGGGCGACCCGCGACGGTATCCTGCCTACATGAGAGCCCCGTGACGAAAGGCCGTTCGTGTCCGTGACGCTCGAGGGCCTGGAGGCCCAGATACGCTCGTACAATCCCTCGGCGGACCTGCGGGGGATCGACGACGCCTACGCCTTCGCGCTCGAGCACCACGCGGGACAGATGCGCAGGTCGGGGGAGCCGTTCATCAGCCATCCGCTCGAGGTCGCCATGATCCTCGCGGGACTCAACCTCGACACCGCCACCATCGAGGCGGCGATACTCCACGACGTCGTGGAGGACAGCTCGGTGAGCCTCAAGGAGGTGCGGGAGCGCTTCGGCGACGAGGTCGCCGTCCTGGTCGACGGCGTCACCAAGCTCGGCCGGATCAAGTTCTCATCGCTTGCCGAGGCGCAGGCCAACAACATGCGCAAGATGCTGATCGCGATGGCCAAGGACATCCGCGTCATCCTGATCAAGCTGGCGGACCGGCTGCACAACATGCGCACGCTCGCCGCGCTTCCGGCCGAGAAGCAGCACCAGAAGGCGATCGAGACGATGGAGATCTACGCGCCGCTCGCGCACCGGCTCGGGATCTCGTCCATCAAGTGGGAGCTCGAGGACCTCGCGTTCTACTACCTCGAACCGCGCAAGTTCCAGCAGATCCAGAAGATGGTGGCCGAGAGCCGCACCGCTCGCGAGGCGTATCTGCATCAGGTGATCGACCAGCTCTCGGGGGAGCTCGAGGACATCGGTATCTCGAGCGAGATATCCGGCCGACCCAAGCACCTGTACAGCATCTATCAGAAGATGACCCACCGCGGTAAGGACTTCTCGGAGATCTACGACCTTATCGCGCTGCGCGTGATCGTGGAGTCGGTCAAGGACGTGTACGGAGCGCTCGGCACGGTCCACTCGATCTGGAAGCCGGTGCCCGGGCGCTTCAAGGACTACGTCGCCATGCCCAAGTTCAACATGTACCAGTCGCTGCACACGACCGTCATCGGTCCGGCCGGGCGACCGCTCGAGATACAGATACGCACCGAGGAGATGCACCGCACCGCAGAGTACGGGATCGCCGCGCACTGGCGCTATAAGGAAGGCGGGCGCGCGGACGAGGCGTTCGACGAGCGTCTCGCCTGGCTGCGCCAGATGCTGGAGTGGCAGACGGAACTCAAGGACCCGCGGGAGTTCATGGAGGCGCTGAAGATCGACCTCTTCGAGGACGAGGTCTTCGTCTTCACCCCCAAGGGTGACGTGGTCTCCCTCAGGCGCGGGTCCACGCCGATCGACTTCGCGTACGCCATCCATACCGAGGTCGGCCACCACTGCGTGGGGGCGAAGGTGAACGGCTCGATAGTCACCCTCGAGTACGAGCTCCAGATGGGTGACCGCGTCGAGATCCTCACCAACAAGAACTCATGGCCGAGTCGCGACTGGCTCAACATCGTGCGGACGTCGTCCGCGCGCAGCAAGATCCGTAGCCATTTCTCGCGCGCGAGCCGCGAGGACGACCTCGCCAAGGGCAAGGAGGAGCTCGGGAAGATCCTCCGCAAGCAAGGGATGCACGTGAGCGCCAGCGCGGTCTCCAAGGCGCTCGATGTGGTCGCCAAGGAGATGAACCTGCAGCAGGGGGACGACCTTCTCGCCGTCATCGGCGGAGGCAAGCAGAGCCCCAAGCAGGTGGTCACCAAGCTCATCAAGGTCCTTGCGAAGGAGGGTCACACGGTCGTTCCGCCCGAGCCGGAGCCTGAGATCCCGGTAGCGCCGCCGCGTCCGTCGAGACGCAAGAGCGGGACGGGCGTCAGGGTGAAGGGGATCGACGACGTGCTTGTGCGTCTCGCTCACTGCTGTAACCCCGTCCCGGGAGATCCCATCGTGGGATTCGTCACCCGTGGTCGCGGGGTGTCGGTGCATCGCGAGGACTGCCCGAACGCCCGCGAGCTCGTTGCCGGGAGCCCCGAGCGGATACTGGATGTCGAGTGGGACGCTGCGGCCAAGACCACCTATCAGGTCGAGATCCTGATCGAGGCCCTCGACCGGACGCGGCTGCTCCAGGACATCTCCATCGCCCTGGCCGATGCCGGCGTCAACGTCCTGTCGGCCGCGATATCGACCGACAGGCAGGGTGTGGCGTATCTGCGCTTCCTGTTCGAGCTTGGCAGCATGGATCAGCTGCAGAAGGTGCTTGCCACGGTCCGTGGTGTTGACGGCGTCTTCGACGCCCGACGGACCATGCCCGAGGGCGGCAGGCGGAAGGGGAGCGAGGAGTGAGGACGCAACGGCTGACCCTCGGTCCCCTCGACACCAACTGCTGGCTGGTCGACGATGGCGCCGGAGGTCCGGTGCTGGTGGTGGATCCGGCGGACGATGCCGCCGGGATCCTGGAAGCGCTCGGATCGCGCCGGGTGGCCGCCGTGGTGCTCACGCATGGGCACTTCGACCACCTGGGCGCCGTCCGCGAGATCCTCGACTCCACGGGCGCACCGCTCGTGGTGCATGAGGACGATGCTGCGAGCAGCACCACGAGCACGGGTAACGGAGGAGCCCTGTTCGGCTTCTCGGAGACCGCTCCGCAGGCCGACCGGACCGTCCGGGACGGTGACGTCATCACTGCCGGGGAACTCGAGCTTCGCGTCATCCACACCCCGGGTCACACACCCGGCTCCATCTGCCTCTACGGCGGGGACATCCTCTTGAGCGGCGACACCCTGTTCGCGGGCAGCATCGGGCGCACCGACTTCCCGGGAGGGGATATGGCCGCGATGCGCCGCTCGATCGCCCGGCTCGCCTCGCTACCCGACGAGACCCGCGTCTGTCCCGGTCACGGACCGGAGACCTCCATCGCGCGGGAGCGACGCGTGAACCCGTTCTTCCCGCGTGCCTGAGAAAGGCCACGGCACGACGGGTGTGCTGTCATCGCGACCCGGCGTGTGGTAAGTCCTTTGCTATACGATCCGCTGTAGCAGCATCGACAAGGAGCCGTGAATGCTCGACATCCTGATCGTCATGAACAACTACTTCCACGACGTGGCCACGGCGACGCTCATCGCGGCAGCGGCCATCATGTGGACGCTCGAGCGCCAGGCGCTCCGCGGCGCTCCGGAAGACCTCGCCACGCTCACGCGCGCCTATCCCACGTTGAGCCGGTTCGCCAACGCGGCTCTCGTCTGGGTGATCCTCGGCGGCATCTCGCGCGTGATCACATTCAACTCGCACGACCTGGGCGCGATCCGGGGTGACCTGATACCCGCCATCGCTGTGAAGCACGTCGTGGAGGTCGCGGCGGTGGTGCTTGGCGTGCTCTTGTGGCGCCGGGTGAGGAACCGCATCCAGGCCTCGGGCGAAGGGATCCGCGCGTAGCCCCTGCGCGGCGCATCCGTTACACTCGGATACCGCACACGCCCGTATCCCACTCGTCCGGAAGGCCGCATCTTGAACGCTCAGGCCCCCAAGGGTACCGCCGACATGCTGCCCGCGGTGGCGCGGGCATGGGAGCACATGCAGCGCGTCGCCCAGGAGCTCTTCGCCCGCTACGGTTATGAGCCGGTCTATACGCCGCTCTTCGAGCACACCGACGTGTTCACCCGTGGCATCGGCGAGGCCACGGACATCGTCTCCAAAGAGATGTACACGTTCGAGGACAAGGCGGGCCGTTCGATCACGCTTCGCCCCGAGGGTACCGCGAGCGTGGTGCGCTCGGCCCTCGAGCACAATCTCACGGCTAATGGGGCGCAGGCCAAGCTCTACTACGCAGGCCCGATGTTCAGGTACGAACGTCCTCAGAAGGGCCGCATGCGGCAGTTCTGGCAGATCGGCATCGAGTGTCTCGGCTCCGAGGGAGCCACCGCAGACGCCGAGGTCATCACCGTCCTCTGGCGCTACTTCGAGACGCTGGGCATCCCTACGGGCAGCATGCGTCTGCTGCTGAACTCGATGGGCGACGAACAGTGCCGGCCGGCGTACCGCGACTCGGTCGCCGCGTTCATCCGCGCCCGCTCGGCCGAGTTGTGTGACGAATGCGTGCGGCGTGCCGAGTCGAATCCTCTCCGGGCCTTCGACTGCAAGAAGGATGGTTGCCGGACGGTCATGGCCGACGCGCCGCTGCTTCGCGACGCGTTGTGCGACGCATGCGCCGCTCACTATGCCGAGGTGAAAGAGCACCTGAACGGCCTTGGCATCCCATACGTCGAGGACTCCACGCTGGTGCGCGGCCTCGACTACTACACCCGCACGGTCTTCGAGATCCAGGTGGACGCGGGTCTCGGCTCGCAGAACGCGATCGGCGGCGGCGGACGCTACGACCGGCTGATGCAGGAGTACGGCGGTCCGCCGACACCGGGTCTGGGGTTCGCGCTCGGCTTCGAGCGCACGCTGCTTGCGCTCGAAGCAGCCGGCGTGGGCATCCCGGCGCCACCGAGAGCGGACGTGTTCGTGGCTCGTGTGGACGACAGCGTGCTGGCAGAGGTCTTCGCTCTCGCACAGCGCCTGCGTGACGCGGGCATCGCCACGGAGCTCGATCATCAGGGGCGCAGCCTGAAGTCGCAGTTCAAGCAGGCCGACCGACTCGGAGCGAGGCGTGTCGCGGTCGTGGGCCCCGACGAGATCGCGTCCGGGGAGTTCACGCTCCGCGACATGGAAAGCAAGCAGGAACGCCGCGTGGCGCTCTCGGAGGCCGTGGCCGCCGTGACCGCCTCGCTCGTCTAGGAGGAGACCGCCTTCATGTTCGACGCACGCTACTCGATACGCACGCACATCGCCGGCGCCATAACCGCCGACTCGATCGGAGAGACCGTCACCGTGGCGGGGTGGGTGGCCAAGCGTCGCGACCACGGCGGCCTGATCTTCATCGACCTCAGGGACCGCAGCGGCATCGTGCAGTGCACGTTCGACCCCGACGCATCCGGCGCGGCGTTCGTGACCGCCGAGCGCGTCCGGCCCGAGTGGGTCGTCAAGCTCACCGGCGTCGTCCGCCGTCGACCCGAGGGCACCGAGAATCCCAACATGCCCACGGGTGAGGTGGAGATCGAGATCGCCGAGGCCGAGGTCCTGAACGCCAGCGAGACGCCGCCGTTCGAGATCGAGCCGGGCATCGACACGGACGAGGTCACCCGAATGAGGTACCGGTACCTCGACATCCGGCGGCCCGAGGTGCTCTGTGCGCTGTCGCTCCGCGACCGTGTCGTGCAGCGGTTCCGTCGCGCCCTCGAGTCGTACGGTTTCATGGAGGTGGAGACCCCGATCCTCGGCAAGTCCACGCCCGAGGGGGCGCGCGACTTCATCGTCCCGAGCCGCATGAGCCCGGGGGCGTTCTATGCGCTCCCGCAGTCGCCGCAGCTCTTCAAGCAGCTGTTCATGGTGGCCGGCGTCGAACGCTACTACCAGATCGCACGTTGCTTCAGGGACGAAGACCTGCGCGCCGACCGTCAGCCGGAGTTCACCCAGGTGGACATCGAGATGTCGTTCGTCACCGAGGATGACGTGCTGGACATGATGGAGGCCGTGATGCACGAGGTGATGAAGGAGGCCGCGGTCGATCTTCCGGTGCCGCTGCGGCGTCTCACATACGCCGAGGCCATGGATCGGTACGGCTCCGACCGCCCTGACACGCGACTGGGCATGGAGCTGCAGGATCTCTCCCGGGTGTTCGCCGACAGCGGGTTCAAGGTCTTCGCCGGAGCTCTCGCCAGCGGTGGCGTGATCAAGGGCATCAACGCCAAGGGCGCGGGCGACTGGAGCAGGGGCCGGATCGACGCGCTCAACCAGGTGGCGCTCGACGCGGGAGCCAAGGGCCTCGCATGGGCGGCGTTCACCTCGGAGGACGAGGTACGTTCGCCGATCGCGAAGTTCTTCTCGGATGACGAGATGGCCGCTTTGCGCAAGGTCCTCGGTGTGGAGCCCGGTGACCTCGTGCTGATGGTCGCGGATGCGCGCGCGGTGGCCGAGGAGGTCCTTGGCGTCATCCGCCTCAAGATGGCCGATGAGCTGGGTATCGAGCGCAGCGGGTTCGACGTGCTGTGGGTGGTGGACTTCCCGATGTTCAAGTACGACGCGGACGAGGAGCGATACGCGGCCAACCACCATCCGTTCACGATGCCGCGCGAGGAAGACATCGAACGGCTGGAGTCGGAGCCTCTGTCGGTGGGCTCCTACAGTTACGATCTCATCATGAACGGTTACGAGATCGGGGGAGGCACGCTGCGTATACACAACGCCGACCTGCAACTCCGCGTTCTCGAGCGCATCGGGCTCACAGAGGAAGAGGCGCGCCGCCAGTTCGGCTTCCTGCTCGAGGCGCTTTCGTTCGGCGCTCCGCCCCACGGCGGGATCGCTCTCGGTCTCGACCGCCTCGTGATGCTGCTCGCGGGTGCGAGTTCGATCCGTGACGTCATCGCGTTCCCCAAGACGTCGTCCGGCGCGGATCCGCTCACTGGCGCACCCGATGCCGTAAGCGCGCGTCAGCTGCGCGAGGTCCACCTCAAGACGGACTAGGAGTGCATGATGTCGCCGTCGGTCTTCATCGCCTCGGGGGTGGTCATCGCGGCCTCCCTGCTCTTCATGGTCGTGGGCGCCGTGTACCGGTGGGACCTCACGTCGGCCGGATACGGACGGTGGACACGTATCATCGCGGCGGTGGCGTTGATGGCCATCGCCGTGGTCTCCGTGTGGGATCCCCGCGGTGATCCGATCGTCGTCATCGCCGCGCTCCTGGTCGGCGGCATCCTCGCGTCCGGTTTCGTTCTTGCGCACCGTGCGCTCAGCGCACGGCTGCGGGGCATCGAGGAGCGCCCGTCCTCACCCGGTGACGGTGACTGACAGGGAGTCGTTCCTGGTGCATGTGCACGGCGAGGATGCTACGATGATGGTGCCTTGCCTTGCGTGGACCCGGCGTCAGCGGTTGAGCCAACACTTCTTGACCGGGAGCCTTACATCCCACAGGCGAGTGGTATCCCTTCGGGGAAGCGCGAACCTGAGGTGCGGGCACCCACCTGCTGCGGCAGGTTCACCCGGCCGACCACGCAGGGCGGGGTTCGACCATACCCTGAGGGGTGGAGGAAACATATGCGCAGGATAGTCGTAGCAATCGTCGTAGCACTGCTCGCGTTCACCGTGATCGGCTGCGGGACAGCCGAAGACACGGCGGCCGAGGATGCACCAGTCACAGAAGAGCCTGAAGCCGCTCCCGCGCCGGCGGAGCCCGAGGGGCCCGAGTATCTGACCGATCGCTCGGCCAACGATGACGACATCGCGCCCGCTCCGTTCCCGTCGTTCACCACCACGCTCACACCGCACGCCTTCCAGGCCAAACTCGATGCCGGCAGGGCGATGATCATCTACTTCTACGACAGCGAGCAGCTGGTCACCGACGATGTGCGCGAGGAGATCGATGCGGTCGTCGATGACTACCGCGGCCTGATCGATATAGTGACGTTCGATGTGAGCGGTAACGGTGATGCCACCGCCGCCGAGGCCGCAACGATGTACGCCAACGAACTCGGGGTCACGAGCACGCCGTACACGCTCATCGTCGATCGGGACTCGTTCATCACCTGGCGCTGGAAGGGCTACGCCGAGAGCGGCGTCATCAAGCGCGAGGTCGAGCGCGCCACGCGCTAGAAGTGCGCGACCTGTTCGACGACACGGCCGAGCGGAGCCTTACCGAAGGTGCGCCTCTTGCTGCGCGGATGCGTCCGCGTACGCTCGACGAGTTCGTCGGGCAGGGCGATGCCGTGGGGCCCGGGACCGTTCTTCGGACCGCTATCGAGATCGACGCGCTCTCGTCGCTCATCCTGTACGGTCCTGCAGGGACCGGCAAGACGAGCCTCGCCCGCGTGATCGCCGGCATGACCGAAGCTCACGTGGTGGAGCTCTCGGCAGTGGATGCGGGCGTCAAAGAGGTCCGGCTGGTGATCGAGCAGGCGAGGGAACGCCTCAAGATGACCGGCCGCCGGACGCTGCTGTTCATCGACGAGATCCATCGCTTCAACAAATCGCAACAGGACGCGCTCCTCCACGCGGTGGAGGACCGGCTGGTGGTCCTGATCGGCGCCACGACAGAGAACCCGTTCTTCGAGGTGAACGCTCCGCTCATCAGCCGCTCACGGATCGTCGAGTTCACGCCTCTTACCGATGACGACATCAGGGCGATCCTGGAACGCGCGCTCGAGGATCCGGAACGTGGTCTCGGGGGTTCGGTCCGCCTCACGCCGGAGGCGCTGGACGCGATCCTCACCCGGTCCGGCGGTGACGCCCGGATCGCCCTCACCACGCTCGAGCTTGCGGCGCAGATCGCGTCTGCCGGGGTCGCCGAAGGGGCGCGAGGCGATGCGCCTGTCGTGACCCCTGACGAGGTGGCCAGGGCGACGGCGGTACGTGCCGTGCCCTATGACAAGGGCGGTGACGCCCACTACGATGTGATCTCGGCGTTCATCAAGTCGATGCGGGGCAGCGATCCCGACGCCGCCGTGTACTGGTTGGCGCGGATGGTGGCCGGAGGCGAGGACCCCAAGTTCATCGCGCGTAGGATGCTGATCTTCGCCTCGGAAGATGTGGGAATGGCCGATCCTCAGGCGCTCTCTGTCGCAGTGGCCGCGTTCAAGGCGGCCGAGTCGGTGGGCTGGCCCGAGGCACGCATCAATCTCGCGCACGCCGCCATCTACCTCGCACTCGCTCCTAAGAGCAACGCTGCGTATGTGGCGATCGATGAGGCACTGCGCGACATCCGTGAGGGACAGGCTGAGCACGTGCCAGACCATCTCCGGGACCGGCACCGGCCGGGCGCCGACCGTTATCCGCCGTATCTGTACCCGCATGACCATCCCGGCGCCCGGGTCGAGCAGCAGTACCTGCCGGATGGGCTCGCGGGGAAACGCTACTACCGGCCAGGGGAGGGTCCGCCCGACGGAGAAGAGTCGTAGGTCCGGCGCACGCCCTTTGCTACACTGAGGGGGTACTCCCTGCGGCTCTACGAAGGGCAGGCTTTGGACGCTCCCGAGACCCTCAACATAGTGCTCACGGTCGTTGCCATCGCTCTGTCGCTCGTTGCGATCTACGGTGTGGTGATGGTCGTGAGAGCCGTGCGGGACGTGCAGGCGGCCGTGGAGGACGTGAGGGTGCGTCTTGTCCCGCTGCTCGACAAGGCCGACGTGACGGTCGACGCCGCCAACGCCGAGCTCCTGCGCCTCGACGCGATCGTGTCGCAGGCCGAGGGCGTGACCGAGGCCGTCTCCACTGCGAGCGAGTTCATCCGCTCACCCGTCAACACCGCCGCGCAGGGTGTCGCGCGGGTCATCCGTTCGTTCGGCAAGCGATGAGAGCGTCTGGGGCTCTCATCGAAGGAGGATCCATGGCTAGCGATCGGATCACACTCACCGTTCCCGCGCGTGGGGAGTATGCCAAGACGGTACGGCTCATCGCAGCCGAGTTGGCAAGCAGGCTCGGCATGTCCTATGACGAGGTCGATGATGTGCGCATCGCCGCCGAGGAGGCGTTCGTCTACATCAGCCAGTGCGTCGGCGAGGACGGCGAAGCGACGTTCACGTTCCTCGTGTCGTCTGGCTGCCTGGAGATCGTTGCAGGGCCACTCCAGGGCGCGAGGTCCGTCGAGGAAGCGCCGGGCCTGCTGGGAGGGTATGCAGAGTTCATCCTCCGTTCAGTGTGTGACGAGTTCGAGGTCACGCGCGATGACGAAGGGTGCAGTCTCCGGCTCTGCCGCCGTGTGGGATCCGTTGCGGGAGAGTCCGGTGCCTAAAGCCCAGCGCCGACAGGAGCGGCGCCTCGTGTGGGACAAAGAGCACACGAGGCAGTTGTTCATCCACTATCGCGAGCACGGCGATGAGGAGTCACGGGACGAACTCATCACCATGTATCTCAACCTGGTCAAGTATCTGGCAAGCCGCTTCCGCAACCGGGGCGAGCCGATCGACGACCTGATCCAGGTGGGGACGATCGGCCTGATCAAGGCCATCGACCGGTTCGACATCGAGCGCGAGGTAGAGTTCACCACCTACGCGACGCCCACCATCGTCGGCGAGCTCAAGCGGTACTTCCGCGACAAAGGGTGGGCCATCAAGGTGCCCCGGCGCCTCCAGGAGCTGTCGTTCCGGGTCAACCAGGCGATCGATGCGCTCACGCAGCGCGAGCAGCGGTCACCCACGATACTCGAGATCGCCGAGTATCTGGAGGTCACCGCCGAGGACGTCCTGGAAGCGCTCGAGACTTCGGAGGCATACAACTTCGTGTCGCTGGAGACCGACCGCAACTCCGATGGCAACGATTCCTTCAGCATTCTCGAGTACGTCGGTGAGGACGATCAACTGATGGCGCTGGTGGACGACAGGACGATGCTCTCGGAGGGCCTGAGGCACCTCTCACCGCTGGAGCAGCACGTGCTGTATCTGCGCTTCTTCCAGGGGCTCACGCAGACCGAGATAGCCACCACGCTGGGGATATCCCAGATGCAGGTCTCCCGCCTGCTGAGGAAGACGCTCCGCGCCTTGCGCGAGCACATCGTGATCGAGGAGGTCTGAGATGGCACCGCTGTTGCGCCGCGAGCCCAAAGACCGCTGGTCGCGGGCGTTCACGGTCACCTGGTCACTGGTGGGCATCGGCATACTGCTGTACGCCGCAGGATGGGTCCTCGGCAAGGTATCCTCGGCACTCGTGCCGTTCCTGCTCGCGATCGCGATCGTCTTCCTGTTCCGTGGGCCGGTGGCGGCGATGGAGCGGCGCGGCCTCAAGCGTGGGCCGGCTGTCGGCATCTGCTATGTCGTGAGCTTCGCGGTCCTTGGCGTCCTGCTCGGATTCCTCATCCCGGCTCTCCTGGAGCAGGTGCGCGAGTTCGTGGACGCGTTCCCGGGATACTATGAGCAGGCGACGGCCCTCTTCCTGGACCTCCAGGACAGGTATCAGGCCCTTGTCATACCGCCCTGGGTCGAAGACGCGTTGGTGAACCTGCAGGACACGATCACGCGGCAGTCGGTCGAGTGGTCGAGCGTGCTTGCGAGGGAGATCTTCAGCGTCAGCGGCTCGGCCGTCTCTCTGCTGGCCACCGGCGTCTTGTCGCTCGTGGTGGGCTTCTGGATCCTGAAAGACCTTCCCTCGATCAACCGCGAGGTCATCATGCTCGCCGGCCCGAAAGGCCGCGAGGGGGCCATGGTGGTCACTCAGACGGTCTCCCGCGTGCTGGGCGGCTACCTGCGCGGGATGTCCACCATCTCGCTCGTCACAGGTGTGATAGTCACGATCGGCCTCTCGCTCATCGGGGTGCCGTATTCGCTCGTCATCGGCTTGCTCGCCACCCTGCTCAACTTCATCCCCTGGATCGGGCCCACGCTCACTGCGATCATCGCCGGTATCGTCGCGGCGTTCGTAAGTCCGTTGCACATAGTGGGGGCCGTGGCGATCTCCATCGGCGCCCAGCAGGTGACAGAGTACTTCGTGCAGCCTCGCGTGATGTCCGAGCAGGTCGACCTCCACCCGTTGCTGGTGATATTCTCGCTGCTTGCGGGGGCCACCCTGTTCGGATTCGTGGGCCTGCTGATGTCGATCCCGGTGGCCGCCATCGGCAAGGGTCTGTTCGTCTACTACTTCGAGAAGTACACCGACTCGAGGCTGACGTCGGAGGGCGGTGCGCTCTTCCGTGCGCCTTCCGAGGCGACCGGGGACGAGTGTGAGCGTGACGACACGCCGCCGGAGGACCAGGGCCGTCCTGCCGACCGGAGCGAGAGCGACACCGGCGGGGAGTCCGGCCGTACCTGAACACACGAGCGCGTCCGAGGAGAGCATCCACGTGAAGTCAGCCGATATCCGAGAGAGTTTCCTGTCGTTCTTCGAGAGCAAGGGGGCCAAGCGGCTGCCCTCGTCCTCTCTGGTGCCGGACGACCCGTCCCTGTTGCTCACCTCCGCCGGTATGGTGCAGTTCAAGCCGGTCTTTCTCGGCGCGCGCGACATCGGCGTCACCCGTGCCACCACGTGCCAGAAGTGCGCGCGCACCACCGACATCGACATCATCGGCACCACCGGCCGCCATCACAGCTTCTTTGAGATGCTCGGCAACTTCAGCTTCGGCGACTACTTCAAGAGCGAGGCGTGCGCCTGGGCCTACGAATACTCCACCGAGGTCCTCGGGATGGATCCGGACCGGCTGTGGTTCTCGATCTATGAGGACGATGACGAGGCTGAAGCGGTGTGGCGCGACGAGGTGGGCGTCCCGCAGGAGCGCATCGTGCGCATGGGCGCGAAGGACAACTTCTGGTCGGCCGGTCCCACCGGTCCTTGCGGGCCGTGCTCCGAGCTCTACTACGACCAGGGCTCCGAGGTGGGGTGCGGGCTCGACACGTGCGCCCCCGGTTGTGACTGCGACCGGTTCGTGGAGTACTGGAACCTCGTGTTCATGCAGTACGACCGGCTGGAAGACGGCACGCTTGAGCCGCTGCCCAAGAAGAACATCGACACGGGCATGGGCCTCGAGCGCGTCGCAGCCATCACGCAGGGCGTCCGCACGAACTTCGAGACCGACGACCTCCGCGCGCTCGTCGCCGTGGGTGAGGGTCTCTCCGGTGTCACGCTCGGGGCGGCCGAGAAGACCGACGTGTCGCTGCGCATCCTCGCCGACCACGCGCGCGCGGTGGCGTTCCTCATCGCCGACGGCGTGCTGCCCTCCAACGAGGGGCGCGGCTACGTGCTCAGGCGCCTGCTTCGACGGGCGATCAGGCATGGCCGTCTGCTCGGGGTGGACGACGCGTTCATGGTGCAGCTCATCGACACCGTGATCGAGCGGTGGGGAGCGCCGTACCCGGAGCTCGTGGACAACGCCGAGCTCATCCGTGGCATCGTCGCCTCGGAGGAGGAGCGGTTCAGCGTCACGCTCCGTCAGGGACTGGTGTTCCTCACCGAGGCCATCGACCGGACCCGGGCGGAGGGCGCGACCGTGCTTGACGGCAACGAGGCGTTCACGCTGCACGACACATACGGTTTCCCCTACGAGCTGACATCGGAGATCGCCGCCGAGTCGGGTCTCGAGGTCGATCATGGAGCGTTCGAGGCTGCCATGAAGGCGCAGCGCGAGCGCGGGCGTGCCGCGGTGAAGGACGAATCGTGGTCGTTCGGAAGCGCGTTCGACGATATCGCCCGGACGGCCGGAGCCACCGGGTTCCTCGGCTATGCGGCTGACGAGGCCGAAAGCACCGTCGTGGGTATCGTGGCGGGCGGTGTGTCCGTGGAGCGTATCGAGGCGGGGCAGGAAGGGGAGATCGTGCTTGCGGCGACTCCCTTCTATGCCGAGCAGGGCGGCCAGGTTGGCGACACGGGGACGCTGTCGGCGGGCGGTGTGCGCTTCGCCGTGTCCGACACCCGCTTCGCGGTGCCGGGGCTGGTCTCCCATGTGGGGACGCTGGAGGCCGGCAGGATCGCCGTGGGGGACGCGGTGCATGCCGCCATAGACGTGATGCGCCGCGAGCGTATCAGGCGCAACCACACGGCCACGCACATCCTCCACTGGGCGTTGCGGCGCATCCTGGGCGATCACGTCCGGCAGTCGGGGTCGCTTGTCGCGCCGGAACGGCTGCGCTTCGACTTCACACACTTCGAGGCCGTCTCGGCGGAACAACTGCATCGCATCGAGGAGATGGTCAACCACAAGATCATGGAGAACCATCAGGTCCTCAACTACGAGACCTCGCTCGCCACGGCGCGTGAGATGGGCGTGACGGCGCTCTTCGGCGAGAAGTACGGGGAGATCGTGCGTGTGCTCGAGGTGGGCAACTTCAGCAAGGAGCTCTGCGGCGGTACACATGTGGCCTGGTCGAGCGAGATCGGCCTGCTCAAGATCGTTTCCGAGGGTAGCGTGGGGGCCAACCTGCGCCGGATCGAAGCGGTGACGAGTTTCGACGCCCTGGCGTACACCGGCAGGATCGAGGCCGAGCTCGACGGGGCGGCGGCCGCTCTCAGGGTGGGCAGGTTCGACGTCGCCGAGCGGGCCGGAGCGCTCGTGAAGCGCGTCAAGGATCTTGAGAACGCCATGCAGAGAGCGAAGGGCCGCATGTCGGGCTTCGACCCCGCCTCACTCACCGAGGGGGCCCTGGATGCGGGATATCCCGTGGTGATCGCGCAGGTACCCGACATGACCGCGGCCGAGATGCGCGGTGTCTGGGACGTCGTGCGTACGCGGCTGGGCGACTCGGCGGCGGCCGTGATAGCGTCGAAGGATCCCGAGTCGGGCGCGCCTCTCCTGCTCGCGGCCGGCGCACCCGGAGCGGTGGAGGCCGGATTCGACGCCGGGTCGCTCATCAAGACCATCGCGCCGAGGATCAAGGGCGGCGGTGGTGGACGTCGCGAGATGGCGCAGGCGGGCGGCAAGGACGCCTCGGGCATCGAGGCGGCGCTTGCCGAGGCCCGGACCGCGCTCGGCGCCGGGTGAGCCCATGCGCGCCCTCGGTCTGGACATCGGGTCGGTCCGCATCGGCGTCGCCGTGTCCGATCCATCGGGCAGCGTGGCGTCGCCCCTTACGGTGCTCGATGCGCGTGCGCTCGCGTCGGACATCGGGCCGCTCGCCCGGCTCGTGGAAGACTACGAGCCGGAGTGCCTCGTGGTGGGGCTCCCGTTGTCTCTCTCGGGGGGGACGGGGCCCCAGGCCGACGCCGTGCGAGCGACGGCGGAGCGGCTTGCGGGGGCCGTGGGAGTGCCGCTCGCGTATGCCGATGAGCGTCTGTCGAGCACCGAGGCGCGACGTGTGATGTCGGCTTCCGGCCTCAGCGAGAGGGAGCAGCGTGGATCCGTGGACAAGGTCGCGGCGGCGCTCGTGCTGCAGGGCTGGCTCGATTCGCGACGGGACGGGTCGCGGGGATCACTATGAAGACTCCGCGTGAACAGTCCGGACGGGAGGCGGTGGGCACTGTCCGCCGGTTCTCGGCGCGTGGGGTGCGCTCCGCTGACGCGGGCTCCCGCCGGCGGGCGCTGGCCGCCGTCGTCGTCTTCGTGGTGGCGGCTCTTCTGGTGTGCGTTCCCTCTTACGGCGTGTGGCGCGTCCTGTTCGCCCCCGAGGTCGACGTGCTCGCGGGTGAGCCGGTGCGAGTGGAGATCCCTGACGGCGCGGACACGGCCACCATCGCATCGATGCTCGCCGACACCGGGGTGATCGGGAACGCCGCGATGTTCCGCTTCCGCGCCCGGCTGGACGGGATCGATGGCGAGCTGCGGCCGGGGGTCTACGACCTGGTCACTGGCATGCCCTACGATGAAGTCGTGGACACGCTGCTGGCCGGGCCGCCCGTCGCGTATACGACGGTGACAATCCCGGAGGGGTTCACGGTGGAGCAGATCGCCGAGCGGGTCGGTGCGGCGACGGAGATACCCGCGGACGAGATCGCGGAGCTCGGCCTCAGCGGGGCTCCATCCTTCGAGGAGGCCTATCCGTTCGTGAGCGACGGCTACCAGGGGTCTCTGGAGGGATACCTCTTCCCGGAAACCTACCGCATCGCCGAGGGCTCCACCGCACGGGACGTGATACGCCTTATGCTCGGGGAGTTCGCCGAGCAGTTCGCCACGCTCGACCTGTCGTACGCGAGGGAGGCCGGGCTCACGCCGCACGAGGTGGTCACGCTCGCATCGATGGTGGAGCGGGAGGCGCGTCTTGCTGACGAGCGGCCGCTCGTCTCCTCGGTCATCTACAACCGTCTCGCTCGGGGGATGCGTCTCGAGATCGACGCGACGATCGAGTACGTCATCAAGGAGAACCGGCCCCGTTTGTTGAACAAGGACCTTGAGGTCGACAGCCCGTACAACACCTACAAGTACCAGGGCTTGCCGCCGGGACCGATAGCCAGCCCGGGCCTCGCCGCGCTGCAGGCTGCCGCCGCGCCCGCCAAGACCCCGTACCTGTACTACGTCCTCACGAGCGCGGACGGAGCGCATACCTTCACGGAGACGTATGAGGAGTTCCTTGAAGCCAAGGAGAAGTCGAGAGAGGTGACCCCCTGAACGTCATGGATGTCGTGAGCACATCGGCCATACGCATCACAGGCGCTCACAAGCGATACAAACCGATAGTGGGCGCGCCCGAGCGCGACGCGGTGCGTGGTGTCGATATCGCCGTCGCGCCAGGCACCATCCACGGTCTGCTCGGTCCTAACGGCGCTGGTAAGACCACGACCATCAAGATGCTGCTAGGCCTGGTGAAGCCGAGCGCCGGGGAGTTCCGCATCCTTGGCGAGGACTCCACGCATCCGCAGGGGCGCCGCCGTGTCGGGTTCATGCCCGAGCAGCCGTACTTCCCGCAGCACCTGCGAGCCGACCAGGCGCTCAGGCTGTATGCGCAGCTTGCCGGGGTGCCGCGGGGTGAGATCCTCGAGCGGACGTCCCGGCTGATGGAGCGCGTGGGATTGCAGGGTCGCGAGAAGACCACGCTCGACGCGTTCTCGCGGGGCATGCTGCAACGGCTGGGGATCGCGCAGGCGCTCATCAACGACCCGGCGGTGGTGGTGCTGGACGAACCCGCGTCCGGCCTCGACCCGGTCGGCCAGCGTGACATCCGAAACCTCATGCTCGAACTGCGCGGCGGGGGCGTCACCGTCCTGCTGTCCTCACATCAACTCTCCGAGGTCGAGGCGGTCTGCGATGAGGTCACCATCATGAATGCGGGCGTCGTCGCGGCCGAAGGCCAGCTGGACGCGCTCCTGAACGTGGAGGGGCGTACGTCGATACGTGTGCGCGGCCTGGAGGCGGGACTCCCGCCCGAGGTGCGTGACCTGGCCGAAGACGTAGCCGTTTCCGGTGGTGTGTCGGTGTTCTCGGTCCCGGACGAGTCCGTCCGTGCTGTGGTCGACGCGATCGACGATGCAGGCGGCGTCATCGTGTCGGTCTCGCCCGTGCGGGACTCGTTGGAGGACTACTTCGCCAGGCTGCTCACACGTTCGGCCGGGGAGGCGGGGTCACGATGATGTCCCGGATCTGGACGATCGCCAGGGGCGTGGTGGCGGACAGCCTCAGACGCAAGGTCGTGTACATCGTGCTCGTGTTCGCCGCGCTGCTCGCGATGGCCATACCGTCGCTGCCCAGCTACGGGCTGGGTGTGGAGGACGCGGTCTACCGGGAGGTGGCGCTCGCATTGTCGTTCGCCACCGCGCTGGTGCTCTCGCTGTCGCTCGCCGCGAACCGCGTCCCCTCGGAGGTAGAGCACAGGACCGTCTACAACGTGATCTCGAAGGGAGTCGGCAGGTGGGAGTACCTGGTCGGCTCATGGCTGGGCGTCTTCGTGGTGACGGGCGGCGCCATAGCGGCTTTCACCGCCGTGGAGCAGGCGATCGCCGTGCTCAGGTACGGTGACGCGATGTGGCAGTTGTGGCAGGGGGCGCTGGCCGTCTGGCTGGAGATGGGCGTCATCGCCGCGTTCGCGGTGGCGATCTCGGCGATCACAGGCCCGGTCGTGGTGGTCACGGCGAGTCTTGCCATGCTTTTCATAGGGCACTCCCGTTCCACGCTCCTCGGAGGGGAGGGAGCGCTCGCCCTTCGGCCGTTCTATCCGTCGCTGGACGCGTTCAACGTGGTCAATCCCGTCGCCCACGGGTCCGGGGTGCCCGCGCTGTATGTCGCGAGCATGCTGGCCGTGTTCGCGGGTTTCGCCGGGCTGGCTCTCGCGGTCGGCGTGGCGCTCTTCTCGCGAAGGGACCTGTGAGTCCGATGCGCGACGTGCAACGCTACATCGGGGTCGTGGTGGTGTGCCTGGCGCTCGTGCTCGGCGGTCAGGCTATGGCCGACTCGCTCGTGCCCGAGGCGTCCGGAGCCGACACCAATGAGGCCCTCGGGCGCGCCGCGTCGTCGTACCTCACCGGGATCAAAACCTATGCGGCGGCCGTGCTGTGGAACAGGCTGGAACCGGTCATGCATGGCTACTACGCGGGCGCCTCGCTCGGTGAGCAACGGTACATGTTGAGTACGATAAGTCTTGTGATCGCGCTCGACCCTCACCAGGAGCAGGCCTACTCGGTGGGCTCGTGGATCCTCGCGGACAACGGCCGGGTGGAAGACGCCATCCAGATGGCCGAGAGAGGGGTGGAGGCGAACCCCGACGCGGGTCTTCTCCTGTCGAACCTCGCCCAGATGGAGTATCTCTACGGGGGTGGTCTCGATACGGCGGTAGCCATCGCCGAGCGTGCCCTGGATGATGACGTGGAGTGGCTCGACGGGACCCAGCAGCACCAATGGTACCCGCTGTTGGGGGACATCTTCCGGCAGGCCGGCAGGGACGACCTCGATGCGCTCGTGCAGGAACGGCTCGAGCGGCTCGACCAGGAGTTGGGCGATGATTTGTCGCCCGAGGACCACGACCATGACCATGACGGTGTCCCGGACCACTAAGGAGCAAGCGCGCTGTTCAGACCCGACCACTATGTGACCGGTGTGCGCGCGATCGATCTTGACGCGCTCAAGGCAGACGGGGTCGACTCGCTGTTGTTCGATCTCGACAACACGGTGTCTCCGCATCATTCGACCACCGTGGTGCCGGAGATCCGCGAGTGGCTCGCCACGCTGCCCGGGCAGGGGTTCTCCGTCTGCTTCGTGTCGAACAACTGGCACGATGACGTCCACGAGCGGGCCGCGGCGCTCGGCTTTCCTGTGGTGTCCAAGGCGTGCAAGCCGCTACCCGCCGGCATACGCAAGGCGATGAGGCTGCTCGGCTCGGAACCCGGTGCGTGCGTGATGGTCGGTGATCAGCTGTTCATGGACATCCTCGGAGGCCGGCTCGCCGGGATGCGGACGATCCTCGTCGAGCCGCTCACGCGCGTGGACCTGCCGCACACCCGGGTGCTTCGACGGCTGGAACAGCGCATAATGGCGGGTAGGAGCCCCGAGGCTTGAGGGCGGCGACAGGGAGGAGTGGCGTGTGATCATCAACGGACGGACACGACCGACCGCTGTGATCGGCTGGCCGATCGCGCAGTCGCTGTCGCCCGTGATGCACAACGCTGCCTACGAATCGCTCGGCCTCAACTGGGCGTGTCTGCCCTTCGGCGTCCCCGACCAACATGCGCTGCTCGCGTTCACGGAGGCTGCGAGACGTCTGTCGTTCGTGGGATTCAACGTGACCATGCCGTACAAGCAGGCGATGTTGGAGTTGTGCGACGAGACAGCGACCCTGGCCCAGATGGCGGGAGCCGTCAACACGGTCCACTGTGTGGACGGCCGCCTGATCGGCTACAACACCGACGGGCGCGGCATGCTGGAGTCGCTGGCGGATGACGCGGGGTTCGATCCTGCCGGAGCGAGCGTGGCGATCATCGGTGCCGGCGGCG